>Ga0209070_100356_pt1 | contig 35272 bp, 27 predicted proteins | sample SynthPrep_5_END__FD_187205 | JGI IMG/M metagenome (GOLD analysis project Ga0209070, IMG submission 187205) | Synthetic microbial communities from Ohio, USA - SynthPrep_5_END_DS10_MetaG (SPAdes) (version 2) | ecosystem: Engineered > Bioreactor > Aerobic > Activated sludge | place: USA: Ohio... | reverse complement strand
GCAAATTTCTCGTTTAACAGCGGCCACTGCGCCTGAAAATGCGGTTGCTGTACCAAGGGGATCCACGGAAATACCTGACTGACCATTTGCTCAGTACAGCCATGTGGATAGGTATCCAGATAATGGCTTAACCGATCAACCAACAATAACGGGCTGCTGCCAGCCGTTAACTGCCGCTCAGCCAATACCGGTAATAATGGCGTGGTAGCCAGCGTTTGCTGACCATTTTTGCTATAACCAAAGGTTAACTGCCGTTCGTAAGGTTGCGCCGGGCGAATGCTTAAACTTAGCTCGCGGCTGGCACTTTCACTGCCATCTGCGGTGGCCACGGTAAAGGTAATACTGGCTTCACCTGGCCTGGCTTCACCCTGAGTAGTAGCGGCTTTTAGCCGCATACGCACTGCTTGTTCGCTGCCTTCGGCTAAACTCAGGTTTTGACTGGGGGCAGACACTAACGTAAGTCCCTCACTGACCGAAGTCGTAACGATTAATGGCAAAGCATCACCCGAGCCTTGCAGCATATTAGCCACCGACAAGCTCACCTCAAATTCATCCCCGGGTGCCACTGCGGTTAACACATCGGGCTGCAACACAAAGGGGCCACGTACCCGGATATCCTGACTACTGGCACCTAATGCCTGCTCTGACACGGCAACGGCCATTAGTTTTACTGCGCCACTAAAGGTCTCTGGCAACCGGGCCTGATGCACAGTGCCGTTGCTATCGGTTTTTACCACACCCAGCCAGAACACACCGGGCTGGTCTACCCTTCTGGCAAAAGGATTTAGATTAGCATCCAGCATTGCCGCAGCCAGCCGCTGCGCTCGATCGCCACCAACACCGGCGCGTAGCCGCTGCAAGGCACTAAACTCCGGCAAGACTAAATCGAGCATTTGCATACTGCGCACCTGCAGCGCCCGCTTTTGTAAAAAGAAGCCTAACGGATCCGGCAGTTCATAGTCGGCTACCTGCAATATGCCTAAATCAACACCATAAAGCAGCACATCGGCGGGCTGATTACTGCTTAAGCTGATACTAAAATCCCGCCCTGGCCGCACTAACTCGGGAGCCTGCAGGCTAAGCTGCAGCTCGCGCGCCGAGCGCGCAATATTAAAGGGTTGTACCGCATAACTTAATGGGCTTAGTAATAACTCGGGTGCCCCGGCCGCACGCACAAAACTCACGTTCAAATAGGCATTGCCTTGCAAGCCCTGTGGTAAGCGAATGCGCTGCACACTGTGGCTGCTATCGGCTTTAAACCAGGCAAAGGCTTCCACTTTATCGGTTTCAATGGTGATTAAACCGGTACCGGTATAAGGCGCGGTAACACTAAACTCCAACCATTCACCCGCCTCATAATCGGCTTTACTGAGCTTTAATTGCAACTGGGCATTTTGTTCCAACCGCGCCGTTAAATTCGCGGTACCGACCACGGTATAATCGGTTTGGCTGATTAGCTCACCGGCAGCAGTATGCAGTTGTACCTGATACTCTCCCGGCTCTGCCGTATTGAGTGTGTAGCTAATACCTTGCTCAGGTATAGCAAAGGCTTGCTCGCTTAGCGTTTTTTGCTGTAGCACTGTTTGATATTGCAAACTGCCATCGGCTTGTTTTACTAAGCTAGATAACGGCGTTTTTTGTACCAGCGTTAAGGTAAGCGCTGTGGCTGCTTGCTGGGTTAACTGCTGATCAATGGCCACAAAATGCAATTGCCTGCCCTGTGCCTGCTGTAAAAAACCCAGCTCGCCATCGGCTTTTACGCCAACCAGCAACGGGCTGGCGGCAAGCAATGCGCCACTACCATGTTGCACCGCGCGGCCACCGGCGCCATCAAAGCCCTCTACATAAAGTTGCAAACGCCATTGACCACCACTAAAACGCTGCAATGGCAAACTAAAGTTCGCCTGCCCGGCACTGTCGGTTTGCTGCTCTGGTAAGGTATCGCGCTGCCGTACCAGGCTATCATCGTTTTTTAAACCAAAGCGATAATCCGGGTATTGCTCAAAGCGAAAGGCACTGGGGATCAGTTCATAGCGCGCAGTAAGGCGGCGTTGCTGCGCCGCACTGCCAAATAAGTTATCTAACTGCACACTCAGTGCTAAATCTTCCGGGGTCAGCCAACCGCTAGCCTGTTGACTAAAGTTGCTGCTAATTTTTAGCGTGTCGGGTAAAAACTCTTCTACCGTAAAGCTCACATTGCCCAAATGCTGCCGGGTACGCCCCTGCGCATCCAATAGCTGTACTGTCGCCCAATATTCGCCAGTGTCACTATACTGCGCAGTGTTTAGGCTAAAGGTCTGTAAGCCGCGTGGCGTTAAGGTGAATTTTTGTTGCTGCACCGTATTGCCACGGGGGCCATTCACGGTAAGTTGCAACGAGAGGTGTGCCGCCTTAACCGGATCTAAATCACTACGGCGAATAATACTGGCTAAACGCACCTGCTCGCCCGGACGATAAATACCGCGATCGCTAAATAAAAAGGCTTTTAGCTGATCGGGCTGTGACGATTGATATTCGCCATCTACCGCAAAACGGGAAAAGTCTAACTGGCGGCTATAACGGCTATAGGGAATAAAGGTGCTGTCGGTCTGACCATTGGCGCTATGCTTAACCAGATACACCACTGGCTGTTGCGCCCCCTGTAACCCCTGCGTTACCCCAAGCTGCGCCTGCCCCTGCGCATCGGTTTTGGCGCTAAGTACCGGCAAGCCATTACGTCCCAGTAATTGCACTTCTGCCCCTGCAACCGGTTCGCCACTTTGCAATGACATCACAAACACTCGCTGGCTACTGTCGTTTTGATGTTTAACCATTAAGCCAAGATCGGTCACCATCACCAAGCGTTTATCCAACAATTCACCACGCCAATCTGGATACTCGGGATTATGTTGGTACAGTTCAATAAAATACACGCCCATGCCAGCGCGCTTAAAGTGCGGTTTTAAATCCAGACTTAAAAATTGGTTCTGTTGCGGTTTGCTGGTATTGGCGCTTAGCAACTGCTCGGTAACATCGGCCAAATTATCTGGCCCAAAGCTGCTGTTATAAAAAAACGGGTTACTGATATCACCGCCACTTTGGCTAATTAAGTGGTTTAAATGTTGTGGTAATACCTTGGCCAGACGCACTTTTATTTGTGGTACGCCACGGCTGATCAGTTGCAGTTTTTGTTCACCCGACAACAATAGCACCGCTCCCTCGCCGCTAATACGCGCTTCTTTTGGGTAGCCCGGCAGGGTTAACGCGGTTTGAAAAGGCTTTGTCAGCTGATACTGATCCAGCCCTGGTAAGCCAGCGGCAACCACTACCGCCAATTGCCGGTTGACCGGTAAGTCCAGTTTTACCGCAAAGTCCTGCTCATGCGCGAAAGCGCCCGGTTGCAACTGATAGGTCAGCCGCTCAGCTTGCTGCAAGTTAGCAGCAGTAAGCTCGGCAGCGGTCCAGCTTCGATTATTCGATTTTTTCGGCAGTAAATAAAGTTGCAAATGCTGGGTTAAATCAGCATAGCGCACCCGCTCGGTCAGGCTTAACTGCAAGACTTGCTCTGGCTCGTCTTGTGCATTTCTTACCAGTTGTAACTGCGCATTATTTACCTGTAATACTGTAGCACTGTCGGGAATACGCAGTTGTTGCTCCTGCGCTGCCAACGTTTTGCCCGCGCCGGTGGCAGCTTGTACCCCTGCGGCTAATTGCAGCGTTAAAAACTGCTCTTGCTCGGGTAAGCTGATAGCCTCACTTTGCACATACCAAAGACGATCTTGCTCTGCCCCTTGCAGGCTATATTGCAACAACTTAGGCGCAGCGCCCGCACGGGCACCCGTTAACGGTAACCGCAGTTGCAAAGCTTCGCGCACACTTTGCTCAGTTACCGGGTGGCTAAAAGACAGTGTCGCTAACACCTTGCGCACCGACAATTGCTCAGGATCCTGATAAAAGCGCAGCTCTTGCAACTGTGCTGTTAATTCAACGCTGTTAAATTGCCAATTGCGGTTAGCCAGCGGCAGCCCTTGGGCGAACCAGTCTTTAGGTAAATTAAGCTGATAGCTTTGCCCGGCTGGCCAGGCATTCTCGGGGATAAATTGCAGCTCATTATCATTCAACCACTGCCAGTAACCGGCAATAGCCGGTTTTAACGTATCGCCCACCGGCAGCTTTTCACCCACTAAGGCCAATTGCGCAGCACTTAGCTGTGGTACCGGATATTCTGGAGGAAAGCCGGGCGGCACCGGCATGGTACGGGGTGTGGGTTGGCTACCAAATGCTGGCGAGTCGACCTGCTGATAATGAAAACGCATCGTTAACGGGGTTGGCTGCTCCTTGCCATCGCGATATTCTCCCACTACGGGCGCAGTAAGATCCGCATACACCTTGGGGATCACCGGTAACTGCCGGTAATACTGTAGCGCCCAGTAGAGCGCAGCAAACACCAACACCAATAGCCCCACCTTAACAGCAAAGGCTAAAGGTTTAGCACGGGCATGTTGTATTAATCTGGAGAGCCACGCTGGCGCCGACCAACTAAATTGACCAAATAAGCGAGAGAGAAAAGACGGAGCAGCGGACATAAGCTTTCCTTGTTTATGCGAAGCGAACTGAGGGCAAACTAGCGAAAGTATAGCGGCAAAAGATTAACAACTGATGAACTAATTCACCTAAAACTTACCCACAACTTACTCACACAACTCCGGTACCGGTCTGAGCTCTGAGCTCCTACCGGTACCGGAGTTGTGTGGATAACTTTTGATGCTTTAGCTTAGCGCGGCTTGTTGGTTCTGCCTTGGCGGTTTTCACCTGATTTGTTGGCAGCCGCTTTGTTGCTGGTAGGCTGATTACTGGCTGGCGATTTCGCTGCCTTCGCACCAGGTTTTGCGGGGTTATTTGGCCTTTTCGCCTTAGCTGCCGGGTTTAAGCCGGTATGCCGGGTTAGTGCCGGTTTGCCACCACGGCTGGGCTTTTGCTGCAGCTCATCTTTGCTTTCAGGCGGTACCAGACACTCTTTGCCACGGCCAATTAGATGTGGCATCTTAAGACGGATCAGCGCTTCGCGGATCATCGGCCAACCTTTTGGATCGTGATAACGCAAAATGGCTTTATGTAAACGCCGTTGCCGCTCGCCTTTGGGCACCGCTACCACTTCTGTGTTCGCTTTGTTAATATTTTTAAGCGAATTCATTTCGGTATGATAAATGGTGGTGGCATTGGCCATGGGGCTTGGGTAAAAGTTCTGTACCTGATCTAACCTAAAATCACGCGCCTTTAACCACAGAGCCAAATTCACCATATCCAGATCAGTGGTGCCCGGATGCGAGGCAATAAAATACGGGATCAGGTATTGTTCCTTACCCGCTTCTTTACTAAAACGGTCGAACATTTCTTTAAATTTATCGTACGCGCCCATCCCCGGCTTCATCATCTTGGATAAGGGGCCATTTTCAGTATGTTCCGGGGCAATTTTTAAATAGCCGCCGACATGATGCTGCACCAGCTCCCGCACATAGTTCGGATCTTCTACTGCCAGATCGTAGCGCACACCCGAAGCCACCAGCACTTTCTTGATACCGGGTAAATTGCGCGCCTCGCGATACAGCTCTACTGTCGGGCTCTGGTCGGTATCCATATGCTCGCAGATGGTCGGGTAAACACACGAAGGCCTGCGACAGGTTTGCTCGGCTTTCGGATTCTTACAATTTAAGCGGTACATATTGGCCGTAGGGCCACCCAGATCGGATATTACGCCGGTAAAACCCGGTACTTTGTCGCGAATATCTTTGATCTCTTGCATAATGGAGGCTTTCGAACGGCTTTGAATAATACGCCCTTCATGCTCGGTAATAGAACAAAACGAGCAGCCGCCAAAGCAGCCACGCATAATATTGACCGAAGTTTTAATCATCTCATAGGCAGGGATTTTTTCTTTGCCGTAAACCGGATGTGGCACCCGCTGATAGGGCAAGCCAAACACCAAATCCATCTCTTCGGTACTAAGCGGAAAAGCAGGTGGATTAACCCAGATATGCCGATCACCGTGCCGCTGCATAATGGCACGGGCGCAGCCAGGGTTGGTTTCTTGATGCAAAATGCGCGATGCGTGGGCATACAGTGGTTTATTAACACTAACCTGCTCAAAGGCAGGTAGCTTAACGTAGGTTTGCTCCCAAGGCTTTTGGCGCGCCGGTTGCACTAGAATAGGCTTGGCTTCTACTTCTGCCGGCTTGCTTAAATCGATACCGGCTTTGGCGAATTCCGAATAGCTGCTACAACCCACATCATCCGCGCCGTAAGGGTTACTAATAGGGTCAATTTTGCCAACTTTATCAATAGCAGTAGAATCAACACCACGCCAACCCGGCAATGGCTCTTTGCGAATTACCGCCGTGCCACGCACATCCTGAATTTCACTCACCGGCACACCACTGGCGATACGATGCGCCACTTCGACTAACGGCCGCTCGGCATTACCGTAAATTAAAATATCGGCCTTGGCATCGAAAATCACTGAACGGCGCACTTTTTCCGACCAATAATCATAGTGCGCAATACGCCGCAAGCTGGCTTCAATACCGCCAATAATTACCGGCACCTCTTTATAGGCTTCTTTACAGCGCTGGGTATATACCGTAACCGCCCGATCCGGCCGCTTGCCGCCAATATCGCCTGGCGTATAAGCATCATCATGGCGTAGTTTTTTGTCAGCGGTATAACGGTTAATCATCGAGTCCATATTACCAGCCGATACGCCGTAAAACAGATTCGGTTTACCAAGGCGCATAAAGTCGTCTTTGCTATGCCAATCCGGCTGACAAATTAACCCCACCCGATAGCCCTGCGCCTCTAACATGCGCCCCACCACCGCCATACCAAAGCTGGGATGATCGACATAAGCATCGCCCACCACCAAAATCACATCACAACTATCCCAGCCCAACTGGTCCATTTCTTTACGCGACATCGGTAAAAACGGCGCTGTGCCATAGCACTCCGCCCAATATTTGGGGTAAGAAAATAAATCGCGTTCAGGCGCCATCCGCGCTACAGGAGCAGATTTGCGGGAGACGGCAGTAGCAACAGTGGACATTAATTAAGCACCTGAGTGGAACAAGGGCGCGTATTATACAAGGAGTGCGAGGGAAAGGCGAATAGAGCTGTTATCAATGTTAGTATGCACTGGTATTTATTGAAATCGCCATCCAAATTTCATCACGGTGCTTTCTGGCGCGATTAAGCGGCACAAAACCCATTGCAGTATAGATATCTGTGAGTTTCTGGTGTGCTACCTGCAGAGCCAACAGATCCAAAGCCACCAGCCCTGATATTTTCTGTGCCATCAACATAATTTCTGCGATTAAAAGCTCTGATAGCTTAAAACCCGTTTGTTGAAATTGTATTTTGCGATAGGTTGGCAATACATAAAGATAGTCAATAATCAGCCAGCTCGTTTTCTGTTCAGGCGCGGCAAGTGACAACGTAAACAGCGCGACAACTTCATTGGTTGTGAACAAACGGACATAATACAGGGTCGCTTCGCGGCGCAAGCATCGCTCAAAGCAATGAAACAACCAGCTTCGTTCGTATTCAGATTGCGGAGAGAAAGCGCTGACAGCTTTTTTGACTACGGAAGGTAAACGGTAAGCCTTAGGTAATACTACTTTTTCAAATAGTAAAATCTGAGACATCAGGCAACAGAAGCCTCAGCTTTGATAAACTTCATGGCTTCCAACAAGCGTGCAGATGCTTTAGCATTTTTCGCACGCTTAACGGCTGCAGCTGAAAAGTGCGGCACTTTATGCGACTGAACGTTTTGCGTGTTCGATTTTGTGCTTGTTTTGCTATCGGTCATATTTTAACCTCCAAGAGTTGGAATAATAGCACGGCATAAACAAATTCTGTACCCCTTAATCTATTCCGTTTTGCGGGCAAATAAGGCTTAATACGGCAACGAGTTGGTGCTAAAACCCGGGTTATAACCTATACCGTAAAACCATAATGAGTACCATCCGGCAGCTCGATATCTAAACGCAACTTACCGCCAGAGGCTTCTACATAGCGTTTAAGCGATGATAGCTTAAGATCGCGGCCCGGTTTTTCCATATCAGATACCGTAGGCTGTTTCACATTCAGTGCTGCAGCAATGTCTTTCTGGGTCATGTTCATACGCTCACGTAATTCTGCCAAGTGGATATTCAGCAATATCTCGGCAGCCTGCTCTTTGGCACTTGCCACCACTTCAGGTTTTTCTTGCGCCAGTATTTGTTCCAGTGTTCTTGCCATGATGGTTACTCCTGCTGCAATGCCTGTAAATGCTTACTAAACTCTTCATCCGCCAGCGGTATCATAGTTTGATAAAAGCGCTTTTCGTTGCCGGCTTTATTACCAGCGCACAGCACTATGCCATGACGTTTTGGGTCAAAAGCGAAGAACGCTCTGATAGGATCGCCTTTGCTTTGCACTCGTAGCTCTTTCATATTGCTATAACAAGAACCTTTAACCGTATCTGCGTATGGCCTGGGTAACATTGGTCCGCGCTCTCGTAAAGCTAACATTGCTGCCAATACACTGGCACGGTCAGTATCGTCAAGGCTGTCAAACCAGCTATCGAAAAGATCCGTTGTTTCTACAATCCACATAAGCTGCCCTTAACTAATATAGCTTAAAATCTATATAGGTTAAAACCTATATTTTCAATATGAAAACCCTGAATGAAAATTAATTGTGAATTAAAAGAAACGCAAGAAAACAAGTCTACTTTTATCAATTAGTAGCGATTATGCGAAGTAAAAGGCAGTTACTAATGGTAGTTTAGTATGAAAAAATGGCTGAAGCTAAAACCCACACTGCTGCTTAAGCGCTGCAACATCTTCTGCGGTTGGGCCGGTTTGTTGTGGGTTAAGTGAGTAGTGCATTAGCGCGGTACTGCTATCGGTGTGGCCTAGCCCCAAGGCATGGCCAAATTCGTGTGCTATGGTCAGTTGCAATGCGGTCGCGGTGCTGTATGCGAAAATAGTCATGCTACGCTGGCCGTTGCTAATTTCCATTAAGCCCACTTCTGCGTTAAGTAACGGCTGCTGATCAGATAGTAATGGATTGCGATCAGCCACAGTTTTATTTAGATCCTGATGCTGGCGCTGTTGTACCCTCGCGGCAATTTAAAAACGGCAGGTTAGCCTTTGGTGAATACCATGGACGGTATTCATAAATCCGCATCTTGAAGTCAGTTGGCTATATTAGCATTGCGTCCCCCCATAAGGCTGTTAAAATCGGCGGATACTTAACAGTGAACGCCTCAAATCAGGACAGTTATGAGCAAAACCAGCAGTGGGGCCTTGGCCTATCAACAACAAGAACAGGGTTACCGGGATAAGGCATTAAAAATGTACCCCTGGGTGTGTGGCCGCTGTGCCCGGGAATTTGTTTACTCGAATTTGCGCGAGTTAACCGTGCATCATATTGATCACAACCACAGCAATAACCCGGCGGATGGCAGCAACTGGGAGTTGCTGTGTATTTATTGCCATGACAACGAGCACAATAAATTCCACGAATTTGTGCTGTATGGTGGCACCACCGAACAAAAAGTAGCGGCGGCTACCCATAATCCTTTTGCCGATCTTAAAGCCTTGCTAAATAAACCGAAGTAAATAACGCACCGCATAGCTAATGCTGTTTCCTGTTAATTCCAACTAAGTCATTCGTGGGCGTCCAGTAAGGGGGCGAGGTGCTGACCAAGTGTTTCCGTTGCTGCATCTGGCAACATAACATTAATGATTTTGGCAATCGCCTGAGCGCGGTTTTTCAGCTTAGCTGGCATCACCCGCTCCAGCCGCGCGGCCTTATTGTCCGCTGGCTGTTGGAAGAACTAAACGTGCCCTATCAGATAAAGGTGCTGCAGTATGGCCCTGAGATGAAATCGGCAGATTTTCTGGCGTTACAGCCGATGGGCAAAGTACCCGTTATTACTCATGGTGATCTCGTTGTTAGCGAGGCAGCGGCTATTTGTGCTTATCTGGCTGATCATTTTGCCGATAAGCAACTGGCTCCGGCTATCGACAGCCCTGAGCGTGGTACCTATTACCGTTGGTTATTTTTTGCGGTAGGCTCACTGGAAATGGCCACATCAGCCAAAGCCTTTAATTGGCGTCTGGATGCCGACAACGCGGCAACGGTAGGCTGTGGTCTGTATCTGGATACGCTAGATGCGATAAGAAAAAGCTCAGCCCTCGGCACTATTTTTGCTCGGAGCTGGCTTGCTGCCAGGGCCATTTGCCGGTTAGCTCAACCTCAAGCGTAAAGCTTAAGAATGTGCGGATTAACACCACCAGCGCCAATACGCCCACCGTGGAGAAGGTTAACTCCACTGCCACGGTATGGATAATATCCGCGGCGATTAAGAATTCCAGCCCCAGTAAAATACCGCGCCCAAGCCGTTGGCGCACCTCTTGCTGAACTTCACTTGGTGAGTCGCCTTTGAGTAGCCGAATAGCACCATGCAGCAGCGAATAGATTGCAATAAGGGTAATAATACCAATCCCCAGTATCTCAATAGCAACAGCACACCATTCAGGCAAACTACCAAGGGTTTGGGTTAATCCGTTTGTCATAGTTATTCCCTGCTCATGCTCTGTAATAGACTGGCAAAACACATACTGCACTTATTTGGGTAACAGCAAGGTCTCATCAATCGCCATAAAGCGGCTCGCTGTTTTTATCAACGCTTGTGCGGTTAAGCCCTCTACACCATAAACCTCTACTTGCGTATTAAACTGCTGCACCAGCTTTTGTGCGAGCAAATCAAAATCGCCGTCACCCGAGGCTAATACCAGTATATCGCTGTGTTGGCCGTATTCAATGGCATCTAGGGTAATGCCCACATCCCAGTCCCCTTTGGCCGAGCCATCCGCACGCTGAATAAAGGGTTTAAGTTTTACCTCAAAACCGATAGCGCGCAAAATATTCTGAAACTGGCGCTGCTTTTCATCTCCACGATCAATGGCATAAGCAATGGCTTTTACTACGGTGCGGCCGGCAGTTACTTTGCGCCAAAACGCATTGTAGTCAAAATTGCGTTGATAAGCCTCGCGGCTGGTGTAGTAGATGTTTTGCACATCAACCAGAATGGTTACGCTGCTCATAGCTTGCCTTTAATGGGTAAAGCCGCTAAGCTAACCGTCAAGCCTGTATGGTGCAAGTGTTTTATCAGGCGAGTCACTATGCCGGGAATTTAAGCGCTACACTAAATCAGTAGTGGCTCATCAGGAATACATTATGCTGCACTTGCCCCCACGCCAATTGTTGTTACTGTCACTCTGTGCTGGCTTACTGACCATGGCATTGAAAAGCCTGGCCTGGTACCTGACGGGCTCGGTGGGTTTTTTGTCTGATGCTATGGAGTCATTGGTTAATGTGGCAGGTGCAGGCTTTGCTCTCTGGATGGTGACTATTGCCCTACGCCCGGCGGATAGCGGTCATCCTTTTGGTCACAGCAAAGCAGAATATTTTTCAGCGGCTTTTGAAGGCGGCATGATTTTTGTGGCCGCTATTGCCATTTTCGTCACGGCCATTGAACGGCTATTTAATCCGCAGGCTATTGTTGCCATAGGGCTAGGCACCTTGCTAACGGTACTTGCCAGTGTGATAAACCTGCTTGTGGGGTTATTACTGCTGCATGGCGGCAAGCAACACCAATCGCCGGCGCTAGAGGGTGATGGCAAACATCTGCTAACAGATGTTTGGACTACGGCAGGCGTAGTGATTGGCGTAGCGCTGGCCGCAATTAGCGGTTTAAGCTGGCTGGATGCCGCTGTGGCAATGCTGGTTGCCTTACATATTCTGCGCGAAGGTAGCCGTATCTTGTACAAAGCCGTTAACGGCTTGATGGATAACGCTATACCCGAGCAGCAAATTCAGCAGTTAACTCAGGTGCTAGCAACGATTAGTGCGAGTTATCGTACACCGCACAACCTTGAGAATAGCGGAGAGAAAAGCGCGAAGAAGCGTACCGAGAATAACGCGACTGCTGCCAGCGATGTCGATTTTATTAACTTACGCACCCGCGCCGCGGCAACGCAAACCTTTGCTCAAGCCGATTTACAAGTCCCCGGCCATTGGACTGTAGAGCATGCGCATCAGGTAGCCGATCAGGCTGAACAGCAACTAGCCGCACTCGGCGTGCAACTGACCGTGCATATTGAACCTCGCGACACCTAAAAATCATCTATAACGTGCTTATTAAAAGCACACTAACTCATGACAAGTCCTCTACTCCGTACCGGAGTCTTGTGGATAAGATCGAGATCGCTCTGCCGCCGTACCGGAGTCGTGTGGATAAACTGGTCTGGCCGGTACCGGATTCGTGTGGATAAGAGTCACGTGGATAAGTTTGCAGCTTGCCCTTAACGTAACAACGAGGTAGCGTAGTGCTAATAACTCATAACAAAAAGCCCTGCCTATGTTTGCAACCTTAACCCAAGTTGGCCTGCCGCTGGCACTGATTTTAATTATGACTGGCGTAGGTATGAGCTTACGTCCCAGTAACTTTCGCGATGTGCTACGAGCCCCTAAAGCGTTTTTTGTTGGTACGGTAGCGCAGCTGTTATTGCTACCCGCCATCGCAGTGTTGCTAATTAGTTTATTTGGCTTGCAGGCAGAGCTGGCAATGGGGTTGTTTATTCTGGCACTTTGTCCGGGCGGCACCACCTCTAATTTATCGAAGTTCACCGAGAAAACCCCGTGATCAGAGCGAAGCGATGTCGCGGGGATGAATCGGCTAGCTAGCTCGGTTCTTGAGTACGACTTTTTCCTTGCTAACTTGACAACTCAACCCTATACAGTAGTCTATACAGTATATGAAAAAGACGCTCAGATACAACTACAGGCTAAATCCCACTGCCGAGCAAGAAGCGAAACTCATTGAGTTTGGCGCTTACAGTCGTGGGCTTTGGAATTTGTTGCTGTCTGAGAATATTCGCCGCTATCAATACAACAAGACATTCTTCTTTTACAACCAGATGGCAGGCTTAATCAAAGAATTAAAACAGTTTGATGAATTCGCATGGCTAAAAGCGTTTGATAGTGCTGCGGCTCAACAAGTGGCCAGAGACTTAGAAACAGCATTAAAAAACGCTTTATCAAAAGGCAGAGCGCAGCGGTTTCCTAAGCACAAAATAACGTTCAAGCTAAAGAAGCTTCATAACGACAGTTTTCGTTGTGTAAATAACTCAAACTGCATTCGCATTGAAGATGGTTTGATAAGCGTTCCTAAGATTGGTAAAGTGCCTATTGTTCTGCATCGCAAGCTGGTAAGTGATATTAAAACGGTCACAATTCAATATCGACATGGAAAGTGGTCGGCTAGCATTGTGCAAGAGGTGGAGTGCCAGACAGCAAAAACGCTGTACTCAAGCCTTGTTGGTTACGACATTAATAGCCAATTTACGGTTGTGGGTTCGAACGGCTGGTACGTCAAAAATCCAAAATCACTGAAACAGTCAAAAGAAAAGTTAATACACCTTCAACGTCAGCTGGCGAGAAGAAAGAAATACTCTCAACGTTGGCATAAAACTAAGAAACGCATTAACACCGTAAACGGGAAAATCTCCCGCCAACGCTTAGCGTTTGCTCACGAAGTCTCCTGCTCGATAGCCAAAAGTAGCGATGTCATTGTGTTTGAGGATTTAAACGTTAAGGCCATGCAGCAATTTAATGGCAGCATGGTTAGCGATAATGTCATGGGGTTAATTACTCAGCTGGTAAAATACAAAGCAGAGTTGCGAGGCAATGTGTATCATGAAATTAGTCGATTTCAAAAATCGACGGGTATCTGTCACGTTTGCCAGCATCCTCATACGTTGTCGTTGAATCAGCGTAATTTCACCTGTGAACAGTGCGACACGTTCCAGTGCCGAGATTGGTCTGCGGCGATATCAGTTGCGAACACAGGCGAGCAAGATTTAAAAGCGGCTGGGATAGTCGCTTGGGCGTTGCCCACGGCTCAGCAGAAAGCACCCGTTAAAACGAAAGTCTTTGAGCAATCAAAGTTGGATGTTGGAGCTGAGAAAAAAGATGCAGCTTAGCCTTACGGTTTAGTTTGCAGAAGCCCCGTGATCAACGCAATGCGTTGTCGCGGGGTGATTCACACAGTTACCTCTGTAAAGCCGATGTTGGGCTGTCGGTGTCACTTACCGCTATGGTGGGCTTTATCATCCCCTTTACCCTGCCATTACTGGCCGCATGGGCGATTAATTTTTATTTGGGGGAAAGCACGGCCTTTGAACTGCCGCTAGTACGCACCTGGCTAACGCTAATGATCGTCAGCGTTATTCCGGTACTGCTGGGTATGCTATTACGAGCCAAATGGCCAAACTTTGCTCATCGTGTTCAGCCCATTATTAGCCGGTTTTCAGTGGTGGTATTAGCGGCACTGATTATTAGCATAGCCATCGATCTGGGCGAAGACTTTTGGCATTACATGTTGTTAAGTGGTCCGGCAGCGTTAACGCTGAATGTGATTACCATGGCTGCAGGTTACCTGTTGGGCCGCTATTTACTGCACAGCGAGCAACAGGCTCGCACCATTTGTTTAGAAGTGGGTTTACAAAACGGCACTCTGGCTTTGCTTATTACCACTGGTATTTTGCAAAATACCGCGATGTCTATCGCGCCAAGTAGCTATAGTATTTTGATGTTTTTTACCGCCAGTCTTTTTACCTGGTGGGTACTTATACCCAAGTGACTTCAAGATACGGATTTATGAATACCATCCATGGTATTCACCAAAGGCCAACCTGCGGTTGTTAAAATGTGTTCCATACACATTTTTCAGCTGGAGATAAAAGCGCTTTAGGCAAGGCGGCTGTTCTCGCTTTGGTGGTCGCATTGCGTCGCCAGTGTGCCTTGCATTGAAAGCGCCCAAAGGCTCTGAAACGCGCATCTTGAAGTTACTTGGGTATAAATGCAAAGCGCCGCTAAACGATAGCAGCGCCTCCACAGAAAAGTAACAACAGCAGAGTCAGCTTGTTACCGCTGCTGCCTTATCATAGCGCTAAGCCCGGTAAACGCCCGGCCAAATTAATAAAACGCTGCTGATATTGCTGAAGTGCAGCCTTATCTGCTGCCGTTAAGCAAGGCTCAATCACCGTTGTCATATGGCTGCTTTGCGCTAAGGTGCGTTCGGCTTGCTTACGCTGAGCCTCAGGTAAAAAGGGTAAACTTTGCCGGGTAACATTAAATACCGGCTGCATGGATTGTAATACTGGCCAAGCACCTTTGGCTGTTAATTCCACAAATAATGCCGCTGTAAGTTGATGTTTTGCCAGAACCTTATCAACTTGCGCTAGATAGTCCTTACCCTGCTCTTTTGCTCTAAGCTCAGTAGCATGCCTTGGCCAATCACAATGCGGTGCTAAGCGTAAGCTTTTAAGACCCGCCGGGTTATCCTGCTCAATTTTTGCCAGCTCCGGCAAGGCCGCTTCATAGCGGGTAATATTTTGCTCGGTGATCACCGTTGCAGCCTGAACCGCCTGTAACGAGATACCGCTAAACAGCAAGGTCGCGGTAAAACATAATGTGGTGCGCATAAAGATCCCAAAATCAGTTGAATACCTACCTTTTATACTGCTGTGGCTGAACCGCGGCTGAAATTGGGCTCAGCGCGCTGGTACATCAGACCGTAAAAAATCTTTAAATAAACCGAAGCGCCAATTACGCATTGCCAGCACAACACTTGTGCCGTATCGATGCTCAAGCAGTAACAGACTATCTTGCTGCACCAGTTTATTGAACTACCACGGCGGCGGCAGTTTTAGCGTGATCGGCCTATTGCTGCTGGGTGGCATACTGTTTCGCAACACCAAACCTAAGGTCAGGCGGCAACAATGGTTAGCAGCCCCAACATCATAAAGACGGCGCAGGCAGCACGCCGCGCCCAATCCAGCGAAACTTTTTGCAACAACCAGCTACCGGCGTACACCACCGGTACATTGGCAGCCAGCATGCCTAAGGTGGTGCCCCAGATCACCATCCACACCGCTTCTTCAAAGGTGGCCGCCAGAATCACAGTAGCTACCTGAGTTTTATCGCCAATTTCAGCTAGGAAAAATAGGATACAGCTGGCTGCAAAAGCCCCGTATTTTAATACCGCAGTATCTTCACTATCGTCTTTGTCCGGGATCAGCAACCACAAGGCTACTGCAATAAAAGAGCCACCCAATAGCCAAGGCCCCCAAGCGGCAGGAATAAACTGCGCTACCCACACCCCTAGCCAGGCAGAAGCGGCATGATTTAATAAGGTTGCTACCAGAATACCGGCAATAATCGCAGTTTTATTGCGAAAACGCGCAGCCAGAAATAAAGAGAGTAATTGAGTTTTGTCGCCAATTTCAGCAATAGCCACGGCGGTAAAAGACGAAAGAAGCGCTTCCATAGAGATCCTGCATACAGCGGGATATTATCGACAAAAGACACAGCCCTGACTCCCGCATTCGGTCAGAACAGTGTCTTAAGTCTCATCACACAAGCTGCTACTTATTGCTAACAACTTGCTGCTTATACCATGTGCTTGCGGCACAAGTATGTTGATATAAGCGCCTGGCGGCTGATTACTCCCTTAAGGACGCGCGCATTATAGCGGCAACTTAACCAGATAACCATTGCTGCAACAACTTATTTAGCCAAAAATCTGCTTTGCCAGCTATAGCTACGCGCCAGCATACGGCTGCTGGCTAAGCGCAGTTGCACCAGCCCATAGTAATTAAGTGGCACCAGTAATAAACTGGTTAGCGTTGAAAACACCAGGCCGCCAATAATCGCGATAGCCATGGGCGCATAGCTTGGACCATCACCGCCCAATGCTGTGCCGCCCAGGGCCAGCGGAATTAAGCCTAGCACCGTGGTAGAAACCGTCATTAAAATGGGTTTTAAGCGGGCGGTACAGGCTTCAATAATCAAGGCTTTTAACGGCATCTCGGGTTGCAGTGCCCGGTCCTGATTAATCCGATCGACCAACACGATACCGTTATTCACCACTATGCCCATCAACACCAGCATACCGATCATGCCCATAATCCCTAAACTGGTACCGGTAATAAAGAAGGTCCAAAACACCCCGACAAATGAAAACAGCAAGCTACCGATAACCGCATTGGGCAACAATAGCGATTCAAACAAGGCCGCCATGACGATATAGATCATGGCTAACGCCAGTAACATATTAACCAGCATCACCTGTTGCTCTTCATTTTGCCGCACAAAACCGCCCTGAAAAGACCAACGATACCCTTCTGGCAATTGCACCTGCTGCATCAGTTCACTAATCTCTTTTCTGGCTTGCTCCATGCTGACGTCTTTATTTAACGCCAGTTGCAAGGCGATACCAGTTTCACGATTAAACCGTCGGATAGATTGCAAACGCGGCACCACCTTTAGCTCCGCCAATTGCGACAATGGAATACTGACTCCGGCAACAGCCGCCACCGGCAGCGCCGACAGCTCAGCTAAAGACTGGCTAATGCGCTCGTCATAAATCAACCGGATCAACAACTCGCCTTGTTCGCTGCTACGAAAGGTGCGTAGGTTTACGCCCCTAAGCGCTAACGCGACGCTACGCGCAACCTGCTCGGCAGATAAGCCTAACCGCTGTAACTCAGCACGGTTGAGCAAAATTTGCACCTCTTGCTGGCCTTTGCTCAGATCAGAGTTCACATCCGCAATAGTCGGTAATACTTGTAGCGCGGGTTGTAATTCCTCGGCTAACTGCAGCAAGCGCTCAGTGGAGTTTCCCAGTAGGTGTAACTGCAAAGCACTGTTGTCACTACCATAACTAAAGGATGGCCGCGATCTGACTAGCTGTGGCCAGTCAGCCCGGATTTTCTCTTTTAGGCTATTGATATCAACCGGTACCGCATCTTTTAGCAAAATAATTGAAATCGCATGACCAGAGCGGTAATAACTGTAAACCGACTCTATAAAAAACTCGTCTTTGCGGCTGTAAAAATAGGCTTCCATCGCTGTGACTTCGGCACGCACTTCTTCCAGGCTATAATTGCCTTGCACGTTATAGTTTAAAAAGATTCGGCTATTATCTTCATCATCCTCATTACTGCTGCCTAGTTGCGAGAACGGCAATGCCGTACTTAACAATACGAATATCGCGACCAATGTGGTGCTCTTTGGCCAGTTCATCACCATGGTGAGTATGCGATGGTAACGCTTGTCGAGCGCAGAGCCTTCTTGAGTTGTTGCCGGCTGTACCTTGAGCTTGGTGGTCAGTAGCGGGATCAACGTTAACGCTAGCAGCAACGAAATGGCTAAACACAAGCAAATCGCAATGGCGACATGTTCTAAAAAGATTGTTAATTGCATTTTTTCACCGATAATATTCGGTAAAAACACAATCGCGGTAGTCGCTGTGCCAGCTAATACCGCCAGCCCGACTCGTTTTACACCACGCTCGGTTGCCGCCCGCACATCACCGCCGGCCGCCCGCTCGCGGAAAATACTTTCGGTCACCACTACCGCATTATCAACCAACATACCAATGGCCAGCATTAACCCCATCATGCTGAGGATATTTAAGCTGTAACCCATAAAATACATGGCACCCAGGGCAATCATAATGGCCGCGGGTACCGATAACACCACCACTAGGGTAGTGGTAAGATGCCGTAAGAATAAGTACAACACCACAAAGGAAAGCAAAGCGCCGACAGCACCGGCTTTTAATAAATCGCGTAATGACTTGGTAACGTTATCAGCTAAGTCATCCATCACATACAAGCTAATGCCGTTAAAAGCCGGGTTGCTATCGGCAGCGGCCACAACTTGCATTGCTGCTTTCGCCACCTCGACTAAATTGGCACCTGATTCTTTATATACATTCATGCCGACAGCATAGGTTTGGTTGAGATGGCGGCCGTCTTCCCGTTTGGGCAGTTCAAGTTCAATAGTGGCCAGATCACGCAGTTGCAGGCCTGGCCGCACCGGCAAGGCGGCAATTTCGGCCAACTCTTTATACTCGCCTAGCGGTTTAACCAACACACTTTGCTCAGGGTTTCTTAGCTCGCCGGCGCTTAACGCAAAATTACTGCCCCGCAGTTGCTCTAGTAAGGCGGTGGGGTCGACTTGCAGCGCCCGCAGTTTGTCAGGATCGAGCCGGATAATGACCTGACGCTTTTCTACACCATATAACTCTACTTTGGACACGCCCTGCACTCGCTCTAAGGGCCGTTTTATTTGCTGCTCCAGCAGATCATACGCCATAGCAAGATCACGCTCAGAAGAAATACGTAGCTGAATAATGGGCATATCGCTGGTGTTAAACTGATACACTAATACCCGCTCGACATCGTTGGGTAACAGATGGCGAACGGTATCCAGCCGTTCCCGCACTTCTAAGCTTTTACTACTGATATTTTCGCTCCAGCGAAACTGCAGCGACACATCGCCACTGTTTTCATTAGCAAAACTACGCAGCTGTTTAATACCGCTCACCGTAGCCAACGCTTCTTCCAATGGCCGGGTAATAAGTCGTTCTACTTCGGCCGGGCTGGCATTAGGGTAAGGCACATTGACATAGACCTCGGGGATATCAATGCCCGGAAACATCTCCAGCGGTAATAAGCGACTGGCCATACCGCCAAACAGCAACAGCGAAATAAACAACATGCAAATGGTGACCGGTCGCTGTAACGCCAACCGGGTTAACCAAAGCGGTTTGCCGTCATTCGACGTAGCTTCATCCAACTTATCTTTGTTCGAGGAACTCATACTGCGCCCTCCGCAGCCACTTCGATTGGCGCAGGTTGCACCCGTTGTAAGCTATACAACACCGGAATAAACACTAACGTCAGTAAGGTTGCCAAACTTAAGCCAAAAATTACGGTAATGGCCATAGGCGCGCGGATCTCACTGCCCTCTCCGGTACCCAATGCCAGCGGTAATAAACCCAGCACCGTGGTTAGGGTAGTCATTAATACCGGGCGTAAACGGCTTTGTCCGGCGGCAACAATGGCTTCTACCATTGAGACGCCTTCAGCCCGTAACTGGTTAATGCGGTCGATCAGCACAATGGCATTATTGACCACAATACCGGCTAGCATAATCAGACCGATAAACACAATGACCGATAAACGGGTGTTGGTTAGCCACAGTCCCAATACCGCACCGGCACCGGCTAACGGTACGGTAAACAGAATAAGCAGCGGCTGCAGCAGGTTCTCAAATTGCGATGCCATCACCAAATACACCAGAAATACCGCCAAGGCTAAGGCAAACAGCAGAGAACTGTAGGCGCGCGCCATTTCTTCACTTTGCCCCAATACCAGCGCCTGTTGACCTGGAGGTAACACCAACTGTTGCAGCAAGGTTGCAGCTTGGTCGCTGGCTTGTTCCAGATCACCATAAGCCAGATTGGCACTCACCACCGCCACCCGTTGCTGCCCTACCCGGGTAATTTCACTGGGGCCAATTTCACGCCGAATTTGCGCTACGGCACTTAATGGCAAAGGCTGCGCCGCACCGGGATTAATAATCAGCTCGGCTAGCTGCAATTCGTATTGCCGGTATTGCTCGGCTAATCGTACCCGGATATCAATTTTGCGATCATTTACCGAATATTGCCCCGCGACTTCGCCGCCAATATAGGTAGCGACCCTTTTGGCTACCTGCTGGGCCGTCATACCCAGTTGCGCCAACCTGGCATGATCAAAGTACAGGGTAATTTCTGGCTGGCCCGGGCGTAAACTGGATTTGATATCGGTAAAGCGCCCGTCACTGCTAAGCGAAGCCATTAAACGCTCTGCCGAATCGGCCAGTTGGCCCAGATCATAACCGCTAATTTCTATCTCTAACGGCGTGCTAAAGCTAAACAGTTGTGGCCGGTCAAAGCGCGAAGTAATGCCGGGTAACAACGCCAGACTACGCCGCAATTCATCCTGCACCAGGGCTTCATCGTCTGCGCTGCTATCGCTGTGCATCACCACATGCAAGCGCCCCCAATGACTACCGCCAATAGCCGGATCAACCGTCATCTGGGCACCGGTACCGGCTAAACCATAGCTACGTTCTACCAGCGGATACTGCTGCAGTTGTTCCGAGAGCTGCTTCAGTAGCGCATCGGTTTGCTCAATCGCTGAGCCAACCGGCAGCTGCACATCCAGATAAAACTCGCCCTGACTAAGCTGCGGGATCACATCCGCACCTAAGCGGGGTAATAAGGTAAAGCAGGCGCCAGCAGCGGCTAAGGTAATGACCAAAGTCAGGGTTTTAGCCGCCAGGGCCGCCCGTAATAAGCGCAGATAAACGCTTTCCAAAGCAGTTAACAGGGCTTGTACCAGCAACACCGCCGGGCGGAATAACCAATATAGGGCCTTAGCCAATAACCTGCCCAGCAAGGTGAACAGGCTTATTAAGGCAACCAGTAATAAATAGCTACCACGGCCAAGCAGACGCAGGGGTAACAAGAGCCAGTGGTACCAGCGGCTGGGTTTTAACGAAGCTAACGACGTAACAGCCGCAGTAGCATCGGCGTTTGTATCAACGTTGGTATCGGTTCGCTCCCGCCGACTACGTGCCGCCATAGTGGGGATTAAAGTTAACGCCACCACTAAAGACACCAATAAGGCAAAAGTTACTGTTAACGCCTGATCGCGAAATAACTGGCCAGCAATACCTTCTACAAACACCAGTGGGAAAAACACCGCCACCGTGGTCAGGGTAGACGCAGTAATCGCCATCGCCACCTCTCCCGCACCTTTGGTGGCGGCTTCTTTGGCAGAAAGACCTTGCTCTTTATGGCGTGCAATATTTTCCAACACCACTATGGCATTATCGACCAGTAAGCCAACAGCCAAGGCAACACCGCCTAAGCTCATCATGTTTAATGTAATATTCTGACCGTACATCAAATTAAAGGTAGCGATAACAGATACTGGGATCGACACCGAAATAATTACCGTGGCCCAGACATTACGCAAAAACAAATACAGCACCAACATGGCCAAAATGCCACCGACAATACCGGCCGATTTAACATCGCTAATTGCCTGCTTAATAAATTGTGACTGATCGTATAGCACATCTAACTGGTAACCCGCTGGCAGCATTTTGCGCAGCTCTGGCAAACGCGCTATCAGGCTTTCTGCCACCTTTACCGTGTTGGCATCCCCCTCTTTATAAATAGCCAACTCAATCGCTTGAGCGCCATTGATATAGCTAATACTTTGCCGATCAGCAAAAGCATCCCTTACTTCTGCCACATCTTTTAACAACACCTGACTATTGCCAACCGTAGCAAGATACAGGTTTTCAATCTCAGTGAGTTCGCTAAACTGATTAATGGTTCTGACCAAATAATCATAGGCGGGGGTTTCTAAGCGACCACCGGCTAGATTGATATTTTCGGCCTTAAGGCGCTGGGTAATTAAACTAATATCTAACTGTAATTGGCTCAGTTTTTGCGGATCGACCAGGATCTGAATTTCCTGCGTTAAGCCGCCATCTGGCCGCACGGCCGCAATACCAGAGAACGACTCCAGCTTGCGCCGAAAATCCTCTTCAGCAAAGGTGCGCATCGCCACCAGATCGGCTTCTGTCATCTGTGCTTTAGATAAGGATAAGCGCACCACCGGATCTAAGTTGGGATTAAAGCGCAGCAGTAACGGCTTTTCCACATCCAGCGGTAGAAACAAAACATCAAGTTTTTCACGCACTTCCAACAGGGCCAGATCCATATCAGTGCCCCAGTCAAACTCCAGCACCACATCAGAGCGCCCAGCGCGGGATACAGAGGTCACTTTACGGGCACCTTTGACAATCCCCAGTGCTTCTTCTACTGGCTTACTAACTAACTGTTCTACTTCAGCGGGCGCAGCACCTATATAAGTGGTACGCACGGTCAGGCTGGGATACGACAAGTCGGGTAATAAATTCACTGCCAGCCGACCTACTGAAACCATGCCAAATAATAAAATGGCGAGTGTGAACATCCAGACCGTGACCGGACGGGCCACGGCAGTATCGATTAATTTCATGGTAAACGTCCTTGTTAGAATTCGCGCTCAGAGACGACATTAGCTAAGCTTTGCTCTTTTAGCGCGGCATGACCTGCTACCACTACTTGCTCGCCTACTGTGACGCCTTCCAGAATCTCTACCACATTATCGGCGGTGTAACCCAGGCTAACCTGACGGCGTACTACCCGGTTTTCTGCATCCAGTACCATAATGCCGGGCATATTATCTACCGTTAACAATGCGCGTTTTGGTACCAGTAACGCCGCTTCACGGGTATCAAATTTAATCTCAACCTGACTAAACATACCGGCTTTTAACTGCCTGGCGCTGTTATCAATCAGTAAGGTGGTACGCACTGTTCCTGAGCTGGCATCTACCACTGGCGCCACCCGGCTTACTTCGGCTAAAACTTCTGGCACACCAGCAAAACTTAAGATCGCCTGCTGACCAGCTTTGGCTTGCAGCACTTGTTGTTCGGGTAAATGCACTACGGCTTCCAGCTCGGTTTCACTCACCAAATGAAACAATGACTGCGGGGTTAATTGATTAATCAATTGGCCGGCTTTCACATAGCGCCGCGCTACCACACCGCTAATTGGCGCGCGAATTTCAGTTTCGCGTAAATTCAGTTCAACCAGCTCTACTGCCGCTTCCATGGCAGCAACTTGCCATTTCAGTTTGTCGTACACATCAGTGCTAATCAATTTGCGCTGATGCATTTCGGTCATCCGGACAAGCTCTGAACTTAAGCGGCCAAGCTCCGCACGCTCTTTCGCTAATTGATGGCGCTGCCGCTCGTTTTCCAATACCGCCAGCAACTGCCCGGCTTTAACTTGCTCGCCCTCTTCCACCAGAATTTGCTGCACAATGCCACTGGTTTTCGCCATGACTTCCGCCTCAGCCCGAGCCGCCAAGGTCGTAGTAGTACGATAGCTGCTGCTGATGGCGCCCGTGCGGGCCCGTGAGATCTCTACCGGTATCGCAACTTCAGCGGCAGTGGTAGTGTTGGTGGTGCTTTGTGCTTGATTGCACCCTGTTAAGAACAAACCGCTGAGTAACACGACGGCCGATAACGGCATAATAGTTTTCATTTTAATTTCCCTTGCACATGGCGACTGTTGATGGCCTAGCATTGCAGCCACTATGCCAAAGATAAAATAAAAATTAAATCAGTATCTTACTGTTAAATTGTTACAAAACACTACCAAAACACACCTTAAAAATTAGCCAAAAAAACCACTAAATAACCAAATAAACCAACCTCACTTATCCACATAACTCCGGTACCGGTCCAACCAGTTTATGCACACAACTCCGGTTCGGTACCGGAGTTGTGTGGATAAAATACGATGAGTTGATAAACATCGTCGACTTAGAGTCTGTACTCTAATGAATGAGATCTCTATACTGTGCGCTTTTGTTTCAACAAGGTGTACAACTTATGCTAAGAAAAACCTCTGTTGCCGGTGCAGTTTTACTGGCGCTGAGCAGCCTTTCTGCCCAGGCGGAAGGCTATAAATTACTAGAACAATCCGTTAGCAGCATGGGAAATGCCTATGCGGGTCGTGGCGCACAAATTACCGATGCGACGCTGGTCTATTCTAATCCGGCGGCATTAACCCAATTGCAAGGTGCGCATTTCTCTGGCGGTTTGAACCTGATCCACGCTCGTACTAACTACTCTGATGTAACAGCCACCAGCGCCCGCGGCCAAGCCGTAGAAGGCCGTGATAGCGGCAAAGTGTTGCTAACTGAAGTGGTGCCATTTACGTTCTACAGTAACCAGCTTAGTGACGACCTTAGCTGGGGGATCGGTTTTTATGTGCCCTTTGGTTTATCTTCAGATTATCAGCAAGATTGGGCCGGCCGGTACTTTGCCGATGAAACAGCGGTGCAAGTCATTAGCTTGCAACCGGCCATGGGCTATAAACTCAATAACTGGCTATCTGTTGGCGCAGGCATCAGCCTGAATCGGGCAGAAGGCACGTTATCAAAATACAAAGATCATTCCGGCTTATGCGAATTAGGCACAGGTATTAATCAGGTCGTGGGCATGGACGTTTATAACAGCGCCTATTGCGATAGCCATTATGAAGTTGCCGGTAACGATATTAGTTGGGGTTACACTCTGGGTTTACATGCTGAGCCGGTAAAAGGCACCCGTCTGGCGCTCGTTTACCATTCAGCGGTACGTTATACCCTAAAAGGGGATTCTGAAATCACCAATACCCCTATCACTGCAGCTACCGCTGGAAATAATCCTGGTTTGATTGCTATTGCCCCGGGGCTACCGATGTTGGATACCAGCACCGGTAAGTTAGCTTCACGCGATTTAATGGTCGAGAAAAGTAAACTGGATCTCACCACACCGGCCAGCTTAGCCTTTAGTCTTGATCAGCAACTAAGCCGACAATTATCGTTACAGGCCAGTGTTAGTTGGACGGGTTGGAGCAAATTCCGTAGCATTGATATTATCAGTGATGATGCCAACCCGAGTATTTCAATCACCACCAGCACCGCACTACAAGGTGATGGCTATATTGGCTATATTCCAGAATATTGGCATGACAGCTGGTCTGCCGCCGTAGGAGCAACTTATCAGTACAACCCCGATTTAACCTTACGTGCCGGTGTTGCTTACGATGAAAACCCGATCAGCACCGCCAACAAAACGGCCCGCATCCCAACATCAGACCGTATTTGGTTAAGCTCTGGCCTGACGATGCAGCTATCTGCCCACAGCAGTATCGATTTAGCCTATGGCTATATGCTGATGGATGATGTGCGTATTAACGAGTTTGAGTACGACACGCAGGGCAATCAGCTGGGGCTGGCCAATGTACAGGCAACTTACAGCAATAAAGCCCATTTATTTGCGCTGCAGTATAACCACCGCTTCTAACCTTCCCTCTTTAGCTGAACACCTGCTGCCTGTCAGCGGGCGTTCAGCTTCTATGTCTACACTCTAAATCACACTACACTTATTACACTATTCTTCTGCTGTAAGGCAGTGTTAATCTGCGCTACACTTGTTACATTAGTTAGCAGTAATTTCTTTATTTCGAGGTGTTTGATGTTTGCTTTAACACGTATCAAAACGGCAACGATGTTGGCAGCGGCAATGTTGATATTGTCGGCTTGTGCTAGCCCGAAAAAGGCAAATATTGATTACGATAAAAATGTCAATTTTAGCCAATATCAGACGTTTGCTTTCTACCAAGCCCCAGCTGATGGTGCTGAACCGGCCGCAGAAACAGCCAACACCGAAAAAAAACCGGCTTACGATCCGCTGGTCGACCAACACTTTAAAACCGCGATCAGCCGGGAAATGACGGCCCTTGGCTATCGTTACGACGAGCAGGCACCACAGTTATTAGTCAACTACACCACCAATGTTGAAAACCGCGAAGACGTGCGTAGTTCACCTTTTAGTATTAACGCTGGTTATGGCTTTTTTGGCCGCAACAGTGCACTAAGCTTAGGTTTCCCATTGTTTGGTGGCGTTGAAACCAACCGTTATAAAGTGGGATCGGTATTGATTGATGTGGTTGATGCCGCGGCTAATCGGTTAATTTGGCAAGGTATGGTAGAGGGTAAATTAACCAGCGCAGCGTTGAAAGACCCAGAAAAGTCGATCAACGAAACCGTAACCCTGATTTATCAAAGTTACCCCACTCGTTTGAGTAGTAAAGCCGAATAATAGAAAAAACCGGGGGCTTTAGGCCCCCTATCACTAAACGAGAGTGAAATATCCAGGAAGGTATAACGGCTGCTATTTTGCCGCCATACCATGGCATTTTTATGACAATGATTATTTATTTTAGTTCTCTCGGTTTTAGTACTCCGGCTAATCACCAGCTCAACGCATTGAAATGATACTGAAGCCGCTTACATGACTGAACATCTGCGCTTAGCTAAAGTGATTGCCGAAAGTGGTTTATGCTCACGTAAAGCAGCCAGTCGTTTTATTACCGCAGGCCAGGTCACCGTGAATGGCGAAATAGCCCGGCATCAGCAATCGGTCAGCGCAGAGGATCTAATCGAAGTAGCAGGTGTCGCCTTATCGCCGCCAGCCCCTTTACAATATTGGCTCTATCATAAACCGGTGGGTATAGACTGTAATAACCGACTGGAAGATCCCAATAGCATCGCACAGCTACTCAGCACCTTGCCGGTGCGACTATTTGCAGTAGGCCGTTTAGATAAAGACTCCCGGGGGCTACTGCTGTTAACGAATGACGGTGCCTTAACTCAGCGTTTACTGCACCCCACCTACGCACACCAAAAATGTTACCGCGTTACCCTAGATAAGGCGACCACACCAGCCATCATAGATAAATTTAACCAAGGTATAAGCTGGCAGGTTGGGCCCCACTATTACCAGGCTAAACCCTGTCAGGTGCAACGCATTAATGCGCAGCAGCTAGATATCATACTCACTGAAGGCCAGCACCGGCAAATTCGTTATATGTGCCGGGCACTGGGCTTTAAGGTTGTGGATCTTTGCCGCACCGCCATTGGCGCCCTAACCTTAGGTGAACTCGCTGCCGGTCAGTACCGGCAACTTGGCATGCAAGAGTTAGCGCAGTTGTTGACGTTGCAACCACCAGAGCCAGCAACATAAGCCGAGCGTGGCACTGTACATCAGTACTGAACCGGCAATAACCCCAGACCAGCTTGCCCATTGCCAAAATGGTTGTAAATAAAGACCACCGATACTGGCACCTAGGTAATAAAATACCAAATAAAGCGCGCTGGCACTGGCCTTCGCCCGGCTGGCATGTTGGTTAACCCAGCTGCTAGCCAGCGAATGACAGAGAAAGAAGCCAAAAGAACTGATAAAAAAGCCCGCAACGATGCCCCATAGCCCGACGAGCAAGGTGAGCAAAGATCCCAGCAACATCACCACAATGCCCAATGCCATCGCACCGGGTGTTGACGCCCAAGCCGCTATACGCCCAGAGAAAGCGGAACCAATGGTACCGGTAAGGTAGGTAATAAACAGCAAGCCGATTAGGCTACTACTTAAATTAAACGGCGTATCTGCCAGTACAAAGCTGATATAGGTATATTGGTTTAAAAAAACCAAGAAATTCAAACCACCAATAAGATAGGTGAGTAACAAGAGCGGCTGACGTAAATGAAACCAGTTATCGGCTAACGCCTGCCCCAAACGAAACGGCTTGGCTCGAAACTGACTGGAAGCAGGCAAAAAGCGCCAGATAAAATAACAGCTTAGTAAGCCCAGTAAGGTCATTGGCCAGAACACCCACTGCCAATGTCCTAAATCGGCTAAGCCCCCCGCTAATAAACGCCCAGATATACCACCTAGCGAGTTGGCACTAATATAGTATCCCACAGCAGTAACTAAGGCGGGCTTACTGTACTCCTCCCCCATCCAGGCAATTGCAATAGCGGGCAAACCGCCAAGAAAACAGCCCTGCACCGCTCGCCAGAATACCAAACTGCTAAAGGTCTCTACCTGCGTTAGCATAAAGGTACTTAGCGTCATCCCCAGCAGCGTAGCTAACAACAGTTTCTTGCGGCCCCAGGCATCAGACAGCGAGGCATACACCAATAAAGACAACCCCAAACACAGGGTGCCGATAGTATAACTCGTGCTCACCGCTAACGGCGATAAACCAAACTGCCGGCTCAGTTCAGGCAACAGCGGCTGCATTAAATGCAAATTAGCAAATACCGCCACAGCAGCTAGACACAGCGCAAAGGCACTACGATAAAACGCGGCCGACTTATACTCAATCACAACAACTACCTTATAAACCCGTCTACCCTATTGTACCCGAAAACCCCCAATCTTCGCACCCGCGCGGTGTCAGAGTCGGTGTAAGAGTCGGTGTAAGAGTGCAGTGGATAACATTGCGGTTTCACTTTGGTTATTCACTGCTAAAAAATCGAAAGGTTAAATGTATTTAATGCACTGGTCGTATCTGCCTGTCACCCACATATAGACTTATATAGCTAAATCACTTTCCTAAGTAACTACTGGAGTTTTATGAATACTGTATTTTCCCCTATTAAATTGGGTTCAGTGCCACTTAAAAACCGCATTATTATGGCACCACTTACGCGCTGTCGCGCTACAGTTGATCATTACGCTACCCCACTAATGGCCGAGCATTATGCCCAGCGTGCCAGCGCGGGCTTATTGATTGCGGAAGCAACGATGATCAGCGAAGGCAACTCGGCGTTTTACTGTGAGCCCGGTATTTACTCCGCAGCCCATGCCAATGCCTGGCGTCAGGTCACCCAAGCCGTACATGCAAAAGACGGTAAAATTTTTCTGCAACTATGGCATGGCGGCCGCGCTTGTCATCCTGCGCTTAACAATGGCAAAGTGCCGGTGTCGTCCAGCGGCAGTGCTATTAACGATTACACTCACACGCCCGAGGGTAAAAAAGATTACACCGCGCCACGTGTGCTGCGTACAGCAGAAGTCGCAGACATCGTCAACGAATTTCGTCAAGCGGCCATTTATGCCAAACAAGCCGGCTTTGACGGCGTAGAAGTACATGGTGCGAATGGCTATCTTATCGACCAGTTTTTGCGGGATGGTATTAATCAGCGCACCGATGGCTATGGTGGCAGTATCGAAAACCGCGCCCGCTTTTTACTGGACGTGCTACACGCTGTTATTGAGGTTTGGGGCAGTGATAAAGTGGGGTTACGTTTATCTCCGCTAAACAGCTACAACAGCGCAAAAGACAGTAACCCTATGGCACTTATTCGCTATTTAGCTCAAAAGCTTAGTCCGTTAAACCTGGCATATCTGCACTTAATGCGTAGCGACTTCTTTGGGTTACAACAAGGCGATGTTGTAACTGCTGCCCGACTGCACTACACAGGTAATCTTATCGTCAATATGGGTTACGATTTGGCCGAGGCCAATCAGGTAATTGGCGACCACAAGGCCGATGCCGTCGCCTTTGGTAGTGCCTTTATCGCCAATCCTGATTTGGTTACGCGCCTGCAACAAGGCTTACCCCTGGCGCAAGCTGATGTCGCTACTTTCTATACTCACGATGCTAAAGGTTACATCGACTATCCAACACATGCTTAAATAGCACTCTGACACCTGTGGGTAATTTAAGCATTTTGCTTGTGTTATCCACAGGGCTATCATGTATTACGCATCGACACGAAATCTAACAGAATGGTGACACACTACTGTTTGTTGCAGTAATGTGATGGCTCGGGTAGAGTTGCACGTCACAATCTCGCCGTCCGGCACTTTATAACGAGAATAACACTATTATGTCAGAAGCTTCTTTGCGGGCCCTGCCCCCACCAACGCCTTTTTATCGCTGGATGATTTTGCTGTTTGTCAGTCTGGCGATGTTTGGTAACTATTATATCTACGACTCTCTCTGGCCTATTGTTGATCTATTGCGTGAGCAGCGCGGTTTTAGTTATCAACAAATTGGCTGGTTATCTAGCGCGTACAATGCCGCCGCCTTGCTGGTGTTATTAGCCGGTGGTTATCTAATTGATCGCTGGGGCACGAAAAGAGCCATTACGCTGTTTGCTATTATTTGTTTGTTTGCGGCAGTGGTTACTGCCTGGAGCCCGTCATTCGAGGTCATGCTAGCCGGGCGTTTTATGCTTGGTTTAGGCGCAGAGCCGTTAATTGTGGCAGCCACAACCGTATTAGCCAAGTGGTTTAAAGGTAAAGAGCTTAGTTTTGCCTTTGGTATTAACTTATCTATTGCCCGCTTAGGTTCAACCTCGGCAGACTGGTCTACCGGCTTTGCCAGCCCACTGTATGCCAACTGGCACGATCCGCTTTGGTTGGCAACGGCGGTTGCCGGTATCTCTGTCTCTGCTGCTATTTTATATTGGATCTTAGAGCGCCGCGCCGAAGGGCGTTACAGTCTGGGTGTAGCAGAACAAACGGAAAAACTGGAGTTTAAAAGTTTATACAGTTTTAGCGCCTCCTACTGGTATGTGGTTGCACTTTGCGTTGTGTTTTATGCCACGGTATTTCCGTTTCGTAGCTTTGCTATCGATTATTTTCAACAAGCGCATGGCTTAGACCGCGCCGCGGCCGGTATTTTAAGCAGCATTTTACCTTTTGCCGCTATTATTGCCACACCGCTATTTGGCTTATGGGTGGATAGAGTGGGCAAACGTGCCTTGTTTATGGCGGCAGGTTCTTTCGTGTTATTACCGCTGTTTCTTATTGTTACCTACGCGCCAGCAGGTCCTGCCATAGCGTTATCAATTCCGTTTATCGGTAGTGCTGTAGTGCCTTTAACGCTGCTGCTCGTAATAACCGTGCTTGGAATTGTGTTCTCACTGATCCCTGCGGTTATGTGGCCCTCAGTGGCCTATATCGTTAATGGCAGCCGTTTGGGCTCGGCCTATGCATTAATGACCTTCTGCCAACAAATAGGCTGGTTAATAGTACCGCTTACCATCGGTTATATGAACGATAAGTTCCTGGCTGGCCCGGATAATATTGATGGCTATACACCCGGTATGTGGCTATATACCGCACTGGCGTCGCTGGGCTTATATTTCTCTTATAAACTATGGCGTACTGAACAAGGCCCTAATAACCATGGTTTGGATACCATTACAACCAAGTCAGCGGCATAATTAATCCCGCCGTTAGTCACGTAACCTTTGGGGTCAGAGCCAGCTCTGACCCCAAAGGTTTTCTGGGGTCAGAGCCAGCTCTGACCCCAAAGGTTTTGTTTTTCAACTTCATGCAAAAAAGGCTAAAGTTTATACAAGAACGGCCGCTAATAAGACAAGGCCTATTGTAACAGGAGCGCCATGATGACCAGTATCAAACCCGATCTGCCTGCTAGCGTAAGCCGCAATACTGCGGAAAAACCAGAAACGCTGCCACAGAAGTTAAGCAAGCAGCAGCAAAATATCGCTATTTTGCAAGCGAGTGAAAAAGTGGCTTTGCAAAGCGGCAATAACTCGCTTGGTTTGCTGTATAAAACCGCCTTAGAGGGAATTAATAAAGAACTTGAACCCATCTTTGGCAAAAATGCGGCACAAAAAATTTATGACTCCAGCATTGATACCTCACCTGAAGCCACCGCCGAGCGTATTGTTGGTTTCGCCACCAGCCTGTTTACTATTTACCAAAAACAAAAGCCCTCTGAAGACCAAGAACAACAACTAAGCGATTTTATGGACGTGATTGGCAAAGGGATAAATCAGGGTTTTGACGATGCCAAAGCTATCCTCTCTGGCTTAAAAGTATTTGAGGGCGAAGTAGAAGAAGGCGTCGGTAAAACCTATGAGCTAGTTATGCAGGGACTACAGTCGTTTAGAGAAAAAATGCTGGAAGCAATGAAACCAGAAGCAACTACAGATAATTAAAGCTGGTACGATGGGCATTAGAACCTTTGGGGTCAGAGCTAGCTCTGACCCCAAAGGTTCTAATGCCCATCAATTGCTATTCAGTGACCGGCTGCTCAATGCGGGTAACCAATAACTGGTCAATTTTATAGCTGTCGATATCGACCACTTCAAACTTGTAACCACCGTGCAATACAAAGTCGGTACGTTTAGGAATTTTGCGTAAGGTGTACATCATAAAGCCCGCAATTGTCTCGTAATTTTCTGAGTTAGGAAAACTGTCAATATCCAGCACCCGCATCACATCCGCCAGCGGGGTTAACCCCTCGACTAGCCAGGAGTTACTATCACGCGACACTATCTGATCTTCTTCAGAGCTAACCAATTCGCCCATCACAATGCTCATCACATCCTTCAGAGTAATAATACCCACGACCATGGCATATTCATTAAGAATAATGGCAAAATCGATCCCGGCAGATTTAAAATGCTCCAGCACTTCGTAAAGCGACAAGGTATCAGGAATAATGAGCGGCGAACGCACTATGCCGTCCTTTTTCAAGGAAATAGGCTGATCATGTAATACTTGCATCAGAATATCGCGGGTATCGACATAGCCAACAACTTGGTCTAACACCCCATCACAAACCAAAAACTTAGCATGAGGATGCTCGGCAATCTTCGCTTTAATATTTTCTTGTGTTTCTTCTTTGGTGAAAAAAATCAGGCTTTCACGGGCTGTCATGGCTGAAGTCACCGTGCGCGACTCCATATCAAAGACGTTTTCTAATAATTGATGTTCATGCTCCTGCAACACCCCTGCCTGAGCACCAGCATCCATCATCGCCATAATATCATCTGGTGTAATATCGTCCTTACGCATGGTCGGCACATTAAACAAACTAAAAAACAGGTTAGCTAAACCATTAAATAACCACACAAAAGGCTTCAATAACATAATTAATAGCAGCATGGGAGAAACAACACGTATGGCAATTTGCTCCGGGGCAATCATCGCCAGCCGTTTTGGCATTAAATCGGCAAATAGGATAAATAATGAAGTTACAAAAAACACCGAAAGCGTAAAAGCAGCAGGCTGTACCCAGGTCGCATCACTAACAATAGCAAGTAGCGCCGCAAAATAAGGTGTAAAAGCCGACTCCCCGAGGATACCGCCTAGAATAGCCACTGCATTCAAACCAATTTGTACTACGGTAAAGAAATTCCCAGGATGTTCTTGTAACAACAAGACTTTCTCTGCGCGCGCATCGCCCTCGGTTGCCAATAACCGTAAACGCATCTTGCGTGACGCAGCCAGCGAAATTTCTGATATGGAAAAGAAGGCACTGGTAGCAACCAATATAAACATCACAATAAGGTATTCGAGGGCAGTCATAGTCTATCCGTTAGCGAAGCATCGCAAATGAGTTTTCAGCATAAAGCCGATAATGCTAATTATACCTGATCTGTAAGTAAATTTTTTGACAAAGTAGACTTATCAACCATTCTTGGTTACAACTATCCACTAAGTTACAGTTTATTCCGGTCATAATGCATGCTGACGCCAGCCAAATACGCTATTCCTCTCTTGATCAGCCTGCTGTTATTAGGGAGCGCGACTACATCACAAGCGAATAGTATTCATTTAAATACTATCGCCATAGCCGATGCAGCATCACTACGTGATGCCCAATTAGAACAGCAACTCGATGATTATCTTACGTTGCAACTGATTGATCCAGTTGCAGCAAATGAGCAGCTTGGGCAACTCATCGCCCAATTTACTGAACAGACCCCGCTGGAATCGAAGGTCCGGGCACTGACTTATCAGCTCTTTTATTATTTATACAAACCCGATGATAGCAATGCCGATAAGGTAATACTTAAACTTTCTCAGCTAAAAGAATCTCCTCTTTCTGCTAACGCTCTGGCTGAAATTATGGCTGCAGAATTAGAAACGCAGTTTTACCGTAATCAATTTAATCAGGCGTATATCGGTGCTGAGCAGCTAGCAAGGGTTCTACCAGATGTCGACAATAGCCGGGTGAGTTATTGGGTAAATTCGCTACTTGGTCGGCTTTTTCGCGCAGACAGCCAATTTGACAAAGCGCTGCAACACTATGAGCTGGCGCTGGACTTCCTTAGCCAAACTAATGATTCACGTACCTTGATCCGCCGCGCTTACCTTAATCAGCAAAGTGCACTGGTGCATGCCGAACTGAAAAACTGGCAACGTGCCAGAGAGTTATTAGAAGAATTGTATGCTGAAGTTAAACACCACCGGCAAGATGAATTTTTGCCTGATCTCTACCTTTCCTTAGGTTTTGTGATGGCTGGTCAGCAAGATTTTTCCGCTGCAGAAGCCATTAACATTCAAGGTATTGAGAAAGCCCGGGCACAAAAGCAGCAGAATCTGGTGCTCACCTTTATGAATAACTTAGGTTCCATCTACATTGAGCAACACAACTACCCCGCCGCAACCGCCATCCTGCAAGAAGCACTGGCTGAGGCTATAGCTATAAACGATCAAGACAACGTCCAGATAGTTCGGTTTAACCTGGGCTACTTACAGGTGCTTTCAGGTCAAGCGGAACAAGGGCTAACTCAAATGCACGATGCCTTTGGCTATTACCAACAAAAGAATAATAAAGCAGAGATTGAAGGCTTTCTTAGCTGGTTTGCTAAAGCTTATAAAGCGCTGGGTGATTATCAAAAACTAGCCGAAACACTCGAATGGCAGATGCAATTAAGTGAAGAAATCATGTCTGATGAACGGGAAAAAAGCACCCGGGACTTGCTGGCGCGCTACGATTTAAAGTCACAATCGCAGCAAATAACTATTTTACAGCAACAGAATGAATTACAAGAGGAGCTTTTAAGAAACAAACAGTTACAACAAACTATTACGCTACTCTTTGTGTTAATTATGTGTT
>Ga0209070_100355_pt1 | contig 35368 bp, 34 predicted proteins | sample SynthPrep_5_END__FD_187205 | JGI IMG/M metagenome (GOLD analysis project Ga0209070, IMG submission 187205) | Synthetic microbial communities from Ohio, USA - SynthPrep_5_END_DS10_MetaG (SPAdes) (version 2) | ecosystem: Engineered > Bioreactor > Aerobic > Activated sludge | place: USA: Ohio... | reverse complement strand
GCGGTCTTGCCGGTCTGGCGGTCGCCGATGACGAGCTCGCGCTGGCCGCGGCCAACCGGGATGAGGGCGTCGATGGCCTTGAGGCCGGTCGACATCGGCTCATGAACCGACTTGCGCGGAATGATGCCGGGAGCCTTGACGTCAACGCGCGAACGCTTGGCGGCATTGATCGGGCCCTTGCCGTCGATCGGGTTGCCGAGCGCGTCAACGACGCGGCCGAGCAGTTCCGGGCCGACGGGAACGTCAACGATAGCGCCAGTCCGCTTTACGGTGTCGCCTTCCTTGATGTCACGGTCCGAACCGAAGATAACCACACCGACATTGTCGGCTTCAAGGTTGAGCGCCATGCCGCGGATGCCGCCGGGGAACTCGACCATTTCGCCGGCCTGAACATTGTCGAGGCCATAAACGCGGGCGATACCGTCACCGACGGAAAGCACCTGCCCGACTTCCGAGACTTCAGCCTCGTTGCCGAAATTTTTGATTTGATCTTTCAGAATTGCGGAAATTTCCGCGGCGCGGATATCCATCAGCCAACCTCTTTCAGTGCAAGCTTAAGGGTGGAAAGTTTGGTGCGAAGAGACGTATCGATCTGGCGGGAACCGACCTTGACGATCAGACCACCGAGGATCGACGGATCGACGGTAACGGAAATCGTCACATCCTTGCCGGTAACGCTCTTCAGCGCCGCTTTCAGTTCAGTTTCCTGCGCCTCGTCGAGCGCATGTGCCGAGGTGACCTCGGCGGTGATTTCGCCGCGGTGGGCGGCGGCAATGGTGCGGTAGGCGCGGATCATGCCGGGAACGGCAAAGAGACGGCGGTTATTGGCAACGACCTTGAGGAAATTAACAGCAAGACCGGCAATGCCGGCCTTCTCGCAGATCGCGGTGATTGCCTTGAACTGATCCTCGGCGGAAAACACCGGGCTCGCAACCAGACGCTTCAAATCGTCGCTTTCGTCGAGAAGTGCGCCGAACTTGTCCAGATCGGCTCCAACCGCTTCAACCGCACCCGCTTCCAAAGCAAGCTCGAAAAGCGACGACGCATACCTTTCCGCTACACCGGATGTTCCCTGGGAGGTGTCTGCCACGGGCACTTTTTCCCTGCTAATCATCCAAGATTGTCAGCGATGGGGCTCCACCGCATCAAATTCTTGAAATCGTTTCAATTTCCCCGAAAAAGACCGGAATTCCCCCCTGCCTTTTCCCAATTTCGCGGTCCGTCTAGCATAGGACGCCGGGACTCGCAACACGCGTAATAGCGGAAAGCGCCGTTTGGGCAAGGGGGAATGCGTTTAAATTTTCCGTTTTCGCCCAGGATGCGGGTTTGGTGCGGCACAAAAGCCCAAAAGCCCGCCTCAGACCAGCCCGAAGACGTAGCTCAACGACAGTGCGGACAGCAGAAAGTGCACAACCAGGAGTATGAAATTCCGCATGGTTGCGCCTCCATCCGAGAGAATGGAGAGAATGCCGCCGAACACGCTGAGACCGAAAGCCGCGCCGAAAGCGAGATAGACCATGGGCTGCGCCAGAAGCAGGGCGGCGGCGCCAAGACCAAGATAGAACCCGGCAAGCGATGAACGCACGAGCGCGTAGCCGTCCCTGCGCTCACCAGCCGGCTGCAGACCGAAAGCGCGCAGCGTAATACCGGGCGCGAACATAAAAAAAAGGCCGATCACGGCCGACACCGCTGCCGCACCGAAGGCCAGCTGCTCGCCGAATTCGGCAGGAAAATAAAACTCCATCTCGTTCCCCAAATCATTCTTTTCGCCTGCTGCGTTATGACACGGTCATGACAGCGGGAAAACGCCTTGATTGGCAAAGTTCAAAGGAAACTTTGCGGATCGATGTCGAGCTGCACATGCACGCTGCCCCGTTCTTTGGGTCCGTTGGCCAGCAGCGTCCGGAGAAAAGACTGCATGTCGGAATTGCGTCGCCCATGCACCAGGAGACGGAAACGATGGCGGCCGCGGATCAGGGCAAGCGGCGCTTCCGCCGGGCCGAGCAGCATGATGCCCGTAACCTGCGGGGCGGCGGCCCTTAAACCTCGCGCATGGGTTTCCGCTTCCGCGCGCGTATCGGCGGAAACGATGATCGAGGCAAGGCGACCGAAGGGCGGCAGAACGGCCTTTTCCCGCTCGACGATCTCTCTTTCGTAAAACGCCGAGGCATCGCCCGAAACGATTGCCTGCATGACCGGATGCTGCGGCTGGTAGGTTTGCAGGAGACCATGGCTCTTCAAGCCTGTGCGCCCGGCGCGGCCCGTCACCTGCGAGAGCAGCTGGAACGTTCGCTCCGCCGCACGCGGATCGCCATTGGCAAGGCCGAGATCGGCATCAACGATGCCGACAAGCGTCATCAGGGGAAAGTTATGCCCCTTGGCAACGAGCTGCGTGCCGATGACGATATCCGCCTCACCCTTGACGATCGCCTCCAGCTCCAGCCGCAGGCGCTTGACGCCCATGAGATCGGAGGAGAGCACGATGGTGCGGGCTTCGGGGAAATGTTTCTCCACCTCTTCGGCAATGCGCTCCACACCCGGCCCGCACGCCACCAGGTGATCGAAGGTACCGCATTCCGGGCAATGATCGGGCGTCGGCTCACTGTGGCCGCACTGGTGGCACTGCAATTGATTGCGGAACCGGTGCTCCACCAGCCAGCTGGAACATTGCGGGCACTGGAAACGGTGGCCGCAAACCCGGCAGAGCGTCAGCGGCGCATAACCGCGGCGATTGAGGAAAAGCAGCGCCTGCTCACCCTTCTCGATGGTCTTGCCGATGCCGCGCAGCAGGACGGGTGAGAGAAACCCTCCCCTCTCCGGCGGATGACGGCGCATATCGACAAGATGCAGATCGGGCATCGCCGCATCGCCGAACCGCGTGTGCAGGTGGATTGTGTTGTAACGCCCCGAACTGCCATTGACCTGGCTTTCCACCGATGGCGTGGCCGACACCAGCACGACAGGAAATTCTGCTATTCGCGCCCGGACGACGGCCATGTCACGGGCATTATAAAAGACACGGTCTTCCTGCTTGTAGGCTGGGTCGTGCTCTTCATCGACAATGATGAGACCAAGATTGTCGAAGGGCAGGAAAAGCGCCGAGCGTGCGCCAGCCACCACCTTCACTTCGCCCGTCACCGCCTGCCGCCAGACCTTTTCACGCATGCGCGGCGACAGATCCGAATGCCATTCCGCCGGTTTCGCGCCGAAACGATCCTGAAAACGCTCCAGAAACGCGGCCGTCAGGGCAATTTCGGGCAGCAGGATCAGCACCTGCCTGCCTTGCCGGAGCGTCTCGGCCACCGCCTCGAAATAGACCTCCGTCTTGCCGGAGCCGGTCACGCCGTCGATCAGCGAGACATGAAAGCCGCCCTTGCGCACGTCCTCGAGGATTTCCGATGCCGCCTGTTTCTGCGGGCCTTCCAGTCGCGGCTCGGCATAGTCAGGATCAGGCTCGGCCACAACAGGCGGCGCCGGCAGAAAAACCGTCTCGAATACGCCCTGCTTGACGAGGCCATCGACAACGCTGGTGGAAACGCCGGCGGCATGGGCAAGCCCGCTCTTCGTCCAGCCATGCCCTTCCGCCGCCAGTTCCATCACCCGTTCGCGGGCGGGGGTAAGGCGCTCCGGCCGGCCTTCGGTCAGCCGGAGGCCCTCGATCATCGGTTCTGGATCGAAGGCGGCGGGCGCTCGAAGCGCCATGCGCGCCACGAGACCGGGCGGCGAAAGCGTATAGGCGGCGACCCAGTCAACGAAGCGGCGCATCTCCGCCTTCAGCGGCGGGCACTCGAAACTCTTGGTGATGGGCCGCAATTTCTTCGGATCGACGCCCTTCTCTCCGGCATCGTCCCACACCACGCCGAAGACCTGCCGCGGGCCGAGCGGCACCTGCACGACAGAGCCCGTCTCCACCACCATATCTTCCGGCACGGCATAACTATAAGGCCCGGGCGCCGGCATGGGCACGAGAACGGGCACCGTGCGCGTGGGCGACGGCGGGTCGAACAGAGCCCCAAACAGATCGGACGAATCTTTTGCCATGATGTGGCGACCATGCCCCGGCGAAATGAAAAAGGAAACCGCTCGCATGTAGTGGGCGGGCTTAGCAAAGTCCATCTCTTAACCAAATGCTGACCATAAGAGCATAGCGTCAAGACACGGAATGGAGCGCTGCGTGACTGAAATCCTGACATTTGCCGAACCGGATCTGTTGAACGAACGCCAGTCCTGGCTTGCTGCCCTTGCCGGCGAACGCCGTCTTTCGGACAATACCGTAGAGGCCTATGAGCGCGACACCCGCCAGTTCCTGACGTTCCTTACCGGTTACATTGGCAAGCCCGCCGCCATTGCCGATATAGCCGATCTGCGCCCGGTCGATCTTCGCGCCTTTCTGGCCAACCGGCGCAAGGAAGGTGTTGGTGCGCGTTCACTCGGCCGGCATCTGGCGGGACTGCGCTCCCTTCTTCACCACCTGCAAAAAAAGGGCCTCGTCAATGCGGCCGGCGCCACCGCCATGCGCGCGCCAAAACAGCCGAAATCCCTGCCGAAACCACTAACTGACCGGCAGGCGTTGAAAATCACCACGGCCGAGGCGCAATTGAACGAAGAGCCATGGATCGCCGCCCGCAATGCAGCGGTCCTCTCACTGCTTTATGGCTGCGGACTTCGTATTTCCGAAGCGCTCGGTCTGACACCGGCCGATATCCCGCCCGGTGCCCGCAGCCTTCGCATCACCGGCAAGGGCAACAAGACGCGTATCGTGCCGCTGCTGGCGGTTGTGACGGAAGTGGTCGACGCCTACAAGAAGCTTTGCCCCTATGCTCTGGCGGCGAATGAACCGATGTTCCTTGGCGCACGCGGCGGAAAACTCCAGCCTGCCATCATCCAGCGGGAAATGCAGAAGCTAAGAGGCGCTTTCGGCCTGCCGGAAAACGCCACACCGCATGCACTGCGCCATTCCTTCGCCACACACCTTTTGGCCGGCGGCGGCGATCTGCGCACCATTCAGGAACTGCTGGGCCATGCCAGCCTGTCCACTACCCAAGTCTATACCGGCGTCGATACCGCAAGATTGCTGGAAATCTACGACAACGCCCACCCGCGTGCATGAAGCAGGAAATGGTTAACCACAATCATTAACCAGACATCCAAACCGCCGTTCTATAAGCAAACAAGAACCGGATTGGACCCATGCACAGCCTGATAAAGCCACAAAACTTCACCGCCACCCTGATGGGCAAAACCGGCGACGCCCTGCTTTGGCTGCTGGCGGCCCTGCATGTCACGGCCATCGCCATCCTGCTCATGACGTTGCTTTCGCTGGGTGAAGCGGAAGCCGCGGAGCAACAGATCACTTGCACCGGCAGCGATATTCTCGTGGACATGCGCAAGACCGATCCGCAGGCCTTCGCGAAGATCGAACAGGAAGCGGCCGCGATCCCCAATGGCAAGGGCAATTTCTGGCGCATCGAAAAGGCCGGAACGGAACCGTCCTATCTTCTCGGTACGATGCATGTCACCGACCCACGCGTCCTGGGAATGCCTGCCGCCGCGACACCTGCCTTCGAAAAATCCGCGACCGTCATCGTGGAATCGGACGAAATCGTCGACGACAAGAAGGTCGCGACCTCGCTGCTGAGCAAACCCGAACTCACCATGTTTCTGGATGGCAAGTCGATCACCGACATTTTGTCATCCGAAAATGTCACGCGCCTGGAAAAGGGTCTCAAGGAGCGTGGCATTCCGCTGAATGCCGTTTCGCGCATGAAGCCCTGGATGCTGTCAAGCTTCGTCGCCCTTCCGGCCTGCGAGTTCGCCCGCAAGGCAACCGGCCTCTCCTTTCTCGACAAGAAACTGGCCGAAGACGCGCTCGCGGACGGAAAACGTCTCGTCGGTCTGGAAACGATGGTCGAGCAGTTGACGGCCATGTCAGAACTGCCGATGGAGTTTCATCTGCAGGCTTTGATCGAAACATTGGAACTCGGCGATCGCATGGACGACATCATGACCACCATGACCGATCTCTATGTCGCTGGTGATATCGGCATGACCATGCCCATGCTGAAAAGCCTCGACACCAAAAAACCGGCAGAGGGCGATCAGGGTTATGCCGCCTTCGAGCAACGCATCATCACCGATCGCAATCACGTCATGGCGGATCGGGCGACCCCCGAGCTTGCCAAAGGCAACGTCTTCATGGCCGTCGGCGCGTTGCACCTGCCGGGTGAGGAAGGCGTGATCGAATTGCTGCGCGCAAAGGGCCTTACGCTCACACGGGTCGACTGACCGTCTCATCCCTAATCTTGACGGGCCGAACGTTGGTGCAAAACGGGCGCATCGTCGCTGGCACGATGCGCCGATGAAACGGTCCGACCACGAAAATGTAAAGCCGCCCGAAGGCGTTCTTGCGCCTGACGATGGTGGTGACATTCACCAACCGGCAGTTAGGGCTCCCTTCGAGATCGACAACGATCCGGAAATCGAGATGGTGGTCATCGAAGCCGAGAATTGTCCGCTGCGGCGTGGATGACAGAACCGGAAAACCGCCCGCCGAAGTGCCCGCCGCCAGTTCGACCGTTTTCAAGCCGAAAAGCGAGACGACGCCGTTTCGAAGCGCCATCAGGCTGGTGATCCATGCCGGGGGATGATCGAGAAGAAGCCTGCTCACATCCAGCGATGATGATTCCGGCGTCACCATCTCGCCCTCAAAACAATCCCGCCAGTCAGCGCCCGGCAATATGTCTTCGCTATCCGGCATCCCGGAACCCCCAACCGCGCGATGCGGCGAGGCTCATCATCTTCTTTTTCAGCCAGACAGAAAACGCGACAAACCGCCGCTTGGCATTTCCGGCCAAAGTACGACGCGTGTCCTAGATCATGAAGTTAGAGCGGAATTTCAGGCGAAAACCGCTTACACTTTTCGCCATCCCGCTCTAGCCGTGCGTCATCCGTTTCAGGACATTGGTGCGCCAATAGAACTGGTGAACCAGGACAGCTGCAACATGGCCGACGATCAACACCCACATCAGCGCCTTGAAGGGGCCGGAATGTAACTGCCCCGCCGGCTGAGCACCAAAGTAATAGGCAGCGATACCGGACAGGGGCAGCACAAAGAACAGGGCATAAAAGGTGAAATGCGCCACTTTGGCGGCGATCTGGAATGGTCGAGGCTCCTCGGCGGGATGCGGCGGCACACCCTGAAAGAAGCGTAGACAGAGGCGCAGAACCGCAAGCAGCAGCACGGCAAAACCGACATAAGCGTGAATATTGGCCGAAGAAATCTGCTCCGGCGTCAAGGTTTCACCCCGCCGCATCAGCCGATAGGCATGGGCCATGGCGTCGGGAAACAGCAGGTTGAAGAAGATCAGAAGCGCCATCGCCCAATGGATGACACGTTGCGGAACGGAGAAGGAAACTTGACTGGAATACGCCATTTTATTGCCTTTTATCAAAAGGTTAGACAGGCTATGGCGCGAGTATGAAAAACCCCGGCCTGCATGGCAAGCCGGGGTTCAGCAGATGACTGAAATTTAATATTTGAGCGTCAGGCTCAAACGCCGATCACATGTGGATCGGCTTGAAGAACGTCGCAAGTGCTGCTTCCTTCACGGCTTCCGACATGGTCGGGTGCGCGTGGCAGGTGCGGCCGAGATCTTCCGAAGAACCGCCGAACTCCATCAGCACAGTAATCTCGTGGATCATTTCGCCAGCGCCGAAGCCGACGATGTGGCCGCCGAGAACCCGGTCGGTTTCCTTGTCGGCAAGGATCTTCACGAAACCATCCGTCACCTGCATGGCGCGGGCACGGCCATTGGCGGTGAAGGGAAACTTGCCGACCTTGTAGGCAACGCCAGCGGCCTTCAGTTCTTCCTCGGTCTTGCCGACGGAAGCGATTTCCGGCTGCGTATAGACGACTGCCGGAATGACGTCGTAATTCACATGGCCGCGCTGGCCAGCGAGGATTTCCGCAAGAGCAACGCCCTCATCTTCCGCCTTGTGCGCCAGCATCGGGCCTTTCACCACGTCACCGATCGCATAGATACCGTCGACATTGGTCTTGTAGTGGCCGTCGATTTCGACGCGGCCACGGCTGTCCAGCACCACGCCTGCTTCCGCAAGGCCAAGACCTTCGGTGTAGGGCTTGCGGCCGGTGGAGATCAGCACGACATTCGCTTCCAGCGTTTCGGCAGCGCCGCCCTTGACCGGCTCGAACACGACCTTTGCACCGGCAGCGGTCTTTTCAACGGCCGTCACCTTGGCGCCGAGCTTGAAATCGAGACCCTGCTTGGCCAGCAGACGCTGCGCCTGCTTGGAAACTTCACTATCCATGCCGCCGAGAATATTGTCGAGATATTCGACAACGGTGACCTTCGCGCCGAGACGCGACCAGACCGAACCGAGCTCGAGGCCGATAACGCCGCCGCCAACAACGATGAGCTTTTCCGGAACCTTGGAGAGAGCGATCGCGCCAGTGGAGGAGACGATGACGCTTTCATCGATATCGACCTGAACGCCCGGAATGCCGGCAACATCCGAACCGGTGGCGATGACGATGTTCTTGGCTTCGATCTCCTGAACTTCACCCTTGTCGTTGGTGACGGAGACCTTGCCGACGGAAACGACCTTGCCAGTGCCCTGGAAGGCATCGATCTTGTTCTTCTTGAACAGGAAGGCGACGCCATCGACATTGGCCTTCACCACGCCGTCCTTGTGGCCCATCATCTTTTCAAGGTTCAGTTTCGGCGCGGCGACTTCGATACCGAGCGAATCGACGCCATGGGCAACATGCGCAAATGTTTCGGACGCGTGCAGCAGCGCCTTGGAGGGAATGCAGCCGACATTCAGGCAGGTGCCGCCATAGGTCGCACGCTTCTCGATGACAGCGACCTTCAGGCCGAGCTGTGCCGCCTTGACCGCGCAAACATAACCGCCGGGACCCGTGCCGATTACAACTACATCATATGCCATGTTCGTTTTCCTGATTGATGTCGGGCAAGATACCGGATCATTGCCCTGCTTGCGTTTGACCTGAAACTCAGGCCGCTTTTTCAGTTGCGAGTTTTATACCGAGTGCAATGAAGACCACGCCGCTGGTGCGGTCTATCCATTGGCTGGCACGCTGAAATGCAGCGCGCATGCGCGGCGTCGTCATGAACAGACTGACGCCGACGAACCACAGAATAAGGCAGCTCGCCATGACGAGACCGTATCCGAATTTGATGGCGACCGGCGTATGGGCATGAACCACCGTCGAAAAGATCGACAGGAAGAAAAACACCGGTTTGGGATTGAGCGCATTGGCGGCGAAACCGAGCGTGAAGGCCTTGAGTGCCGTCTGGCTGCTTTTGACCTGAACACCGCCCTCGCCTTCAGCCGACGGCAATTCCGTCTTGCCGGCGCGCAGCGCCTTGATGCCGATATAGATAAGATAGGCGACGCCAAGCCACTTGACGATGTTGAAGAGATAGATCGACTGGGAAATGATGAGACCAAGCCCGAGGATCGTATAGGTGACGTGGAACATCAGCGATGTGCCGACACCAAAGCTGGTGATGATGGCCTGCCTGCGCCCATGCACCATGGCCTGGCGCATGACCATTGCCAGATCGGCGCCGGGGGACACGATCGCGAAAGCGAAGATCGCCATCAGGGATGCAAGTTCGATCAAATACTGATGCATCTGAAACAAGCCTCTAGAACATCAACACGAAAAGCATCAGCGCGAGGCCGAGCATGGAGCCGAGCCAGACCAGTGAGCGGATATAAGGCACGCCGGCCAGATAAAGCGGTATGTAAATCACCCGGCAGATCAGCCATATCCACGCGCCGGTCAGTGCCAGTCCGGATGGATCGCCAGCCATGATGACGCCGAAGGCGAGTGCTATGAAAGCGGGATAGGTCTCCCGGAAATTTTCAGACGCGCGGGCTGCGCGGCCTGTAAGCCTGCCTTCCGGTTTCTTCTCCGCATCCCGTGGCCCGGCATTCCAGTCCAGCCCCAGTTCCCGCGTCGCCGTCATGGCTTGCAGCATTACATGCACCACAAGCAACAGGACGCTGAGACCGATCAACGGTAAAAAGGGGGAAGCGGCAAGAAATGTCGGCTGCACTTTCGCTCTCCTGATGCGATTTCAGCGGGACCTCAGTTGAAATCCCGCTGAAAGGAAAAGCAAGACCGATTAGAGATCGAGAACCAGACGTTCCGGATCTTCCAGGCTTTCCTTGACGCGAACGAGGAAGGTCACGGCTTCCTTGCCGTCAACGATACGGTGATCGTAGGAGAGCGCAAGATACATCATCGGGCGGATGACGACCTGACCGCCGATGGCGACCGGACGCTCCTGGATCTTGTGCATGCCGAGAATGCCAGACTGCGGCGCATTGAGGATCGGCGAAGACATCAGCGAACCGTAAACACCGCCATTGGTGATGGTGAAGGTGCCGCCCTGCATGTCGGCCATGCCGAGCGAACCGTCGCGCGCTGCCTTGGCGAGGCGACCGAGTTCCTTTTCGACGCCGGCGATGGAGAGCTGGTCGGCATCGCGGATGACAGGAACAACGAGACCCTTGTCGGTGCCGACAGCCATGCCGACGTGACAATAGTTCTTGTAGATGATGTCCGTGCCGTCGATTTCAGCGTTAACAGCCGGCAGTTCCTTCAGCGCGTGGGTCACGGCCTTGGTGAAGAAGCCCATGAAGCCGAGCTTGACGCCATGCTTCTTCTCGAACACGTCCTTGTAACGGTTGCGCAGGTCCATGACCGCGCTCATGTCCACCTCGTTATAGGTGGTCAGCATGGCGGCGGTGTTCTGTGCGTCCTTCAGGCGGCGGGCGATGGTCTGGCGCAGGCGGGTCATCTTCACGCGCTCTTCGCGAACCTGATCCTGCTCGGCGGAAACCGGACGGGGAGCAGCAGCAACCGGAGCCGGCGCGGCGGCAGGCGCCGAAACGCCCTTGGCGACAGCGGCGAGAACGTCGCCCTTCAGAACCTGGCCACGCTTACCGGAACCATCGACCTGATCGGCAGACAGGTTGTTTTCAGCAAGCAGCTTGCCGGCGGCAGGTGCCGGCGGCATGCCGCCGGCGGCGGGCGCAGCAGCGGTTGCTGCGGGTGCCGGTGCGGCAGCGGCAGCAGGCTTTGCAGCCGGTGCGGCGGTCGCAGCGCCAGCAGCACCTTCGGCGATCTGGCCGAGAAGCGCGTCGAGACCGACGGTCTCGCCGTTCTGTGCAACGATTTCGGTCAGCACGCCGGAAGCGGGCGCCGGGACTTCGACGGTAACCTTGTCGGTTTCCAGTTCAACGAGAGGTTCGTCGGCCTTGACGGTATCGCCGACCTTCTTGAACCAGGTGCCGACGGTCGCTTCGCTGACGGATTCGCCGAGGGTTGGTACGCGGATTTCAGTGGCCATGATCTAGTTCCGTTATTCAGGTGTCTTTTTTGCGGGGCGATGCGGGAGAGTTCTCACTCTCCCAGCGCGTCTTCCAGGAACGCAGCAAGCTGCGCCAGGTGCTTGGACATCAGGCCGGTCGCCGGAGAGGCGGCAGCCGGACGGCCCGTGTAACGGACCTTCTGGTACTTGGCGTCGATATGCGCCAGAACCCATTCCAGGTAAGGATCGATGAACGACCACGAACCCATGTTCTTCGGCTCTTCCTGGCACCAGACCATTTCCGCGTGGCGGAAACGGGAAAGCTCGTTGATGAGCGCCTTTGCCGGGAACGGATAAAGCTGTTCGACGCGCAGCAGGTAGATGTCGTCGATACCGCGCTTTTCACGCTCTTCGAGAAGATCGTAATAGACCTTGCCCGTGCAAATGACGACACGGCGGATCTTCGAATCCTTCTGCAGCTTGATCGGACCATCCTTGATGACCTCCGCATCGTCCCACAGGAGACGGTGGAAGGAGGACTCGCCGGCAAGCTCCGCCAGCGACGAGGTGGCGCGCTTGTGACGCAGCAAGGACTTCGGCGTCATCAGGATCAGCGGCTTGCGGAAGTCACGCTTCATCTGACGGCGCAGGATGTGGAAGTAGTTGGCAGGTGTCGTCACGTTGGCGACCTGCATGTTGTCTTCCGCACACATCTGCAACCAGCGCTCCAGACGGGCAGACGAATGTTCCGGACCCTGACCTTCATAACCATGCGGCAGAAGGCAGACGAGACCGGACATACGCAGCCACTTGCGCTCGCCAGACGAGATGAACTGGTCGAACACGACCTGCGCGCCGTTGGCGAAGTCACCGAACTGTGCTTCCCAAAGCGTCAGCGCATTTGGGCGGGCGAGCGAGTAGCCATATTCGAAGCCGAGAACGGCTTCTTCCGAAAGCATCGAGTTGATGACTTCGTAACGGGCCTGCGTCGGGGCGAGATTGGCGAGCGGGATGTAACGCTCTTCGGTCTCCTGATCGTAGAGAACCGAATGGCGCTGCGAGAAGGTGCCACGTTCACAATCCTGACCGGAAAGGCGGATCTTGTGACCGTCAACGACGAGCGAACCGAAAGCAAGCGCTTCCGCCATCGCCCAGTCGATGCCTTCACCCGTCTCGATCATCTGCGAGCGGTTTTCCATGAAACGCTGGATCGTGCGATGCGCGGTGAAACCTTCAGGAATGGTCGACAGCTTCTTGCCGATTTCCTTCAGCTGCTTCATCGGCACGCCGGTCTTGCCACGACGCTGCTCATCGGCATTGTCGGCAGCGCGCAGGCCCGACCACTGACCATCCAGCCAGTCAGCCTTGTTCGGCTTGTAGGACTGGCCTGCCTCGAATTCCTGCTCGAGATGGGCGCGCCAATCGGCCTTAACCTTCTCGAAATCACCTTCGGTGATCAGGCCTTCCGCAATCAGGCGGTCGGCATAGATGCGGGCGACGGTCTTGTGGCCACGGATGACCTTGTACATCTTCGGCTGCGTGAACGCCGGCTCATCGCCTTCGTTATGGCCGAAGCGGCGGTAACAGAACATGTCGATGACGACAGGCTTGTGGAACTTCATGCGATATTCGGTCGCAACCTTGGCCGCATAGACAACAGCTTCCGGATCGTCACCATTGACGTGGAAGATCGGCGCTTCAATCATCTTGGCGACGTCGGACGGATAAGGCGACGAGCGCGAGAAGGCCGGGTTCGTCGTGAAACCGATCTGGTTGTTGATGATGAAATGCATGGTGCCGGCAACGCGATGACCGCGCAGGCCGGACAGGCCAAGAATTTCAGCAACCACGCCCTGACCGGCAAAAGCGGCATCACCATGTAGAAGCAGCGGCAGCACCTTGGCACGTTCGGAAAGCGGAATGATGTCGCCGTCCCACTGCTTGGCCAGCTGGTCCTGCTTGGCGCGCGCCTTGCCCATGACAACGGGGTTGACGATTTCAAGGTGCGACGGGTTGGCAGTCAGCGACAGGTGAACCTTGTTGCCGTCGAATTCGCGGTCGGAGGAGGCACCGAGATGGTACTTCACGTCGCCCGAACCCTCGACATCGTCAGGCTTGAACGAACCGCCCTTGAACTCGTGGAACACGGCGCGGTGCGGCTTGCCCATGACGTTCGTCAGAACGTTCAGGCGGCCACGGTGGGCCATACCGAGAACGACCTCTTCCAGGCCTTCCTGGCCGCCGCGCTTGATGATCTGTTCCAGCGCCGGGATCAGCGATTCACCGCCATCGAGGCCGAAACGCTTGGTGCCCTTGAAACGCACGTCGAGGAACTGTTCGTAACCTTCAGCCTCGACCAGCTTGGACAGAATGGCCTTCTTGCCCTCGGGCGTGAAGTCCACACCCTTGTCTGGGCCTTCGATGCGCTCCTGAATCCAGCCCTTTTCTTCCGGGTTGGACATGTGCATGAATTCAACGCCGAGCGTCGAGCAATAGGTACGCTCGAGAATCTCGACCATCTCGCGCACACTCGCATATTCGAGGCCGAGCACGTTATCGATGAAAATCTTGCGGTCGTAATCGCTTTCCTCAAAGCCGTAGGACTTCGGCGAAAGCTCGTTGTAATCTTCGACGGCGCTGGCGATGCCGAGCGGATCGAGCTTGGCATGCAGGTGGCCGCGCATACGGTAGGCGCGGATCATCATGATGGCGCGAACGCTGTCACGGGTCGCCTGCAGCACTTCCGCTTCGCTGACGGGCTTGCCGGTAGCGGCGCTCTTCGTTTCGGCCTTTGCCTGAACCTTCTTCTCGATGGCCTTCTCGACCGTGGCCCAGTTGCCGTCGAGTGCGGATACCAGTTCGCCATTTGCCGGGATCGGCCAGTTGGCGCGCTTCCAGGAGGCGCCTTGTGCGGCCTTCTTCACGTCTTCCGGATTGTCGGACAACGCCTTGAAGAAGCTCTGCCACTCCGGCGACACGGAAGAGGGATCCTCTTCGTACCGGGCATAGAGCTGCTCGATATAGGCTGCATTCGCGCCGTCCAGAAACGACGTGATCTGAAACTGCTCGTTCGCTTCTTGCCTTGCCATTGTGTTCCTGCGGACTTGTCCGTCCGCCTCCTCGATGCCGTTACGGCCGTTTCACCGGCCTGCCGCTTTGATTACTGCTGTCTGCCGCCGGGGCGGTATGCTGGTTCTGTCTATCGTCTTTGCGGCATCGGGCAGCGCAGCGTTGAAGCCGCACCGCCCGTTACCGGTCTCATGTGGTCTCAGCCCTTAAGGACTTCAACCAGCGTCTTGCCGAGGCGCGCCGGGGAAGGCGATACCTTGATGCCGGCTGCTTCCATGGCAGCGATCTTGGACTCTGCATCGCCCTTGCCGCCGGAAACGACAGCGCCAGCGTGGCCCATGGTGCGGCCCTTCGGAGCCGTACGGCCCGCGATGAAGCCGGCCATCGGCTTCTTGCGGCCCTTCTTGGCTTCGTCGATCAGGAACTGCGCCGCATCTTCTTCAGCCGAGCCGCCGATTTCGCCGATCATGATGATCGACTGCGTGGCTTCGTCGGCAAGGAACATTTCCAGGATGTCGATGAACTCGGTGCCCTTGACCGGGTCGCCGCCGATGCCGACAGCCGTCGTCTGGCCGAGGCCTTCGTTGGAAGTCTGGAACACGGCTTCATAGGTGAGCGTACCCGAACGGGAAACGATACCGACCGAACCCTTGCGGAAGATGGAGCCCGGCATGATGCCGATCTTGCATTCTTCCGGCGTCATGATGCCGGGGCAGTTCGGGCCGAGCAGGCGCGACTTCGAACGGTCGAGGCGAGCCTTGACGCGCACCATGTCCATAACCGGAATACCCTCGGTGATGCAGGTGATGAACGGGATTTCCGCTTCGATGGCTTCGATGATGGCGTCAGCGGCACCTGCAGGCGGAACGTAGATCACGGATGCGTCTGCACCGGTCTTTTCCTTGGCTTCGGCAACCGTTGCGAAGATCGGCAGGCTTTCGCCCTTCGATCCGGTCCAGGTTTCGCCACCCTTCTTCGGGTGAATACCGCCGACCATCTGCGTGCCGTAATAGGCAAGCGCCTGTTCGGTGTGGAAGGTACCGGTCTTGCCGGTCAGACCCTGAACAAGGATCTTCGTGTCTTTATTAACGAGAATAGACATTATTTCCGGTCCCTCAATTAGCCGTTGATCGCCGCGACGATCTTCTTGGCTGCGTCGTCCAGATCGTCAGCAGCCGTAATCGCAAGGCCAGATTCGTTCAGGAGCTTCTTGCCAAGTTCGACGTTGGTGCCTTCGAGGCGAACAACGAGCGGAACCTGCAAGCCGACTTCCTTCACCGCGGCAATCACGCCTTCGGCGATGACGTCGCACTTCATGATGCCGCCGAAGATGTTGACGAGGATGCCCTCGACCTTCGGGTCAGCCGTGATGATCTTGAAGGCTGCCGCAACCTTCTCCTTGCCAGCGCCACCGCCGACGTCGCAGAAGTTAGCCGGCTCTTTGCCGTAAAGCTTGATGATGTCCATCGTCGCCATGGCAAGACCTGCACCATTGACCATGCAGCCGATGTTGCCGTCGAGAGCCACGTAAGCGAGGTCCCACTTCGAGGCTTCGATTTCCTTGGCGTCTTCTTCGGTCTCGTCGCGCAGCGCCTTGACATCGTCATGGCGGAACAGGGCGTTACCGTCGAAGGACATCTTGGCGTCGAGAACGCGCAGATGGCCATTTTCCATGACGATCAGCGGGTTGACCTCGAGGAGAGCCATGTCCTTCTCGTTGAAGGCCTTGTAGAGGATCGGGAACAGCGACTTTGCGTCTTCGGCTGCAGCACCCTCAAGCTCGAGAGCCTTGGAGATCGCGGCAACGTCAGCATCGCTCACACCCTTTTCCGGGTTGATGGCGATGGTGTGGATCTTTTCCGGCGTGTCGTGGGCGACAGCCTCGATATCCATGCCGCCTTCGGTGGAAACCACGAAAGCGACCTGGCCGACCGAACGGTCAACCAGCAGCGAGCAATAAAGTTCGCGGGCAATGTCAGCGCCGTCTTCGATATAGAGGCGGTTGACCTGCTTGCCGGCATCGCCCGTCTGGGCCGTTACCAGCGTGTTGCCGAGCATGTCCTTGGCGTGGGAAACGACTTCCTCGATCGACTTTGCCAGACGAACGCCGCCCTTGGCGTCGGGGCCGAGTTCCTTGAACTTGCCCTTGCCACGGCCGCCAGCATGGATCTGGCTCTTGACGACGTAAAGCGGGCCGGGAAGCTGCTTTGCGGCAGCTTCGGCTTCTTCGACCTTGAGGATGGCGACGCCTTCAGCAACCGGCGCACCGTAGCCCTTCAGAAGAGCCTTGGCCTGATATTCGTGAATATTCATGGAATAATCCCTGTTTGGAGCCGCTTGGAGTATTACTTCAGCGACGGAGCGATGTTGACGCAGGCTTCGCAAAGACCAGCGACAGCGCCGACGGACTTCTGGAAGGCGGCTTCTTCTTCCTTGTTCAGTTCGATCTCGATGATGCGCTCGATACCGCCGGCACCGATGATGGTGGGCACGCCGACATACATGTCGTCAACACCATACTGGCCCGAGAGATGAGCAGCGGCGGGCAGAACGCGCTTCTTGTCCTTGAGGTAGGATTCAGCCATTTCGATTGCCGAAGCGGCCGGCGCATAATAGGCCGAGCCCGTTTTCAGCAGGCCGACGATTTCCGCACCGCCGTCGCGGGTGCGCTGGATGATCTGCTCAAGGCGTTCGGCGGTCAGCCAACCCATCTTGACGAGATCGGTCAGCGGAATGCCGCCAACGGTGGAATAACGTGCCAGCGGCACCATCGTATCGCCATGGCCGCCGAGCACGAACGCCGTGACGTCCTGAACCGAAACGTTGAATTCTTCAGCCAGGAACAGGCGGAAACGCGCGCTGTCGAGAACGCCGGCCATGCCGACGACCTTGTTCTTCGGCAGGCCGGAGAACTTCTGCAGCGCCCAGACCATGGCGTCGAGCGGGTTGGTGATGCAGATGACGAAAGCGTTCGGGGCATATTTCTTGATGCCGGCGCCGACCTGTTCCATGACCTTGAGGTTGATGCCGAGAAGATCGTCGCGGCTCATGCCCGGCTTGCGGGCAACGCCAGCGGTGACGATGCAGACGTCTGCGCCTTCGATGGCGGCGTAATCGGAAGCACCGGTGAGCTTCGCATTGAAACCTTCAACCGGGCCGGACTGGGCAATATCCAGACCCTTGCCCTGCGGAATGCCGTCGGCGATGTCGAAGAGGACGATATCGCCCAGTTCCTTCAGGCTGGCGAGATGTGCCAGCGTACCGCCGATCATGCCAGAACCAATAAGTGCAATTTTTTTGCGAGCCATCGAATGCTTCCTCTTGAGCTTCAATTCAATTTCACCGCGCCAAACCGGCAGCCAAATTGTCGCACTTCGATTAGCCCCATTGGCCAAAATTGGCAACAGATTCTTTTGTGATGAATATTTTCAATCGTTTAGATCATTATTTTCTTACGTAAACGTAAGAAAATGCGTCACGAAAGTGTCAAACTTTCTGCCGCTTTTCGTGATGCAGAGCGAGATAATCCGCACTGCGCATCTCAAACAGCCGCGAGGCCGTACGATCGAACTCGAAACCCTCCGTCCCCTTGCGCTTGCCTAGCAGGTCCTCCGGCATGGCTGCGGCGGAGGCAAAAAGCCGGACACTGTGGTCGTAAAGCGCATCGATGAGGATGATGAAACGTTTGGTCTCGTTCCGCTTGTCCGCATTGAGCAGCGGGATATGATCGATGAAGACCGTATCGAACCGATTGGCAATGGCGAGGAAGTCGGAAGCCCCGAGTGGCTTTTCACAAAGGTCGGAAAACGAGAAACGGGCGACCCGGCCGCTGGCACGCGGCACCAGAATGGAGCGGCCCTTCATTGGTATTTCCGTCGGCGCGACGAGATGGCCACCGGTCATGTGACGCCAGGCCATATCCATCGCCTGATCCGCCGAACCGTCGAGCGGCGTGACATAGACCGGCAGGCTTTCCAGCTTTTCCATCCGGTAATCGGTCGGGCTGTCCAACGTCACCACATCCACATACTTCTTCAGCAGATCGACGAAGGGCAGGAACAGGCCGCGATTAAGGCCGTCCTTGTAAAGATTGTCGGGCACGACGTTGGAGGTCGTCACCAATGTGCAGCCATTGGCGAAGAGCTCGCTGAACAGTCGGGCAAGGATCATCGCATCGGCAATATCCGTGACAGTAAACTCGTCAAAGCACAGAAGTTCCGCTTCCGCCAGCAGCTGGGCCGCGACGGGCGGAATGGGATCGGCCTGTTTGGTTTCGCCATTCTTCAGCTTCTGCCGATGCGCATGCACGCGATTATGCACGTCCGCCATGAACTCGTGAAAATGGCAGCGCCGCTTGGAAGAGACGGGCGCCATCTCATAGAACATATCCATAAGCATCGTCTTGCCACGGCCGACGCTGCCATAGACATACAGTCCCTTGACGGCGGCGGCAGGCCCGGCCTTGCGCGCAAACATCCAGCCGAGCGCGCTTTTTTTCTTGGCGGGTTTGCGTGCCTTCAGGTCGGCAAGGATACGGTCGAGGTGGGCTGCTACACCGAGTTGTGCCGCATCCGCCTGCAAGGTGCCAGCCGCCGTTAATGCGTTGAGCTGTTCAACGACACTATGATTGTAATCGGGCAATGGCTTCATGGAAAAGCGCTCCGGTCGCGGACAGCGACAGGCTTCCGCGACGAATGGAATGGCTCAGAACAGGCAAGGCGATCCGGATACACCGGAAATGCTCTATCGGCTGAGGCTGAGCGGCTGGCCGCTATTGGTCGTTCCGTCAAAGCGCGCATCGGCGCTCTTGTAGACGCGGCCGATCGTGTCACCTGCACGGTTCTTGAAGAGAACCATCTTGCCGGACACTTCCCAGGAACCCATAGCCGTCAGCTCGCCGGAGCAGCCACGTGTGCCGCCGCGCGAACCGCTGCCGAGATTGGTGAGCGTCAGGAACATGTCGCAATTTGCGCCACCATTGGAAATGCGCCAGTTGCCGACCATGGATTCCTTGGTGACGTCGAGCGCTGTCGTCGGCGGAGCGGCAGAAGCGACATCGGTGCCGCCAGGCGTTGCCGAGGCGGGCGCCGACGGGAACTGGCTGCCCGAAGCGCCGCCGGGCGGTGGCAGGGCGCCGGACTGAACGGAGGGAACCGGCTGCGCCTGCAGCGGCGGCGTATAACCGGGATTATTGCTGCCGTTGTTGTTGTAATCGTAGGAGGTACGTTGGCAACCGGCAAGGCTCATTACAACCGCAAGGCCCGTCACCACATATCTGAATTGCATATCAAGCTCCCGATTCTCTCGCTTCCGGAAAGACCATGATCGAACAAGAAGGCTGAATTATTACTAAAGCCTTACCTTGCGCAAGCGATGGCCGGGATAATTACCATTTCGGTCAATTTTTACCGAAAATTCCCGGGCCCGGTTGAAAAAAGAGCCGCGGTGGAGACCGCGGCCCGGATAAATCGCCGTCGCCAGCGAATCGCTTTTAGACGCGGCGTTCGACCATCATCTTCTTGATTTCCGCGATCGCCTTGGCCGGGTTAAGACCCTTCGGGCAGGCCTGCGCGCAGTTCATGATGGTGTGGCAGCGATAAAGGCGGAACGGGTCCTCGAGATTGTCGAGACGCTCACCGGTTGCCTCATCGCGGCTGTCGATCAGCCAGCGATAGGCCTGCAGCAGAACGGCGGGACCGAGATAACGGTCACCATTCCACCAGTAGCTGGGACAGGAGGTGGAGCAGCAGGCGCACAGAATGCACTCATAGAGACCATCCAGCTTCAGGCGGTCCTCATGGCTCTGTTTCCATTCCTTGGCGGGCGTCGGCGAAACCGTCTTCAGCCAGGGCTCGATGGAACGATGCTGGGCGTAGAAGTTCGACAGGTCAGGAACGAGGTCCTTCACCACAGGCATATGCGGCAGCGGATAAACCTTCACCGTGCCGTTGATCTCTTCCATGCCCTTGGTGCAGGCAAGCGTGTTGGTACCGTCGATATTCATGGCGCAGGAACCGCAAATGCCTTCACGGCAGGAGCGGCGCAGCGTCAGCGTCGGGTCGATATTGTTCTTGATGTAGAGAAGAGCATCGAGAACCATCGGTCCACAATCGTCGACATCGATATAATAGGTATCGATGCGCGGGTTCTGGCCGTCATCCGGGTTCCAGCGATAAATGCGGTATTCGCGCACATTCTTGGCACCGTCAGGCTTCGGCCAGACCTTGCCTTCGTTGATCTGGGAATTCTTGGGGAGAGCGAGTTCAACCATATCCAGTTCCTCAAATCAGTAGACGCGCGCCTTCGGCTCGATCTTTTTCGGATCGATGCCGTCGGCGATCAGGTCGGTGTGAACCGGGCGATAATCGAGCTTGACGTCGCCTTCGGGGCTGACCCAGGCAAGCGTGTGCTTGCGCCAGTTCACATCGTCGCGACCGGCGAATGGACCATCGACGAAATCCTCACGAGCATGCGAACCGCGGCTTTCCTTGCGCGCTTCCGCGCCATAGACCGTGGTGATCGCGTTCGCCATCAGATTGTGCAACTCAAGCGTTTCGACCAGATCGGAATTCCAGACCATCGAACGGTCGGTGACCTTGACGTCAGGCAGTTCCTTCCAGATGGCGGAAAGACGCTGGCATCCGCTTTCCAGCGATTCCTGCGTGCGGAACACCGCCGCATCGTCCTGCATGGCGCGCTGCATCTTGTCGCGCAGCACCGCCGTCGGCGTCGAGCCATTGGCGAAACGCAGGCTGTCGAAGCGTTCCATGATCTTGTCGCAGGCAGCAATGTCGAGCGCCGGAACCGCCGCGTCGCGGTCGATAACCTGTGCGGCGCGAATGGCGGCGGCACGGCCGAAGACCACGAGGTCGATCAGCGAGTTGGAGCCGAGGCGGTTCGCACCATGAACCGAGGCGCAACCGGCTTCGCCGACAGCCATCAGGCCGGGCGCGATACGTTCCGGGTTGTTGGCATCGGCATTCAACACTTCACCCCAATAATTGGTCGGAATGCCGCCCATATTGTAGTGAACGGTCGGCAGGACCGGGATCGGTTCGCGCGTAACATCGACACCGGCGAAAATCTTGGCGCTTTCGGAAATGCCCGGAAGACGTTCATGCAGGATCGCAGGATCGAGATGATCGAGATGCAGGAAGATGTGGTCCTTGTTCTTGCCGACGCCGCGGCCTTCACGGATTTCCATCGTCATGCAGCGCGACACCACGTCACGCGAGGCAAGGTCCTTCGCGGACGGCGCATAACGCTCCATGAAGCGTTCGCCTTCGGAGTTGACGAGATAACCGCCTTCGCCGCGTGCGCCTTCGGTGATCAGGCAGCCCGCGCCATAAATGCCGGTCGGGTGGAACTGCACGAATTCCATATCCTGAAGCGGCAGGCCGGCACGGGCGATCATGCCGCCGCCGTCGCCGGTGCAGGTATGGGCAGACGTTGCCGAGAAATAGGCGCGGCCGTAACCGCCGGTCGCCAGCACCACCATCTTGGCGGAGAAGCGATGGATCGTGCCGTCATCGAGGTTCCACGCCACGACGCCGGTGCAACGACCGTCTTCCGACATGATGAGGTCGAGCGCGAAATACTCGATGAAGAATTCCGCATTGTTGCGCAGCGACTGGCCATAAAGGGTGTGCAGAATGGCGTGGCCGGTGCGGTCTGCAGCGGCGCAGGTGCGCTGCACGGGCGGGCCTTCACCGTAATTCTGCATGTGACCGCCGAACGGGCGCTGGTAGATCTTGCCTTCGGCATTGCGCGAGAAGGGCACGCCGTAGTGCTCCAGCTCATAGACAGCCTTCGGCGCTTCCATGGCGAGATATTGCATCGCATCAACGTCGCCCAGCCAGTCGGAGCCCTTCACGGTGTCGTAAAGGTGCCACTGCCAACAGTCAGGCGTCATGTTGGTGAGTGATGCTGCAATGCCGCCCTGCGCCGCAACCGTATGCGAGCGCGTCGGGAAAACCTTGGTGATGCAGGCCGTGCGGAAACCCTGTTCCGCCATGCCGAGCGTTGCGCGCAGACCCGCGCCGCCGGCGCCCACCACGATCACGTCATAGGAGTGATCGACATAGGTGTAAGCTTTGCCATTCTGGGAAGGTGAACTGATCGATGCCATGGCGGAATTATCCTGCGAATGCGATTTTCAGAATGGCGAAGATGCAAAGACCGCCAATAAGAATCGCGAAAAACGTATTGAGCATCAGAAGAACGAGCTTCGAAACCTCGGCGTGAATATAGTCTTCAATGATGACCTGCATGCCGAGCTTCATGTGGATGAGGCCGGAAACCAGCACGAGAGCCATGATAACAGCAACAAGCGGGTTCGACAGCGCCGCGACGACTTCCGCATAGGGCGCGCCGGCATACTGGATGAGGAAGACCACGAAGAAGATCAGCAGCGGAACGTTGGCAACCGCCGTCAGTCGCTGGCGCCAGAAATGGTCGGTGCCTTCCTTGGCGGAGCCGAGGCCGCGAACCTTTCCGAGAGGGGTACGCATATCCATGATAAATCTCCTCAGCGCACGATCAGGGCGACGACCCAGATCAGCGCGGTCAGACAGATCGACACCACCCACGAGGCCTTTGCCAGCTTGGTGGTAAAATGCTTTTCGAAGCCGTATCCCAGATCCCACATGAAGTGACGAAGACCACCCACCAGGTGATGGACGAGAGCCCATGTATAACCGATCAGGATAAGCCTGCCGATGATCGTGCCCATCGCCCAGTTGACCCAGTCGTAATAGGCCGGGCCGGAAGCAAGCGCGATCAGCCACCAGGCAACCAGCAGCGTTCCGAAATAAAGTGCGCCGCCGGTGATGCGGTGCACGATGGATGAGACCATCGTCGGAATCAGCTTGTAAACTTGAAGATGCGGCGACAGAGGCCGGTTATTTGTCAGATTCGCCATCAGAACCTCGCGGCGTTTTCCCGTGCGCCCTTCAAACCGGACGCCCCCAAGCAACTACACATGACGAAAGAATGTGCATTGCACCAACCGCGACGTTTAATCACATGGGGGCGTCACGACAAGCATATTTCAAGACCGATTCGAATTTAATCGATTGGTTCACGAATTTTTTTTGGATTTTTTTGCCTCAAAATAAAAAATCGAGCGTTTCCAAGATTTACACCCTCGAAATATTTGCCTTTACGTAATTCATAAATCGTGTAATTTACCTTTGATTAACCAAGAAAATCCGGAGAATGAGGCTCATGTTACAGCGCCGAATCGCCGCTCTGACCATGATGGTCGCAGGCGTCATTTTCACCGTAATGCCGCCCGCAAAGGCAGAGGATTTTCACGGCCGCCATGATTATCGGCATCAACAATCGCAGGCAAGTTTCTCTACCGACGGGTTGCCTTCCACTCTTCCCGGCGGCACCTATGTAGGGGCGATATCGGGGCTTCGCATACGCGGCAACGGCAATTATTTCGCGGTAGGCGGTCGGCTTGCGCGAAACGGCGCAGGCGTAACAACGGCCGCGCAGTTTGCGCCCAGGGCGAAGATAATAAATGTTCGTGCCGAAACCGCCAGCGATGCCTGCGCCTACGAGCACGGCGTCTGCATCATCCGGCCTTAAATCAAACAATCAGACAAAACGCCAAACGGTGGTCTTCTTGACTTCGCTGTCTTCCAGAGCCCGCGTCACCGGAACCTGATAGGTAGCCTCGGCGAAAAGCCGCTGTTTGGGCAGATAAGCCCGCCCCGGATCGCCGACAAGCACGCTCACGCCCTTCGCCGTCAATTCCAGAAACCATGGCAGGAGAAGGTCGGCGAAGGCGCGATCGTAAAACACATCTCCCGCCAGCAGAACATCCGCCTCTACCGGTTTGCCAACCAGATCAAGGCCAGTAAACCCTATATCCACGCCGTTGAGCGCCGCATTCAACCGAATGGCGGTTTGTGTCCACGGGTCGATATCGGCGGCGAGAACCCTGGCTGCGCCGGCCTTCGCCGCAGCAATAGCGACTAAACCGGAGCCACTGGCGAAATCCAGCACGCGCTTACCGGAAACGCTTTCAGGATGATCGAGAACATAACGGGCAAGCCCCTGCCCGCCGGCCCAGGCAAAGGCCCAGAAAGGCGGCGGCAGACCGATCTCTTCCAGCTCCTCCTCCGTCTTCAGCCACAGCTCATGAGCTTCGGTGGCAAGATAAAGGCGCAATTCCGGCACATGCGGTGGATGCATGATCGCAGCATTGTCGAGAATGAAGCGTTCGGGATCAGTCTTCACCGAAGGATCAGTCCGTTGACTTCGGCGGATTGGCAAGGCTGCCCATGCGGCAGACCTCGAGATATTCCTCTTCCGTCACGGGCTGCACGGAAAGCCGCATGGAGGTGACGAGCGACATCTTCTCCAACTTGGGGTTGGCCTTCACATCCTTCAGCGAAACCGGCTGCGGCATATCGCAAACGGCGCGGATGTCCACGCAGTCCCATTTCAGATCGCCTTCGGCGGTCGAGTCCGGATGCGACAATGCGCAGACTTCGACGATGCCGACGACATCCAGCCCCTCATTGGAGTGGTAGAAGAAACCCTTGTCGCCGATCTTCATGGCGCGCATGTTGTTGCGCGCCTGATAGTTGCGCACGCCAGTCCATTCTTCACCCGCCTCGCCCTTGGCCTTCTGCATCTCCCAGGACCATTTGAACGGCTCGGACTTGTAAAGCCAGTAATTCGCCATGCCCGCTCAAGCTCCCGGATTGTTGAAGACCCAGTTATAGGGCTTCACATCGACGCTTTCGAACAGGCCGGCCTTTGCATAGGGATCGGCATCAGCCAGCGCCTTCGCCGCATCTATATCAGCGGCTTCAACGATCACGAGGCTGCCATTCGGCTTGCCTTCGGCATCCAGAAACGGGCCGGCGATCTTCAGCGTGCCCTCGGCATTCAGCTTGTTCAGGTGCTCCAGATGGGCCGGGCGCGTTTCCATACGCACGTTCAGATGGCCGGGCTTGTCCTTGCAGATAAAGGCAAACAGCATTTCAGTCTCCTCGCTAGAGCATGTCTCCCAAAAGTGTCAGCGGTTTTGGGACCAGGACATGCGTAAAAACTATTCAAAGGCCCCACCCTCATTCGGTGGTAATGGGCCGTGTCATCAATTGTTGCATGGCGCTCGCCACATCCAGATTTCCGTCGATGATGGCAGCCACCGCTTCGGTAACCGGCATGTCGACGGCGTGACTTTCTCCAAGTCGGGCGGCGACGGCAGCCGCAAAAGCGCCCTCCACCAACCCGCCGGACATGTCCTTGCCTTCACCCCGGCCAAGCGCGATGCCGAAACGCAGGTTGCGCGACTGGTGGCTGGTGGCGGTCAGCACCAGATCACCAAGACCGGAAAGACCGCGTACAGTATCAGCCTTGCCGCCCATGGCGACGATGAGACGCGACATCTCGGCAAGCCCGCGCGAAATCAACGCCGCCCGGGCGGAATCGCCAAGACCCGCGCCTTCGACGATGCCGGCGGCGATGGCGAGAACATTCTTCAGCGCCCCGCCAAGCTGCACGCCGATGCGGTCAGTGGAGGCATAAAGCCGGAAGGTCCTGCCGGAAATCGTGGTCGCCAGCCGTTCGGCAACCGCTGCGTCTTCCGCCGCAATCGCCATGGCGGTCGGCAGCCCGCGCGCGATATCCGCCGCAAATCCCGGACCGGAAAGGACCGCAATCGGGTGATGCGGCAGTTCCGCTTCCAGAAGCTCCGTCAGCAGGCGACCGGAGTTGCGGTCGATGCCTTTGGCGCACGTGACGATGATAGAGTCATTAGCCAGATAAGGACCGTAATGACGCGCCGCATCCGCATGGGCCTGCGAGGGCATGGCGAAGAGCACGATACTGGCGCCAGCCAGCACATCCGGCTCGGCCGAAAATTCAAGCGCATCCGGCAGCTCGACACCCGGCAGAGCCGCATCGTGAACACGATCAACCTTCAGATCGGCCATCAGGGACGCATCACGGCCGAGCAGGGTGACGTCATGCCGGTTTTCCAGCGCAATGACGACGGCAAGCGCGGTTCCGAAGGCGCCAGCACCGATGACGACGATTTTTTCCCGCTGCATCAGGCCTTGGCTCCCCTTTTGCCGAAACCTATCAAAGTCTCCGCATTGCCATCAAGTGGCCAGCGGGAGCGCGGCGGTATCTCCAGCGGATCTGCCTGCCTGCCATCCGCCATGCGCTCCAGTCCCGCCCAGGCGATCATCGCGGCATTATCGGTGCAAAGCCGGTGTGGCGGCGCAACGAAACGGAAGCCATGCGTATCGCAAAGCGCCTGCAGCGTCTGGCGGATTTCCTGATTGGCCGCAACGCCGCCGGCCACGACCAGCGCCGGTTTGCTTTCCAGATGCGGAAATTCCTGGCTGAAACGGGCAAGGCCGCGGCCGATGCGATCCTTGAGGGTGCGCGACACCGCTTTTTGGAAGGACGCGCAGATATCGGCAATATCCTGCTCCGAAAGCGGCGCGATGGCTGTTGCGGCCTGCCGCACCGCCGTCTTCAAGCCGGAGAAGGAAAAATCCAAACGGGTTTCGCCGACCATCGGACGCGGCAGCGGAAACCGGTTCGGGTCACCCTTCACTGCCGCCTTCTCGACCGCTGGGCCACCGGGATAGGGCAGGCCTAAAAGTTTCGCCGTCTTGTCAAAGGCCTCACCCAAAGCGTCATCGATAGTGGTGCCCCAGCGCTCATAATCCCCCACGCCACGCACCAGCACGAGTTGTGTGTGGCCGCCGGACACCAGCAGCATCAGATAAGGGAAGGAAAGACCGTCCGTCAGCCGCGCCGTCAGCGCATGGCCCTCCAGATGGTTGATGGCGTAAAGCGGCTTGTCTGCCGCCATGGCAATCGCCTTGCCCGTCATCAGCCCCACCAGCAAGCCGCCGATAAGGCCGGGACCGGATGTGGCGGCAATGGCGTCGATATCGGCAAGTGTCACGCCCGCCTGCTCCAGCGCCTCTTCCACCAGCGTGTCCAGCGCCTCGACATGGGCGCGCGCAGCAATTTCCGGCACCACTCCGCCATAGGCGCTGTGTTCCTCAAGCTGCGACAAAACGACGTCGGAGACGATCTCGCCACGGCCGTCCGCATGCCGAACCACAATGGATGCAGCGGTTTCGTCACAACTGGTCTCTATGCCGAGGATACGAAGAAAGGGGGTCATCAAATCTGTTCGTTCATTGCGATCATGCGCTGAGTTGGTCTAAGACAACTCCGGTAACAATGGATAGACGCGGATGCAAACAAAACCTTTCCGAATCGGCACGCGCGGCAGCCCGCTGGCGCTCGCGCAGGCTTACGAGACGCGCAACCGGCTGATGTCGGCGCATGGCCTGCCGGAAGACATGTTCGAAATCGTCGTGCTGTCCACCAAGGGTGATCGGATAACCGACCGCGCTCTGTCGGAAATCGGCGGAAAGGGCCTGTTCACGGAAGAACTGGAGAGCCAGCTTCTGTCAGGCGAACTTGATATTGCCGTGCATTCGTCCAAGGACATGCCGACCGTTTTGCCCGAAGGCCTCTATCTTTCCGCCTTCCTGCCACGCGAAGACATGCGCGACGCCTTCATCGGCCGCACCGCGCCGAAGCTTCTGGAGCTGCCGCAGGGCGCCGTTGTCGGCTCCGCCTCCCTGCGCCGTCAGGCGCTGATCCGCCGCCTGCGGCCGGATCTGAGCGTCATCATCTTTCGCGGCCTGGTCGATACCCGCCTGCGCAAGCTGGAAGAAGGCCAGGCGGATGCAACGCTTCTTGCCTTTGCCGGCCTGAAAAGGCTCGGCAAGGAGAATGTCCCGACGGAAATTCTCGATCCGAAGGAATTCCCCCCTGCTCCGGCGCAAGGCGCGATCTGTGTGGAAAGCCGCATCGGCGATACGCGCATGGACGAGCTGCTTGCCCCCATAAATGACAGGCCGACCTTTGACGCCGTGACCTGTGAGCGCGCCTTTCTGGCCGCGCTTGACGGCTCCTGTCGCACGCCGATCGCCGGTTATGCGACCTGCGAAGGCGAAGATCTGCATTTTTCCGGGCTCATCCTTACCCCCGATGGCCAGACAAACCACGGCATTGAAATCTCCGGCAACCGCAGGGACGCGGCAAAACTCGGCCGACAGGCCGGCGAAGACGTGCGCGCCAAGGCGGGCAGCAATTTCTTCGAAGGCTGGAGCTGAGCCGATGCGGATCGTCGTCACCCGGCCGCAGCGTTCGGGCGAAAGGACGGCCGCAAAGCTTGAAGCGCTCGGCCATCGGCCGGTGCTTCTTCCACTGTTTCATCCCATCCATCATGGCGAACGCGCCATCTCAGCGCTGTCCGCCCCCCTGGCGGCCATCGCGGTAACCAGCGCAGAGGCATTGCGGGCGCTGGATACATTCGAAGAGCAGCTGGCACCGCATCTGTCGAAACCACTTTTTGCCGTCGGTGGAGCAACAGCGCAAGCGGCGAAAAATACCGGCTTCGGGCAGATACTCACCGCCTCCGGAGATGCCTTGGGTCTGACGGCGCTGGTGACGGAGCACCGCGCTCTTCTTTCCGAAGGGCAACCCCTGATCTATCTCGCCGGCAGGCCACGTGGCTCCGTCTTCGAGGAAGGCCTTGCCGCAGCGGGCATTCCCTTCAGAACGGTCGACTGTTACGAGATGCTGCCCTCGAACATCCCCGAAACCATGCTTGAAACGGCCCTTCTCGACACCGCTGCCGATGTAGTCCTGCTCTATTCGTCCGAAGCGGCACGGGCCTTTTTTAGCCATGCGTCGGCGGAAAAATATGCGGCAGCGCTGGCGGCGGTCCAGTTCATCTGCATCAGCCGCAATGTGCTTTCTCTGGTTCCGGAAATTTTCCGCTCAAAGGCCATCGCCGCCGAAGAGCCGAGCGAGGCGGCGATGTTCGAACTTCTGTGCCAGTACTCTGGAACCTAATTGGCGTTCGCCCCTTTCCTTTGCCGCCGTCACTGACTAGGTTTAGAGTACTGCAGGCAGAAATGAGGTTGTCATGGTATCGGGAAAGCCGCCACGCCACTCCAAGTCCAAAGCCGAACCGGTCACAATCGACCTGGACGCAAAAGACGTGAAAGCAATTTCCGCCGATGGGGACGCTGCCAGGATGGACAAAAAGCCCGATGACAAAACGCCGTCGTCGCCTGTAGAACCGGGCACTCCGGCAACAAAGCCTGAGGCAGCCGCAACGGGCAATCCCGCCCCCATCTGGGACCAGCCCGGGAAAACCCCTATCGAGCCCGAGCCCAATGTTGGCAAAGCGGACCCCGCAGCCGCCGAACCGAAGGCCGAGACCCCCGGGGACAAGCAGAAAGAGCCGGTATCACAGGCCACTGTTCCGCCCAAAGCCGAGGCAAAACCGACCACGGATACAGCCGGAACGAGTGCCGCCGCAACCGCTGCTGCGGCTTCGAAACCGGCCTTCGGCTCCACCGCCTCCTCCAGCACATCCGGCAACGCCTCCGCTGCCAAACCCTCGACCACGACCTCGTCTTCGGGACCGGCCAAACCGTCCACCCCGCAGCAGGCGGACCGCAAACAGGCGGCGACCTCCGGCCTTATCGCGGCGGGTATCGTCGGCGGCCTCATAGCACTCGCCGCCGCCGGCAGCATGCAATATGCAGGTATACTGCCCTCCTCCAATTCCGGAAGAGCCGGAAGCGATGAGATCGCTGCACTGAAAACCGATATCACCGGCCTGCGGCAGCAACTCGCCAATGCCCCGGCAGCGGACACGTCGGCACTGGAGCAGCGCATCGCGACGCTCGAAGGCGCAAAGGGTGAGGCCCCGCAGGTGGATGGGCTTTCGGAAAAAGTCACCGCGCTGGAAGCCGCCCTGCAATCGGAACGATCCGCACAGGCCTCGGCAACGGCGGAACTGACGCGCCGCCTTACCGATGCGGAAACCAAGATCAACGAACCACGCGACGATATCGAAGTCGCCCGCGCCATCGCCTCGGCCGCGTTGAAGGCCGCGATCGATCGTGGCGGGCCGTTCCTGACGGAACTCGACACGCTCTCCAAGGTCACGCCTGACGATCCAGCCATCACATCGCTGCAATCCTTTGCCGCAACCGGCGTGCCGTCGCGGTCGGAGCTGATGCAGAAATTCCCTGATGTCGCCAATGCGATGCTGTCGGCCATCAACCAGCCCGACCCCAATCAGGGCATCATGGAGCGCCTGACAGAAAGCGCCTTTTCGCTGGTGAAGGTCCGCCCGGTCGGAAATATCGAGGGTGAGACACCCGACGCCATGATCGCACGCATGGAAAACAAGCTGCGCAACGGTGATCTGCAGGGCGCAGCACTTGAATGGAACGGGCTTCCAGAGGCGGCCAAAACGGCATCCGCCGATTACAAGAAATCTCTGGATGCGCGCATCGAGGTCGAAAATCTGGTCGGCGGCACATTGAACCGCGCCATCACCAGCACCGGCAGGCAGGGGTAAGGGCATGACCAGAATTCTGACTTTCGCCCTTATCGTTCTGGCGCTTGGTTTCGGTTTTTCCTGGCTTGCGGACCGGCCGGGCGTGCTTTCCATCGTCTGGCAGGGCCAGTTGATCGAAATGAGCCTGATGGTCGCCGCCTCGATCATCGCGGCGCTGGTTGCAGCCGTCATGCTGGTCTGGTGGATCGTCAACGCCGTCTGGACCTCGCCCAATGCCGCCCGCCGCTATTTTCGTGCCCGCAAGCGCGACCGCGGTTACCAGGCGCTCTCCACCGGCCTCATCGCCGCAGGCGCCGGCAACGCCATCCTCGCCCGCAAGATGACGGCCCGCACGCAAGGATTGCTCAACGCCGATCAGGAGCCGCTGATCCACCTGCTCGATGCGCAGGCCGATCTCATCGAAGGCAAATATGACGAAGCGCGCCGCAAGTTCGAAGCCATGGCTCGCGATCCCGAAACCCGAGAGCTTGGCCTTCGCGGCCTTTATATCGAGGCCCGCCGTCAGGGTGCTTATGAAGCCGCCCAGCAATATGCCGAGGATGCAGCGGAAAAAGCCCCCTACCTGCCCTGGGCAGCCCAGGCGACGCTGGAAAATCGTTGTCGTAACGGACAATGGGATGACGCGATCCGCCTGCTCGACCAGCAGAAGGCAGCCAGCGTCATCGAACGAGGCGAGGCGGAACGGCTGAAAGCGGTGCTTCTCACCGCCAAGGCCGGCGAAAAGCTGGAAAGCGATCCGGTCGGCGCGCGCGAGGACGCCAAACACGCCCTCAAGCTCGCAAAGAGCCTCGTTCCGGCAGCGCTGATCGCAGCAAAATCCTATCTGCGCGAGGACAATCTGCGCAAGGCCGCCACGGTTCTGGAGCCGGTGTGGAAAACCGATCCGCACCCGCAGATCGCCGAGCTTTATGTCCGCGCCCGCAGCGGCGATACCGCCATCGACCGGCTGAAACGCGCCGAGCGGCTGGAAAGCCTGAAGCCCAACAATATCGAATCCCTGTTCGCCGTGGCGCAGGCGGCGCTCGATGCCAAGGAATTTGCCAAGGCGCGGGCCAAGGCCGAAGCCGCAGCCCGGATCGAGCCGCGTGAAAGCATCTTCCTGCTGATGGCCGATATCGAAGAGGCTGAAACGGGTGATCAGGGCCGGGTGCGTTACTGGATGGCGCAGGCGCTGCGCGCGCCGCGTGACCCCGCATGGGTGGCGGATGGCGTCGTTTCGGAAAAATGGCTGCCGGTTTCGCCAGTGACGGGCCGTCTCGATGCCTTTGAATGGAAAGCACCTTTTGGCCAGCTCGAAGGTCCAGTCGAAGACCTGACAATCGAAAATGCGATGGCCGCAGCACCCGCAAGGGCGGAACCGGTTGCGAAAACAATCGTCGTCGAAGCTGCTCCCGAGCCTCGCGCCGAGCCGAAACCCGTTCCCGCCGAACCGATAGAGGTCGCGCCTACCGTATCGGCTCCGAAGGAGAAAAAGCCCGCCACTATCGAAGCGCCCGTTGAAACCAAAGCAGCGGACGAGAAGGCGGAAGCGGTACCCTTCTTCGGCGGCGCGCCGGATGATCCCGGCGTCAAGAAACCCGGCGCAGAAGCCGAACCCAAGACCCGGCTCAAACTCTTCTGACGAACAGGATATCGATGCTCAACCGGATTCAGTCGTTTATTCAAAACCTCGTCGGCCCGCATGCGGATGATTTCAGCCCGGATGATTTAAGGGTGGCAGTCGCCGCCCTCTGTTTTCAGGTAATGGAAGCGGATGGCACCGTCTCGAAAAGCGAGCGTGACCGCCTGCGCGAAATCCTTCAGGATTATTACCATCTCGATTCCGGCAAGCTTGATGCGCTTCTCGCCGCCGGTCAGGAGGCGGGCAAGGAAGCGGTCGATTATTACCGCTTCACCACCGATATCCGCCGCCATCTCGATGAAGATCAGCGGGTGGAGCTTATTGGCATATTATGGGATATTGTTTACGCTGGCGGCGAACGAAGCGAAATGGAAGACCATGTGATCTGGCGAGTTGCCGATCTGCTTGGTGTTTCAGTGCGCGACAGGGTTCTGCAACGTCAGCAGGCCGCCACGAGGTCCGGGCCCGCTGAAGAAAGCGAAAACGAAGACGATGCTGTTTGACCCTTCCAGGCAACAGGGAAAACAACCTTCGCTGCTCATCGTCCTGCATCAGGAACGTTCCACGCCCGGCCGCGTCGGCCAGATGCTGGTGGAAAAAGGGTATCGGCTGGATATAAGGCGACCCGCGCTCGGCGACGACCTGCCGCAGACACTCGAGAAACACGCGGGCGCCATCATCTTCGGCGGCCCAATGAGCGCCAATGACCCGCATGATTATGTCAAAACCGAAATCGACTGGCTGAAGGTTCCGCTGAAGGAGAACAAGCCCTTTCTTGGCATCTGTCTTGGCGCGCAGATGTTGTCCAAACATCTGGGCGGCAAGGTTGAGGCCGACCGGGACGGCAAGGTGGAAATCGGCTGGTATCCGCTTCACGCTACCGAACACGGACGGCTTTTGATGCCGCATTGGCCGAAGATGGTTTATCATTTCCACAAGGAAGGGTTCGAGCTGCCGCGCGGAGCCGAGCTTCTAGCATCGGGCGAAACCTATCCCAACCAGGCTTATCGGTATGGTAAAAATGCCTGGGGGCTACAGTTTCACGCCGAACTCACCCGCGCCATGATGCACAGCTGGGTGGTGCGCGGCGCGCAGCGCTTTGGCATGCCGAATGCGCAGGTCGGCAGCCAGCACCTTGAGGGCCGCATGTTGTTCGACACGCCGCTCCGCTCTTGGCTCAGCAATTTCCTCGATCTGGTTTTTGAGGGCAAGGCCCAGCGCTGAGGCCCGTTGCCGTCAGCGCGGCGCATCCAGATTGTCGATCTTGCGCAGTTTCGAAAAACCGAGCGCCCAGATAACCGCGACAGCAAGCGTGCCTGCTCCACCAATGACGACGGCAGGCACCGCCCCGACGACATGCGCCATGGTGCCGGCACGGAATTCACCCAGCTCGTTCGATGCACCCACAAACACCATGTTCACCGCATTCACACGCCCGCGCACCTCATCCGGCGTCCAGAGCGCGATCAGGGTTTCCCGCACATAAACCGACACCATGTCCGATGCGCCCATGACCACCAATGCGGCAATGGACACCCACGCGGTTTCGGAGAGACCAAACACGACAGTAGAAATGCCGAAGAGGCCAACACCAATAAACATCAGCAGGCCGGCATGGTGGCGGATGGGCCTGAAGGCCAGAATGACCGCAACGGTAATTGCACCAATGCCGGGGGCGGCGCGCAACAACCCGAGACCCCATGGCCCGAGCGTCAGAACTTCCTTGGCGAAAATCGGCATCAGGGCGACTGCGCCGCCCAGCAGGACCGCGAAGAGGTCGAGCGAAATGGCGCCAAGGACGATTTTTTCCTGCGAAATGAATTTGAAGCCTGCCAGCATTGTTTCGAGGCTGATGGCTTTCGCCGGGCCGCGTTGTTCCGGCTTGCGGATTGTCACCGCCAGCGTCGCTGACACGATGAAGAGCATGAATGCCACAATGTAGGCGACGGAAGCGCCGAGACCATAAAGCAGACCACCCGCAACCGGGCCAAGAATGGATGCCATCTGCCAGGAAGAAGAATTCCACGCTATGGCGTTCGGCAAATCCTCGACGGGCACAAGATTGGGTGCCAGCGATTGAACCGCCGGCCCCATGAACGCCCGCTCAATTCCGAACACGACCAGAATGGCGAAAACCGGCCACGGAGAAAAGCTGTGCGTCAGCGTCAAACCAAGCAGGGCGGCGGCGCAGCCAGCCGCGACCACAAGGCAAACGGCCATGATACGCCTGCGATTGTGTCTATCGGCAACTGTTCCGGTAACGAGGATCAAAAGCAGCGACGGCAGAAACTGAAAAAGCCCGATCAGACCGAGATAAAAGGCGTTACCGGTCACCTCGTACATCTGCCAGCCGACTGAGACGCTGACAATCTGGATGGCGAAGGCTGAAAAAAAGCGGGCGCTGAAGAAGCGACGATAGGAACTATGCCGGAATGCACCGAAACGGTTTTCGGCAGAAGGCAGGGACATCGGCTGGGTGCTCTCGAGAGAATATGAGACGTTTGCAATAGAGCGATATCACAAGAATCGCCAGCCCTATTGGCGCAACACTTGCCCGTTCACCAGCGAATGTCTAAATGTCTTGCAACCAAGATACGGAGATATTGATGCTTGCCCTGTTTCAGACCATCGATCTGGCTTTGAACCTCTACACGTGGGTGCTGATCGCCAGCGCCATTTTTTCCTGGCTGTATGCCTTCAACGTCATCAATTCCCGCAACCAGTTTGTGAATGCCATCGGCAGCTTCCTGGTCAATGTCACGGAACCGGCCCTGCGCCCCATCCGCCGCATTCTGCCCAATCTCGGCGGCATCGACATTTCGCCGATCATCCTGCTGCTGATCATCTTCTTCATCCGCTCCTTCATGTGGA
>Ga0209070_100354_pt1 | contig 35476 bp, 40 predicted proteins | sample SynthPrep_5_END__FD_187205 | JGI IMG/M metagenome (GOLD analysis project Ga0209070, IMG submission 187205) | Synthetic microbial communities from Ohio, USA - SynthPrep_5_END_DS10_MetaG (SPAdes) (version 2) | ecosystem: Engineered > Bioreactor > Aerobic > Activated sludge | place: USA: Ohio... | reverse complement strand
ACCTGTACTGGTGTAGAAATGTTCCGTAAGCTGTTAGACGAAGGTCGTGCAGGCGAGAACATCGGTGCCTTATTACGTGGTACTAAGCGTGAAGACGTAGAGCGTGGTCAGGTACTGGCGAAGCCAGGTTCAATCAAGCCACACACTAAGTTCGAAGGCGAAGTGTACGTACTGTCAAAAGAAGAAGGTGGTCGTCATACGCCATTCTTCAAAGGCTACCGTCCACAGTTCTACTTCCGTACTACAGACGTAACTGGCGCAGTTGAGCTGCCAGAAGGCGTAGAGATGGTAATGCCAGGCGACAACCTGAAGTTTGTTGTTGAGCTGATTTGCCCAATCGCGATGGATGAAGGTTTACGCTTCGCAATCCGTGAAGGCGGCCGTACAGTAGGTGCGGGTGTAGTATCAAAAATCCTGGCGTAATAGCTAAGATGTGAAAAGGCCCCGTAAGGGGCTTTTTTTATTCCATTGTGTATTTAAAAATAACGCAATAAGAGACACTAAGCTTGTTTTAGCACGCTAAGACAGTATAATGAGCGGCTATTTGAAAACCCGGCGATATGTCTGGTTTACAACCTTGTAGGGGCATAGTTCCAATTGGTAGAACAGCGGTCTCCAAAACCGATGGTTGGGGGTTCGAATCCCTCTGCCCCTGCCAATATTTTTCGGCACAGCATAAGCTCTGCCGGTAGTGTGTTGCTATAAGCAAGTCAAGGTGAAGTGAGTCAAAGCATGAACGCAGCAAGTGAAACCCCAAAAAGCGGATTTGATGTAATCAAGTGGTTGCTGGTCTTTGTTATTTTGTCACTGGCAGTGGTAGGTAACTACATATACGAGCTGTCTGCATTAGAGCGTGCAATTACTATTGTAGTGTTAGTAATTATTGCCGGCGTAGTCGCAGGGCAGACGCAAAAAGGCAAAACCTTTATAAACTTCGCTAAAGAAGCACGTACCGAAGTACGTAAAGTGGTTTGGCCAACCCGGCAGGAAACAATGCAAACGACGCTTGTCGTGTTAGTGGCTACTGTGATCATGGGGTTAATCCTGTGGGGTTTAGACGCCATTTTATTGCGCGTTGTGTCTTTTTTAACAGGATTGGGGATCTAAACCATGGCTGGAAAAATGCGTTGGTATGTGGTGCAGGCATTCTCAGGTTTCGAGCAACGGGTTGCTACCTCACTGCGTGAACATATCAAAATTCATCAGATGGAAGATAAATTTGGTGAAGTGCTGGTACCTACCGAAGAAGTGATTGAAATGCGTGCCGGCCAGAAGCGTAAGTCTGAGCGCAAGTTCTTCCCTGGCTATGTGCTGGTGCAGATGGAAATGTGCGAAGAAGCCTGGCACTTAGTTAAAAGCGTGCCGCGTGTATTAGGTTTTATTGGCGGTACTTCAGATCGCCCCGCGCCAATTTCTGAAAAAGAAGCCATGACTATCCTGAATCGTTTACAGGATAATATTGACAAGCCGAAGCCGAAAACCCTGTTTGAAACCGGCGAAGTGGTGCGCGTTACCGAAGGCCCGTTTGCTGATTTCAATGGCGTGGTAGAAGAAGTAGATTACGAAAAAAGCCGCGTAAAAGTATCAGTATTGATCTTCGGCCGTTCTACTCCGGTCGATCTGGAATTCGCCCAGGTCGAAAAAGCGTAAAGATAAACATTGTAACCGGGCGCTGATTAAAATATAATCTGCGCCCTTTTTAACATTGGGAAGCCGTTTGAGTAAGTGTCCTCGCATTTACAAGGCTACGACCCAGAACAGAGGTGAAACATGGCAAAGAAAGTCACTGCACTTATTAAACTGCAGGTTAAAGCCGGTATGGCTAACCCGTCGCCACCGGTAGGTCCGGCGCTGGGTCAACATGGTGTAAATATCATGGAATTCTGTAAAGGCTTTAACGCCCGCACAGAAAGCCTTGAGAAAGGTATGCCAATCCCGGTAGTAATTACTGTATATAGCGATCGTTCTTTCACGTTCGAAACCCGCACTCCTCCGGCATCTTTCCTGTTACTGAAAGCAGCTGGTTTAAAAGGTGGTTCAGGTCGTCCTAACACCCAGAAAGTTGGCAAAATCACAGCAGCTCAGGTTGATGAGATTGTTAAGGTCAAGCAGCCAGATTTAACTGCTGCAGATCATGCCGCTGCGGTGCGTACTATTGAAGGTACTGCCCGTTCAATGGGTTTAGTGGTGGAGGGCTAACAGATGGCTAAATTAACTAAACGCGCTAAGTTAATCCGCTCTAAAGTGGATGCAACCCGCGAATACGATATCAACGAAGCAGTTGCTCTGTTAAAAGAATTAACAGCTGGCAAATTTCTGGAAAGCGTTGATGTTGCTGTAAACCTGGGCATTGATGCCCGTAAATCTGATCAGAACGTGCGTGGTGCTACTGTACTGCCTCACGGTACTGGCCGTACTGTTCGCGTTGCCGTGTTTACTCAGGGCGCTAACGCTGAAGCTGCTAAAGCTGCCGGTGCTGACATCGTTGGTATGGAAGACTTAGCTGAACAGGTTAAAAAAGGCGTAATGGATTTTGACGTGGTTATCGCATCACCAGACGCTATGCGCGTTGTGGGTATGTTAGGTCAGATCTTAGGCCCACGTGGTTTAATGCCTAACCCGAAAACCGGTACTGTTACCCCTAACGTAGCAGAAGCGGTTAAGAACGCCAAAGCTGGTCAGGTGCGTTACCGCAACGACAAGAATGGTATTATCCATTCTACTATCGGCAAAATCGATTTTGATGCTGACAAGTTAAAAGAAAACTTAGAAGCCTTACTGATCGCGTTAAAGCGTGCCAAGCCTTCAGTGGCAAAAGGTATTTTCATCAAGAAAGTGACTATTTCTTCTACCCATGGCGCAGGTTTAACTCTGAGCCAGGCGTCACTGAGCGCGGTGGTTTAAGGCGTAGTGCTTTACAGAGCAGCGTGATTATTTTATAATCGCGCGCTCATTTTTAGGGTAGGAGCCGTATTTTTTCGAAAATAACGGCTTCCGTCCAAGACCGTAGGTGTCAGGATTTTCTTTTGAAATGAATGACTTAAAATGCACAACCTACGCAGACGGTGCAGGCCCCAGAAGAATTCATTCTTTCTGGTCTCACCGTAAATCGCGCGCTTTATGGCAACATAAAGCGATGTGTAGGCAAACGGGCAATAATGCCCGGATGAACCAGGAGTTAAAAGCCAATGGCTATTAAGCTTGAAGACAAAAAAGCACTTGTTGCTGAAGTCCAGGAAGCTGCCAAAGGTGCTTTATCTGCGGTAGTCGCAGACGCTCGTGGTGTCACTGTAGGCAAAATCACTGCGCTGCGTAAGCAAGCGCGTGAAGCCGGTGTATGGATGAAAGTTGTCCGTAACACGCTGGTTCGCCGTGCAGTAGAAGGCACCGAGTTTGAGTGTCTGAACGATGTATTCGTAGGCCCGACGTTAATTGCGTTCTCTAAAGAGCACCCAGGTGCTGCAGCGCGTATCTTCAAAGATTTCGCGAAAGAGAACAAAGACTTCGAGCTGAAAGGTGCAGCGTTTAATGGCGCCACAGTAAACATTGAGGTGTTAGCATCGTTACCAACTTACGACGAAGCTATTGCACGTTTAATGAGCACTATGAAAGAGGCAGCAGCCGGCAAACTTGTACGTACAATTGCCGCGGTTCGCGACCAAAAACAAGAGCAAGCCGCGTAACTTTACGCTTGGTTTGATACAGAGTTTAATTCGGGCCACGGCCCCTAATTTAGGAATCTGAGCAATGTCAGTGACTAAAGATCAAATCTTAGATGCTATCGCAGCAATGTCTGTAATGGATGTAGTTGAGTTAGTAACTGCAATGGAAGAAAAATTCGGTGTGTCTGCAGCTGCTGCTGTAGCTGTTGCTGCAGGTCCTGCTGCTGCTGCTGAAGAGCAAACTGAATTCAACGTAATTCTGGCTGGTATTGGTGCGAACAAAGTTGCTGTTATCAAAGCAGTACGTGGCGCAACCGGTTTAGGTCTGAAAGAAGCGAAAGACCTGGTTGAGAGCGCTCCAGCTCCAATCAAAGAAGGCGTTTCAAAAGCAGAAGCAGAAGCTCTGAAGAAAGAACTTGAAGAAGCTGGTGCATCTGTTGAAGTTAAATAATCCGGCTTATACCGGGTTATTCGCCTGAAATTCAGGCTGGGCTGGTGATGAATTAATCACCGGCCTTTTTGCGCTGTGGGACAATGATTTCCCCACCCCTGTTGATACTATGGCTGGTATCAAAGCAACCTGTAACGGGTTGTTGGGAAAAAAATCAGCAAGCTGAGGAACCCCATGACTTACTCTTATTCTGAGAAGAAACGTATCCGTAAGGACTTCGGCAAACGTCCGGAAGTATTGGATGTGCCATACCTGTTGTCGATTCAAATCGAGTCGTTCAGCAAATTTATCGAGCCTGATCCGGAAGGAGATTACGGTTTAGAAGCCGCATTCCGCTCTGTATTCCCTATTAAAAGCTATTCAGGCAGTGCGGAATTGCAGTACGTCAGCTACCGCATCGGGGAACCCGTATTTGACGTAAAAGAATGTCAAATCCGCGGTGTTACTTACTCAGCGCCATTACGTGTAAAACTGCGCATGGTGTTATTCGATAAAGAAGCACCAGGCACGATCAAAGATATCCGTGAACAAGAAGTCTACATGGGCGAAATCCCGTTGATGACCGAAAACGGTACCTTTGTTATTAACGGTACTGAGCGTGTTATCGTATCTCAGTTACACCGCAGCCCGGGTGTGTTCTTCGATCACGACCGTGGTAAGACGCACTCATCAGGCAAGGTATTATATAACGCCCGCGTTATTCCTTACCGTGGTTCCTGGTTAGATTTCGAATTCGATGCCAAAGATAACCTGTTTGTGCGGATTGACCGTCGCCGTAAATTACCGGCTACCATTTTGCTGCGCGCCCTGGAATTTAGCACTGAAGATATTCTGAGCACTTTCTTTGAAAGCACTCAATTTGAAATTAAAGACGGCAAGTTAATGATGGCTGTAGTGGCCAACCGCTTACGCGGTGAAACAGCCGGTTTTGATATCAAAGACAACGATGGCGAAGTCATAGTAGAACAAGGCCGTCGTATTACTGCACGCCACGTGCGTCAGCTGGAAAAAACCGGCATGACCATGATGGAAGTACCACATGAGTATGTGGTAGGCCGTGTGCTGGCAAAAAATTATGCTGACCGTTCAACCGGAGAGATTATTGCCGAGGCGAACGCAGAGCTCACACTGGAGCTGTTGGCAAAACTGGCTAAAGCCGGTTATGAGAGTTTTGAAACTCTGTATATCAACGACTTGGATCAGGGCTCTTATGTTTCTGAAACCATTCGTATTGACCCAAGCAGCAACCGTATGGAAGCGCTGGTAGAAATTTATCGTATGATGCGCCCTGGTGAACCACCAACGCGTGATGCGGCTGAAACCTTATTTGAAAATCTGTTCTTCTCGGAAGACCGTTATGATTTATCCACGGTTGGCCGGATGAAGTTTAACCGTCGGGTTAACTTTGAAGAAGGCGTCGGCACCGGCGTACTGAGCAAAGAAGACATTCTGGCGGTAATGAAAGTATTAATCGACATCCGTAACGGTAAAGGCGAAGTGGACGATATCGACCACTTAGGTAACCGCCGTATCCGTTCTGTTGGCGAAATGGCGGAAAACCAATTTCGTGTTGGCTTAGTACGTGTTGAACGTGCAGTGAAAGAGCGTCTGTCACTGGGTGATTTGGACGCGGTAATGCCACAGGATCTGATCAACGCCAAGCCAATTTCAGCTGCGGTGAAAGAGTTCTTTGGCTCAAGCCAGCTGTCACAGTTTATGGATCAGAACAACCCGTTATCAGAAGTGACGCACAAGCGTCGTATTTCTGCTTTAGGCCCGGGCGGTTTGACGCGTGAGCGTGCCGGCTTTGAAGTACGTGACGTACACCCGACACACTATGGTCGCGTATGTCCAATCGAAACGCCTGAAGGTCCGAACATCGGTCTGATTAACTCACTGTCTATGTTTGCCCAGACTAACGAGTATGGCTTCCTTGAAACGCCGTACCGTCGTTTGGAAGACGGTGTGGTTACCGACGAAGTCGATTTCCTGTCAGCCATTGAGGAAGGCAACTTTGTTATCGCTCAGGCGAATGCTGAACTGAACGCAGAAAACCGTTTATCAGAAGAATTAGTACCTTGTCGTTACAAGAACGAATTCACTCTGATGCCGGCTGACAAAGTACAGTATATGGATGTTGCACCACAGCAGATCGTATCGGTTGCTGCGGCGTTAATTCCGTTCCTGGAACACGATGATGCTAACCGGGCACTGATGGGCTCGAACATGCAACGTCAGGCCGTACCAACACTGCGTGCTGATAAGCCGCTGGTAGGTACCGGTATTGAGCGCGTGGTAGCGAAAGACTCTGGTGTTACTGTTGTTGCCAAACGTGGTGGTGTGATTGACTACGTTGATGCCAGCCGTATCGTGATCAAGGTAAATGAAGATGAAATGGTGGCCGGTGAAGCCGGTATCGACATCTACAACCTGACCAAATACACCCGTTCTAACCAGAACACCTGTATTAACCAGCGTCCTTGCGTTAACCATGGCGAGCCGATTGAACGTGGCGACGTACTGGCTGACGGCCCGTCTACCGATTTAGGTGAACTGGCATTAGGTCAAAACCTGCGTGTGGCATTTATGCCGTGGAATGGTTACAACTTCGAAGATTCGATTTTGTTATCAGAGCGTCTGGTACAGGAAGATCGTTTAACCACTATTCACATTCAGGAATTAAGCTGTATCGCCCGCGATACCAAGCTTGGGCCTGAAGAAATCACCGGCGATATTCCAAACGTAGGCGAGTCTGCGCTGTCCAAGCTGGACGAAGCTGGTATCGTTTATATTGGTGCTGAAGTGAAAGGCGGCGACATTCTGGTAGGTAAGGTTACGCCTAAAGGCGAAAGCCAGTTAACGCCGGAAGAAAAACTGTTACGTGCGATCTTCGGTGAAAAAGCGTCTGATGTAAAAGATACCTCGCTGCGGGTACCAAACTCAGTAACAGGTACTGTTATTGATGTGCAGGTATTTACCCGTGATGGCGTAGAGAAAGACAAACGCGCCCGTGAAATCGAGGAAATGGAAGTCAAACAGGCTAAAAAAGACCTGAATGAAGAATTCCGTATCCTGGAGGCCGGTATTTTCGACCGTGCCCGTAACCTGCTGGAGCAAAGCGGTGTTGACCGTGCCAAGCTGGATACGATGAAAGGTGATGCGCTGTTTAATCAGAGCTTAAGCGACGAAGACAAGCAAAACGACCTGGAGCAACTGGCAACCCAGTACGAAGAAATTCGTATTGAGTACGATAAGAAGTTCGAAGCCAAGCGTCGCAAAATCATCCAGGGTGATGATTTGGCACCAGGCGTACTGAAGATTGTTAAAGTGTATCTGGCGGTAAAACGCCGCATCCAGCCGGGTGATAAAATGGCCGGCCGTCACGGTAACAAAGGTGTTATCTCTACCATAGTTCCGGTAGAAGATATGCCATACGACGAACACGGCAAGCCGGTTGATATCGTGCTGAACCCGCTGGGCGTACCGTCACGGATGAACATTGGTCAGATTCTGGAAACGCACTTAGGCTTAGCGGCCCGTGGTATCGGCGACAAAATTGATGCCATGATCAAAGAGCACAAAGAAACGGCAGAAATCCGTGACTTCCTGACCAAGGTGTACGCACTGGGTGAATCACGCCAGAACGTGGATATCGAAAGCTTTACCGATGATGAAATTCGTCGTTTAGCGCAAAATCTGCGTAAAGGTTTACCTGTGGCAACACCGGTATTCGACGGCGCCAAAGAAAGCGAAATCAAGCAATTGCTTGAGCTGGGTGACTTACCTTCAAGCGGTCAAATCACGCTGTATGATGGCCGTACCGGTAATACCTTCGAGCGTAAGGTTACCGTAGGTTACATGTACATGCTGAAACTGAACCACTTAGTAGACGATAAGATGCACGCGCGTTCTACCGGTTCTTACAGCTTAGTAACGCAACAGCCGCTGGGTGGTAAAGCTCAGTTTGGTGGTCAGCGTTTCGGTGAGATGGAAGTGTGGGCACTGGAAGCATACGGCGCAGCGTACACGCTGCAGGAAATGCTTACCGTTAAGTCGGACGACGTTAACGGCCGTACCAAGATGTATAAAAACATCGTTGACGGTGACCACAGAATGGAACCTGGCATGCCAGAATCTTTCAACGTACTGATGAAAGAGATCCGTTCGCTCGGTATTAACATCGAATTGGAAGAGGAATAAACCGACGTTAAGTTGGGGGGCAGTTTTCTGCCCCATTCCGGTTTACCTCTTACAGGAGAGCTAAGGTGAAAGACTTATTAAAGTTTCTGAAACAACAAACTAAAACCGAAGAGTTTGATGTTATCCGTATCGGTTTATCTTCGCCGGACATGATCCGTTCATGGTCCTTTGGTGAAGTGAAAAAGCCAGAAACGATCAACTACCGTACCTTTAAACCCGAGCGTGATGGTTTATTCTGCGCCCGTATTTTTGGCCCGGTAAAAGATTACGAGTGTTTGTGCGGTAAGTACAAGCGCTTAAAGCACCGTGGTGTGATCTGTGAAAAATGTGGCGTTGAAGTAACCTTAACCAAGGTACGTCGCGAGCGCATGGGCCATATTGAACTGGCCAGCCCGACAGCCCACATTTGGTTCTTAAAATCACTGCCAAGCCGTATTGGTTTGCTGCTGGATATGACACTGCGTGATATCGAGCGCGTGCTGTATTTCGAAAGCTATGTAGTAACCGAGCCAGGTATGACGTCGTTAGAACGCCGTCAGATGCTGACCGAAGAAGAATACCTCGACGTGCTGGAAGAGCATGGCGATGAGTTTGAAGCCAAAATGGGTGCCGAAGCAATTCTGGACATCTTAAAAGGCATTGAGCTGGCAACAGAAATCAAGCAAATGCGTGAAGAGCTGCCAACTATCAACTCAGAAACCAAGCGCAAGAAAATCAGCAAGCGTCTGAAACTGATGGAAGCCTTCCACACGTCTGGCAACAAACCAGAGTGGATGATTATGACAGTACTGCCAGTATTGCCGCCGGATTTACGTCCGCTGGTACCACTGGACGGTGGCCGTTTTGCTACTTCAGATCTGAACGACTTATACCGTCGCGTGATCAACCGTAATAACCGTCTGAAACGTCTGTTAGATTTGTCTGCACCTGACATTATCGTACGTAACGAAAAGCGTATGTTACAGGAAGCGGTAGATGCCTTATTAGATAACGGCCGTCGTGGTCGTGCTATTACCGGTTCGAACAAGCGCCCACTGAAATCTTTGGCCGATATGATCAAAGGTAAACAAGGTCGTTTCCGTCAGAACCTGTTAGGTAAGCGTGTTGACTACTCAGGCCGTTCTGTTATTACCGTAGGTCCTACTTTACGTCTGCATCAGTGCGGTCTGCCGAAGAAAATGGCGTTAGAGTTATTCAAGCCATTTATCTACGGTAAGTTAGAAGCTCGCGGTTTAGCCACTACTATTAAAGCGGCTAAAAAGATGGTTGAGCGCGAAGAAGGCGCAGTATGGGACGTGCTGGACGAAGTGATCCGCGAACACCCTGTACTGTTAAACCGTGCACCAACCCTGCACCGTTTAGGTATTCAGGCGTTTGAACCGGTACTGATCGAAGGTAAAGCCATTCAGTTACACCCACTGGTGTGTGCTGCTTATAACGCCGACTTCGACGGTGACCAAATGGCCGTTCACGTACCGTTGACGATTGAAGCGCAGTTAGAAGCCCGTGCGCTGATGATGTCAACTAACAACGTACTGTCACCTGCTAACGGCGAGCCTATCATCGTTCCTTCACAGGACGTTGTGTTAGGTTTGTATTACATGACGCGTGAGGCGATTAACGCCAAAGGCGAAGGCATGCTGTTCAAGAGTGCGAAAGAAGCTGAAAAAGCCTTCCGTGCTGACTGCGCCAGCCTGCATGCCAAAGTAAAAGTGCGTATTACCGAAGTGGAATTTGCCGAAGATGGCAGCCGTACTGAAACAACAGCAGTACGTGACACCACTGTTGGCCGTGCCATTCTGTATTCTATCCTGCCGGAAGGCTTAGCCTTTGATTCAATCAACCAGGCTATGGGTAAGAAACAGATTTCACGCTTATTAAACGGTGCTTACCGTCGTATCGGTCTGAAAAAGACCGTTATTCTGGCAGACCAAATCATGTATACCGGTTTCCACTACGCCATGTTATCGGGCGTATCGGTTGGTATTAACGATATGGTTATTCCGGATGCAAAAACTGAAATCATCGACGCGGCAGAAGCTGAAGTTGCTGAAATTCAGGACCAGTTCCAACAAGGTCTGGTTACTGCCGGTGAAAAGTACAACAAAGTTATCGATATCTGGTCAACCGCCAATGAAGTGTTGTCCAAAGCGATGATGGACAACCTGTCAAAAGAAAACGTGGTTGACCGCGACGGTAATACTGTACAGCAACAGTCATTCAACTCGGTATATATGATGGCTGACTCCGGCGCCCGGGGTTCTCCGGCGCAGATCCGTCAGCTGGCAGCAATGCGTGGTCTGATGGCAAAACCGGACGGCTCTATCATTGAAACGCCGATTACAGCGAACTTCCGTGAAGGCTTAAGCGTACTGCAATACTTCATCTCCACCCACGGTGCGCGTAAAGGTTTGGCCGATACCGCATTGAAAACAGCTAACTCTGGTTACCTGACCCGCCGTCTGGTAGACGTAGCGCAAGACTTAGTCGTAACTGAGCGCGACTGTGGCTCAGATCAGGGCATTATCATGAAACCGCTGATTGAAGGTGGTGACGTGGTAGAGGGTCTGCGTGAGCGCGTACTGGGCCGGGTAGTTATTGGTGATGTGGTATCGCCAACGACAGGTGCCGTACTGGTAGCTGATGGCACCATGTTAGATGAGCAATTGTGTGATGCCTTAGAGCAAAACTCGATTGACGAAGTGCACGTACGTTCAGTAATTACCTGTAAGACAGACTTTGGTGTGTGTGCCAAATGTTATGGCCGTGATTTAGCACGTGGTCACCTGATCAACGCCGGTGAGGCTGTGGGTGTTATCGCTGCTCAGTCAATCGGTGAACCGGGTACACAGCTGACGATGCGTACTTTCCACATCGGTGGTGCGGCATCACGGGCGTCAGCAGAGAACAGTGTACAGGTGAAAACGGCCGGTACCTTAAAACTGCAAAATGCCAAGTTTGTACGTAATGCGGATAACAAGATTGTTATTACCTCACGTTCTGCTGAAGTGACAGTGTTTGACGAATTAGGTCGTGAGAAAGAGCGTTATAAGCTGCCGTATGGTTCAATCCTGACGACAGACGACAATGCCAAGATCACTGCCGGCCAAATCGTAGCAAACTGGGATCCGCATTCACACCCAATTATTGTTGAGCGCGGTGCCAAGGTTAACCACAGCGATGTGGATGATACCAACACTGAAGTACAACAGGATGAGTTGACCGGCTTAACCCGTACCGTGGTGAAAGATTTGGCCAAGGCGAATGCCAAAGAGCCGAAGCTTATTCTGACCATGGATGACGGTGCGCTGCAGGAAATCCGTTTACCAAGCTTTACTACCATCGAAGTAACCGATGGTGCTACGGTGAAAGCCGGTGAAGTGTTGGCACGTATTCCACAGGAAAGCTCGAAAACACGCGACATCACCGGTGGTCTGCCACGCGTTGCTGACTTGTTCGAAGCGCGTAAACCAAAAGATCCTGCCATTCTGGCCGAGATCTCTGGTGTTATAAGCTTCGGTAAAGAAACCAAAGGCAAACGTCGCTTGTTAATCACGCCTGAGCAGGGTGATGTGCATGAAGAGATGATCCAGAAATGGCGTCAAGTTAATGTGTTCGAAGGTGAGCGCATTGAAAAAGGCGAAGTTATCTCTGAAGGGCCTGAGTCTGCACACGATATCCTGCGTTTACGTGGTGTCCATCATGTGGCCAGCTATATTGTGAACGAAGTACAGGACGTTTACCGTCTGCAGGGCGTTAAGATCAACGATAAACACATCGAGACTATTATCCGTCAGATGCTGCGTAAGTGCTTAATTACCAGCCCGGGTGACAGTGAGTTCCTCGAAGGCGAAATGGCTGAAGTGGCCCGCGTCAATATCGCTAACCGCGAATTGGAAGCGGCCGGTAAAATGCCAGCGCAGTACGAGCGCTCATTACTGGGTATTACCAAGGCGTCACTGTCGACTGACTCGTTCATTTCGGCGGCGTCGTTCCAGGAGACCACCCGCGTTCTGACTGAAGCCGCTGTAGGCGGTAAGATCGATGAACTGCGTGGTCTGAAAGAAAACGTAATTGTTGGCCGATTGATCCCGGCAGGTACTGGTTTTGCGTATCACCAAAACCGTGCCCGTCTGCGTCAACGCGCCGGCAGTGGCGAAGTTGTTGAACCGGCAATGAGTGCAGAGACGGCAGAGCAAGCCTTGTCTGACGCGCTTAACATGGATTTGTCTGGCAACGACAACTAAATGCAGGGAAACAGGGCTGATTGCTGGCTAAATTAGCAGCAATTGGCTTTGTTCCTTGACAGGTCAAAGCTTGACCATTAGAATTCCGCGACCCTGATTTTGGGGTGCGGAATTTTCACGTTTATTGGGTATATATTAACCAGGAGTATTTAATGGCAACAATCAACCAGCTAGTGCGTAAGCCGCGCAGCCAGAAGGTAGCCAAGAGCACCGTTCCGGCGCTTGAAGCTTGCCCGCAGAAGCGTGGTGTTTGTACCCGTGTATACACCACTACACCTAAGAAGCCAAACTCAGCATTACGTAAAGTATGCCGTGTTCGTTTAACTAACGGATTCGAAGTTTCTTCTTACATTGGTGGTGAAGGCCATAACCTGCAAGAGCACAGTGTTGTGCTTATTCGCGGTGGCCGGGTAAAAGACCTGCCAGGTGTGCGTTACCACACCGTACGCGGCACATTAGACTGTGCTGGCGTTAAAGATCGTAAACAAGCCCGTTCTAAGTACGGTGCAAAACGGCCTAAGAAATAACGGTACTCCGTTAGTAAGGCCAAACTAAACAACTTTTTTTCTTTAATGTATTAAAAGTTTTGGAATCACCTGAAGCAATCGGAGTTACGAATGCCAAGAAGACGCGTCATAGGTCAACGTAAAATTCTTCCAGATCCTAAGTTCGGAAGTGAATTACTTGCCAAGTTTGTAAACGTCGTTATGGTCGACGGTAAAAAATCTACAGCCGAATCAATTGTATACGGCGCATTAGAGTTAGCTGCTACCAAGTCTAAGAAAGAACATTTAGACATATTTGAAGTAGCTCTGGACAACATTCGTCCAACGGTCGAAGTTAAATCACGCCGCGTAGGTGGTTCTACCTACCAGGTACCATGTGAAGTTCGTCCGGTACGTCGTAATGCCCTGGCAATGCGTTGGTTGGTTGAAGCTGCCCGTAAACGTGGTGAAAAATCAATGGCTCAGCGTTTAGCTGGTGAAATGCTGGATGCCGTTGACAATAAAGGTTCTGCAGTGAAAAAACGTGAAGACGTGCACCGTATGGCCGAAGCTAACAAAGCGTTCGCCCATTTCCGTTGGTAAGCCCGTCTTAACAAGAGGATATTATTGTGGCACGTACAACCCCAATAGAACGCTACCGTAACATTGGTATCTGTGCTCACGTAGATGCGGGTAAAACCACAACTACTGAGCGGGTGCTGTTCTATACTGGTCTGTCGCATAAGATCGGTGAAGTCCATGATGGCGCAGCCACCATGGACTGGATGGAGCAGGAGCAGGAGCGTGGTATTACTATCACCTCAGCTGCGACTACTACGTTTTGGGCAGGTATGAACGCTCAGTTTGAGCAGCATCGTGTAAACATCATCGATACACCGGGCCACGTTGACTTCACGATTGAAGTGGAACGTTCGCTTCGGGTATTAGATGGTGCTGTAGTTGTGCTGTGTGGTTCCTCAGGAGTTCAACCGCAAACGGAAACCGTTTGGCGTCAGGCCAATAAGTATGAAGTGCCGCGGTTGATCTTCGTTAACAAAATGGACCGCACCGGTGCCAACTTTTTACGCGTTGTTAAGCAGGCACAGACACGTCTGAACAGTACTATCGTACCAATTCAGCTACCTATTGGGGCTGAAGACGATTTCGCGGGTGTTGTCGACCTGATTAAGATGAAAGCTATAAACTGGAATATGGAAGACCAGGGTATGACGTTCACTTATGAAGAGATCCCTGCCGACATGTTAGAAGAGTGTCAGCAATGGCGTCTTAACCTGATTGAGGCCGCGGCAGAAGCCAGCGAAGACATGATGGAGCGCTATTTAGAGGGTGGCGAGTTCACTGAAGATGAAATTAAAGCTGCACTGCGCACATTAACATTGCGTAATGATGCAGTTTTAGTTCTGTGCGGCTCTGCTTTTAAAAATAAAGGTGTTCAGGCTGTTCTGGATGCGGTAATTGAGTACTTGCCTTCTCCTACCGAAGTTAAGGCTATTACCGGTATCAATGAAGACGAGTCTGAAGGTGAGCGTCATTCAAGTGACGACGAACCCTTCGCAGCACTGGCGTTTAAAATTGCTACTGATCCCTTCGTGGGTACGCTGACATTTTTCCGTGTGTATTCCGGTGTGATCAATACAGGTGACACTGTATACAACCCGGTAAAAATGAAGAAAGAGCGTATTGGTCGTGTCGTGCAAATGCACGCCAACAACCGTCAGGAAATTAAAGAAGTACGTGCCGGCGACATCGCTGCCGGTATCGGTTTCAAAGACGTAACAACAGGTGATACCTTGTGTTCACCAGACCATATTATCACTCTGGAGCGGATGGAGTTCCCAGAGCCGGTAATATCTGTTGCGGTGGAACCGAAAACCAAAGCTGATCAGGAAAAAATGGGTATCGCGCTGGGTAAACTGGCGGCTGAAGATCCGTCTTTCCGTGTACATACTGACGAAGAAACCGGCCAGACGATTATTTCTGGTATGGGTGAATTGCACCTGGACATCATTGTTGACCGTATGCGTCGTGAGTTCAAAGTAGAAGCCAATGTGGGTAAACCCCAGGTTTCTTACCGCGAAACACTGCGTGGTGCCACTGAAGTTGAAGGTAAGTTCGTGCGTCAGTCTGGTGGTCGTGGTCAGTTTGGTCACTGTTGGCTGAAAATTGAGCCGCAGGAAGAAGGTGCCGGTTATACGTTCGTGAATGCTGTAGTGGGTGGTGTTATTCCAAAAGAGTACATTCCTGCTATTGATAAAGGTATTCAGGAACAAATGAAAAACGGCGTTCTTGCTGGCTACCCGGTAATTGACGTTAAAGTTACTGTGTTTGACGGTTCGTACCACGATGTTGACTCAAACGAAATGGCGTTTAAAATCGCTGCTTCAATGGGCTTCAAAAAGGGTGCACTGCAAGCCAAGCCGGTTATCCTTGAGCCAATTATGAAAGTTGAGGTGGTAACGCCGGAAGACTTCATGGGTGATATTGTTGGTGACTTAAATCGTCGTCGCGGTATTATCAACGGCATGGAAGATGCACCTGGTGGTATCAAAATCGTTGATGCGCATGTGCCGCTATCTGAAATGTTTGGTTATGCAACCAACATGCGTTCGTTAAGTCAGGGTCGCGCTTCATACTCAATGGAACCATTGAAGTATGCGGAAGCTCCTAACAACGTGACAGAAGCTATTATCGCTGCGCGTAAAGCATATTAATAACTTAGTTTGGCCTGCAAAAGCAGGCCGCAATTAAATAAAGAAGGGTCTATTCATGGCTAAGGCTAAATTTGAACGTAATAAACCGCACGTAAACGTAGGCACAATTGGTCACGTTGACCACGGTAAAACTACTTTAACTGCAGCAATCACAAACGTACTGGCAAAGCACTACGGCGGTCAGGCCTTTGCATTCGACCAGATTGACAAAGCGCCGGAAGAAAAGGCCCGTGGTATCACCATCAACACGTCACACGTTGAATACGATACACCAAGCCGTCACTACGCACACGTAGACTGCCCAGGTCACGCCGACTATGTTAAGAACATGATTACCGGTGCGGCGCAGATGGACGGTGCTATTCTGGTAGTAGCAGCGACAGACGGCCCAATGCCACAAACACGTGAGCACATCCTGTTATCACGTCAGGTAGGCGTACCTTACATCATCGTATTCATGAACAAATGTGACATGGTAGATGACGAAGAGCTGTTAGAGCTGGTAGAAATGGAAGTGCGTGAGCTTCTTTCAGACTACGACTTCCCAGGTGACGATTTACCGGTAATCCGTGGTTCAGCGTTGAAAGGCCTGGAAGGCGATGCAGCATGGGAAGAGAAAATCCTTGAGTTGGGTAAAGCCCTGGATACCTATATCCCAGAGCCGGTACGTGCTATCGATAAGCCATTCATCATGCCAATCGAAGACGTATTCTCAATTGCTGGCCGTGGTACTGTAGTAACAGGCCGTGTTGAGCAAGGTATCGTAAAAGTAGGCGAGACAGTAGAAATCGTTGGTATCAAAGACACTGTTGCTACTACCTGTACTGGTGTAGAAATGTTCCGTAAGCTGTTAGACGAAGGTCGTGCAGGCGAGAACATCGGTGCCTTATTACGTGGTACTAAGCGTGAAGACGTAGAGCGTGGTCAGGTACTGGCGAAGCCAGGTTCAATCAAGCCACACACTAAGTTCGAAGGCGAAGTGTACGTACTGTCAAAAGAAGAAGGTGGTCGTCATACGCCATTCTTCAAAGGCTACCGTCCACAGTTCTACTTCCGTACTACAGACGTAACTGGCGCAGTTGAATTGCCAGAAGGCGTAGAGATGGTAATGCCAGGCGACAACCTGAAGTTTGTTGTTGAGCTGATTTGCCCAATCGCGATGGACGAAGGTTTACGCTTCGCTATCCGTGAAGGCGGCCGTACAGTAGGTGCGGGTGTAGTATCAAAAATCCTGGCGTAATAGCTAAGATGTGAAAAGGCCCCGTAAGGGGCTTTTTTTATAGCTGAATTTTACCGCAGCAAGTGCTATTCAAACACTTGTTTGAAAACTAAAGCTGTGCCATGCTTAAACTCATCCGTCCAGTTTAAGAGGCACCGCTATGAGCCACTATCAGGCCCCGCTAAAAGATATTTGCTTTAACCTGTTTGATGTATGGCAACTCGACAAGTACTGGCAGCAGCAAAGCCAGTTGCAAGAGTTAATTGAAGCAGATACAGCAAAAGCTATTTTGGAAGAGGCAGCCAAAATATGTGAGCAGCAGCTGGCACCCTTCTCGGGCGAAGCCGATAAACAAGGTGCGCAACTTAAGGATGGCAAAGTAACGTTGCCGCAGCACTATAAAATCGCCTATCAAAGTTTAACTGAAGGCGGCTGGACCAGCCTCAGTGGTGATCCGCAGTACGGTGGCATGGGCATGCCAAAAGCGCTGTCGATGATGGTAGACGAAATGCTCTGTAGCGCCGACATAGCTTTTTCACTTTATCCGGGTTTAACCGCCGGTGCCTGCGTCGCGCTGTTACAACATGCTGATGAAACTGCCAAAGCGCTGTACCTGCCAAAAATGTACAGTGGCGAGTGGTCCGGCACTATGTGTTTGACAGAATCTCATGCCGGCTCTGATCTTGGTATTATGCGCACTATCGCCAAACCGGCGGATGATGGCAGCTATCTGCTGAGCGGCAGCAAAATTTTTATCACTGCCGGCGAGCACGACTTAACCTCGAATATTATCCATCTGGTATTAGCTAAACTGCCGGATGCACCGGCCGGTAGCCGCGGTATTTCGCTGTTTCTGGTGCCGAAGTATCTGCCCGATGCCAGCGGCGAACCCGGTGAGCGCAATGGCGTCAGCGTTGGTTCTATTGAGCATAAGATGGGCATTAACGGCTCGGCAACCTGTGTGCTGAATTTTGATAATGCTAAAGGTTATTTAATTGGCGAACCACACCGTGGTTTAGCTTGCATGTTTACCATGATGAACTACGAGCGGCTATCCATGGGCAGTCAGGGGCTTGGCGCAGCAGAGCGGGCTTACCAAAATGCACTGGCTTATGCAAAAGACCGCACACAGGGCCGGGTTACTGAAAAAGACGCTAATAAAGCTGAGCCGATCATCGGCCATGCTGACGTACGGCGTATGTTGCTTAATATCAAAGCAATAAATGAAGCCGGTCGCACCTTTGCTACCTGGGTAGCGTCGCTATTGGATAAAGCTAAATATGACAACTGCCCGGTATCGGCGCAACGCGCTAATTTACTGACGCCTATAGCCAAAGCCTTTATGACAGATCAGGGTTTTGATGCCTGTGTCACTGCGCAGCAGGTGTTTGGCGGCCATGGTTATGTTAAAGAGTGGGGTATGGAGCAGCTGGTGCGTGATGTACGTATTGCTCAGATTTATGAAGGCACTAATGGCATTCAGGCAGCAGACTTTATGTTGCGCAAAGTGGCAGCAGACCAGGGCTCGGTATTGCTTACGTTACTGGCAGAAATCAACGCTGAAATGGCAGCTACACCAATTGATGCTGCTGCGTCGCTGCATCACTACATCGACCAATTACAGAGCTTAACTGCTGAGCTACTGGCACAAGACGGCCGGTCGCAAAGCCGTAATGCCTGTGATTACTTAACCTTAGTTTCATATGTTCTTTACGGTTATATGTGGTATAAAAATCTGACTGCGCTGCAGAGCTCTTTACATGCCGAGAGTTTTATTGAGGAAAAACAATATACTGCGGCTTATTATTTTGAGCGTATCTTGCCCAAAGCTGAAGGATTGCTTGCCATGTTAAGGTGTGATTCAGCGATAATGGATAAGTTTGCGCCAGAGCATTTTTAGCATTAAGGAGCATTATGAAGTACCTGCTTGGTTTAGTTGGCTTATTGGCATTTTCTGTGTCGGCGGCAGATGCACTGGATAAAAGAATGAAAGCCGAGCAGTGGGATTCATATGCGCCTTTTACGTTAATACCACACCATAATAACTATCTGATGCCGGTAACCTACGTGGATGGTATAGCCCCCATTATGGTAAATGACGGTGAGTCAGCACCGTCTGATAATCTGGAGGCCAAATTTCAGCTCAGTTTAAAAACGCCGTTGTGGAGTAAAATTTATAACGATAACGGTTATCTGTTCTTTGCCTTCACCCAGCAGGCCTATTGGCAGGCCTACAACAGTGAGGTGTCATCGCCGTTTCGGGAGAACAATTACGAGCCAGAGCTTATTCTGATGTTTCCGCACTATGCCAATGTTGAAGATGCGGCCAGCCGTATCATTGGTTTGAGTTTATCGCATCAGTCTAACGGCCGCTCTGGCGCTCAGTCCCGCAGCTGGAACCGGCTAAAGCTCAGCTGGGTCACTTCTATTGGCAATGTATTTATTAACTTCGAGCCTTACTACCGTTTTAAAGAAGATGCGAAAGAATCACCAACAGACCCCAAGGGTGACGACAACCCGGATATCACCAAATATATGGGCTGGTTTGAACTGTCTGCTGCTTACAAGCAAGGAGACGCGACCTGGCGCATGATGGTGCGCAATAATCTGCGTAGCGACAACAGAGGTGCAGTACGTTTGTCTTACTCAGTACCGTTTAACAACCATATCCGCTTTTATGCCGAGTTGTTTAATGGTTATGGTGAAAGCCTGATTGACTACAATCGCTCAGTTACCCGTTTTGGTGTTGGCTTTGAATTGAATGATATTTTGTAGCGCAATTAATAACCAATGCTTGCGTTATTAGCCGTTTTCAGTATAATGCGCGGCCAGTCGATTTAATTCTGACTGGCTTGCTAAATAAACTTTAGAGTTATTTAGCACTTACAGTGCTCCCGATTGGGGAGCAAACGTAACTTCGGTGCATGGGCATCCCCCTTCTTGGGTTGGATAGCTTGTGTTTATTTTTGCTCTTTTTGCTCTTTGAGGCTTTGATACATGAGTAATCAAAGGATTCGCATCCGTCTGAAAGCGTTCGATCACCGTTTGATCGATCAGTCAACCATGGAAATCGTTGACACAGCTAAGCGTACGGGCGCACAGGTTCGTGGTCCTATTCCACTTCCTACCCGCCAGGAACGTTTCACTGTATTGATTTCTCCTCACGTCAACAAAGATGCACGTGATCAGTACGAAATCCGTACCCACAAGCGTTTAATCGACATCGTTGAGCCAACCGAGAAAACGGTTGATGCGCTGATGCGTTTAGACTTGCCTGCTGGCGTTGACGTTCAAATCAGCCTGGGCTAATCAGACAGGTTTATAGAGAGGTTTAGGAAATGGCTATCGGTCTAGTCGGTCGTAAAGTGGGAATGACTCGCATCTTCACTGAAGACGGCGTTTCAATTCCAGTAACCGTAATCGAAGCGACACCAAACCGTGTAACTGCAGTTAAAACTGCAGAGACAGACGGTTACAGCGCACTGCAAGTGACTGCTGGTACTGTAAAGGCAAGCCGCATGAGCAAGCCGGAAGCAGGCCACTTCGCTAAAGTGGGCGTGGACGCTGGTCGTGGTCTGTGGGAATTCCGCCTGACAGATAACGAAGGTGCTGACATCACTGTCGGCAGCGAAATTACGGTTGAAATTTTCGCTGAAGCGAAAAAAGTTGATGTGTCTGGCACATCAAAAGGTAAGGGTTTTGCCGGTGCTGTTAAGCGCTGGAATTTCCGTACTCAGGATGCTACTCACGGTAACTCTTTATCACACCGTGCCCCTGGTTCAATTGGTCAGAACCAATCACCGGGTAAAGTATTCAAGGGTAAAAAAATGGCTGGTCACTTAGGTGCTGAGCGCGTAACCGTGCAGTCACTGGAAGTGGTTCGTGTAGACGCAGAACGTAATCTGCTGTTAGTGAAAGGTGCAGTACCTGGCGCTATCGGTGGTGACGTGATCGTTAAACCAGCTGTTAAAAGCTAACGTCTGAGGAGATAAGTGATGGAATTAGCATTACGAGACGCTCAAGGCGTTCTTGAAGTTTCCGAAGCTACCTTTGGACGTGAGTTTAATGAAGCTTTGGTTCATCAGGTTGTTGTAGCTTATGCTGCTGGCGCCCGTCAGGGTACCCGCGCTCAGCTGACACGTTCTGAAGTACGCGGTGGTGGTAAGAAGCCATGGCGTCAAAAAGGTACAGGCCGCGCGCGTGCCGGTACTATCCGCAGCCCAATCTGGCGCGGAGGCGGTGTAACTTTTGCGGCTAAGCCACAAGATCACAGCCAAAAAGTAAACCGTAAAATGTATCGTGGTGCGATCCAAAGCATCCTGTCTGAATTAGTACGTCAAGAGCGTTTAATCGTGGTGGAAAATTTCGCCGTTGATTCGCCTAAGACCAAAGATTTAACTGCAAAGTTAAAAGCAATGGACTTAAAAGACGTGTTAATCGTGACTAACGAAGTGGATGAGAACCTGTTCTTATCAGCACGTAACCTGTACAAGGTTGACGTGCGTGACGTACACGGTATCGACCCGGTCAGCTTAATCGCATTCGACAAAGTGTTAATGACTGCTGCTGCAGTTAAGCAACTTGAGGAGCTGTTAGCATGATCCGCGAAGAACGTTTACTGAAAGTTATTTTGGCACCACACGTATCTGAAAAGAGCACTGTGTCTGCTGAAAAACATAATACAGTCGTTTTCAAGGTAGCCACTACTGCGACTAAAGCTGATGTTAAAGCAGCAGTTGAAAAACTGTTCGAAACTGAAGTCGTTGGTGTGCGTACTGTTAACGTTAAGGGTAAGTCCAAGCGCACTGGTGCGCGTATGGGCAAGCGTAGCGATTGGAAAAAAGCTTACGTGACTCTTAAAGAAGGCAGCGAAATCGATTTCGTTGGCGGCGCTGAGTAAGAAGAGGAGTTAGGAAATGGCACTTGTAAAGTGTAAACCTACGTCACCAGGTCGTCGCCACGTATTAAAAGTGGTTAACCCAGACCTGTACAAAGGCAAGCCTTATGCCCCTTTGTTAGAGAAAAATTCAAAAACTGGTGGTCGTAACAACAACGGTCGCATCACTACCCGTCATATCGGTGGTGGTCATAAGCAACATTACCGTTTAGTTGACTTCAAACGCAACAAAGATGGCATTCCAGCCAAAGTTGAGCGTTTAGAGTACGATCCAAACCGTACTGCTAACATCGCACTGGTGTTATACGCAGACGGTGAGCGTCGTTACATTCTGGCCCCTAAAGGCCTGAAGGCAGGTGATACAGTGGTTTCAGGTATGGAATCACCAATCAAAGCCGGTAACACCTTACCACTGCGCAATATCCCGGTTGGTCAGGTAGTACACAACATCGAAATGAAACCAGGTAAAGGTGGTCAGTTAGCTCGTTCTGCTGGCGCATTTGTACAGATCCTGGCTCGTGACGGTGAGTACGTGACACTGCGTTTACGCAGTGGCGAAGTACGTAAAGTATTAGCAGATTGTCGCGCGACTATCGGTGAGATCGGCAACGCGGAACATATGTTACGTCAATACGGTAAAGCTGGTGCTATGCGCTGGCGTGGCGTTCGCCCAACCGTACGTGGTGTGGTAATGAACCCGGTTGATCACCCACACGGTGGTGGTGAAGGTAAAACTTCTGGTGGTCGTCACCCTGTATCTCCATGGGGCGTACCAACGAAGGGTTACAAAACTCGTTCAAACAAGCGTACTGATAAACTTATCGTACGTCGTCGTGATAAATAATTTGTGAGGAATTGCCATGCCACGTTCTCTCAAGAAAGGTCCATTTATTGACCTTCACTTGCTGAAGAAGGTAGAGAAAGCGTTGGAAAGCGGTGACAAGAAGCCTATTAAGACTTGGAGCCGTCGTTCAATGATCATACCTGATATGATCGGTTTGACCATCGCTGTCCATAATGGTCGTCAACATGTACCAGTGTTCGTCTCGGAAGAGATGATCGGTCACAAGTTAGGTGAATTTGCACCTACTCGTACCTACCGTGGTCATGCAGCCGACAAAAAGGCCAAGAAGCGCTAAGGGGTAAATGATGCAAGCATTAGCTAAACACAAATTTGCCCGTTCTTCTGCTCAAAAAACCCGTCTGGTCGCTGACCAGGTGCGTGGATTGTCAGTAGATAAGGCGCTGAACGTACTGACTTACAGCCCGAAAAAAGCTGCTGAGTTAGTTAAAAAGGTTCTTTTATCAGCCATTGCCAACGCTGAGCACAATGAAGGCGCGGATGTTGATACGCTGAAAGTTAAGACTATCTTCATTGATGAAGGTCCGTCTATGAAGCGCATCAAGCCACGTGCTAAAGGTCGTGCTGACCGTATCGTCAAGCGTACTAGCCACATCACTGTGGTTGTAGCTGATAACTAGGAGAGAGAAATGGGACAGAAAGTACATCCTAATGGTATTCGCCTAGGTATCACTAAGCCATGGAGCTCAACCTGGTTCGCGAATACGAAAGACTTCCCGGATTTCTTAAACGGTGACTTTAAAGTTCGTCAGTATCTGACAAAAGAACTGAAAGCCGCGTCAGTTAGCCGGATCGATATTGAACGCCCTGCGAAAAGCATCCGTGTGACTATTCACACTGCGCGTCCAGGCGTAATCATCGGTAAGAAAGGTGAAGATGTTGAGAAAATCCGCAAGCAAGTAGCAGCCATCGCTGGCGTACCTGCGCAGATTAACATCTCTGAAATCCGCAAGCCTGAGCTGGATGCCAAATTAGTTGCTGACTCAATCAGCAGCCAGTTAGAGCGTCGTGTAATGTTCCGTCGTGCTATGAAGCGCGCGGTACAAAACGCCATGCGTATCGGTGCCAAGGGTATCAAAGTTGAAGTTAGCGGCCGTTTAGGCGGCGCAGAAATCGCTCGTTCAGAGTGGTACCGTGAAGGCCGTGTGCCACTTCACACGCTGCGTGCTGACATCGATTACAATACCTCAGAAGCACTGACTACTTACGGTATCATTGGTGTGAAAGTGTGGATTTTCAAAGGCGAGATCTTAGGTGCTCTGCCATTGAACAACAACACCAACAACGCCAACAATAACAACCAGCCTAAAGCGCCGAAAAAACCGGCACGTAAGGCTAAGTAGGGGTATTGAGCGATGTTGCAACCAAAACGTACAAAATTTCGTAAAGTGCACAAAGGTCGTAACCGTGGTTTAGCCCAGGTTGGCGATAAAGTATCTTTCGGTACTTATGCACTGAAATCTGTAGAACGTGGTCAAATGACTTCACGTCAAATTGAATCTGCACGTCGTGCTATGACGCGCGCTGTTAAGCGTGTTGGTAAAATCTGGATCCGTGTGTTCCCAGACAAGCCAATCACTGCTAAGCCGCTGGAAGTACGTATGGGTAGTGGTAAAGGTTCTGTTGAGTACTGGGTATGTCAGATTAAACCTGGCAAAGTACTGTACGAAATGGACGGTGTGTCTGAAGAGTTAGCGCGTCATGCATTTGCATTGGCTTCCGCTAAGCTACCATTTAAGACAGCCTTTGTAACGCGGACGGTAATGTGATGAAAGCCAGCGAATTAAAAGCGAAAAGTGTTGAAGAGTTAAATGCTGAATTACTGGGCTTATTACGTGAGCAGTTCAACCTGCGCATGCAATTAGCTACCGGTCAGTTAGCTCAAACGCATTTATTTAAGCAGGTGCGTCGTGATATCGCGCGCGTTAAGACCATCTTAACCGAGAAGGCAGGTGCGTAATGAGCGAAACTAATACTCGTACACTGCAAGGTAAAGTGATCAGCAACAAAATGGACAAGTCTATTACTGTTGCGATCGAGCGTTCGGTGAAACACCCAATTTACGGGAAGTTCATCAAGCGTACTACCAAGCTGCACGTACATGATGAAACCAATCAGTGTAAAGAAGGCGACGTAGTCACGATTCGTGAATGCCGTCCTTTGTCCAAGACTAAGTCATGGACCCTGGTTGCTGTAGTCGAATCAGCATCTTAATTCGTTAAGGTGTTAAGAGCGGCTCCTTTGTGGGCCGCTTTTATTTTGCGCTACCTTTTTAACAAGAGTGCTGTTATAATCACGCGCCCTCTTGTCAGGGGGTAGTTTTTATCGTAAGCAGCGTAGCCCGTGAGGGTTATTTAGTAGAATAGCGGAGCACTAAGATGATCCAGATGCAATCTATGCTGGAAGTCGCAGACAACAGCGGCGCGCGCAGCGTAATGTGTATTAAGGTCTTAGGTGGTTCACATCGCCGTTATGCTGCAATTGGTGACATCATCAAAATTACTGTTAAGGAAGCAATTCCGCGCGGTAAGGTTAAAAAAGGTGATGTACTGAATGCAGTGGTGGTGCGTACACGCAAAGGCGTACGCCGTCAGGACGGGTCATTAATCCGTTTTGATCGCAATGCAGCAGTGTTGTTAAACAGCAAGCTGGAACCGATCGGCACTCGTATTTTCGGGCCTGTTACACGTGAACTTCGTGGCGATAAGTTTATGAAGATCGTGTCTCTGGCACCTGAAGTACTGTAAGGAGTCACCATGGCTAGTAAAATCCGTCGTGATGACGAGGTTGTTGTTCTTACTGGTAAGGACAAGGGTAAGCGCGGTAAGGTTACTAAAGTTTTAGTAGCTGAAGGTCGTGTTTATGTTTCCGGCGTTAACCTGGTTAAAAAGCATCAGAAGCCTGTACCGGCTCTGAATCAGCCAGGCGGTATCGTTGAGAAAGAAGCCTCAATTCATGTTTCAAACGTAGCGATCTTTAACTCTAAAACGGGTAAAGCAGATCGTGTAGGTTTCCGCCTTGAAGACGGCAAAAAAGTACGTTTCTTCAAGTCGAATAACGAAGTAATTTAATTGCTATTGGAGTAATACGATGGCGAAACTGCATGAAATTTACAAAGACACCGTAGTCCCAGAACTGTTTAAGCAGTTCGGCTACACCAGCGTCATGCAAGTCCCTCGGATTGTTAAAATCACACTCAATATGGGTGTGGGTGAAGCCGTAGCTGATAAAAAGATCCTTGATAACGCCGTAGCAGATTTAACTGCTATTGCCGGCCAGAAACCTCTGGTAACTAAGGCTCGTAAATCAGTAGCTGGTTTCAAAATCCGTGAAGGCTACCCTATTGGCGCAAAAGTGACCCTGCGCGGCGAACGTATGTGGGAATTCTTAGAGCGTTTAGTCTCTATTGCTATCCCGCGTATTCGTGACTTCCGTGGTGTAAACCCGAAGTCGTTCGATGGCCGTGGTAACTACAGCATGGGTGTACGTGAGCAAATCATTTTCCCAGAAATCGACTATGACAAAGTAGACGCAGTACGTGGTTTAGATATCACTATTACGACTACCGCGCGTACCGATGACGAAGGACGTGCTTTACTTGCCGCGTTTAACTTCCCATTCAAGAAATAAGGTGTAGGGTCATGGCAAAACAATCAATGAAAGCCCGCGAATTAAAGCGTGCACAACTGGTAGCCAAATTCGCTGCAAAGCGTCATGAACTGAGAGATGCGATTGCCAATCCTGCGACTTCTGACGAAGACCGCTGGGCTGCAGTTCTTAAGTTACAGACGTTGCCGCGTGATTCAAGCCCTTCGCGTCAACGTAATCGTTGTCGTGTAACTGGTCGTCCACACGGTTACCTGCGTAAGTTCGGCATGAGCCGGATCAAGGTCCGTGAAGCGGCGATGCGCGGTGAAATTCCTGGCCTTCGTAAGGCTAGCTGGTAAGAATCACGGGAGTAACGAGCTATGAGTTTGCAAGATCCAGTAGCGGATATGTTTACTCGCATCCGCAACGGCCAGTCAGCCAATAAAGTTGCGGTTAAGATGCCATCTTCAAAATTGAAGGTGTCTATTGCGAAAGTATTAAAAGACGAAGGTTACATCGCTGATTTCGCGGTTTCTGGTGATGTTAAGCCAGAGCTGGAAGTAACGTTAAAGTACTTCCAGGGCAAATCTGTAATTGAAACTATCGATCGTGTTAGTCGTCCAGGTCTGCGCATCTATAAGAAGCGTGGCGATTTACCTAAGGTAATGGGCGGTTTAGGTGTGGCCATCGTGTCAACATCTAAAGGACTAATGACTGACCGCGCCGCGCGCAAGGTTGGTATCGGTGGCGAAATCATCGGCTACGTAGCGTAACGGAGGTAGTAATCTATGTCTCGTGTTGCTAAAGCCCCAGTCACTATCCCAACCGGCGTTACTGTAACGCAGAAAGGTCAGGTAGTGTCGTTCAAGGGCAAAAACGGCGAGTTAACATTAGATGTTAACCCAGCGGTTGAAGTCGTGGTAGATGGTAATGTTTTACGTACCAATCCACGTGACGGCTTCGATGGCGCTGACGCGCAAGCGGGTACTGCCCGTGCGTTAATCAACAACCTGGTTACTGGTGTAACTGAAGGCTTCTCACAGAAGCTGGAACTGGTTGGTGTTGGTTACCGTGCGAAAGCAGAAGGTAAAGTATTGAACCTGAGCCTGGGCTTTTCTCACCCAGTGGTGTTTCAGGTACCTAACGGTATCACTATTGAAACGCCGACCCAGACTGAAGTACTGGTAAAAGGTGCTGACAAGCAATTAGTTGGTCAGGTTGCCGCTAACATCCGGGCATACCGTAAACCAGAGCCTTATAAAGGCAAAGGTGTGCGCTATGCAAATGAAAACGTGCGTCGTAAAGAAGCGAAGAAAAAGTAGGGTAGGACGATGGATAAGAAACTTGCTCGTCTGCGCCGTGCCAAACGCACTCGCAGAAATATTATCGAACAAGGTGCGAATCGCCTGGTTGTACACCGTACACCACGTCACATCTACGCCCAGCTTATCGCACCAAATGCTGAAGTGATTGCTGCAGCTTCTACCGTAGAAGCTTCAATCAAAGACTCACTGAAGTACACTGGTAACGTAGATGCTGCTAAGGCTGTAGGTAAAGCGATTGCCGAACGTGCAGTAGCCAAAGGCGTTACTGCTTGTGCTTTTGACCGCAGTGGCTTCCAGTATCATGGTCGCGTACAAGCTCTGGCTGACGCGGCGCGTGAAGCCGGTCTTCAGTTCTAGGAGTAGCTCATGGCTAACGAAGAAGCTAAACAACAATCTGATTTACAAGAGAAGCTTGTTGCAGTAAACCGCGTGTCAAAAGTTGTTAAAGGTGGTCGGATTTTCTCCTTCACCGCTTTGACCGTAGTTGGTGACGGTAATGGTCGCGTTGGTTTTGGTTATGGTAAAGCACGTGAAGTTCCAGCTGCCATTCAAAAGGCAATGGAAAAAGCACGTCGCAATATGACTCAGGTTGAGTTAAATGGTAACACTTTACACCACCCAACCCGTGGTGTTCACTCAGGTTCAAATGTTTACATGCAACCTGCAGCAGAAGGTACTGGCTTGATCGCCGGTGGTGCAATGCGCGCCGTACTGGAAGTTGCTGGTGTACAAAACATTCTGTCTAAGTGTTACGGCTCAACTAACCCAATCAACGTAGTTCGCGCAACTATTAATGCCCTGTCGACTGTTAAGTCGCCAGCTCAAATAGCTGCTAAACGCGGTTTACGCGTTGACGACATTCTGGGGTAATCTGCCATGGCGAAGAAGACAATTAAAGTAACCCAAACGAAGTCAAGCATCGGTCGTTTACCGAAGCACAAGGCCTCGTTAACTGGGTTAGGTTTACGCCGCATCGGTCACACTGTTGAAGTTGAAGATACACCTTCAGTTCGCGGTATGATCAACGCTGTGTATTACATGGTTAAAGTGGAGGAGTAACAGATGTTATTAAATACTCTTGCTCCGGCACCTGGTGCTAAGAAAGACAAGCGCCGCGTGGGTCGTGGTATCGGCTCTGGCTTAGGTAAAACTGCTGGTCGTGGTCATAAAGGTTTGAAATCACGTTCTGGTGGTAAAGTGCGTCCTGGTTTCGAAGGCGGTCAAATGCCATTGAAACAGCGCTTGCCTAAATTCGGTTTCACTTCACAGAAATCTCTGGTTTCTGCTGAAGTACGTCTGCACGAACTGGCAGCGGTGAAAGGTGATGTAGTTGATCTGGCTAGCCTGATGGAAGCTAACATCATTTCCCGTACTGTTAAGTTTGCCAAAGTTGTACTGTCTGGCGAGATCACTCGTCCGGTAACCGTAAAAGGTTTAGGTGCAACAAAAGGCGCGCGTGCAGCAATCGAAGCCGCTGGCGGTAAAGTCGAAGAATAATAAGGATAGTACGCGATGGCTAAACCAGGTTCGGACTCAAAAAGTGCAAAAGGCGGATTCAGCGAGCTGAAAGCCCGTTTGTTATTTGTACTTTTGGCCATAATCGTATTTCGATTAGGCTCCTTTGTGCCAATTCCTGGAATTGACGCCGCCGTGCTAGCTCAGTTATTCGAGCAACAAAAGGGCACCATCGTTGAAATGTTTAACATGTTCAGCGGTGGCGCACTTGAGCGTGCTTCCGTATTTGCGTTGGGTATTATGCCCTACATCTCTGCCTCTATTATTGTTCAGCTGTTAACGGTAGTTCATCCTGCCATGGCCGAATTAAAGAAAGAAGGCGAAGCTGGAAAGCGCAAAATTAATCAGATGACGCGCTACGGTACTTTAGCGTTAGCAACGTTACAGGCCATTGGTATTGCCACTGGCCTGCCTAATATGATGCCGGGTTTAGTGATAAACCCAGGCTTTGCATTTTACTTCACTGCGGTAATCAGTTTGGTTACCGGTACCATGTTTCTAATGTGGTTAGGTGAGCAAATTACAGAGCGTGGCATTGGTAATGGTATTTCGTTGCTAATCTTTACCGGTATTGTTGCCGGCTTCCCGTCGGCCATTGGTCAGACGATTGAGCAGGCACGTCAAGGCGATTTGCACTTTTTACTGTTAGTTGCGATAGGTGTGATCGTAATCGCGATTACCTGGTTTGTGGTGTTCTTTGAACGCGGCCAGCGTCGGATTGTGGTCAATTACGCCAAGCGTCAGCAAGGCCGTCAGGTATTTGCCGCGCAAAGCAGCCATTTACCGTTAAAGGTTAATATGGCCGGTGTAATTCCACCGATTTTTGCCTCTAGCATTATTCTGTTCCCCGGAACGATAGCCAGTTGGTTTGGTTCAGGTGAAGGTGCGGTAGCTAACTTCCTGCAGGAATTAGCATTAACATTATCTCCGGGACAACCGTTGTATATGATGTTATACTCCGCGGCCATTATTTTCTTTTGCTTCTTCTATACTGCGTTGGTGTTTAACCCGCGCGATACAGCTGAAAATCTAAAGAAATCTGGTGCTTTTATCCCTGGGATCCGTCCTGGTGAGCAGACATCAAAATACATTGATAAAGTGATGACACGGTTAACCCTAGCGGGCGCCCTGTATATAACCTTTATCTGTTTAGTTCCTGAGTTCATGATGGTAGCGTGGGACGTACAGTTCTACTTCGGTGGTACTTCACTGCTGATTATCGTTGTGGTTATCATGGACTTTATGGCACAGGTACAGACGCATTTGATGTCACATCAATATGATTCTGTGCTTAAAAAGGCAAATCTTAAAGGCTACGGCCGTTAAGATAGTTTGCGGAGTTAAGTTATGAAAGTACGAGCTTCCGTTAAGAAGATCTGCCGTAACTGCAAAGTGATCAGACGTAATAACGTTGTTCGCGTAATTTGCAGTGAGCCAAAGCACAAACAGCGCCAAGGCTAATAGCAGAATAAAAATGATACTGTGGGCTGGGCTGATTGGTTGAGCCCCTTTATCGTTTGCAATATCAGCGCCATTTGAGTATCCTTACGGGCTTTTCAAATTGGCATCTTTAAACTCTATTATAGGAGAACGTTAGTGGCCCGTATCGCTGGCATTAACATCCCCGATAATAAGCATGCGGTCATCTCTTTGACCTATGTTTATGGTATCGGCAAAACCCGCGCTAAATCGATTTTAGCGGCAGTGGGTATCGAAGAAAGTACAAAAATTGCTGCGTTAAGCGACGCTCAGTTAGATACGCTTCGTGACGAAGTTGCAAAATACACCGTTGAAGGTGACTTGCGCCGTGAAATTACGTTAAACATTAAGCGTTTAATGGACCTTGGTTGCTACCGTGGCCTGCGCCACCGTCGTAGTCTGCCGGTTCGTGGTCAGCGCACTAAAACTAATGCGCGTACCCGCAAGGGCCCACGTAAAGCGATTAAGAAATAAGGTGATTCAACATGGCTAAAGCACCAGTTCGTACTCGTAAACGGGTAAAAAAGCAAGTTTCAGACGGTATGGCTCATATCCATGCTTCTTTCAACAACACCATCGTGACGATTACTGATCGTCAGGGCAATGCACTGTGCTGGGCAACTGCCGGCGGTTCAGGTTTCCGTGGTTCACGTAAATCTACTCCGTTCGCTGCTCAGGTAGCTGCAGAGCGTGCAGGTACTGCTGCGCTGGAATATGGTCTGAAGAACCTTGAAGTGTTTGTGAATGGCCCAGGCCCAGGCCGCGAATCAGCGATTCGTGCTCTGAACGCCGCTGGTTATAAGATCACAAATATCACCGACGTGACGCCTATCCCGCATAACGGATGCCGTCCACCTAAAAAACGTCGCGTGTAATTACAGCGCTTCACGGATTATTGGAGAAAGAAGATGGCAAGATATTTGGGTCCTAAGCTCAAACTAAGTCGTCGCGAAGGTACAGATCTGTTCCTGAAGAGCGGCGTAAGAGCAATCGATTCAAAGTGTAACTTAACTACGGCCCCTGGTCAGCACGGCGCTCGTCGCGGTCGCTTATCAGACTACGGTTTACAGTTACGCGAGAAACAAAAAGTACGTCGTATGTATGGCGTATTAGAGAAGCAGTTCCGTAACTATTACAAGGAAGCTGCTCGTTTGAAAGGTAATACAGGTGAAAACCTGTTAGCGTTGTTAGAGTCACGCTTAGACAACGTAGTATACCGTATGGGTTTGGCCAGCACGCGCGCTGAAGCACGTCAGTTGGTTAGCCACAAAGCCATCATGATTAATGGTCAAGTGCTGAACATTCCATCATACAAAGTATTACCTGAACAAGTGATCTCTGTTCGTGAGAAAGCGAAAAAGCAAGCCCGTATTGGCGCTGCGCTTGAAGTAGCTGCACAACGTGAGAAACCAACTTGGATAGAAGTAGATAATACGAAACTGGAAGGCGTTTTCAAACGTCTGCCTGAGCGTTCAGACTTGTCTGCTGACATCAACGAACAGTTAATCGTCGAGCTTTACTCTAAGTAAAGCTAATTGTTAAGAGAGGATATATGCAGGGTTCTGTCACCGAATTCCTTAAGCCGAGATTAGTTGGTATCGAAAAAATCAACCCAACTCGTGCCAAAGTTACTTTGGAACCACTTGAGCGCGGTTTCGGGCATACCTTGGGCAACGCGTTACGTCGTATTCTGCTTTCGTCAATGCCAGGTTGTGCAGTGACTGAAGTTGAGATTGACGGCGTTCTCCATGAGTACAGTGCCAAAGAAGGTGTACAGGAAGATATCATTGATATCCTTCTGAACCTGAAAGGCCTTGCCGTTCGCCTGGAAGACAAAGATGAAGTCACTCTGACTTTGACGAAGAAAGGTGCTGGCCCTGTAACAGCTGGAGACATCCAGCATGGCGACGGTGTGGTTATTACCAACCCTGAGCACGTTATTTGCAACCTGACTGGCGAAACTGAATTCAGTATGCGTCTGAAAGTTGAACGTGGTCGCGGTTATGTGCCTGCATCAGCGCGTTTGTCCTCAGATGATGACGAGCGTCCTATTGGTCGTCTGTTACTGGATGCCTCTTTCAGCCCGGTAGAGCGTATAGCCTACTCAGTTGAAGCAGCGCGGGTAGAACAGCGTACCGATCTGGACAAACTGATCATCGATATGGAGACCAACGGCACTGTTGAGCCAGAGGAAGCCATTCGCCGTGCAGCAACAATTCTGGCCGAACAGCTGGAGTTCTTCGTCGAGCTGCGCGACAAGAGCGAACCGGAAAAACGCGAAGAGAAGCCGGAGTTTGATCCGATTCTGTTACGTCCGGTCGATGATTTGGAATTAACAGTTCGTTCTGCTAACTGCTTGAAGGCAGAGCAGATTCAGTACATTGGTGATCTGGTTCAGCGTACCGAGGTTGAGTTACTTAAAACACCTAACCTGGGTAAAAAGTCGCTTACCGAAATCAAAGACGTGCTGGCATCACGCGGTTTATCTCTGGGCATGCGCCTTGAGAACTGGCCGCCAGCGAGTCTGGTAAATAAAGACTAATCAGATACCAGTTTCTGGTTTAGTGAGAAGGAATAGATCATGCGCCATCGCAAGAGTGGTCGTCAATTAAACAGGAACAGCAGCCACCGTACGGCAATGTTCCGCAATATGGCAAGCTCGTTGGTGAAGCACGAAATCATCAAAACGACTTTGCCAAAGGCTAAAGAGTTACGTCGTGTGATCGAGCCATTGATCACATTGGCAAAGAATGACAGCGTTGCAAACCGCCGTTTAGCTTTTGCCCGTACTCGTGACAAAGAAGTAGTAGGTTTGTTATTCAACGTGCTGGGCCCGCGTTACAACGCGCGTCCAGGTGGTTACACTCGTATTCTGAAGTGTGGCTTCCGTGCCGGCGATAACGCACCTATGGCTTACATCGAGTTAGTCGATCGTCCGGAAACGGACGCACTGCCAGTTGAAGAAACTGCAGCTGAGTAAGCGCTAAAAAACTAAAAAGCCGGGCATAGCCCGGCTTTTTTATGCGCGTTTGTTTTTCCATCTGCTAATTCGTACTATGGTGTTTTAACGTAAAGCCAAGTATTGATCATGCAAAAAATATTGCTTCCCTTGTTATTACTAAACCTGTTGCTGTCAGCTAATGCTAAAGCCACACCAGAAACACAGCTCCAGCCCCTGCAGCCGTTGTTATCTCAGGTAACGAACCAGCATCCGATCTTGCAGCAAGTGCTGGCTAACGCAGAGCCTTACCGGCTGCAAATTATCTATACCCGGATCGATCGTGACACTGATAACAGGCCAAATCTTACCTATTATCAATTTGGCCTGGATGATAGTCGCTATTTCTATCCGGCCAGCACAGTAAAACTGCCTATAGCCTTGTTGGCGCTGGAATGGTTGGCAGAGCAGAACATCGTCGGTTTAAATGCAGATACTACTATGTTGACTGATGCCGCAACCGATTGGCAAACGGCGCAAGCTACAGATCCTACTTCTGCGAGCGGTTTTCCCAGCATTGCGCAGTATATAAAGAAGATATTACTGGTTAGTGATAATGACGGCAGTAACCGGCTGTATGAATTGCTAGGCCAGGATTTTATTAATCAGAGTCTGGCAGCCAAAGGGCTTAATCATAGCCTGATTAATCACCGGCTCAGTGTGCCGCTGACGGCAGAACAAAACCGGCAGTTTAACCCGGTACGCTTTGTTGATACTAAGGGCAAGCCCATTCTGGCGCTGCCGGAGCGCAGTACAAACCAGCACTATATCAATGCGGATAAGCCTACCTTAGGTAAAGCCTATATTAAGGGCACTGAACTGGTTAATTCGCCGATGGATTTTACCGATAAAAACCGTCTTAGCCTTACTGACTTTGATGGTGTAATAAAGCGCGTGATCTTTCCTCAGTTGTTTAGTGAGCAGCAGCGTTTCAATTTAACACCGAAAGATCGCACTTTGCTGCTGCGTTATATGGCGATGCTGCCACCTGATAGTGTCGATCCGCTTTACGATGCAAAGCAGTATCCGGATAACTATTCTAAATTTCTATTGTTTGGCGGTACGGCACAGCAGATACCAGCGCATATACGGATTTTCAATAAAACCGGCTGGGCCTACGGCCATATTATTGATGGCGCCTATATTGTCGATTTGCAACAGCAGATCGAATTCTTTGTTACCGCGGTGATCTATGCCAATGAAAATGACACGCTAAATGATGATCTGTATCAGACAAACGAAGTGGCGCTGCCGTTTTTGCGTCAGTTAGGTGAATATCTGTATCAGCATGAGCTGCAACGACCCCGACAACATAAGCCCGATCTCTCAGAAATTAGCAGAATCACCGCGTCGTGTGCAGAAGTTGAGTGATTTATAAGCAAAAAACAATGGTTTTTCAAAGGATCGCTTAAAAAGTGTGCGGTCGATCATATTTCTGTAAAAAAGATCTTGATCGTTTTGACGCGATCTCTATAATGCGCACCACACAGACGGCAGCAAGCGAAAGCCCAAAGCGTCTGACTGAGGTGAAAGCCTCGCGTCATTGAGTAAACTCTGACGCACGCTCTTTAACAATTCGCAATCAATCATCTGTGTGGGCACTTATGATGGATTTCACAAAAATGAAATTTATCGGTTGAGTGGCTTATGCAGAAATGTTTTAAGTCAGTAAGACTGAGCGTCACTTCGGTGACAGAAAGAACTTTAATTGAAGAGTTTGATCATGGCTCAGATTGAACGCTGGCGGCAGGCCTAACACATGCAAGTCGAGCGGGGTTTTCGGACCTAGCGGCGGACGGGTGAGTAATGCGTAGGA
>Ga0209070_100352_pt1 | contig 35498 bp, 55 predicted proteins | sample SynthPrep_5_END__FD_187205 | JGI IMG/M metagenome (GOLD analysis project Ga0209070, IMG submission 187205) | Synthetic microbial communities from Ohio, USA - SynthPrep_5_END_DS10_MetaG (SPAdes) (version 2) | ecosystem: Engineered > Bioreactor > Aerobic > Activated sludge | place: USA: Ohio... | reverse complement strand
CCGTTAAATACTAAAATCCCACCTAAAGCAATTTCCCCAAGCAAAAAACTAATTCCAGAACTAATTGAAAATCTTCAGCAGGTGAGTCTTTAGAAGTTGTTTTATAATTTACAATTTAACATAATAGACGTGAAATCAGGGGCTTAGCCCCTTTTTTTATTCCTGCATTATCTCTTTTATTAGCCGGTTTAAGTAGTCTGCCGTGTGGATAAGCATTTTAATTTTGGTACCAGAGCGGAGATCATCTAATTTTTTCTTGGCTTGTTGGTATTGTCTGGCATTCTGTTCCGCTGACCATTTGTAACGCCAGAGCATGGCTATATCGCCCGGAGTGCAAATGCCATGAGGTGTGTGTAATTTGCCCTCGCTGTCTATGCGAAAATGCCGCCAGCCGCTGTGAAGTGGCAAATAACCACGGTAATGCACGGCTAGGTAGCGATGAGCGACTAACGGTGGATTGTTTGTTTCATACCAGCGCCGGGCTGTTTGGTCTGATACACCAAAGAAGTCAGCAGCAAACTTATGTTTACTTGGCCAAATGCCAAAGCAGGCTATATACAAGTCTGAAAATTCAGGTAACACCTCTTTTTTTAATAACATATTCACCTTAAAACTCCATTTTTAACTTAATATGGGTTAATGGAGTGTTAATATATGCTCAATTATTGAGCGTTTCGCAAACGGGGAAATTTGGCGAAAAAAGCAGTAAAAAAATCAGTTTTTAAGCAGGTAAAACAATAACTTAAAAAGCTTTAAAAGCCAAAAAAATCGTATCGTCCGCGTAGGGTGGTTTTCCGCATAGTGCGGAGAGAGTTGGGATGTAATAGGCCCCCAACTCCGGCTAACGCTGCTGCTCTCCGGGGCCCTTCCCCAGAGGGGGCCCCTTCCCGGATTGCAGCAGCAATCAGCCCTTTTGAGCCGGAAAAATCGCGGGGCGCGGAGACGCGCCGGAGAGGGACGGCTTTGCCGGGCGGCGGAGACGCCGCAGGGGAATGACGCGAAAAAATTCGCGGCGCCGGAGACGGCGCAAGAGGAACGCAACTTCGTTGCGAGACGCTAAAGCGAGTTAATGCGTGGCTTCGCCACTGGCTTTTATGCCAGCTGCGCTGGCGGGGTTCGGCAGGGCGCGAACCGGGGCCGGATTGAAATTTGGGTTAGGGTTGCGCGAACTGGCAGCGGTGCTGCCAAGAGATTGCCGGTTCCCGCTGTGCGTGGCGCTCCGCGCCATGCTCGCTGCATGGCCTGCGGCCATTTTACGGCGTGTTCGCTCTGGCACAGGCGCTGTCACGGTAACTTTTAGAGCGTTCTAGCTTGTCTTTTTGGTATTGGTCGCGCCAAAACTGGCACGTTTGCCTATTTTGGCGTTGGGCGGCGGCTTTTTCGCGGGCAACTCTGCTGGCCTCTAGCGTTAGCTCCTGATTTTGGCGTTGAAAGTTGCTGTATTGTTGGACAGGTGTTGATACCTGGCGAGTCACAGTTTGTTGTTGACTGTGACTTGTCACAGATTGCTTAACTGGTTGGCTAAAGGCAGAAAAAAACGCACTAGCTGCTACTGCCATAAACAGAAAGCCGATAACGGACATAATTGCCGATGCCGTAATAATGGCACCAACAATAGTCCAAAAGAGCTTTGTATAATTTAAGGTGTTAGGTTGGTCGTTACGTAATGACTGACGTTCTGGTGAGTTATTGCCCCAGTCCTTGGTATCCATAAAAGCTCCATAAAATGCAAATTGTCACAGCAATTAAACAGAGCTTAACGCAAAATATCCTTAGTTGTCACCAGCAAGGGCCGTTTCAACGCCAATCGTAGGGCTGTCGCATAGTACAAAGCGCTGAAATGCGTCTCCGTAGCTTATTCTAGCGATGCAATCGGCCATTACCTCAACAGCATAGCCTGCTAAAGCTAAATCGGCGTTGGTTAGCTCTGAGAGCACCTGACCGTTACGCGATACAGTAAACCAGAGTATCTTTTTAAAATTGCCACGGCGGTCGTAGTCCTGGTAAAAACCGGCTATATGCAGGTCTATGCCCGAGAAGGGGTGGTTACCTTTAGATTTATCAGCCGGTGGTACCGGGGGAGCTGTAGCGGCTTGCTGAACCGGTGCGGTAACAGCGGCTTGTTGTTGGGTTGGTTGCGTTTCTGCTCTGAGGTTATCAAGCTTTTGTTGTGCAGCAGCAGCATGATCAGGTTTATCGCGTGAAAGATTGGCTATCAACATCAAAATGGCTATAACAACGCAAGACAGTGCGCCTTTTGTTGTCCAGCGCTGGTACCATTTTTCAACGTCTGCCGTTGTTGCTTCTTGTACTCCGCCTTCGGCCTTAGTATGGCTTTGATACGCAGGGAAATACTTGCTGTCGTATTCACGTTCGTGGGTGGTAATAATGTTACGCGATACGCCATCAGCAACCTTTACAATGTATTTTTCATCACGGCCAAGAAAGCTTAACTTGGTGCAGTAATAGCAGTTCTGCACCATGTCTTTTACGTCGCGGTCTACTTTCCTAAAATTTTGGGTTAGTAACATGATGTCGTGGCCGTAATGCCGGTGCATAGACAAATATTCTTTAAGTTCCTTGTTAGTTGAACCTTGTGGCATAGAAAGATGCGCTTCATCGACAATAAAATAGACACCTTGTCCTGAGTCGTTGCGCCATGTGTCATAAATTAAGAAATCTTCTGCCTTTGAAAAGTAACGCTGCTGACCGTAAGCATGAAAGCCACCATCGACCAGAACAATGAGCTCACGAACCTGTTCGCCAAGCACGTTGGCGAACCAATCTACGTTAATCGGTATATTTGTAACAATTTTCCGACCTTGCTTTAAAGCGGGCAAAATATGGCTGACAACGCTTTCATATGTTTTGCCGGCACCGGGCCGGCCTGATAGTCCGTTTATCATGAGCCTAACCTCGTGAAGGGTACCAGCTGCAAGAATATTCGAATGGTAATGGCTGAGACAATCATAGCTAAGGCTTCACCGAGACCTATCTGACTGATTACCCATGCAGTTTCGGGCGGAATAGCGGAAATATATTGCGTAATATTGAGTCCCTGAAAAAGCTCACCTGCGCCTTTTAGAATAAACGTCACCAGTATCATTATTTGCTCAAAGGCAAATAAGAAAACGTCTTTCATCATGGTGAGCAAGGTATTAGCCATTATTTTTAAAATGCCTAAGAGGAAATCGAGGAAGTTGTTCAGCCATTCTAAAAGCCAACCTGACTCTTCCGGGACTTCTGGTGTTGTACTGTCGTTGTTTGATTCAGACATATTAGCCTCCAAATATCAAAGCACGGCATAAAAAGGCCGCAGTTATTAACATGACTAACTTTATAAACGCCCAGATAACCTGAGGTATTTCTATCGCTTTACAGCCAAAATTACCCATAGCGCCAAGGTCAAAGCAGATTGTAAAATCAGGTTGAGCACCTGAAGGGGCTATCGTTGAAAATTGGTTTAAGAATTCCATCATAGGGGTTTGCTTTAAACCCTCGCTGTGTTCATTCCAGATACCAATAATGCCGTCAGGATAGGCTGATTCATACCAAGAGCAATTTTCGGTGCAGTCGCCTACGCCTTTATCTGGTGTTCCTTGACCGCCACCCTTACCACCTTTGCCTAAAGCGCCCTCGAGAATGCCTTTAATATCACCTATATCTTCAGCTGTACCATCAAGCGTACCGTCAATATCACCTAATTGCTTGCCGACACCATCAAGCTGCATACCAATTCCATCGAGCTTAGAATTGGTTAAACCGACTTTGTCTGATACTTCGTCCATAGCTATTGTGCTGTTGCTGATAGATGTAATAACGTTATCTAAACGACCTTCGACACCTTTATTAACCTCTTTAAAGTCACCCTTTACCATGTCGTTAATAGACTTATTTGGATCGGTTAAGGTGTCATCTGGTGGGGTTAAGTCATCTCTATCTTTTGGTGGAATAACCGGCGTGTCGTCATAGCATACAAAATCACCGTTTACGGTGCCGCAGCCTGATGCGCATTGCTCAACGCCATTAACTACCTGACATTTTTCAGCTTTATCTGCCCAGCACCACTTAACGCCGTTTTTAAGGGTAAAACAGTCTTTAGGGGCATCTTCTTCGGGTTCTAAAGGGCCACCGTCTTTTTCACCACATTTAACGCCGGTAAAGGTGCCGCTTGGCTGGCCCTGTGTTGTTGGCAGCGTTGACCAGACTTCATATTCAACACCATTTAAAAAACCACCATATGAGCTTATCCATTTTTGTGCTGATACCTGGCACACGCACGTTAACGGCTCATCACGGCCAACGGCATATTCACGTTGCTGAATGCATTGAGGTGGATTTTCTTTAGTGTACTGACCAACAGGGGCGCGAAGGTCGTTAAAAGTAGATAGGCTGTCACCGGCAAAGTTTGCGCAGTCACATTCCGACTCTGGTTGGGCAGGGTAATAACAATAATTTTGCCCTTCGCCAGTTTGATACGGGCCTTGGTCATATTGCTCCAGTCCATCAGGGGGGCACTGGTAAAGATCTGATGTACTTAATAAAACTGGATTAGGATTATAGTGCGTGAATTCTGGGTAACGAGTGTCACAAGTAGAATATGAAAAACGATGTAATTTAATCCGTATATCATTAGCTCGCTGCTCAAATGAGACCTCGCAAAATTGAGGCAAAGAAGAATAATAAGACTCAACGAGAGGGTATGCAGCATTTAAACAGGCTAAGATTGAACTTTCAGAAGTAGGAATGTTAAGAATTGGCCCTGGTGTGCCGTGTTGAATAGATTCACAACGAATAGTTGTTGAAGGTTTTTTAGATGCTGGCCAAGTACACTTACCATCTGTATAGGTACCGCCCTGGGGACACATAACCGCACTCTGATCACCTGTGACTTGTGCACTAACAGAAAAAAAAGCCCCGCTTAAAAGCAGGGCGCAAAGTAGTAAATATTTCATCGGTTAAGTCCTAAACATAAACCAAGAAACGATAAAGCCACAAAGCGCCCCAATCACCGCAATAAGCGTATAGATTAGGGCGACTATTAAGCCGCCCATAAAGATTAAGCCTTGTTAACAGCACGCTTGCCTAAAGAGATACCTTTAAAGGCCATAGCGATACCAATAATTAAAACACCAACGGCACCAACAAAAGTGGCAACAGAGGTCATATCAACAGCAGCAAAAATATCAGCCATTTTAAATTTTCCTTACAATTTGGGTGCCTACGCGCACCTTAAACGCTAAAAAAGAGAGAAAGACAACAATGCCAAACCCCCAAGTAAATGCCGTAGTAACGTCTACGACAGTGATTTCTACTGCTGATAAATACGCGTTGTACTCGGTTGCTGTAACAAACCAGTAGCCGGTGCAATCTGCGGCAGTGTCAGCGGTAAAAATAAAGGTGCCGTCCTGCTGTGGGTGCGCGCATTGCGCATACACAGAAGAACTCAGGAGAAACAGCAGAACGGCAAAAATTTTCATAAAAATCTATCTCGTTTGCGATCGAGGAATACGCGCTTTAAGTAAATGGCAGCAATACTGGCGTAGTAACAAATACCCGCGAATATCAATACAAAAAGCGCTGTCATGGTTAGGCCGTTTTAACGTTGGCGGGTAAATCAACACCCACGCACTTAAAAGCGATACCGCTTTTCGTGGTTTCCATTAAACAAATCAGCGTTATTGGCTTTAAAAACAAGCTGGCCGCGGCATTGCCTATTTTGGTGGCTAACAGCAGGTCTGGCTTGCCGTCAGAGCCGATAATGTTGATTTTGGCTACATGGGAACCGACAAAGTTATTGCCTTGTGGATCACGTTTAATTTGTGGTTCGCCGTCCATTACTGTGACGCTTGACCACTGCTGGCCAGAGTCCATCTGGCCGAAACTGACGTTTAAAAAGGTTTTGGTAATAGTTACTGAGTCCATGATGTTTCCTTAGGCGATAGTGCCGCCATTAACGAGTTGAAACGGTAACCGGGCGTTTGCGGCCCGGTACCACGTGGGCAGTTCGAGACTACGCATGGTAATTTCGCGCTGATTTTTAAAAGTGGGCAGTGATGCACGAGACGGGCAAAACGGCACACTTATATCTATACCAAGCTGCAATAGGCGGCTTTTGTGCTTGTAGTACGCACTGCTAAGCTGCTTTTTGCGGTCAGTGTTGTGGAATGGTTGGCCGTTTAACCATTGCTGGCAGTACGCTTGTGTTGCGTAAGCTGCTGAATGACTTTTAACGATGCCTTCGTTTAAAAGCTGGCTTGCTATAGATGTAAAATCCACGGTAGCAACTCCTAATGTTTGTATCAGCTTGTCTAAAGTCGTCAGGGTGTGGTGATTGGCTAACTGTTCTGTTGATACATAGCCGTAATAACACAGGTCGTAACGCTTAAGCTTTTCGGATTTAAAGGAATGTTCTTCACGGACAACACCTGACTGACAGCAGTAGTCAATCAGGTTTTGGTAGTAATCTTCTGTCTCAGTGTCAGCGCCTTTTAGGTTGCGGTTCTTGTGGTCTAGCAGGTCAGCTGATTTAACGTAAACTTTGGAATAGTCCCAGCTGGAGCCGCCGACATTGCGGGTTTGCCAGTCTACGGTAAGGCCGTTAGGGTAAAGGTGAGGGCGCTTGCCATTGGGTAACGATAGGGTGGCAACACCGCGTAAAAACGCCAGTTCGTTTTTGTGGCCTACGCTGTGATTGCGGGTAATGTCTATCAGGGTAATTTGGGCACCTGAATAGATTTTACGGAAATTGCCTTTGGCATCAGAGCGGCCAATGTCAAATTTGCCGGTGGTAAAGGGCGGCAAGCCAAGGCTTAACAGAATGCGGTTATAAACGGCTACACAGTCGTTTATTTGGGTTAAGCCCATCAGATTATCAGGGCGACCAAAGCGGCTAGGGTTGCCCTCTACACGTACTTTATGGCCGTCACAGTAAACACCTATTGAGGTGCTATGACTGGCTTGGATGCGGCTGGCATAAGCCTTAGGCGTTTCAGAGGTTTCACCGGTTACACCGTCTACCACGTAATAAAACTTGTCACCGACAAGCGGCAAAAGCTGCTCATGCGTTTGCTGAATGTATAGCTTGTCAATGAACCATGTCATGGGGCTATTACCCCCTTTGCAAAGCCAGATAAGCCCATTTCACAGGCCCATTCTTCGGCTTCACCTATGGGGCGTTTACAGCTTTCTGGTGCGTTCCAGTTGTCGCACTTGCCGCATTCAGAGCAGTACACTGTGCCAGAGGTAACCACTTTGGTTGTGCACTGGCCCTGAAACGCCAATTGAAAGCCGTTGGCTACAGAACGCGCCATACGCTCTGTAGGGCGTGAGGTTACACGGGTTACCGGGTGGTGTGGGCGAATGGCTAGGATAACGAAGCTCATAAGCTGTCACCAGTGACGGCGGCTTTGTGTACAGATAAGAAGCGGCCTGTTGCTATGTTTCTCAGCTGGCTAATAGTTAATTCGCGATTAGCGCAACAGGCGGATGCAGCTTGTTTAAAGTCAGGAACAACAGAAGATGGTACCCAAACGGTAAGCTTTACTAAGCCTAATTGCCGCTGGGATTGTTCATATTTTGCGTTGCGGGATAGGCTCATAGCTGATACCCCTCAATCAGTGAGAACCATTGCTCTGCGCCGTCATACTCATTGCCACCAATTGCTTCATAGCAATTGCCCTCAGAAGATACCGCTATGCAGCCTGCAATAAAGCCATTAGGGCTATTTAGGTTAGAAATCCAGCCAGTTATTTCGCCATCAAAAACGACAACATAACCATGAGATAAACCTTTAGATGCGCGGTAGTCAGCAACCAGCTTTGCTTCTGATTCAGTTAAGAACTTATGCTCTGGCGTGTATTTATTGCGGGTAAGTTTCATAGCTGATACCCCGCAGCCTGAGAGCGCTTTAAACGGCGTTCGGTGCGAAGTACGGAACGGGCAAATTCAAGGCGAAAGCCGTACAGCATAGACTTGCGATTGTTTACCGATTCTGTGGTTTGTTCAGTGATCACAGGGCAAGTTGTGCTGCAATTACGGAATGAGCAAGCGCTATCTATTTTGCAAAAAGGGTGCTCAGCAGATTCATCCGAAGAAGCGGCGGCTGGAACCTCGGGAGCTAATTCCGGGCTAGCCTGCTGAGCAAAAAATGGTTTCCGGTCATCATAATCAGCAAAAACGTCATTGATTAACACGGCAATAGGACACTTGTTAGAGCGTGCTTTCCAAAAGCTGACGTTATGGTCAACGATGGTATAAAAGTCGATGGTATCGCTTGCGCGGTACACAATACCGCAATCATCCAGACGGGTTAAGGCGTCCGCGATGTTCACTGCATTAAACAAAATGGTTTTGATTAGGTCTAACTCGTTAGATGTATTCATGGTTCCAGCCTCGAATAGTTTGTTCACGTCTGAACAAAGTATGATCCTTTTATCTAATTTGTTCAAGTATGAACAAATAATTTTTTGTAAAAAGATGCTAAAATTTAAAAAAATCAAAAGAGGTTGCTATGTCGAGTAATTACAGTTGGTCGTTAGTTGAAAAGCTTAAGGAAAAGACAGGGGCAAAAAGTGATCGTCAGGCAGGCTTAATGCTGGAAAAAATGACTGATGGTAACCTCGGACAGGTTAAAGCTGGTAAAAGGCCACTGACACCAGAGCAAGCGATGTTTATCGCTGAGCAATGTGGGCTGGATGTGGGAGAGGTGCTGGTACGGCTAGATATGGAGCGGACAAAGAACCCAGCAGTGAAAGAAGCCCTAGGTAACGTCCTAAAGCGGATAGTCGGAGCAGTGGCATGCATCAGTCTGACAGTAGCGCTGATGATGACTCCGGCTAATGACGACAGGCTATCTGTCGTTTAATTGCCAATTTAACATAATATACAGTAGAAGATTATGAAATACGGAATTAAACAGTTATTTCAATAGGATAGGGCAGCAATAAAAGCTAGATTTTGGCAAAAAACGCAGCATTTATTACCACCCTTTGGCATGGGTTAATGAGCCTAAGCAACCATTTTTCCCAATACTTTAGTGTCCATTCGGCCACTTTTTCTTACTTCTTCCCAAAACATTACCATGCTTTCAGATCCGCGCTTTGTTTCTGCCTCAATATGGGCATCAGCCAGCACAGATAAAGGGTTTATATCTAAAAGGTAAGCAATCTTGACTGCTAGGTCATCACTCATAACTGTACCGTTTGTTCGGTACATACTTATTCTAGATGTTCCTTCAGCAAGTTTCTTTGCGAGCTGATAATCAGAAGTCAAAGAATACGCGGCTTTCACCGCATCGAGATAATCGACTGTTTTCACTTTTCGTTCCCCCAAGAACAAGTATCCATGTGAAGTGTATGCGCATAGTTCAAGCCATTCAACTATTCCAGATGTGTGGAATGATGCAGAGGTTTGGAATACCATTTCTTTACGCCAGCGCCTGCCGGTTCCCCCAAGAACAGAAAGCAGGTTAAAGCGTACTCCGATGGGTGGCTGGCTCAGGCCGGTCACCCTCTCTCTGTCGGAGGAGAGAGCCAACCGGCGCGGAGAGAGAAAACAACGGGAGACACCCAAAATGGCTATTAATAATTCCATTCCTGCGGCTACTATTTCCGCAACGCGGACCAACTTAACATCTAAAACTGAACAACAGCTGAAAATCCGTTCACGCGCCGATTACATTACAAGCCAGTTATTATTAACAACCAATGTCGAAGCACGCGCCTCGTTTGAAAGCGAGCTTACCTATTTGCGCGAGCAGTACGGCAATATGCTGCCAGATGCTGTTGTAGTGGCACGGGTAGAGCGGTTGCAGGCGTTACGTAAAAGCCTAAATTTACGCACTATCGACAACCGCCGCCAGTACCAAGCCCAAACCACCCGCGCTGTATCTAAGTTATGTGGGGGTGCAGTATGAAATTATTAGATATAGCTAATCAATACAGAGCAGCAAACCCACGGCTATCAGGTGGCTATGTAGTTATTTTCCAAGGCGAAGTAACTGGTTGGACAGACTCATTGGCGCGGCCAGAGAGTTGGATGCCGGGATGTATCGCAGTTTCTGAAATTGGCAAATGCTATGAGGCCCACGGCGGTAATGATTATGACGGTGCCAGCCAATGGAAGCTTAGCGCAGCAACGCTAGCTAATATCGGGGGTGCAGCATGATGCTAATTGCCCAATTAATTATCCATACCTGCAGCGTTTTATCGTTTTTAGACTGGCAAAAAGAGCGCAAAGCATCGCAGTTAATTTGCTTTGTTTATCTGTTGCTGATCGGTTTGTTTGTCGGCGTGCTTGGCGGCAAAGGCGGTGCGTTATGATTTATCTCGCTTTATACCTAATTTTATTATCTTGCATTGTCGCGCTGGTACACGGCGCTAAAGGCGGTGCGAAATGAAAGCCATTAACACCACAGTACAGCAGGCAGTTAACCAATTTACCGATATCGCGCTACTTAATGCCTTTGTCAGCGGCTTTACCGGCGAAGAAACCGCAGATTCAGAGTTAATTATTAAAAGCGGTCAGGTTGTTAAAGTCGTTAAGAATTGCAGCGAATGGCCAGCGCTTATTACCATAAGAACAGATGAAACCCCGCCAACAGAAGAGCAATTTTATGATACCGAGTGTATCAGCATTATTTTTCCTGATCCGGATACGGCGTATTTCAAAAACCTAGCGGCAGAGCTGCAGCAAGAACTGGCAATCGTCAGCAGCATGCACATTGATAACGACCGCTATAAGTGGGAAGCGCTGGGATGCGGTTCAGTTGATGAGCTGATAGAGCATTATTTAAGGGCGAATAAAGAGCTAGAGCAATTTAAAGCTGTTATTACGCAAGACGTTGCGAGATTCATAGGTACAGGCATAAGAGTTAGTCACTGCAAAGACAGCATTAACGAAGGGCTGGCTAAACACTGGGTGCCAGTAGTTGGCTTATTAGAGAATTTATCAACCACAAAGTATCCAGCTGGAAAATGTAAGCATGGCGTTATTTTGTATGGTAACGAGTGCCTTAATTGCACACGCGAAAGCACAAATAAGCAAGGCGGTGCAGCATGAGCCAGCCAGTAATATTAAACGCTGCCTTGGCAGTTCAAAACTACGGCATGCAAGCGCTTATCGGTCAGCAAGTTGTTTTTGTGTCTGAGGTTTTAGGCAACGGCGAATGCACTATGAAAAGCGGCGCTATCATTGACGAGTTGTTTTACATCATTGACGAGCCAGAGTGGGCAGATTCCATGCTTTATGTAGCAGTCATTGAGAACGGTGATGAAATTCTTTACCCCATTTTCGCGCATGAACAAATTGCACTAATGCCAGTACCTAAAGAGACAGCCAGTTTTAGCCAGGTTGTAGGCGGTGCGGCATGAGCCAGTTACTTCCAGAAATCCTAACCGGCAAACAAGCCCGTAAAAAATACACCTTAGCGCAATTAAAAAAGCGTAATGCGGTTATTTTTCTCAGTTTTGGTAGCCGTGCCAACTGCGAGCTTGGTACCGGGCCAATAGTGCAAGGCCGGGACGGAGAAATAGCGTTTTTTGTAAAAGTAGGCTCAACAGATGACGATTTAATGGGCGTGTTCGATAACGAGCAATTCGCCCTGTTGCCTGAGTTATCCACAGTTTCTGTGGATAAAGGCGGTGCAGTATGAACAGAGTAATTAAAGTCATGCTGTCATGTCACAAAAAGGATATCGACTTAGTGCGCGCCGCTATTGCTAGGCTAATCAGCGCCGAGCGTGCTGGCCACCCGAGCACCGTTATTAGCGCAATCCAGTACCAGGTTGAAACCTATTTAGCCGATGCCGCCGAAAACATTGATTTTTGCCTAGACCTGCCCAGCACCACCCGCCGCCGAAATGCCATACGCCGTATTGCTAGTAACCGTATGATCCGGTTAGGCCGCGCAGTAACGGGGGCGCGGTTGCCATGAGCCACTTAACATGCCCAGGTTGTAACCGCGATGTGGATACCGTGCCTTTGGCCGGTTTTCGCAATTGGTGTTTTGATTGCTTTGATAAAAAAGTACCTGAGTTGCCGCAAGAAGATGCGCAAAACGGCTGGCACTTGGAAGAGCTCGCACCAGACCAATGGCATTGGGTTAAATCATGATTGGCCTGTTTGATGATCAACCCATGTTCAACGCATTCGAGCTGGAAACAGCGCAGATGATTGCGCTTGAGCATGGGCGAGACTATGCCAATGAAAAAGATATGCAAACCGCTGTTGCCAGCGTCAAGCGCTGGAACCAACAGCGAAAAGCAGCGGGGCTTGCACTATGGTTTTAAATGCAGAATGCGCCGTACTTTTTGCTCGCCGCGACAGTATCTATAAAACCCTGCCATATTGCGACGTGTACGACATTGACAGAGACGCAACCAGCTATAGGGGGGGGGTGCCAGTGGTAACGCATCCACCATGCCGCAGTTGGGGCAATTTAGCCCATTTTGCTAAGCCTCGCCCGGGAGAAAGGGAATTAGCCTTTTTTGCTGTTGATCAAGTTCGCCGGTGCGGTGGCGTTTTAGAGCATCCGGTAACGTCAAAGTTGTGGAAAGAGGCAGATTTACCATCGGCCGGCAAAATCGATAGTTTCGGCGGTTTTTCGATGGTGATAGACCAACATTGGTTTGGGCATTTAGCCAGGAAAAGAACACTGTTATACATCTGCGGTATTAACCCGGGGAAAGTGCCTGCTTTCCCGTTTTGCATGGCCACGCCGGAGTACATGCTAGGTACATGCAAAAAAGGTTTATACAAAGAATTACCAAAAAGCCACCGCGAAGCAACGCCCCTTGAATTAGCTATTTGGCTAGTTGAGTTGGCTAAAATGTGCAACAAGCAAAGGGCGGTTGCATGATAACAACCGAAATACAACGCCCAGATGCCTACGATGTAAAATGGATGAAAGCCCAGATACAGGGGCTACCATCCAGAATCCGCAGTAAATTAAGCCACAATTTTTATACCGATGCCGCCGCGCTACCAGTGCGGCAGCGCAATACCAACTTGCGCTTAGCTGCCAAGCGCGTACGCGATAAAATTGGCCCGGTTTATACCGCGTTAAAACAATTTAGTTTTTCTTACAAAGCCATAGCCACCAAAGAAGCCGTTCGCGAAACGGCCGGCCGCATTGCTGCCGATATGTTTAGCAATCTGTTAGGGCATGCAGAAAGCCTTGATTGCGACTACAACAAAAGCCTAGAAAGTTGCTATTTGTATTTATGCCAGTACGCGCAGCGCACCGTACCAGAAGTGCAACCGCCGTTTTTTACCAACGTAGACGAATTGCCAGAACCCGAATTCATGGAAATAGCACTGCTTAAAATGAAGTGTGATAAATGGTGGTGCCGCAAACTGCAAAGCGTGCGCAAGCGCTATTTAGAAACGCTGGAAATTGTAGCCGGTAACGTGGGGAAAAAGTCACCTTATGCCAGTAAACGTGCCGTGTCGGAATGGGTCCGTGAGCAATTGGCTACCAAAGCCTGGGCAGAAGCGGGCGAACTGGTTAATCAAAGCGGACAGGTAATTAGCCTAGAACAAGCTCTGTCGGCAGGTATGAGTGATCCTGAAAATATGCGCTGTGAGCTAATGAAGAGAATTAGCGGTTTAGAAGATTATGCCGAAGAAATGCACATGCAAGGGATGTTTTTTACCCTTACTGCACCTAGCAAATACCACCCTAATTCTAAGAACTGGAACGGTTCAACGCCAAAGCAAACGCAGGCCAAGCTGGTTAAAACGTGGGGCCGCGCCCGAGCTGCCATTAAGCGGCTGGAAATAAAATATTTTGGTGTACGGGTAGCAGAACCACATGAAGATTGTTGCCCACACTGGCATATGCTTATTTGGTGCGAGCCGTCACAAGCAAAGTTACTAAGCCGCATTATTAAAAAATACTTTTGCGAAGAAGACCGGTACGAGCTAGTAAACCGCTTTAAACACCGTGCAGCCCTGCGTAAACGCTACAAAAAAGCGCGCCAAATGTACGGTTACTTTAAAAAACAGGGAAATAAGGTTAAGGCTCCAGCTAAGAAGTATTGGCCAAGCGCCCCACGTTTTACTGTAGAAATACTAGAAACCACACCACGAGACGAAAAAGGCCACCGCAAAGGTGGAGCCGCCGCTTATATAGCCAAGTACATTGCCAAAAACATTAACGCAAAAGGCGTAGAAAACCTAATTTGCGAAGAAACCGGCAAGATTGTTGCCGATATAATCAGCCATGTGCAAACGTGGAAAAACAACTGGAACATTCGCCAGTTCCAGTTTCAGGGATGCGACCCTATTACCGTTTACCGCGAGCTGCGCCGGGTGCGGCAAAGCATAGACGCCAAGCAAATAGAGCAAGTAAGGCAGGGGGCAGAATCAGAGCGGTTTATTGATTTTATTCGTGCCATGCAAAACATAGATTGCGGTTTAGCCTATGAAGTTGAACCCATGGCAAACCAATATGGCGAAGCCGCAAAGCGGGTAAAAGGGGTAACAGTGGGCAATGTTACCGCCTGGACGCGAATTGAAAAGTGGCAGTTGCGCCGTAAGGCGTGCAGTTCAGTCGGCACAGCCGACAAGTCTTGGACTAGTGGGAATAACTGTACGCCCCCGGCTTTAGGGGCAAAATTCACCGCCCTGGGCATAGATACCGAAGCACTCGCGCAAATGGAGCGTGGCTGTACTGTCCGCATTGGCGCGGAGCGCTGGCGAATAGGCAAACACGGCCAGATAGAACCCGCCCCCGTGGTAAAATACGCCAATCCGTGGGACGCCAAGTGCCCCGATTTTTCAACCGTTGAGCATTAGTAGGAGAAACAATGCGGGTACTCTGCACCGTCTGTGGCAAAAAGGCAGTAATCGGCAAAACCGACAGGCTAAGCGTGGGCTGTGCCAACCTGTATTGCAGTTGCACAGATCCAGAGTGCGGCCATACCTTTGTGGTAAACGTGTCGTTTAGCCATACGCTCAGCCCATCTTCAAAAAGTGCCAGTGAGGTCGTCACCGCGCTGGCCCGTTCTCTGTCACCAGACCAGCGCAAAAAGCTACAGCAAGAGTTAGCGTTCTAAGTCGTTAAATTAAGTATATTCTTGACGATGTGTAATCGATGGATTACACTGCATTTAGAGTATGACAGGAACGTATATGTACGAAATAAAACAAACTCCGGAATTTGAAGCTTGGCTTAATAGTCTGAAAGACAATATGACACGGATCCGGTTAAGCCGCAGGTTAGACAAAGCAAGTAGAGGTTTACTAGGCGATGTTGCACCGGTTGGTGAGGGTGTTTGTGAGTTTCGGGAGTTTTTTGGTCCAGGTTGGCGGATGTACTACATCCAGAAGGGAAACACCCTAATCGTGATGTTAGGTGGCGGTGACAAAGCCACTCAACAACAAGATATTAAAGACGCGATCTCACTGTCGAAAACAATTGAAGACTGAGGATTACATTATGGTTAAGGTTGCTGATTTACCCAGTTTCGATATGGCCGAAGCGCTGAGAAGCGAAACCGATATTAAAGATTATCTAAATCTGGTGCTGGATGAGAACGACCCAGCGGAGCTTGCTCATGCACTGGGTGTAATTGCCAGAGCCAGAGGCATGACACAAATTTCACAAGATGCCGGTATTAGCCGCGAAGCATTATACAAAGCGCTACGTTCTGACGCTTCACCGCGTTTTGATACTATTAGCCGTGTGTTACATGCCATGGGTTTAAAACTAACTATTGTGCAAGAAAATCCGGTTTAGCCAAACAGGAGAAAAAAGCGTATGGAACCATTAACAGACGATGACGGTGAGCTTCGGGAATTAACTGAAGAAGAACTAAATCGGTTCCGTCCAGCGGCAGAAGTGCTACCACCCGAATTATTTGCAAAGTTATGTCGTGGTAAGCGTCCGGTATCAGATAGACCAGATAATCCTGAAACAGAAAACGCGCATGAATAACGCGCTTAAAGAATGGTTGGCCACACACCCACAATAAAACGAGGTACTAAGTGCTATTTTCGTTAGGTATTGAAACGCCAGAAAATGATAAATTTGCCTACGGCATTGTAGTGCCAGCGCTGTGCTTTGATAAGTACAGCTGTTTTAGTGCTGCCGATACTGAAAACGAAATTGCAGAGATGGCAACAGAAGCCATTCAGCTAATGCTAGAGGGTATGATGGAGTGTGGCTTTCAGCTAAGCACACTTAAAGACGAAGGCATAACTGCTTACAAAAGCAGGGAAGATTATGCCTTTTGTGATCAGTGGTTAACGGTAGACGTTGACCTTCCAAAGCAAATTTAACACCGGATCTTAGGCTCCGGTGTTGTGCTATATAAAAGATTTTTTACTTAGTAAGATTTTTAAGTGGCAGGCCAGTAACGAATGGCAAGGCCAATTATACCAATTACAAAAACAAGCACTGAAAGACCGCCAATATACCGGTTGGTTAATCTGTTTAAAGATTTAAGCTCTGTCTTGTGTTCTTCGAGCGTTTTAGCAATTCTGTTTTCAACTTTTTCTAAATCCCCAATAACTTTGGTCGCGTTTTTTTCCAAAAGTGCTTCGAGCTTATCGAAGCGATTAGTTATGTTCTGTTTTAAATCAGAAATATCTCTATCATGCAACGCGTTTGTTTTATCGATAGCATTGAGCTGTTGTTCAATAAGTTTTAATTCACCTTCAAGAGAATTTAACTGCCGCTGAGCCCACTGCATAGCTATGCTATCAGACATGCCTGATGAAATAACTTCTTGTTTTGGGGGTTCAATATTAGGCATATTAAATTCCTTTCTCTAATAGCCAGTTCCAAATTGTTCTGTCATGAAAGCCCCAGTATGCGTGAACAGGAACTAACAAATATGAACCAAACTCACCTCTGCTAAATTCATCGCCTAAATCTTTAGCAATACCGTCAGGCATAAAAATTTTTTCAGATGAAATTAAAATTTGTCCAGCGCAAATTTCCTTTATGTTATGTTGCCCAAAAACCATACTGCATTTTTCCCGCAGCTCAGAAGCTTTTTCGGGATCAACCGGCTCTTTCAACACTATCAAGAAAACAGACATTTGACGCTCCATTGAAGAAAACAGGCTGTTAATCAGCCTGAGTGTGCGCATTATACGTAGGTAAAAAACCTAAACAACTTACAAATTATAGACTCATAGGTGAAAACACAATCCATTGAGGCTAATTAAATTTCATCCGTACTCATATCAAACACCAGCCGCAGCGCTTGCGACACTTCGGCATCACGCAATACCGCATCCACCAGCATATTAATTAACGGCCGCGTTTCACTTCTAAAATACACCTTATCGTACTTAGTGGGATCACCCAGCCCCGCGGTGTTAGTGGGGATCATACCGCCAAGGCCAGCGGGGAAGCGGTGGGCGTTAAACACATCTTGCGCACTTACGGTTTTTACGTTGCCAAATTCGTCTTTGCTTTCAAAGTTACCCACGGGAATAATTTGTATCCCTTTTTCTTTGCCGTTGGGTATGTTCACAAACAACGAATTAAAGTTACCCACGCCTTTAGAATTTTTAATTTTCTCTTTCAGTTCCTTTTCCACGTCAGCATCTAAGTTAGGATCCGTGGCATACAAAATAAAGCCCATATGGGCACCGTTAATGTAGTACTTACGCCGAAACAGGGTGGCATCTTCGTTAAGCAAGGCCGACTGCAAACCGCCCAGATAATCAGGGCAACCGTACACCTGCTGTACGGGGTCGTAAATACGCACCCAAATAATGTCGGTGGCGTTGTACTTTTTAACCTCGTTATCGCGCTGCAGTACCGCCGCGCCGCCGTCACCCGTAACCCGTGTACGGTAACTGGGTAACGGAAACAGCCTTAGCACCTTGCCAAAGCCGTTGCGTATTTTCAGCAATGCCACGTCACCAAACTGCACCAGGTTTAAAAAAGCCGCGCTAACCTCTTGCGCACTCATCCCGCCAGACACAAAACGGGCGGCGGCCATATTGGCGCGGCTTTGCACTATGCCGCCATGCTGGGCATTGCGCCGGGTTAAATTGGCTAAAAAGTGGCGGTCTACCGGTGGTTCCCAGTAGTCGTGCGTTTGGTTGTAGTACAACGAGTCATAATCGGTTAGCCACATATTCGGCATCACGGCCGAGGGCATACTAAAAACCACAGTACCCGGTGTTTGCTCGGTATCGGTGCTGGCCTGTTCGGTTGCTGCTGTTGGTTGTGCCGTTAAATCGACCATGATGATGTTCTCGTATGTTCAAAGTTAAGGGGTTCGTTTATCACTGCGTGGGCAATGGCAAAAAACACGTCAGCGTGGCCGGTGGCATTATCGCGGCTCGCTTTAAAGGTTATGGCGCCGCCTGTGTCGGTAACCGTGCGGCGTATAGAAAGGCAACTCATTGCTATGTCTTTGTGGCTGGCATCCCACTCAATGCGGCCACCCTCAATTACGTCAATCATTTTTAGCACCAAGCGGGTTTTGCTGCTTACGCTGTAATGAATGGCTGTGGCTTCGCGTGGGTAAAGGGTGCTTATGCTGTCGAACACCCCAGCGCCAATGCCGGTGGTATCTACGCCAATGTAGGTAACGCGGTACTTGGCATAAATCTTCTGAATTTCGCTTACATGGTGCGCAAAGTTCATGCCGCGCCAATAGTGCTTTTCCAGTACCCTGAATTTTTCGCCTTTGTTTTCGCCAGGTGCTAACACTACCAGCGTGGCATTGTCGCGGGTGCGGCTAGGATCATACCCTAGCCACACTTCACGGTTGCCAAAGGGGCGCGGTGCGGCGGGTTTGTAGTCTTGCCAGCGCGCAGCGTCAACCATGCACTTTTCAAGGTCGGTAAATTTAAAGATGCTGGCCGCGTCATCCACAAACACGCACATAAACAGGTTGGCAAAATCGTCACCGTTGTATTCATCGCGCAGTTCGTCAATGTCGAACAGCTCACAGCCACCGGCAAGCGCATCTTCAATGGTAACCACATAACGCCATTGCCTGTCGGGGCATAGCCTGCCGCCATCGCGCAGTGCATCAAAACTGGGGAACTCTATTTCTTCCCGTTCTGGCTTGCCTTGCCGCCAGTGATCGCCGGTCCAGAAAGGGTAAGCGGGGTGCGCTTTGGTCGATGGCGTGGAAAAGTAGGTTTTACGCCAGTTCTTATGCGTGGCCATGGCGCTGGCGAGTTTGTTTAGTACGTCAAACTTGCCGATCCAAAAATACTCATCGATATACACATGGCCGTGATAGCTTTGCGCGGTTTTGCTGTTGGTACTTAAAAAGCGCAGTTCGGCGGCACCGTGGGCGGTGTTAAGTGTGATCGGGTTGCCGGTTAGCTCTATTTCAAAAAACTGCTGCGCAATGGCAATAATGTAACTGCGGAACACCTCAGCCTGGGCGCGGCTGGCAGATAAGAATATTTGCGGTTCGCCGGTTAATACGGCCTGTTCAAAGGCTTCACCGGCAAAGTAATAGGTAGCCCCAATTTGGCGGCTTTTTAAAATATTACGTATGCGCTGATGCAGGTTTTGGTGCATCGTTTTTTGATATTCAAACAGCGTATCGTGCCATGCTGCAAAATCTTCGGCAGTTAAATGGCTAACATCATTCTTTTTGCTGCGGCCTTTACGTTTGCCGTTGTTGTCGCTATCTTTTGCTTTGCCCTGTGTTTTGGTACCGTCATTGATGACGGTACCATCACCGGTATCAGTTTGCGCTTTGCGTTCTGCGTCTACCCGTTGCTTTTTAAGGCGTACATGCTGGTTTATCAGCATTTCCAGTTCTTTAATCTGGTTATTGCTTTTTTCGGGTATGTCAGTAAGTAGCACAATGCGGCGGTTGATAGCCTCGTCAACCTCTTCTTCGCGCAGCAAATCACGCCAGCCGTGTTTCTCGGCCCAGTAATAAATTATGCGGTTGTTTGGTAGGCCTAAATCGTCCCGTATTTCGTCAGGCGTCCAGCGCTTTAAATACAAACGTTTTGCCGCTTCACGAATTTCAGAAGAGTAAGCCATAAAAAGGGAAGCAATACCGGTTAACTAACAGAATGCCCCCAGTGTATTTGCTTGTTTGCCTGCATTAACTAACTAATATTCCTATAAATTCCTATTTTGTAAAAATCGGAATTGCCCCGAAGTTTGCCCCGTGATTACCCCTTAACAAAGCCTTAAGCTGTTGGCATTAACAGGTATTTTTTACAGCAAAACGGCAGGCACACATGGCAAAGCAAACTGGCTGGGTAATAGCAGCAACCGCAGGCGCTACCATTGACGGGCGCATTATTACCGAGCAGTGGATTAAAGACATGGCCGAGCAGTATTCCACTGAGGAATACACCGCGCTGATTTGGCCTGAGCACTTCCGTTCATCCTGGTCAACCTTTGAGGGTAAAAACTGGGGCACGGTAGACGAAGTAAAAGCGGGTAAATCAGGCGGCAAGCTGCGCTTATTTGTCAAACTTACCGCTAACGACTACCTGCTAGCTGCCAACAAAGACGGCCAAAAGCTGTTTATGTCAATTGAGCCGAACATTGATTACAAAGGCACTGGCAAAGCCTACCTGCAAGGTATTGCTGTTACCGACAGCCCAGCCAGTACCGGCACTACACGCCTTAAATTCTCGGTAGGCGAAAAACTCCACGAACAAGAAGCCAGCCAGTTAGAGCAGCTATTGTTTAGCGACTTTATTAAAGACCAACAAGAACAACACCCACAACACCAACCGGCCACGGAAAAGGGCCTGTTTGCCTTGCTGCAAGACTACTTCAAAAAGAAACCGCCGCAACCGGCAGCAGAACCCGAGGAAACCCCGATGACCCAAGAACAGTTTGACGCCCTAATGGGCAAAATTGGCGGTATTGAAACCAAGGTATTAGACCTTGAAACCAAATTCAGCCAGCAGCAAAAGCCAGAAACGCCAGCCACCACGGAAACGGTTAAAACCGATCCGGTACCAGAAGCCAAGCCAGAGGGCATTACTGCCGAACAGTTTAACCAACTGAACGACAAGCTAACCGCCATGGTAAGCCAAGTGGGCGAGTTAGAAACAAAATTTAAAGCGTCCAGCGGTGAAGTAAAAGGGCAAGAGCCTGATCCGGTTGGCGAAACCACCTTTGCCATTGTTTAAGCGCTGCAGTAAGCAGCTTAACCCTTAGCCACTATTAGCAGCGAGAGAACCGCATGAACTTAACCAAATTAGCAATATCCTGCGCACTGGCTTACAGCGCTTCACTGGCCAAAGCGTACGACACGCCAGATGTCAGCAAACAGTTTGCCGTAACCAGCCCAATGGAAACCCGCTTACGTGCGGCCATGTTGGAATCAGTAGAATTTTTAAAACTGATCACCATGATGGACGTGGACCAGATTAAAGGTCAGGTAGTTAACGTTGGTAGCAATACCATTGCAACAGGCCGCAGCGCATCAGGCCGTTTTACCTCCGGCCAAACAGTAGACGGTAACACCTACGAACTGATTGAAACAGACAGCTGCGCCTTTGTTACCTGGTCAACCATGGCCGCCTGGGCGAACGCCGGTAACGAGCGCGAGTTTATGCAGCTGATGAGCCAAAACGCCACACTACGCTTTGCACTGGATGTATTGCGTGTGGGCTTTAACGGCACATCAATAGCCACCACCACGGATCCAGCTGCCAACCCACTGGGGCAAGACGTTAACAAAGGCTGGCACCAACTGGTAAAAGAAAAAGCGCCTGATCAGGTAATGACAGACGAAATTTACTTTAACCCAGATGCAACACGTGAGCTACGCGAAGGCGAATACAAAACGCTAGATGCCATTGTTACGGAAATTAAAAACACCCTGATCCCTGAGCAGTTCCGCAACGACCCGCGCTTAGTGGTGCTAATTGGTAGCGACTTAACCGCCGCAGCCCAAACCAAGCTGATGAACCAAGCCGATAAGCCTAGTGAGCGCGTAGCCGCACAAATGATGGATAAATCCATTGGTGGTTTACGGGCTTACACGCCACCGTTTTTCCCTGGTAAACGCATTGTAGTAACCATGCTGGAAAACCTGCACTGCTACACCCAGCGCGGTACCCGCCAACGCAAGAGCGAGAACGTAGAAGACCGCAAACGCTGGGAAGACAAGTATTGGCGCTTTGAAGGTTACGCCGTGGAAGAGTACAGCGCCTACGGTGCAGTAGACGAAGCCGCGGTAAATATTGGCCCAGCTCCAGAGCCAACGCCTTAATCAATAGCCAGCGAATAAGCTAGCTGCTAAGCCGCACCGGTGGCAGTTGCCACCGGTTAATACAACCAGCCAGGTAAAAAATATGAGTGCCATTGCCAATTTTAAAAAACGCCGCGAAGCGCAGCGCGCCCAGCAAGGCAGCACCACAACGCAGCAAGCTGCAACACCCGCACCAGAAAACGAAGCCGTAGCGCTATTGGCTATTTTGCTGGGTTGCCAGTATGAATGCGCGATTGATGAAGCCAAGGCATTGATTGAAACCGCAGAGCGAAACGGCTTTTCGTTTGTAACCGGCTTTGATCTGGCAGATGGCTCGGACGAAACCGCAGTTATGACAGTTGATAGCAAAGCACTGGCCGAAGTAGCCACCACTGAAAAAGCCTTGAACCAAACCGCCGAGCCAAGCGACACAGCAGCGCAAACGGCAGACGAATTAAGCCAAAGCGCGGCCAATGTAGAAGACGCCGCCGCACAGGTAGAAGATGCCGCAGCCAATGTTAATGCCGCCGCTGAAACCGTGAACACCGCCACAGGTGATCTGGAAGACACAGCCAGCCAGCTTGCCTACAGCGCCGAAGATATTGGCCAAGCCACGGCCGAGTTAAAAGAAGCGACTGAAGAGTTAAAAAAGCCGTCGGCGGCGCAGCCATCCTCGCGTGGAAAGAAAGCCGCCGAGCCGAAAAGCAGTTAGAACAAGTCAGGCTTACGGGCAACGCTGAACACGCGCCCAGCCTGCACCTACAGCTGATAGAGCTGGAGGCAGATTTAAAAAGGCTAAAAGCCTTTGAAAGACGGGCAGACAAAATAGCCCACAAGCGCGACAAGTTGCTGCCTAAGTGGCTACCGATTGTCGATGAGTATCTAAAAAGCCGCAGCGCGGCCAGCGAGAAGGAACGGATCCATGACAACCCTATTTTTGCTTATTGCACTGTGTGGCTGTTTGACATTGGCGATCTGGGCCGTGGGCTTGAGCTTGCATTTACTGCCATTGAATTACAGCAACCCATGGCAGGTGCCATTAAGCGCAAGTGGCCTGGCTTTATTGCCGACACCGTTTTTGATTGGGCAGAGCAACAAGCCGAACACGGCCACAGCATCGAACCGTATTTTGGCACCGTGTTCAAGCGCGTTACCAGCGAATGGAAGTTACCCGAGCAGGTTACCGCGAAATTCTACAAGTTTGCAGGGCTCGCCTTACTGCGCGCAGCCAACGGCGAAATTACGCCCAGCCATGTTGGCGATGCAAACCGGCTTAAGCAGGCCGATCAACTTTTAGAAAAAGCGGCCAGCTTACACAAGCATGCCCAGGTAAAAACAGTACGAAACAAAATCGCCATGCGGCTAAGAGCCTTAGAAGAAGCAACAAAGCTGTAAATAAAAAGGCTAGTTACAAACAACTACGCGGTACCAACCGCAAGGGAACGACTCCCAACCCTCCAGTGCACTGGTGGAGTGCTTAACAGGCGACTGTTAAAACCACTGCGAAACCAAATGCACTGAACCTAATTAACGGCAACGAGGCGGCATAAATGAGCGGATTCGGTTTTCAGTCACCAGCACAAGAGAGCATTGAAATAGATGCCGCTAGCGGCTGGCCGGTGCTATCGACCGGTGAATTTCGCAAAAACCGCCGCATCCCTGAATATTTTGAAGAGGCAACAATAGCCGACTCACTAAACCGCAGCGTTGCCGAAATAAAGTTACAACTGGTTAGATTTGCACAGCAGGCAAGCGCAGACACGGACGTCCCATTCACCCTGGGTGAAAACCTAGCTCCTAATTTTAGCGAGCAGCAAATTAGCATTTACCGGGGCGCGGTGTATGCCCGCTCCCACGCCGATTTGCTGGGTTATTTTTCTGCCGTAGACCAAAAGCCAGCGGGCAACAACAAAGCCAACGACAGCGAGCAGCAAAGTATCATTTTGGCCCACTCAAACCATGGCGTGCGGCTGCTGTTAGGCCTTGGCCGCGCGGGGGTGCACTCATTATGAGCGAGCAAACTAAAACCCAGCTGCAGCAAGTAACCGAATTTTTACTGGCCAGCCTAAAGCCCTATATACAAGCCAATAATATCGACGCATGGCAAGAAAACGGCAAACTCATGCTTGACGGTGCCGACTTAGGCGTGGGCGCTTACCGGGTAGCAAAGTGGAAACATAATGCCATTATCGCGATTGAAAATTTCCCGCATTTAAGGGTTGGCCCATACAACCTGTTGGCCATGTTAGCCGCGTTTTTACTTAGCAGCGGCTGGGAACGGGACGAATACGGCCTAACTGATCCTGAAATTGATATCGATATTATCAGCAGCGATAACGCCACAGTGATCATCGCAATAGAACTGATGGACGATATCGACATTGTGCCGGACGAAACGGGCCCAGTGTATTTTTTAAGTGAGCGTTACAGCGTGGCAATAGCCCCGGTAAACGTGGCCGAAGAAGTGGCAGTTGAAACCGTGCCGGGCGGTGCCGCATGAGTCTGAGCATAAAGCCAAACCAAAAGCAGGCCATTGACGCCAATTTACAGTTAGCCCTGCTAAAACTGCCAGCGGGTAAGCGTGTACGCATACTAAAAACCTTGGGCCGTTACGAGCGCACATTAGCGCGCAAACGGTTACAAACCCAAACCGCGATTGACGGCAGCAAATTTAAAAACCGTGCCAACAGCAAAAAAGGCCGCATGCTCTCACGCCTGGGCAAAACGCTGGAGCCATTTGTAAAAAACGCCAATCGTTTAGAGCTAAAGCACAAAAACGCCTTAACCGGCCGCATTGCTGCGCTGCATCAAGAGGGTGGCCGAGAGCAAATGACCGCTACCCGCATGGCAAAAATACACGGTATCCCAGATTACAAAGCACCCTGCAGCCGGGCCCAGGCAAAAGCGCTGTCGGCAGCGGGCTACAAAATTAAAACCGCAAAAGGCGGTTATCGCCGTGCCAGCCTTAGCGAAATTATGGACACATTAACCGTTGGCCAAGCCGGGGTAATTCTGGGCGAATTACGTGGCAAAACCAGTAAACAACGCTGGGATATCCCAGTACCGGCCCGCGCGTTTTTGGGCGACAAAACCGAAAATGTGCAGCAGCAGCTGGTCAGCATTATTGAACAAATTAACAAAACACAAAGGGGCTAAAAATGTCACTAGGTAAAGTGCAGGTAAACAATTTAAATCAAGGCCAGGGTGACATTACAGCCATCGAACGCCACTTTTTGTACGTAGGCCGCGCCGGGGCAGAGGCCGAAGAAAGCCAGTTATTTAGCATTGGCGCCCAAACTGATTTAGCAGCCGCTTTTGCCGATAGCGTATTACGCGATCAGCTAATTGCTGCACAGAAAAACGCCGGGCAAAACTGGACAGCAGCAGTATACCCGCTGGCAGAAGAAGAAGACGTATTTGACGCAATCACCGCAGCCAATGAGGTGCAGAGCTTTGAAATGGTGGTGTTCTGCGATATCAGTGCAACCGCCGCGCTTATTACCGCTAAGCATGACTATCTGCAAGGGCTGCAAGCGTCCCACGGCCGCTTTGTCTCGGGCATTGTTGCCGTTGCCGGTATTGATGCCGCCAACCAAACATGGCAGCAGTACGAAACCGCATTAGCAGCATTGCAAAACGGCGTAGCCGCGCATTTGGTTATCCCGGTACCGCAGCTACACGGTAACAACGTGGGAGTATTAGCTGGCCGGTTATGTAACCGAGCAGTCAGCATTGCCGACAGCCCCATGCGCGTGGCAACAGGTGCCGTGGTGGGCTTAGGTGCTGCGCCAGTAGACAGCAACGCCGCGCCATTAACACTGGCCACACTGGAAACATTAGCTAATGCCCGTTTTAGTGTGCCGCAGTGGTACCCAGATTTAGAGGGCGTGTACTGGAGCGATGGCACCACGTTAGACGCTGCCGGTGGTGACTATCAGTACATTGAGCATGTGCGGCCAGTGCATAAAGCCAGCCGCGAGGTGCGTATTTTAGCTATTCGCCGCATTGCAAACCGGGCGCTTAATTCCACGCCTGCCAGCATTGAGCTAAACAAAGCCTATTTTACCAAGCCGCTGCGCGACATGAGTAAAAGCACCGTGTTACTGGGTGTCCAGTTCCCGGGCGATATTCAACCGCCGCAAGACGGCGACATAACCATTGTTTGGCACAACAGCAAATCAGTAACCATTTATCTGATCGTGCGGCCTTACAACTCACCAAAAGAAATCACGGTCAATATTCTGCTTGACCTGAGCAGCAACTAGGAGCTGGCACCATGCGTTTATCAGGAATGAATTTTAACGTCAATATGGGCGATATCATGATCCACGTAGATACCGCCACCCTGACGATTACCGACAACAGCGCGGTAAGCCAAACCAGCGGCATACCTGACGGCTACGTTGATGGCGATGTTTCAGCCAATGGCGAACTTAACGTTAATGCCAGCCAGTTTGATCTGATCTCACAAGCGGCAAAAACGGCCGGCGCGTGGCGAGCAATGCAAACGTTCGACATCATGTTTTACGGCAAAACCGCCCGCGATGAAATGAAAGTGGAGGCCTTCGGCTGCCGCATCAAATTAAGCGACATTTTAGATATCGACAAAAAAGGCGGGCAGGCCAGTTTGTTCAAAATCCCGTTTGACGTAACCAGCCCAGATTTTGTGCATATCAATGGTGTGTCGTACCTGCGCCCGGAAGAAATCGCCAACATTAAGCAGTAGAGCAGCGGAATGGATGCAGCAGACTTTGTAACAGCACAGCAAATACAGTTAGAACAGCGCTTTGAAGAACAACGCAAAGCGCTGGCAGAAAAACCAGTACAAGCCAGCGCAAAGGACTGCGCCGAGTGTGGCGAGGTAATACCACAAAAGCGCAGGGAAGCCATACAGGGCGTGCAGCTATGCACAGGATGCCAGTGTTTAAGAGAGATAAAACAATGAGTTTACTAAAACCGCAATTAATTGAAGAGCTGATCGAGCGCGAAGGCGGTTACGTCAACGACAAAACTGATCGCGGTGGGGAAACCATGTTTGGCATCACCATTAAAACCGCCCGGCAGTACGGCTATAACGGGCAAATGCAGCATTTGCCCTATGAGCTAGCGTGCAAAATTTATGAAGCAATGTACTGGACGCCATTGCGGTTGGATGACGTGCAGGCAATTAGCGAATGCTTAACAGAGCAGCTATTTGATTTTGGCGTTAACTCAGGTATTGGCAGCGCTGGCAGAAGCTTGCAACGCGCCCTTAACGTATTAAACAACCTCCAAACCCTTTATCCAGACTTGCTTGAGGATGGCGTTATCGGCAGCCGCAGCATTTCCGCGCTAACGGCCTATGCCAATCACCGAAAGCTGCAAGGAATTAAAGTGCTAGTTGAAGCGGTTCGCGGCCAGCGCATTAGCTTTTGTATCGATATAGCAGCGAATGACGAAAGTCAGGAAAAGTACAGCTTCGGCTGGTTACATCGCATCGTGAATTTATAGGTGGTCGCCATGAGCTGGAAATCAATTGCAAACACAGTAGGCAGTATTGCCGGTTCAGTGGCCCCGCTACTTGGTGGCCCAGCTGGTTTAGCCATTAGCATTGGCAGCCAAATTGCCGGGGCATTGGGTACCAACAACACCCCGGAAGCGGTAGCCGCTGCCCTGCAAAACGACCCAGCCGCCGCACTAAAATTGCAAGAATGGGCCGCGCAAGAGCGCGAGCAAATACGCCAGGCAAACGTGCAGTTGCAGCTAATAGCACTGGACGAATACAAAGCAGAGCTTAGCGACCGGCAGAACGCCAGGTTAATGCACGGCGATCACTGGATGCCAGCCGCGCTAACGCTGTTTTTACTGTTTATGTTAGCGGCACAAATGACCGTTTTATTTTTACTGCCAATACCAGACGGCAACCGCGATCTGCTGGTTTACCTGTCCGGTAATTTTCTGCCGTTTGTATCGGCCGCTGTGTACTACTGGGTAAGCAGCACCAAAGACGCAAACAACCGCGAAAAACTAATGAGCGCGCAAAACCAGCCCGCCAAAGCGGAGCCGGGTGTATGACAGATTGGTTATCAGTATTAATTGGTTTTATCGCATTGCTGCTAACCATAGTTGTGCCGCTGGTTGCCTATTTAAACAACGTGGCCCATACCACCCGGGCAGAACTGAGCAACCACAAAACCCACGTAGCCGAAACCTACGCCACCAAGAACGATGTTAAAGAGGTTGGCGACCGCATGGAAAGGCAAATGGCCAAAGAATTCGACAACCTAAAACAGTTTTTAATAAACAGAAGAGAAAGGGAAACACTATGAAAAAGACAATCAGCTTAAACATTGGCGCAATGAGCTTTGCATTCAACGTAAACGTGCAAGATCACAGCGATTTTATAGACGCCACCGCGCGCGGCCAGTCTGTAACCGCCGCATCACACAATTTTACGATGCGCACAATTAGCGCCGAGCAAAAAGACGAATTTAAAAAACTGCTGGAAACCAACCCAGGTGCAGAGCTGCAAATTGCCAGTTTCTTAAAAGCAGAATTTAGCCCGATGTTGGACATTACTGTAAAAAAATAGAAGGGCTGATCGAATCAATAGAATCGAATCAGCTGGAACAGCTGTTCATTTTAAGGCGGCATTTACTGCCGCATGAAAGCGACAGTGAACAAAGTTTAGCGCGGGCCGGTTGGCTAATGAAACGGCAACGCGAAGACTTGGAGCACATAGTAACCAACGCAATATGCAAGGCGTTTGGTGGGTAAGTGGGTAATAGATAATAGCCGGGCATAACTGCACTGGCCACAGCTAAAAAGGGCAGTAAATGAGCTTACCAAAGCCGCTAATGTTTACCATTGGCCTGATAGACCAAATAACTAAGCCGATCGCCAAAATCAGCCAGCAGTTAAACGGACTAACAGCCAACTACCAAGCCGGTACCATGCAGATGGCCAGCGGCATTGGTGGCATTGCGGCCAGCGGTTACGCCGTACAGCGCGCACTTATGCCGGCTATTGAAATGGACCGCGCCTTAGGCGAAGTAAAATCGTTAGGGGTACGCGACAGCGCCCTAAAAATGCTAACCGATAACGCCTACACCTACGCGCTAAAATACGGCGCATCATCCACCGATTTTGTACGCTCCAGTTACGATATCCAATCCGCGATTGCCGGGCTAAACGATTCAGATTTATCCCGCTTTACCATGGCATCAAACGTATTAGCAAAAGCCACCAAAGCGGATGCAGCAACAGTAACCAACTACATGGGCACCATGTATGGCATCTTTAAAAACGATGCTATGCAAATGGGCGAGGGCGCCTGGGTAGAACGCTTAACCGGCATGACAGCAACCGCAGTACAAGCTTTTAAAACTGACGGTAAAAAGATGTCAGACGCATTTGGCGCGCTGGGTGCAGCTGCTGGTCTGGCTCCGCTGCAGGAGCAAATGGCAATTATGGGTACTCTGCAGGCAACCATGCAGGGCAGCGAATCAGCCACAAAATATCGCTCATTTTTAGCCGGTGTAGGTAAGGCACAGCAAGCACTAAACCTGCAATTTACCGATGCACAGGGCCAAATGCTGCCCATTATCGACATACTAAACCAGATAAAAGGCAAGTACGGCGAAACATTAACGGTGGCGCAAGGCGACGAACTGGCCAAAGCGTTTGGCTCGCAAGAGGCCGTATCAATGGTCAAGCTGTTGCTAAACGACATCAACGGCCTTGGCAACTCCATAAACATGCTGGGCAATGTAACCGGCATGCAGCAAGCTGAAAAAATGGCAGCCGCAATGACAGACCAAAGCAAGCGTTTAGCGGCCAGCTGGTACGTAATACGCGCTGCACTAGGTAACGCCATACTGCCATCATTTAACAGCTTTGTGGGTTGGATAGCAGAAATGGGCGGCTCGGTGATCTGGTTCACCAGCCTATTCCCCAATATCACGCGCTGGCTCGGCTACCTGTTTTTAGGTTTTGCCGCAGCCATAGCGATTGGCGGGTTATTTAATTTAATGATGGGCGCCGGGCGCATGGCCATGACAGCGTGGGGCGGGGCGGTAATAATTTGGAATACCGCTGTTTGGCTACTTAACGGCGGGCTAATGGCACTACGTGCCGCACTATTAGCGGTAAATATCGCAATGTACGCCAACCCAATAGGCCTAATTGTTGCCGGTGTTGTTGCGGCAATCGCCGCAGTTACTTCCCTTATTTATTTCTGGGATGACCTAAGAAACACAATGTCAGAGTGGGGGTGGGTTAAGAAACTTCTTAAGTACATTGATTGGGTTATCGAAAAACTAAACCTTATAGGTTTTAATATTGAAACTAGGTTTAGCGAGCCAGAACTTTACGACTTATCCCCCACGCAAACCAACTTTGCCAACGGCGGCATTGCCAGTCTAGATGCCATTGCCCCGCTAAAAAGCAACGTGCCACGAGGCGGCATCAGCCAACAAATCGCCAACGCCAATACCAGTAAATCCACTAGCGTAGGCGAAATTAACATTTACCCGCAAAAAGTGGATACCAATTTTGCTAACTACGTGGAAATGCACGCATGAGTATTTACCGCGACTTACACATAAATAACGGCGATGTGGTGCTGGATGTCGGGCAGAACCCCACGTATTTAACCGACCGCGCCGCCATTGCTCAAGACATTGCCCACGCCATTTTAGACACCGGCCTTGCGCATTTGCTCATAAGTGATCGCGGAACCGGCGTAACCGCCGACACCCGCATAAAGCTGAAACTGCTGGTTGAAGATGACATACGAATTCAGCCGGGTACCGTGCGCATTGAACAGCAGGCCAGCGGCCAATGGTGGGTATTTGCCGACACCATCGAATTTGGGCCAGTAGCACAACAACTAACACAAACCGGAGCGCAGTAATGGCCGACAAAATAACCGTGCCAACCATCGACTTTGCAAAAATTGTTGAAGCGGCAGGAATACCAACCACAGAGGAAGGCTGGAAAGCGCTGTTTAAGCAAGACGTAGCCGCGGAGGGAAGCATTATTGCAAATGACTCTCCTTACTCGCCGTTCTGGCGTTTAATCAGCGCAATAGTCGCCAAGCCAGCAACGTGGATAGTAAACAAAGTGCTGATAGGCGCTATTTTGCCTAACCTGTTTTTGTTAACGGCCAACGATGCCCAGTTTGTTAAGGCAAAAGCGTGGGAGCACAATTTAACCCAAAAAGAGAAAACCAAAGCAGAAGGTAAAATTCGGTTTAACCGGGCGGCGGCAAGTGGCCCAGGTTTGCTGATACCAGCCGGAACGGTTGTACAAACTGATGCCATTAACGGCACAGTGTACCGTGTAATAACCGTTGCTGATGTGATCTTACCGCAAAACAGCTTAACCATTTTAGTACCTGTTGTCGCAGAGTTAGCCGGTGCCGCCTATAACTTAGGCGCTGGCTACTACCATATTTTACCGGCTGCAGTAACAGGCATAGGAAGCGTAACAAACGAACCGGATTGGCTGGACGTGCTCGGCTCCGATGATGAAAGCCTTGAAGATTTAAAGTTACGCACAAGAAACGCTTTTACAGCAGCAGCACCTTGGCATATTGACGCCGTATACCGGGCTATTTTGACCGAGCGTGCCGGGTTAGACACCGACAACGTATACTTTCAGCATGACGCGCCCCGCGGCCCAGGCACAGCCAACGCCTATATTCTGCTAGACACCGGCGAGCCCTCGCCAGAACTGCTGGCAGATTTAAACCAGTACGTAATGGATAAGGGCTACCACGGCCACGGCGACGATATGCTGGTAATGGCCATGCCAGGTGCAGACGTTGCCGTCGGCGTAACGGTTTACCCGCACAGCTACTTGCTAGAAGCGGAAGTAACAACCTTGATGACAGACGTAGAAAATTTTATCCGCTGTGCCTTTAGAGAAAACACCGATTACACCGTAACCCGCACAGAACCGTTTATCCGCTTTAGCTTTAGCCGTTTAGGACAAGAACTGCACCGTCAGTTTGACGGCATAGAGTCGCTTAACTGGGCCCAGCCAGACATAACCAGTGAAAACAACGTGCCGCGCTTAACCACCCTTACCATAGTGAACGGCAACGCATGATAAAAATCGACTGGAAAGCCCTAACCAAAATGCCGCACTGGCTGGCCCGCCCAGCCAGCGAACTGGATAAACTGCGCAAAGGCGCGGTGCGGTTTTGGCAGCGCTTTGTAGACATGCTGCAGTTCCCGGCTAAACAACTGGACCCAATGACAGCCGAGCTTGAATTAGTGCACCTACTGGCATGGGAGCGCGACATAGAGCAGATCCCAACCGAAACCGAACTGATGTACCGCACCCGCGTTAAGTACGCGCTGCCATTCGCCAAAGGCGCGGGCAGTACCAGCGGCTGGCTGGAAATGTTTAAAAAGTTGGGCGTACCGTGGATCACCATCAACGAGCGGGTAAGCACCACCGATTGGGACGTAGTTGACCTGCAGCTGATGGACGTGGACTTTGGCGACAGACAAAAACTAATCGACTTTATTTGCCGACAGTATGGTCGCACAACACGCCGGTACCAATATACCACCATTGCAAAAATGGCTGTGTTATCGCCGCCAAAGAATTTTGACAACCACAACGACTTAGATCTGGCAACAGTAAACACCAACCTGCTGCCGGCCAAACGATTAATGACGATGGACAGCGAAAGCAGCTACCACGTTGCAGCAGTTAAACAAGGGGCGTAATACCATGGCACAAGTGATCACAATCGCAGGCGAGCAACTTTTTGCACTTAAAGCGCAAAATAACGAACAGTTAGACATCGACACCTTTATTTTTGCCAACGTGCCAGGGCAGGATCCTAACGCACCAATAAACCGCAACGAGGGTGTGCCGCCAGTAGGCCAGCAAGTACACACCCAAATAGTGCAGCAGGTAGGCCGCGTAAACGACAACGTAGTTATTTATTCTACGGTAATGGACAGCTTAACCGGCCCGTTCGAGTTCAACTGGGTCGGCCTATATTCATCGGTAAACCAAACGCTGGTTGCCATCAGCCACATACCAACCGTGCAAAAAACCGTAACCGTGCCAGGTGCAGCAGGTAACACCCTTAACCGTAACTTTGGTATTGAGTACAGCGGCATTGCCGATTTAACCGGTATTACCGTCGCGCCGGAAACATGGCAGTTGGATTACACAGCACGCCTAAACGGCATGGACGAACTAACCCGCCAGCTTGCCGCCGACATGAACGGCAAAGACTGGTTTATAGGCGCCGGTTTTAAAGTAGTACCGCGCAGCACATTAAACACCTTCAAAGTAACACCCGGCGCAGGTTACGTATCCGGCCTGCGCGTAGAACTGGCAGCAGAGCATATTTTAACACTGGCGAGCTACCCGCAATTTGTATACGTAGACGCATGGTTTGACGGCACCAGCGGAAGCCAGTGGAAAGGCCAAACCGCCTTTACCGTTACCAATACCGAAATGGACGATTACATAGACGTGCAAGGCAAACAGCACTACGTATTTAAGCTGGCCAGCATAACCGCTGCTGATGCGGTGGAAGATTTTCGGAATGTAGATGGGTTAGCGCAGAAAATTGAAAAATCGTTTAGAACGGGCTTGTTAGTTTTCTCAACAATTAACGATTTGCAATCTGGAACAACATTAAACGGTATTGAAGTTGATTTTTATGAGTTAGCGTTAAGTGAAGCTGTAGTTAGAACTCGCTGGAGAAATAGCGCTGAAAAGGATAATGGGCAGTCATATATGATTATGACTGCAAGCGATTATGCTGCAGTACCTGACGGCTCTGATGATTTTTATGTGGGTGGTGGCACTGACTATGTTGCGGTTGGATTAAAAGAAGCCTTTAAGCGTGTTCGCATTGGTACTAATGCGTTAGCTAATTCTGCCGCAAAACGTGATGCGAGTTATGTTGGGCGTGACCTTAAAGGATTAACAGACTGCCACGCTTACACTGACAGAACCGTAATAAAAGACGTTACTGATGCAGGTACTTACGGTGCGTTTGATTCCGTCACTCGGGCAGAAGGTGAACATGCCCAATCGCATATGTTTTCATACCAAGATAGACAAGTCTATGCAGGATCAGGTGCTGGTACAATTAACTCGTGGGGCGGGTTTATAAGTTGGCCAGAACTGGCAGGTGATGGACATGTAAATAACCGCTATGGCCACTGGATTAAAGATATCAACAATACTGGCGGTGGCGAAGTTGGATCCCAAATCGGTATTTTAATTGAGGATTTAAATGAAGCAAATTCCAATGTTGCAATTAATTTAGCGCAATCAACTGGCTATACGATGTTTGCACCCAATGCAGGACAATGGCTGATTGGGGGTAATACAGTCATCAATGGCACTACAACACTGAATGCAACAACAATAGTTAACGCTACGTGCTTCTTAGGAAAAACAACTAAGGTCGGCGGACTTGCAAATGGCACTGCACCTATTGCGGGTGTTGCACTGACAATTGAGCGTGATGGTCTATCTACAAGAGGGTTCTTAGACGCTAACAGTGTGGGCGTTTCACTTGGAGTTGAAGGAGACAAAAAAGTTCAGCTTGTCACTGATGCCGTTTCTAGAGTCGTAGTTGAAGATTCTTCAGAAGATTATGCACTTAGACCAGGTTCGGCGACTCAAAATTTAGGAACTTCAGGAACCCCTTGGAATAAGGTCATATCCAAAGAACTTAGCATGATTCCAATATCAGCCGCTACAGCAAGAAATTTATCAATTTTTGTTGATAGCACAGATGGGAAAGCAAAGTTTAAAGATGCCACAGGGGCAGTTAATTTACTGTATTAGAAACTTAGACTACTAAACTGAGCAATACTCCAGTGCCCAGTTTAGTAGTCGCTGGTGCTCGCTTTTCTCGGCGCGGCTCACTGGCAGTCGCTATGGACTTAGATATGAGCAACTGGCGATGTTTATCATCGGAGGGATGGACTGAAATGCTAACACTCAACGCAACCTCAATGAGCCTTAAAGCCCTGCGCATCACGGCCAGCCAAGAACTGGCCACCGAAGACGCCAGCGGCCAGAGCAGCAGCACCGATTTTGCCGAAACAGGCATAAAAGCCAAAATGCTCACCGTCAGCGGTTTTTTGCCGTTTGACAACCAGCAGCAACTTACCGACCTATTTAAACTGGCCGAAGCCACCGAAGACGGCGCACGGGTAACCTACCGCATCAGCAACCGCACCGCCGATGCCCTAGAGGCTGTTGATCTTTGGGTGAAAAATGAACGGCATAGCAACAAGGTATAATGGTTTCGCCAAAAATCAAAAATACCACCGAGAAAGGACGTTGCTATGCCAAGGAC
>Ga0209070_100350_pt1 | contig 35612 bp, 32 predicted proteins | sample SynthPrep_5_END__FD_187205 | JGI IMG/M metagenome (GOLD analysis project Ga0209070, IMG submission 187205) | Synthetic microbial communities from Ohio, USA - SynthPrep_5_END_DS10_MetaG (SPAdes) (version 2) | ecosystem: Engineered > Bioreactor > Aerobic > Activated sludge | place: USA: Ohio... | reverse complement strand
GCCAACCCATGCCGGGTTGGGCATGTGGTTTTAGAGGGCTGAGGCATGTCGAGAGTATGTCAAGTTACCGGTAAGGGTCCGGTGACTGGGAATAACATTTCCCACGCAAACAACAAAACCCGTCGTCGTTTCCTGCCGAACCTGCAGCATCACCGCTTCTGGGTTGAAGAAGAGAAACGTTTTGTGCGTCTGCGCGTATCTGCCAAAGGCATGCGTATCATCGACAAGCGTGGCATCACTGTCGTGCTCGCCGAACTTCGCCGCGATGGCAAGATTTAAGGGAGCTAATCATGCGTGAATTGATTCGTTTGATCTCGAGCGCCGGTACTGGTCACTTCTACACTACCGACAAGAACAAGCGTACTACCCCGGACAAAATCGAGATCAAGAAATATGATCCGGTTGTTCGCAAGCACGTGATCTACAAGGAAGGCAAAATCAAGTAATTGATTTTTCCCGACTTACGAAAAAGGCCCGTATCTCACGATACGGGCCTTTTTTGTTGCCTCGGATTTTGTGTTTCCTGTTCTGGCCCTATCGCGAGCAGGCTCACTCCTAAATTGGAATGCGGTCACCTGTAGGAGTGAGCCTGCTCGCGATAGGGCCGGATCAGCCAGCGAAAATCCTCAAGCCTTCTGTTCAAAGATCACATAGATCTTGCGGCAAGCCTCAAGCACTTCCCAAGTGCCCCGAAACCCTGCCGGAATCACAAACCGGTCGCCAACGCGCAACGTCTTGGCATTGCCCTCGCCGTCACGCAGCACCGAGACCCCCTGCAGGATTTCGCAGTACTCATGCTCGGTGTAATTCACCGTCCACTGCCCGATCGCACCTTCCCAAACGCCAACGCCCATCTGCCCACAGGGGCTTTCGTACTGATGGAACACCGCTTGCTCAGGATCTCCCTTCAGCACCTTCGCCGGGTCCGGGCGATAGCGTTCGGCTTCGCTGCTGGTCAGGCTGATGTCGACGACGTTCTGGATGTTCATTGTTGTTATCCCCCGTGAATACGGCGCGATTGGCTGGAAAGGGTCAAAGTCTATGTTGATTAAAATCAACACCGCAAGGCCGTATGACCACCTTATGTCAAATATATTGAAACAACCCCGGCCGCTGGTTTAGGGTGGCGGGTGCCTCTGGCCGAAAAACCGGCTGGCCGGGCAGAATTCCTGAGGACGCTGGCGAAGATCGCGCGGCGCTCGTATTCAACAAGCGGAGGACACTCGAAATGACCACCCTGACTCGTGCCGACTGGGAACAACGCGCCCGCGACCTGAAAATCGAAGGCCGCGCCTACCTCAATGGCGAATACACCGACGCCGTCTCCGGCGAGACCTTCGAGTGCATCAGTCCGGTCGATGGCCGTCTGCTTGGCAAGATCGCCAGCTGTGACGCCGCCGACGCCCAGCGCGCCGTGGAAAACGCCCGCGCTACTTTCAATTCCGGCGTCTGGTCGCGCCTGGCGCCAACCAAACGCAAAGCCACCATGATTCGTTTTGCCGGCCTGCTTAAGCAGCACGCCGAAGAACTGGCCCTGCTCGAAACCCTCGACATGGGCAAGCCGATCAGCGATTCGCTGTACATCGACGTTCCGGGTGCGGCGCAAGCGCTGAGCTGGAGCGGTGAAGCGATCGACAAGATCTACGACGAAGTCGCCGCTACGCCGCACGACCAGCTGGGTCTGGTAACCCGCGAGCCGGTAGGCGTGGTCGGCGCCATCGTGCCGTGGAACTTCCCGCTGATGATGGCCTGCTGGAAACTCGGCCCGGCGCTGTCGACCGGTAACTCGGTGATCCTCAAGCCATCGGAAAAATCCCCGCTGACCGCCATCCGTATCGCTGCGCTGGCTGTTGAAGCCGGTATTCCGAAAGGCGTGCTCAACGTGCTGCCGGGCTACGGTCACACCGTCGGCAAGGCGCTGGCCCTGCACAACGATGTCGACACGCTGGTGTTCACCGGTTCGACCAAAATCGCCAAGCAACTGATGATCTACTCCGGCGAATCGAACATGAAACGCGTCTGGCTGGAAGCCGGCGGCAAGAGCCCGAACATCGTCTTTGCCGATGCGCCGGATCTGCAAGCGGCTGCCGAATCCGCTGCCAGCGCCATCGCCTTCAACCAGGGCGAAGTCTGCACCGCCGGTTCGCGTCTGCTGGTCGAGCGTTCGATCAAGGACACATTCCTGCCGATGGTGATCGAGGCGCTGAAAACCTGGAAACCGGGCAATCCGCTGGACCCGGCGACCAACGTCGGTGCGCTGGTCGATACCCAGCAGATGAACACCGTGCTGTCGTACATCGAATCCGGTCATACCGATGGCGCCAAACTGGTGGCTGGCGGTAAGCGCATTCTTCAGGAAACCGGCGGCACTTACGTTGAGCCGACCATTTTCGATGGCGTGAGCAACGCGATGAAGATCGCTCAGGAAGAGATCTTCGGCCCGGTGCTGTCGGTCATCGCTTTCGATACGGCTGAAGAAGCGATCCAGATCGCCAACGACACGCCGTATGGCTTGGCCGCTGCGGTATGGACTCAGGACATCTCCAAGGCGCATTTGACCGCCAAGGCACTGCGCGCCGGTAGCGTGTGGGTTAACCAGTACGATGGTGGTGATATGACCGCACCGTTCGGCGGCTTCAAGCAGTCGGGTAACGGTCGCGACAAATCGCTGCACGCGTTCGACAAGTACACCGAGCTGAAAGCGACGTGGATCAAGCTGTAAGCCGTTAGGAGGGTCTGTTCGCAAGAGCAGATCCTCCAGACGAGGCAGATCCCTGTGGGAGCGAGCCTGCTCGCGAAAGCGGTGTATCAGTCAGCCCATGTGCTGAATGTGCAGCCGCATTCGCGAGCAGGCTCGCTCCCACATTTGTTTGATGTGGCCTCTAAAAAAATAATCCACAGGAGCGTGGAACATGCGGTGGGCGACGTATTTCGCCGTGTTGGCGTCTGTCTTGAGTGTCGGCCTGGCCCTGGGGGTCAGCATGCCGTTGGTGTCGTTGCGCCTCGAAGGTTGGGGCTACGGCTCCTTCGCCATTGGTGTAATGGCAGCGATGCCAGCAATTGGCGTGTTGTTGGGCGCGAAGATTTCCAGTCATCTGGCGGCACGTTTCGGCACGGCGAACCTGATGCGCCTGTGCCTGTGGGCCGGGGCGCTGTCGATCGGTCTGTTGGCGTTGCTGCCGAGCTACCCGATCTGGCTGGTGCTACGGCTGATGATCGGGGTGATCCTGACCATCGTGTTCATCCTCGGCGAGAGCTGGATCAATCAACTGGTGGTCGAGAACTGGCGCGGGCGACTGGTGGCGCTGTATGGCAGCAGCTATGCGTTGAGCCAACTGTCGGGTCCGTTGCTGTTGGGCGCGCTGGGTACCGAGCATGATTACGGTTTCTGGGTCGGTGTCGCTTTGCTGTTGCTGTCGCCATTGCTCTTGCTGGGTCGCAGCGGTGCGCCGAGCAGTGAAGCCAGCAGCGTAACGTTCAAGGAATTGTGGGGCTTCGCCCGTGAGTTGCCGGCGATTGCCTGGGCGGTGTCGTTGTTCGCCGCATTCGAGGCGATGATCCTGACGTTACTGCCGGTGTATTGCCTGCAACAGGGCTTCACTGCCGAGATTGCGCTGGCGATGGTCAGCACGGTGGTGGTGGGTGATGCGCTGCTGCAACTGCCGATTGGTGCGCTGGCCGATTATCTGTCACGGCGTACGCTATTCGCCGGTTGTGCGGTGGTGTTGATGGTGTCGAGTCTGGCGATTCCGCTGTTGCTCGACACGCTACTGATCTGGCCATTGTGGGTATTGTTCGGGGCGAGTGCCGGTGGTTTGTTCACTCTGTCGCTGATTCTGATTGGCGAGCGTTATCGTGACGATGCGCTGGTGCGGGCGAATGCGCACATTGCGCAGTTGTGGGGTGTCGGTTGTCTGGTCGGGCCGCTGGCCGCGGGGGCGGGCAGCCAGTGGATCAGTGGGCATGCGTTGCCGTTGTTGATGGCGATCGGAGCGTTCGGGTTGGTGATATTGCTGTTGCGCCAAGGTGCATTTGGCGCAGTTACTGAGCCTGCCTGACATCAAAAGATCGCAGCCTTCGGCAGCTCCTACAGGAGGAATACACTTCAACTGTAGGAGCTGCCGAAGGCTGCGATCCTTTGCTTTTTTAAAGCATTCGCTCAAGCCCTACCGTGGTGCTGAACCACGCATTGAACCGCCGCCACCAACTCCCCGGCTCCTTGGTCAGGGTGTGCATCTGGCCGTTGTCCTCAGTGATCCAGACGATCTGGCCATCCTGTAACTTCGCCTCGTAACTCAGCGCCGGCGCCATCCCCTGCAAGGCCAGCTCACGCACATGCTCGGCCAACTCCGGACTGTCGACCAAGACCCCAACCTCGGTGTTCCACAACACCGAACGCGGGTCGAAGTTGAACGAGCCGATAAACGACTTCTGCCGATCAAAGATCATCGCTTTGCTGTGCAAGCTTGAATCAGAGCCGCGAAACGATTTGCTGTAAAAAACATGCGGGCCACTGCCGTAGTTATCCCCAGGCTGACGGCGCAGTTCATACAGTTTCACGCCATGCTCCAGCAACGCTTTGCGATACGGCGCATAGCCGCCGTGCACCGCTGGCACATCGGTGGCTTCCAGCGAGTTGGTCAGAAGGCTTACCGAGACGCCGGCATCGGCACGACCGGTCAGGTAAACCAGCCCTGGCTGGCCCGGCACGAAATACGCCGAAATCATGATCAGTTCTTTGCTGACGCCGCGCAACTCCGGACCCAACTGCGTGGTTAACAGCAATTGCGGATCCGGCTCACCCTTGGCCAAGACCTTGCTCGGCGCATCCCACAGCGCCTGATTCCATGCCCAGATCAGCTCTTTGCGCCAGATGTCCATGCGCGGTGCGGTCTTGAACGTCATCAACTGCTGGTACAGCGCGTGATTCTGTTTGCGGGTTTCCTCCAGCGATTCTTCCAGGCGTGTGCGGGTGTTCTCCAGGTCCTTGGCGGTCGGTTGGCTGGTAAGGAATTCGTCGATCGGTTTGCTCAGGGCGCTGTTCCAGTACTGGTCGAAACTGTGCCCGAGCTGCTCGGCCACCGGCCCGACACTGAGCATATCGATGTCGGTGAAATTCAGGTTTGGCTCGGCGTCGAAATATTCGTCACCGAGATTGCGCCCGCCGACGATGGCCACGCTGTTATCCGCCAGCCACAACTTGTTGTGCATGCGCCGGTGTTGCAGCGACAGGTTGAACAAGCGGCCTGCCGCGCGGGTGACGCCGGTGCTGCGGCCCAGATGCAGCGGGTTGAACAGACGAATCTGGATCTGCGGATGCGCCGCCAGCGTGGCGATGATCTGGTCCAGACCGTCGCTGGTGGTGTCGTCGAGCAGAATGCGCACGCGCACGCCGCGATCGGCAGCCTTGAGCAGTTCCTCCACCAGCATTCGCGTGCTGATGCCGTCATGGACGATGTAGTACTGCAGATCAAGGCTGGTCTGGGCGTTGCGGATCAGTTCGGCGCGGGCGGTGAACGCCTCGCTGCTGTTGGACAGCAGGCGAAACCCTGAGCGGCCATGGTAGGGCGCCGCTTGCGCCTGAATCGAACGACCGAAGCTGGAATCGGATGCCGGCAACGCCTGACTTGGCTCGCGCGGGACATCGAGACTGGCACAGCCGCTCAGGAACGAGGCGAGTAACAGCGAAGCGAGTAGGGGCTGTCTGAAGCTCACGTAGGATCATTCCGGTTGGCGGCAAGGGTCGGCATATGGACGCGGTTCTCTGGAAAAAGGTCAGTCGGCTTCCGCCAGCAATCTGACAGCGGTCTCGCCGACCTTGCGCACCGCCTCTTCGATCTGCGCTGTCGGTTTGGCAGCGTAGTTCATCCGCAGGCAATTGCGGTACTTGCCTGAGGCGGAAAAGATGCTGCCGACGGCAATCTGTACGCCTTGGTCAAGCAACTCGCGATTGAGTTTCAGGGTGTCGAAACCTTCCGGCAACTCGACCCACAGCATAAAGCTGCCTTGCGGCCGGCTGGCGCGGGTGCCCGCCGGAAAGTAGCGGGTCACCCAATCGATCATCAGGTCGCGACTGCGCTGGTATTGCGTGCGCATGCGCCGCAAATGCGGTTCGAAATGGCCAGCCTTGAGAAATTCGGCGATAGCGATCTGCGGCTGCGGCGCGGTCGAGCCGGTGCTGATGTATTTCATGTGCAACACCCGCTCAAGGTATCGACCCGGCGCGACCCAGCCAATGCGCAGCCCCGGCGCAAGGGTCTTGGAAAACGAACTGCACAACAACACACGGCCGTCTTCGTCGAAGGATTTGATCGTGCGAGGGCGCGGGTAGGTGTAGGACAGTTCGCCATACACGTCGTCCTCGATGATCGCTACGTCGAAGCGCTGCGCGAGGTTGAGCAGGGCGCGTTTGCGCGACTCCGGCATGATGTAGCCGAGCGGGTTATTGCAGTTGGGCGTGAGCTGGATGACCTTGATCGGCCATTGTTCCAGTGCCAGTTCCAGCGCTTCGAGGCTGATCCCGGTGAGCGGGTCGGTGGGAATTTCCAGGGCTTTCATGCCCAGGCCTTTGAGGGTCTGCATGGCGCCATGAAAGCTTGGCGAGTCCACCGCGACAATGTCTCCCGGTTCGCAGATCGCGTGGATGCTGGTAGACAGCGCTTCGTGGCAACCGGTGGTGATCACCAGATCGCTCGCGCTCAACTGGCAGCCGGAGTCGAGCATCAGTCGAGCGATCTGTTCGCGCAGTTCTAGAGTGCCGTGGATGTTGTCGTAATACAGACCGGGCATGTCCTGACGGCGGCTGATCCGCGCCAGCCCACGCAGCAAAGGCTTCATCGTCGGCGAGCTGATGTCCGGCATGCCACGACCCAGTTGCACGACATCCTTGCGCGGCACCGCACGAATCAACTCCAGCACTTGATCCCACTGCGAAATCTCCACCGGGCGCTGCGCCGGACGGCCGACGGCGGGCAGCTCCGGCAGTTCGCGGCCGACCGGCACAAAGTAGCCGGACTTGGGTTTCGGCGTGGCCAGGCCGCTGTCTTCGAGCACGCGATAGGCCTGTTGCACCGTGCTCAGACTGACCCCGTGTTCGACGCTCAAGGCGCGCACCGATGGCAGCCGGTCACCTGGGCGATAGAAGCCGTTTTCGATGCGCGTGCCGAGCAATTCGGCGAGGTTTACATAAAGGGTCATGTCGCTGCCTCGGTGCGGTGATTCGATAAACCAGTACAGATCTCGCAAAAATCGACAATTCAGTCGACAAAGCGGCAAATCTGTATGGAGTTAATACAGTGTCTTTGAATCTGTAATGGTTTTGCTCGCCCGCGCATCATGGAATCTCTGGCTACCCAAGTAAACAGGAGCATTGAAAATGAACGGCTTGAGCGATGTGCGGTTGACGTTACACGGTCAGGAACTGGCGGCAGGGCAGAAGGACAGTGCGCGCAATGAGATCATGCGCAATGCGCCGTCCGGCCTGAGTCGCTGGAGTCTGTTGTGGCATCGTCTGCACACGCGCAAGGCGTTGCTGGCGCTGACGGCGGATCAGCTCAAGGACATCGGGCTGACGCGTGAGCAGGCGCAGGAGGAGGGGTTGAAGCCGTTCTGGCGGATCTGACAACCACTGATCGCTCCCACGCTCTGCGTGGGAGCGCCGCGCCGGACGCTCCGCGTCCGCTGTGACGCAGAGCGTCACTGGATGCATTCCCACGCAGAGCGTGGGAACGATCACTCAGACCAACTCTTTAAGGCGATGCCACAACATCCCCAACGCCAACAACGGCGAACGCAAATGCTTGCCGCCCGGGAAGGTGATGTGCGGCACCTTGGCAAACAGATCAAAGCCCCCGCTGTGCTGCCCGCTGATCGCTTCGGCCAATAACTTGCCCGCCAGGTGCGTGGCATTCACCCCGTGGCCTGAATAGGCCTGGGCGTAATACACGTTCGGCTGGTCCGCGAGCCGGCCAATCTGCGGCAAGCGGTTCGCGCCGATACCGATCATGCCGCCCCACTGATAGTCGATTTTCACGCCAGCGAGTTGCGGGAACACTTCGAGCATCTTCGGCTGCATGTAGGCGCCGATATCCTTTGGATCGCGTCCCGAATAGTGGCAGGCGCCGCCGAACAGCAAACGACGATCCGCCGAGAGTCGGTAATAATCCAGCGCGACACGTTGGTCGCAGACCGCCATGTTCTGCGGCAGCAGGTTATGCGCCTGTTCTTCGCTCAACGGCTCGGTGGCGATGATGTAGCTGCCCGCGGGCAGGACCTTGCCGCTGAGTTGCGGATTCAGATCACTGAGATACGCGTTGCAGCCAAGCACGAGGGTCTTGGCGCGCACCGAACCTTGAGCTGTATGGACTTTGACTTCAGGGCCGTAATCGATACGCGTCACTGCCGAGTGTTCAAACAGTTTAACGCCCAGTTGCTGCGCTGCTGCTGCTTCGCCCAAGGCCAGGTTCAGCGGATGCAGATGCCCGGAGCCCATGTCGATCAAGCCGCCGACATAGCGTTTGGAACCGACCACCGTGTGCATGTCGTGGGCTTGCAGCAAGCGGGTTTCGTAGCGATAGCCAAGGCCACGCAGTTCTTCGGCGTCTTCGGCAAAGCCTTCGAGGTCGGACGGTTTGTTGGCGAGGTCGCAATAGCCCCAGGTCAGGTCGCAGGCAATCTGAAAACGCTCGACGCGCTGGCGAACGATTTCCACTGCTTCCAGGCCCATCAGTTTCATCTCGCGCACGCCGTCGGCACCGATGACGTTGGTGAACTGATCGAGGCCGTGACCGACGCCGCGAATAAGCTGCCCGCCGTTGCGACCGCTGGCGCCCCAACCGATCTTGTGCGCTTCCAGCAACACCACGCTGAGGCCGCGTTCGGCCAGTTCCAGCGCCGTGTTCAACCCGGAAAAGCCGCCGCCGACCACACAGACGTCGGCCAGCACGTCACCTTGCAACACCGGGTGATCGGGCTGCGGCAGGCTGCTGGCGGCGTAGTAAGAGGCAACGTGGGGTTGGCTCGCGGAGGTAAAGGCGCGGGCAGTCATGGGCGTCATCCAACGGCTAAGTGTCGAGAAAATTTGACGGAGCATAAGCCGCACGCCCGAACGTGGGCAACATTGGTCGGCCTGCGGTGTCTGGATCGCGGCTTTTGCGGCACAATTGCCGCCTATTCCTCCTCGGTCATCGCTGCAATGAGCTGCAACAGCCAGAAAATCCGCACCTTGCGCCAGCAGATACCCTCGTTCGAGTGCGTGCCCGGCTGCCACGATTGCTGCGGCCCGGTGACCACTTCGCCGGAAGAAATGGCCCGCCTGCCACGCAAGACCCGCGCCGAGCAGGATGCGGCGATGGAAGAGCTGAACTGTGTGCACCTGGGGCCGAACGGCTGCACGGTGTATGAAGAGCGGCCGTTGATTTGCCGTTTGTTCGGCACGACCAAGACCTTGCCTTGCCCGAATGAGCGGCGCCCGGTGGAGCTGATTCATCCGAGAGTGGAGAAGCAGATATTCGAGTACATGGCGGCGAATCGGCAGGTTTTGGTTTAGCGCGTTCACTCGGAACCGAGTCGACGCCATCGCGAGCAGGCTCGCTCCCACATTTGGAATGCATTTCCCTGTGGGAGCGAGCCTGCTCGCGAATGGAGCGCCAGCGATCTTCAATCCGGAATAGGTAAGCTCAAGCTCTCTTTAACCTCTTCCATCACGATATAGCTCTTCGACTCGCGCACATGCGGCAGCTTCAGCAGAATGTCGCCGAGCAGCTTGCGGTAAGACGCCATCTCGGAAATCCGCGCCTTCACCAGATAGTCGAAATCCCCCGACACCAGATGACACTCCAGCACGTGCGGCAACTTCAGCACCGCGCGTCGGAACTCCTCGAAAGTGTCGCCGGATTTGTAGTCGAGGCTGATCTCGACGAACACCAGCAAGCTACCCTTCAAATGCTGCGGATTCAGCCGGGCGTTGTAGCCCATGATGATTCCTTCGCGCTCCAGACGCCGTACTCGTTCGGTGCAGGGCGTGGTAGAGAGGCCGACCTTTTCCCCAAGTTCGGTAAAGGAAATCCGCCCGTCCGCCTGCAGGATCCGCAAGATATTGCGGTCGATCTTGTCCAGCTCACGTTTGGTCTGAGTGTTGGTACGCATAGGGGATGCGCCTCCGTGAAAAGGGTTTTTGCCGAGAATTGTCGCCAAATATAGGCGCTTATATAGTGAAAAGCACTGGCATTTCTTTTTTACACTGCGCGCATCATTGCTCTAACAACAGACGTACGCGGCCCCGCCGCGATGAGGGATACAAAAATGCGCGTAATGGTCTTGGGTAGCGGCGTCATCGGTACCGCCAGTGCTTACTATCTGGCCCGTGCCGGGTTTGAAGTGGTGGTGGTCGACCGACAGCCAGCCGCGGCCATGGAGACCAGTTTCGCCAACGCCGGCCAGGTCTCGCCGGGCTACGCCTCGCCGTGGGCCGCGCCGGGCGTGCCGCTGAAGGCGATCAAGTGGCTGTTGCAGCGCCACGCCCCTCTCGCGATAAAAGCCACCGCCGACATCGACCAGTACCTGTGGATGGCGCAGATGCTGCGCAACTGCACCGCCAGCCGTTACGCGGTGAACAAGGAGCGCATGGTGCGTCTGTCCGAGTACAGCCGCGACTGCCTCGATGAATTGCGCGCCGAAACCGGCATCGCCTACGAAGGCCGCAGCCTCGGCACGACTCAGCTGTTCCGCACCCAGGCACAACTGGATAACGCCGCCAAAGACATCGCCGTGCTGAAAGAATCCGGCGTGCCGTTTGAAGTACTCGACCGCGCCGGCATTGCCCGCGTAGAGCCGGCCCTGGCGGGTGTCACTGACATCCTCGCCGGTGCCCTGCGCCTGCCGAATGACCAGACCGGCGACTGCCAGATCTTCACCACGCGCCTCGCCGAAATGGCCGTGAAACTCGGTGTCGAATTCCGCTTTGGCCAGGACATTCAGAAACTCGACTACGCCGGTGATCGCATCAACGGTGTGTGGATCGACGGCAAGCTGGAAACCGCTGACCGCTACGTACTGGCGCTCGGCAGCTACTCGCCGCAACTGCTCAAACCGCTGGGCATCAAGGCCCCGGTGTATCCGCTCAAGGGTTACTCGCTGACCGTGCCGATCACCAACCCGGCAATGGCCCCGACCTCGACCATTCTCGACGAGACCTACAAGGTCGCGATCACCCGTTTCGACAACCGCATCCGCGTCGGTGGCATGGCCGAGATCGCCGGTTTTGACCTGTCGCTGAACCCGCGCCGGCGCGAAACCCTGGAGATGATCGTCAACGACCTTTATCCTCAGGGCGGTAATCTGGCTGAGGCAAGTTTCTGGACCGGTCTGCGTCCGACCACCCCGGACGGCACGCCGATCGTTGGCGCCACACCGTTCAAGAATCTGTTCCTCAACACCGGTCACGGCACGCTCGGTTGGACCATGGCGTGCGGCTCCGGTCGTTTGCTGGCCGATCTGATGGCGAAGAAAAAGCCGCAGATCAGCGCCGAAGGCCTCGATATTTCCCGTTACGGCAACAAAATTCAGGAGTCCGCAAAACATGGCAATCCAGCGCCAGCTCACCAATGAGCGCATGAGTCAGATCGTCAGCCACAACGGCACCGTGTATCTGGCCGGGCAGGTCGGCGACGACTTCGACGCCGGGATTGAACAGCAGACTCGCGAGGTACTGGCCAATATCGAGCGCTTGCTCGATCTGGCTGGCACCGACAAACAGCATCTGCTCTCGGCGACGATCTACCTGAACGACATCGAAGCACACTTTGCCGGGATGAACTCGGTGTGGGACCAGTGGCTGCCAAAAGGTGCTGCCCCGGCCCGTGCCACCGTCGAAGCGAAGATGGCCAAGCCGAGCATTCTGGTAGAGATTTCCATCGTCGCCGCGTTGCCGTAACCGTTGTAAAGATCCCTCTCCCGGCGCTGTTGGCGGTTCACGTCGTCAGTCGGCGCCGGTTTTTCTTCCCATGACCGCCTAGAAGTCTGCCGCCATGCGTCCTGCCCGTGCCCTGATCGACCTAGAAGCCCTGCGCCACAACTACCGAATTGCCCGCGAAGTCACTGGTGCCAAGGCGCTTGCGGTGATCAAGGCGGACGCCTACGGCCATGGCGCGGTGCGTTGCGCCCAGGCACTGGAAGCCGAGGCCGACGGTTTTGCCGTCGCCTGCATCGAAGAAGCGCTGGAGTTGCGCGCGGCCGGCATCAAGGCCCCGGTGTTGTTGCTCGAAGGCATCTTCGAAGCCGATGAGCTGGCGCTGGTTGTCGAGCATGATTTCTGGACCGTGGTGCATTCGTTGTGGCAGCTCGAAGCGATCGAGCAGGCGACACTGAGCAAGCCGATCACCGTGTGGCTGAAGCTTGATTCGGGCATGCACCGCGTTGGTCTGCATCCGAAGGACTATCCGGCGGCCTATCAGCGTCTGCTGGCCAGCGGCAAAGTGGCGAAGATCGTGTTGATGAGCCACTTCGCCCGTGCAGATGAGCTGCACGCGCAGAGCAGCACCGAACAAGTCGCGGTGTTTGAAGCGGCGCGTCAGGGCCTGGCGGCGGAAGTCAGCTTGCGCAACTCGCCGGCTGTGCTCGGTTGGCCGCAGATTCACAGCGATTGGGTGCGCCCGGGCATCATGCTTTATGGTGCGACGCCGTTTGAAGAAGCCAACGCTGTGGCCGAGCGCCTGCAACCGGTGATGACCCTCGAATCGAAAGTCATCTGTGTGCGTGAGCTGCCCGCTGGCGAGCCGATCGGCTACGGCGCCAAATTCATCACCGACAAACCGATGCGCATCGGCGTGGTCGCCATGGGGTACGCCGACGGCTACCCGCGTCAGGCGCCGACCGGAACGCCGGTACTGGTGGCGGGTAAACGCAGCCGGATTCTCGGTCGCGTGTCGATGGACATGCTCTGCATCGACCTCACCGATGTGCCTGAAGCTGGCCTCGGTTCGAGCGTTGAGCTGTGGGGCAAAAACATCCTCGCCAGCGAAGTGGCGCAGTGGGCCGACACCATTCCGTACCAGATCTTTTGCAATCTGCGCCGAGTGCCAAGGCTCTATTCCGAGGGTTGACGCCGCTGCGGGGGCGAAGTGTTGTAAATACTGAACGCTGTCGCCATGATAACGCTCAATATTCTTACAACATCAGGAGGCTCCCGCCTTGGACGTCGGTGAACGACTGCAATCGATCCGCAAGCTCAAAGGGCTTTCCCAGCGTGAACTCGCCAAACGCGCGGGCGTCACCAACAGCACCATTTCGATGATCGAAAAGAACAGCGTCAGCCCTTCGATCAGTTCGCTGAGGAAGGTACTGGGCGGGATTCCCATGTCCATGGTCGAGTTCTTTTCCGAAGAAATCCTGCAGGAAGTCCCGACCCAGATCGTCTACAAGGCCAACGAGCTGATCGACATTTCCGACGGCGCCGTGACCATGAAACTGGTCGGCCGCGCGCACCCCAGCCGCGCCATCGCCTTCCTCAACGAAATCTACCCACCGGGTGCCGACACCGGCGAAGAAATGCTCACCCATGAAGGCGAAGAAACCGGGATTCTGGTGGAAGGTCGTCTGGAACTGGTGGTGGGTCTGGAAACTTTTATTCTCGAAGCCGGCGACAGCTACTACTTTGAAAGTACCAAGCCGCACCGTTTTCGTAATCCGTTCGACGCGCCTGCGCGACTAATCAGCGCAGCCACGCCGGCGAATTTTTAACAAAGAGGTGCCAAGCCATGATGGCAAAGGCATCCGGACCGTTTATCTACCGTGCGGTATAACCCCTTCGACTATGGGGTTGTTTCAGTGTGGCGGGCTACCCGCTATACTTCCGCCCGCCTGCGAACCGTGGCCGCAGGCGTGAATAGCCACCATTGAGGGTGAACGCGTGAACCTAATTATGAAAATGCTGGCCGCACCAGCAACCGTACTGGCCCTCTGGGCTGTCAGCGCTCAAGCTGCGACGAATGACGACATTGCCAAACGCCTGGAGCCGGTTGGCCAGGTGTGTGTACAAGGTCAGGAATGCAAGGGGATGGAAGTTGCCGCTTCCGCAGGCGGCGGTGGCGGGGCGAAAACCCCGGATGAGGTGATTGCCAAGCATTGCAATGCTTGCCACGGTACCGGGTTGTTGGGCGCGCCGAAGATCGGTGACACCGCAGCGTGGAAAGAGCGTGCTGATCATCAGGGTGGCCTCGACGGCATCCTGGCCAAGGCCATTACCGGCATCAATGCCATGCCGCCGAAAGGCACCTGCGCCGATTGCTCGGATGATGAGTTGAAGGGCGCGATCCAGAAGATGTCTGGCCTGAAGTAAGGCGCACTTCTGACGAAAAAAACCGTCTTCGGACGGTTTTTTTGTGGGCGCGATTCAAGAACCCCTCACCCCAGCCCTCTCCCGGAGGGAGAGGGGGCAGACCGAGTTGTCTTTCGTCCGACATCGACCTGAAACATCAAGTCGATTATGGATTCGGCAAAGCAGGTTCACGTCGGCGTACCTCTCCAATATCCCCCAATCAGTCCCCTCTCCCTCCGGGAGAGGGCTAGGGTGAGGGCAAACAATCTCCAGTCATAAAAAACTCCCGTGGCCGACAATCGTCCAGGAATTTGGGCTGTCCTTTGCAGCAAACTCAAGGCAAGCTCGGTCTACCCCTATTCACGGAACGGGCAGGAGGCTTCAGATGGTGCAGTTGTGTTCGATCGAACAGGCGGTGGACGACGTGCTGGCGCGGTTGCCGGCGCATATCCACATGGGCATGCCGCTGGGGTTGGGCAAGCCCAATCACTTCGTCAACGCGCTGTACCGGCGGATCAAAGGCCTGCCCCAGCGGCAACTGACGATCTACACTGCCCTGTGCCTTGGCCGTCCGAATCTGGGCGATGGTTTGCAAAAACGCTTCATCGAACCCTTCGTCGAACGCGTCTTCGGTGACTATCCGGAATTCGATTTCCTCGCCGACCTGCACCGCGACAGCCTGCCCGCCAACATCCGCATCGAACAGTTCTTCATGCAGCCCGGCAGCCTGCTCAACAGCGCGCCGGCCCAGCAGGATTACGTCAGCAGCAATTACAGCCACGCCGCCCGCGACATCAACGCCGCCGGGCTCAATCTGGTGGCGCAATTACTGGCCAGCAGCAGCGAGCATCCCGATCGACTGAGCCTGAGTTGCAATCCCGACATTACCCTCGACCTGTTGCCGATGATCGCCAAGCGCCGCCACGCCGGGGAGACCATTTTGCTGGTCGGTCAGGTGCACACCGATCTGCCGTACATGCCCGGTGATGCCGAAGTCGATATCGACACCTTCGACCTGCTGATCGACGCGAAGGACAGCAGCACGCTGTTTTCCACGCCGAACATGCCGGTGGGCTTTCAGGATCATTTCATTGGCTTGCACGCCAGCACGCTGGTGCGCGACGGCGGTACATTGCAGATCGGCATCGGCTCGATGGGCGATGCCCTGACCGCCGCTCTGCTCGCCCGTCAGGCAGATAACGCCGGATACACAGCGTTACTCAATGACATCAACCTCAGCCAGTGGGCGCAATTGATCGAACGCGAGGGCGGCACGGGGCCGTTCGCCAAAGGCCTGTACGGTTGCAGCGAAATGTTCGTCAACGGCCTGCTGGTGCTGGCGGATGCCGGGATCATCCGCCGCAAGGTCTACCCCGATGTGCCAACGCAGGAACAGGCCAACGCCGGCACCCTCGACGAGGCGGCGCAGACTGACGGCATCTCGGTGCACGGCGGTTTCTTCCTTGGCCCGCGCAGTTTCTACGAGCGCCTGCGTGAGTTACCGCAGAGCAAACGCATCGAATTCAACATGACCCGCATCAGTTACATCAACGAGTTGTATGGGCAGGAAGAGCTCAAGCGCTTGCAGCGTCTTGACGCGCGATTCATCAACACCGTGTTCACTATGACTTTGCTCGGTGCCGGTGTGGCGGATCAACTGGAGGATGGACGGGTACTCAGCGGTGTCGGCGGGCAGTACAACTTCGTCGCGCAGGGCCACGCGCTGCACGATGCCCGATCGATTCTGATCCTGCGTAGCTGGCGCGAATCCGGTGGTGACGTCAGTTCCAACATCGTCTGGGAATACGGCCATTGCACGATCCCACGGCATCTGCGCGACATCGTCGTGACCGAGTACGGCATCGCTGATCTGCGCGGCAAAGCCGACGCAGTAGTGATCGAGTCGCTGCTGAACATTAGTGACTCGCGCTTCCAGCAGGGGCTGATCGAGCAAGCGCAAAAGGTCGGCAAGCTGCCAAAGGATTTCCGCCTCGACCCACGCTTTGCCGATAACACACCGCAGCGTCTGCAGGCGATCGCCGCACGGCATCCGAACCTGTTTCCGGAGTATCCGCTGGGCTGTGATTTCACTGCGATCGAACGGGATTTGCTGCGGGCGCTGAACTGGCTGAAGAGCAAATTCAAACTCACCGAAATCCTCGATCTCGGCAAAGCAGCCCTCGATGCGCCCGAGGCATCGCTATACCCCGAACACCTCGAACGCATGCAGCTGACAAACCCGGAAGGCCTGAAAGAAGACCTCTTCCAACGCCTGCTGCTCACCGGCCTCAAAGCCACCACCCAATAACTGCCTGACCCAAAACAACTGTAGGAGTGAGCCTGCTCGCGATAGCGGTGTTTCAACCGACGAATATATCGACTGACACTACGCTATCGCGAGCAGGCTCACTCCTACAGGGGGGCTGCGGTGTGGCTTTATTCGATGAAAGTGACCACGCCATCCTTCAGCGATTTCACCCGAGCCAGCGATTCAACGCGGTAGCCCTGCGAATCCAGTTCGGCACGCCCGCCCTGGAACGACTTCTCGATCACGATGCCCAGACCGGCAACGGTCGCGCCGGCCTGCTTGATGATCGAGATCAGCGCTTGCGACGCCTTACCGTTGGCCAGGAAGTCGTCGATGATCAGCACGCGGTCGCTGCTGGTCAGGTGGCGCGGAGAGATCGCCACGGTGCTTTCGGTCTTTTTGGTGAAGGAGTAAACGGTCGCCGACAGCAGGTTTTCGGTCAGGGTCAGGGACTGTTGCTTGCGGGCGAAGATCACCGGCACGCCGAGGTTCAGACCGGTCATGATCGCCGGGGCTATCCCTGAGGCTTCGATGGTGACGATCTTGGTGATGCCCGAGTCCTTGAACAGCGAGGCGAATTCGTCGCCGATCAGCTTCATCAGGGCCGGGTCGATCTGGTGGTTCAGGAAGGCGTCGACCTTCAGGACCTGGTCGGAAAGCACAATGCCTTGTTCGCGGATTTTCTGGTGCAATGCTTCCATGAAGCTGTCCTCTTTTGGCGCTTTGTGCGCCGAAGGTCTAGTAAAAAAAGTGGTCAATTCTAGCGCTTTAACATCGCGCGTATATCAGCCAATGCGCTATTGCCACGCACGACTTTGACTTCGGTCGGTGTGTCGTCGTTGCCTTCCCAGGCCAGATCGTCCGGCGGTAGCTCATCGAGGAAGCGGCTCGGCGCGCAGTCGATGATCTCGCCGTACTGCTTGCGCTTGGCGGCGAAGGTGAAGGCCAGGGTCTGGCGCGCGCGGGTGATGCCCACGTAGGCCAGTCGGCGTTCTTCTTCGATGGTGTCGGCTTCGATGCTGGAGCGGTGCGGGAGGATTTCCTCTTCCATGCCCATGATGAACACGTAAGGGAATTCCAGACCCTTGGACGCATGCAGCGTCATCATCTGCACGCCTTCGGCGCCGTCTTCCTCTTCCTGCTGACGTTCGAGCATGTCGCGCAGGACCAGTTTGCCGATGGCGTCCTCGACGGTCATTTCGCCTTCTTCGTCCTTTTCAAGGGTGTTTTTCAACGCCTCGATCAGGAACCAGACGTTGCTCATCCGGTAATCGGCCGCCTTGTCGCTGGAGCTGTTGGTGCGCAGCCAGTTCTCATAGTCGATGTCCATGACCATGCTGCGCAGCGCCGAGATCGGATCCTCGCCGGCGCACTGCTCACGGACCTTGTCCATGAAGCGTTTGAAGCGCGACAGGCGATCGGTGAAGCGGCTGTCCAGATGTTCGCCCAGACCGATTTCGTCGGTGGCGGCGTACATCGAAATTTTGCGTTCGGTGGCGTAGTTGCCGAGTTTTTCCAGGGTGGTCGAGCCGATTTCCCGGCGTGGCACGTTGATCACGCGCAGGAAGGCGTTGTCGTCATCCGGGTTGACGATCAGGCGGAAGTAGGCCATCAGGTCTTTCACTTCCTGGCGGCCGAAGAAGCTGTTGCCGCCGCTCAGGCGGTACGGCACCTGGTGGTGCTGCAGCTTCAGTTCGATCAGCTTGGCCTGGTAGTTGCCGCGATAAAGGATGGCGAAATCGCTGTACGGACGGTCGGTGCGCAAGTGCAGGCTGAGGATTTCCATGGCCACGCGCTCGGCTTCGGCGTCCTCGTTGCGGCAGCGGATCACGCGGATCTCGTCGCCGTGGCCCATCTCGCTCCACAGCTGCTTTTCGAATTCGTGCGGGTTGTTCGAGATCAGCACGTTGGCGCAGCGCAGGATGCGGCTGGTGGAGCGGTAGTTCTGCTCGAGCATCACCACTTTCAGGGACGGATAGTCGTCCTTGAGCAGCATCAGGTTTTCCGGCCGCGCGCCGCGCCAGGCGTAGATCGACTGGTCGTCGTCGCCAACCACGGTGAACTGGTTGCGCTTGCCGATGAGCATTTTTACCAGCAGGTATTGGCTGGCGTTGGTGTCCTGGTATTCGTCGACCAGCAGGTAACGCACCTTGTTCTGCCACTTTTCGAGGATGTCGGCATGTTCTTCGAAGAGTTTTACCGGCAGCAGGATCAGGTCGTCGAAGTCCACCGCGTTGAACGCTTTCAGCGTCCGCTGGTAGTGGGTGTAGACGATGGCGGCGGTCTGTTCCTTGGGATTGCGCGCGTTCTCCAGCGCCTGAGGCGGCAGAATCAGGTCGTTTTTCCAGGCGCCGATCATGTTCTTGATCTCGTCGACGCCGTCGTCTCCCGCGTACTCCTTCTGCATGATGTCGGTCATCAGGGCTTTGACGTCGGTCTCGTCGAAGATCGAGAAACCGGGTTTGTAGCCCAGCCGCACGTGTTCCTTGCGGATGATGTTCAGACCGAGGTTGTGGAACGTGCAGACCGTCAGGCCGCGACCTTCGCCGGCCCGCAGCAGGGTGCCGACCCGCTCTTTCATCTCGCGCGCGGCCTTGTTGGTAAAGGTCATGGCGACGATGTACTGGGCTCGGATGCCGCAGTTCTGGATCAGGTGCGCGATTTTGCGCGTGATCACGCTGGTCTTGCCGGAGCCAGCACCGGCGAGCACCAATAGAGGGCCGCCGACGTAGTTCACGGCTTCTTGCTGCCGGGGATTGAGTCGGGACATACGAAAATTCGGGAGTCGTTGACGAAATGGGCCGGCATTTTAACAGGCTCAGCGATTTGTGCTGCTCTCTCCGACTTGTGACGTACCACGCGATTCAAATTTGCCGGTTTTGTTACTTTCGCGGAGGATGCGCGGTGATTTTGCGGCTAATGTTCTCATTCGTGACACAAAATAACGTTTTGATAACCGTTGTCATTTGGTCATTGAACGGCGCAACGGCATAATGCCCCGCCCACATCATTGCAGAGTCTAGGGAGCTAGCTTGTCTACGCCTGTCGAACCCTTGCGTTTGCTGCTACTGGCCGAAGAGCCAGCGTGGACAGCGTTATTGCGTGAGTGTCTGGCTCCGATGGGGAGCGCGGCGGTGCTGATCAGCGCGCCGAGCTGGGATTCGGTCAGCAGTTTGTTCGAAGACAACCGCCATGCGGTGTTGTTGACCCTTCCGGCATTGCAACCGGCACCGGGCCGTTGCAGCCTGCCGACGGTCTTGCTGCTGGAACATGAACCGGACACCGCGCCGGTTGGCGTCAGTGACTGGCTGGTGTTCGACGCCCTCGACGCCGGCATGCTGCGCCGCTGCCTGCGCCATGTGCGCGAACGCGGCGTTCTCGAAAACACCCTGCAACGCCTCGCCGAGCAGGATCCGCTGACCGGCATCGCCAACCGTCAGGGTTTCCAGACCTTGCTTGCTGCGCGCCTCGCGGAAAACGACGGTCGCGGCCTGGCCCTCGGGCATCTCGATCTCGACAACTTCCGCCACGCCAACGATGCGCTTGGCCATCAGGCGGGCGATCGCTTGATCCTGCAAGTGGTCGCACGCCTGAAAAGTCAGCTCGAAGCCGGTGATCAACTGGCGCGGCTGGGCAGCGATGAGTTTGCCCTGCTGATCGACACCCGCCGTGCACCGCAGCGCGCCGAGTGGATGGCCGAACGCATCACCGAAGCGCTCGCCGAACCGTATTGGGTCGATGGCGAAAGCCTGCTGATCGGCTCCAGTCTCGGCATCGCCCACGCCCGCGCGCAGGGCGGCGCCGATCCGCTGATGTGGCACGCCCACATCGCCATGCAGCAGGCCAAGAGCACCCAGGGCTGCACCTTCCATATCTTCAACGAACGCATCAACCGCAATGCGCGGAGCATGGCCGACCTCGAAAGCGAGTTGCGCCGAGCGTTGCGTCGCGATGAGCTGGAATTGCATTACCAGCCACGCCTGAATCTTGAGGATGGCCAGATTGTCGGCCTCGAAGCGTTGGTGCGCTGGCGTCATGGCGAGCGCGGTTTGCTGCCGCCGAGTGAATTTGTCCCTTTGGCCGAACAGAGCGGTTTGATCGTGCCGCTGGGTTACTGGGTGATTTCCCGGGCCTTGCGTGACATGCAGGCGTTGCGCGAGCGCGGGCTGCCGGCGCTGCACATGGCGATCAACCTGTCATTCCGCCAGTTTCAAGACAGTCAGTTGTTGCCGACGCTGAGCCGGTTGATTGCCGAGCGTGGCGTTGAGGCGCAGTGGCTGGAATTCGAACTGACAGAAACCGCCGTGATGCGCCGTAGCGATCTGGTCAAGCAGACCATGGACGCTCTCGGCCGTCTCGGTGTGCGCTTCTCGCTGGATGACTTTGGCACCGGGTTCTCGTCGTTCGTGCACCTCAACAGCCTGCCGATCACCTTGCTGAAGATCGACAAAAGCTTTGTCGGCGGCATGGAGCAGCGCGAAGAGAACCGCAAACTGGTGCACGCGATGATCAATCTCGCGCACAACCTGCATCTGGAAGTGGTGGCGGAGGGGGTGGAAACCCCTGAACAGCTAGAACTGTTGCGCGGGTTTGGTTGCGATCAGGTGCAGGGTTATCTGATCAGCCGGCCGTTGCCCTTGGCGGAATTGGTTGAATATCTCACCTTCGGCTCAAGCCAGCAGCCAGCCCTCGAGATCGTAAGCTGAACACATAACCCCTGTAGGAGTGAGCCTGCTCGCGATAGCAATCTACCAGTCAACATTTGCTTCGACTGACACACCGCAATCGCGAGCAGGCTCACTCCTACAAGGGATCTCAGTCGGTCTGCGGGACCGTAAACTGACTTGATGACGCAGGCTCCAGCCGAATCATCCGCTTCATTTTCCACTCGAACGCCAGCGTCAAACTCACCGCCGCACACGCCAGGCCCAACGCCAATCCCCACCAGACGCCCGTCGGCCCCCAATTGAGGTGGAACGCCATCCACCACGCCGCCGGTGCGCCAATCAGCCAATAGCAAGCGAGCCCGACCAGAAACGTGGTCTTCGCATCCTTGAGTCCACGGATGCAGCCCATGGCAATCGTCTGCGTGCCGTCGAACAGCTCGAACCACGCCGCCACTGCTAGCAGGCTCACCGCCAGGCGAATCACCTCGGCAAACGCCGGATCGTTGTGATCGAGGAACAACCCGACCAACTGGTTGGGCAACAGCCAGAACACCATCGCGAATCCCAACATCACCACCGCGCCAAAGACGATCCCGACCCGTCCGGACATCCGCGCATCACTCAGTTGCCCGGCGCCGTAATGCTGGCCGACGCGCATGGTGATCGCGTACGACATCCCCGCCGGCACCATGAACGCCACCGAGACAATTTGCAGGGCAATCTGGTGCGCGCCCAACTGCGTGCTACCCATGGTGCCCATGCACAGAGCTGCGAACGCGAACAAACCGACTTCCACCGCATACGTGCCACCGATTGGCAGGCCGAGGCGCCACAACTCTTTCAGGTACTGCCGGTTCGGCCGCGACAGGCCCGCGCGCAGCGGGTACGCGTCATAGGCCGGATGCCGGCGGATGTGCCAGGCCAGCGCCAACGCCATGCAATTGGCGACAATCGCTGTGACCAGGCCGATGCCCGTCAGGCCCATTTTCGGCAGACCGAACATGCCGGTGATCAGCGCGTAATTGAGCAGGAAATTCGCCACCGTGCCGGCCAGACTGATGACCATCACCGGTGTCGCCCGGCCGATTGCACTGGTGAAACCGCGCAGGGCCATGAAACTGAGGTAGCCGGGCAGGGCGAAGGGCAGGGCAATCAGGAATTGCCCGGCCGCGTTGACGTTGGTTTCGGTCTGGCCGAACAGCAGCAACACCGGTTTCAGGTTCCACAGCAGCAACCCGGCGCCCAGCGCCATCAGCCACGCCAGCCACAATCCGGCCTGGGTCAGACGCGCAGCGCCAATGATGTCGCCGGCGCCCTTGCGAATCGCCACCAATGTGCCGACCGCTGCAATCACGCCGATGCAGAAAATCGACACGAACGAATAAGTCGCCGCACCGAGACCGCCGCCCGCGAGCGCTTCAGGACTCAGGCGCGCCATCATCAACGTGTCAGTCAGCACCATCAACATGTGCGCCAACTGTGAAGCAATCAACGGCCCTGCCAGCCGCAGAATGGCCCAGAGTTCGGTACGCACAGGATGCTGCATGGTCATCACCACTCAATTTCAGAGGGAACAGGAGACCGTCGATTCTCGGCGCTTGGCGGGCTTTGCACAAAGGGATAAAAAGGATGGGTCGCATGATTAAAACTCATCCTAGGTAAAGGGTTTAAGATTGGCTTTATCCCGCTATCGGAGCTTTCTGCATGTCTCGTCGTCTTCCTCCCTTATATGCCCTGCGCGCATTTGAAGCGGCGGCGCGACATAGTTCGTTCACCCGGGCTGCCGAGGAACTGTCGATTACCCAGAGTGCGGTAAGTCGGCATATTCGGACCCTCGAAGATCACTTCGCCTGTCGGCTGTTTCATCGCAGCGGTCGCAATCTGCAACTGACCGAAGCGGCGCGGTTGCTGCTGCCCGGGATCCGCGAAGGCTTCAGTGCGCTGGAGCGGGCCTGCAATACCTTGCGTGCCGAGGACGACATTTTGCGCATGAAAGCGCCCTCGACCCTGACTATGCGCTGGTTGCTCGCGCGCCTGAGTCGCTTCCGCCATTTGCAGCCTGGCAACGAAGTGCAACTGACCAGTGCGTGGATGGACGTCGATTCGGTGGATTTCAACGATGAGCCTTTCGACTGCGCTGTTTTGTTGAGTGACGGGCATTTTCCGCCGGATTGGGAGGCGAGTTTATTGTTTCCCGAAGAGCTGATTCCGGTGGGGGCGCCAAACCTGCTGAATGATCAGCCTTGGGATCTGGCTCGACTGGCTTGCACCGAATTACTTCACCCGACACCGGACCGTCGCGATTGGCGCAGTTGGCTGGAACACATGGGGCTGTCCGATCAGGTGTCACTCAAGGGTGGGCAAGTGTTCGATACCCTCGAATTGGGCATGATCGCGGCGGCGCGCGGGTACGGTGTGTCGATGGGCGACCTGTTAATGGTCGCCGAAGATGTGGCGCAGGGAAGGCTGAGCCTGCCGTGGCCAACCGCGGTCGCCAGCGGTTTGAATTACTACCTTGTGTGGCCAAAGACCCGCCCGGGAGGTGAACGTTTGCGCCGTCTCAGCGACTTTCTGCAAAGCGAAGTCCGCGCCATGGAGTTGCCGGCGGTCGCGCGCTTGAGCTGAAACGTTAGAGCCGCCACAATGCCGGCCTTGTGCCATAACCTTGTTTTCCGCTCAAGTATTTGGATCCACCGCCGAATACGTGCTTGTGGAACCGTCGTGCCGGTATCCACGATTCACCCCCACAACCAGAAAAATTTCCGAGTCGAGATCAAGGAGGATCCCGTGGCTCGGCCAGGAGCTGTCCATGTCTCAACCTCGCGCTCGGATCGCCTCGCAGCTGGGCCTCGCGCTCGCTGTAATACTGGCGATAGTTATCAGTGGCAGTACGGTGTTCGCCTTGCGTTCGCTGGACTCCGCCAACCTCGCCACTCGTGAAGAGCATCTGGCCAGTGAGGCGCGGCTGCTGGCCGACCAACTGAGCACCTTCCACGGCACGCTGCGTGAAAGCACCCAGCGCCTGAGCGGGCTGTTCGAGAAGCGTTTCAGCGCAGGTCTGAGCATTCACCCGAGTGAGCCGGTGAATGTTGCCGGCACCCAGACCCCGGGTCTGCATCTGGGCAGCGAAGTGCTGAACAACAACTTCAAGGAAGTCGACGAGTTCAAGCAGATGACCGCCGGCGTCGCCACCCTGTTCGTGCGCAGCGGCGAAGACTTCATCCGCGTCAGCACTTCGCTGACCAAACAGGATGGCACCCGTGCCATCGGCACCTTGCTCGATCACGCGCACCCGGCCTACGCGAAGTTGATGGCGGGGCAGGGTTACGTCGGTCGCGCCTTGCTGTTCGATCGCTCCTACATGACCCAATACACCCCGGTGCGTGATGGCAGCGGCAAGGTGATTGCGGTGCTGTTCGTCGGCTTCGATTACACCGACGCGCAGAACATCCAGTTCGATAACCTCAAGCGCTTCCGCATTGGCCAGAGCGGTTCGCTGGCGTTGCTCGACGAGCAAAACAAATGGCTGGTCGCGCCAGCGGGGGTGCAGGCGCTGGATCAAGCCGTTCCGGTGATCAAAGGTTTGGCTGCAAAGCCGGGCAAGGGTGAGTTCTGGAGCGACACCTCGGAAGATTTCTATAGCATTGCCGTGCCGTTCGATGGCGGACCATGGTCGGTCGTGGCGAGCATGCCGAAAGCTGAGATCCGCGCGGTGACCTGGAGCGTGGGTACGCAACTGGCCATTGGCAGTCTGTTGGCGATGCTGCTGGCGGTCGGATCTGTGGTCTGGCTGCTGCGCAGCAAACTGGCGCCTCTGGGGGATCTGGTGCGTCAGGCCGAGGCCTTGGGCGCCGGTGATCTGAGCGTGCGCCTGAACGTATCGAGCAACGACGAAATCGGTCAGCTGTCTCGCGCGTTCAACCAGATGAGCCAGGCGCTGTCGACCATGGTCGAGCACATCCGCCGCTCTTCGGAAGAGGTCAACAGCCGTGCCCAGGCCCTGTCCGGTTTGTCCGGCGGTGCCTATGAAGGCATGGAGCAACAATCTGGCGAAATCACCAGCATGGCCGGCGCGGTGGAAGAGTTCAGCGCAACGTCGCTGAACATTGCCGACAACATGGGCGCAACCCAGCGTCTGGCGCAGGAAAACGCCCAGCAAACGCAGATTGGCCGCAGCTCGATGGAAGAAGCGTCGTCCTCGCTGGAGCAAATCGCTGGCGCCCTGAACAGCACCGCCACCGTGATCAACACCCTCGGTCAGCGCTCGCAGGAAATTGGCGGCATCGTGGGTGTGATCACCTCGATCGCCGAGCAGACCAACCTTCTGGCACTTAACGCAGCAATCGAAGCTGCCCGTGCTGGTGAGCAGGGTCGTGGCTTTGCTGTGGTGGCCGATGAGGTGCGCAGCCTGGCCTCGCGCACCCGTCAGGCGACGGATGAAATTTCCAGCATGATCCACAGCATCCAGCAGGAAACCGGTAACGCGATCAGCACCATGGAGCAGGGCAATGTGCTGATGCAGGAAGGTTTGTCGCGCAACGCCAACGTCGCGTCGGCGCTGGCGCGAATCGATGAACAGAGCCGTTCGGCGGGGCAGCAGTTTGCCGCGATTACCACGGCCACTCAGGAGCAGAGCAGCACCGCGACTCTGTTGAGCAGCAATTTGCAGAGCATCGCACTGGCCAACAGTGAGCAGCGTGAGGTTGTGTCGAACCTGGCTGTTACCGCCAAGGAGCTTGAGAAGCTGGCGGCGGATCTGCGTTCCGAGGTTGATCGCTTTCGTTGATACAGCCTTGATATAGCTTTCGCGAGCAGGCTCGCTCCCACAGTGTCCGGTGCGAATCACAGATTTTGTGAAGACCCGGATCCCCTGTAGGAGTGAGCCTGCTTGCGAATGCAACACTGCAGATCTTCGGCTGAACCTGCAATCTGTCGATCTAATACACTTGCTGAAACGTTTCCGCAGCGCTATAAAAATGACACAACTCCAATAAAGGCTGCTGCCATGACCCCGCTCAAACTCGCCGTCGCCCTCGGCGCATTCTCCGCTGCTTCCCACGCCATGGCCTGGGATTACGTCCTTCTCGATACCAACAAGCCCGCGCAAAACTGGACCATCACCAGTGAGCAGCTCGGCGTGAAAACCGCCAAACCCTTCTCCGTGAGCCTGCGTACCTTGCACGGTGGGCGGCAGGAAGGTGTCAGCATCGTTGATATCGATAACGGCACAATGAAACTCTCGGTGGTGCCCACCCGAGGCATGAACGTCTTGCAGGCTTCTGTCGGCGACGTGCGGATGGGTTGGGATTCGCCGGTCAAGGACGTGGTCAACCCGGCCTTTATCGAGCTCAACGGGCGTGGTGGGCTGGGTTGGCTGGAGGGCTTCAATGAACTGGTCGCCCGCTGCGGTTACGAATGGGTCGGCCATCCCGGCATCGACAATGGCGAACTGCTGACCTTGCATGGCCGCGCCGCCAACATTCCGGCCAGCACCGTCACGCTGCACATCGATGAAAAGCCGCCCTACGCCATCAGTCTGCGTGGCGAGCTGCAAGAGCAAGCCTTCAAGAAAGTCGACTTCTCGGTCGTTACTGAACTGGTCACCGAGCCTGGCAGCGTGCGCTTTGCACTCAACGATACGCTGACCAACAACGGCGACTATCCGAAGGAATACCAGGCGCTGTATCACAGCAACTTCAGTACGCCGTTCCTCGAGCAAGGCGCACGATTTGCTGCGCCGGTAAAACAGGTGTCGCCGTTCAACGACAAGGCCAAGGGTGATCTGGCCGACTGGCAGACCTATCGCGCGCCGACCAAGGACTATGACGAAACCGTCTACAACGTCGTGCCCTATGCTGACGCCAAAGGCGAAACCCTCACTGTTTTGCACAACAAGGCTGGCAGCCTCGGTGTTTCTGTTGGCTTCAATACCCAGCAGTTGCCGGTGTTCTCCCTGTGGAAAAATACCGACACTCAAGGCCAGGGCTATGTCACCGGGCTGGAGCCGGGCACCAGTTTTTCCTACAACCGTCGCTATCAGCGTCCGCTGAATCTGGTGCCGACCATTGCACCCAAGGAACACAAACAGTTCCAGATCAGCTACAGCCTGCTCGCGGACAAAGGTGCTGTGGATAACGCCTTGAAGCGCGTGACTGAGATTCAGGCCGGGCGCGAAACCGAAGTGCGGCAGACGCCGCTGGTTGATCTGACCGAGCATTAAGGTGTCGCCGGCCGGTATTGCAGTGCCTCGGCCAAGTGTTCACGTTTGATTGCATCGACTTGCTCGAGGTCTGCCAGAGTGCGGGCGACCTTGAGCAGGCGATGGGCCGAGCGCAGCGAAAGCGTCAGCCGTTCACAGGCTGATTCCAGCCATTTCTCATCGGCTGTGGATAACTTGCAGTGCCGCTTCAATCCCGGCAGATCGAGAAACGCATTGGCACAGCCCTGACGCTTCTGCTGTCGTTTGCGAGCCTCGGCTACCAACGCCGCAGCGCTGGCGCTGTCCTCTCCCGGCTTCACCTGCGGGTTCAATGCCGTCGCTTCCCGCGCCACTGTCAGGTGCAAGTCGATCCGGTCCAGCAACGGCCCCGACAGTTTGTTGCGATAGCGCTGCACCATGTCCGGCGTGCAGGAACACTTGCCACTCGGCTCGCCAAGATATCCACAGGGACACGGGTTCATCGCCGCTACCAACTGAAATCGCGCCGGGAAACGCACGCGATCCTTGGCCCGGGCAATCACGATATGCCCGGACTCCAGCGGCTCGCGCAGCACCTCCAGCACCTTGCGATCAAACTCCGGCAACTCATCGAGAAACAGCACGCCGTGGTGGGCGAGGGTAATCTCGCCGGGTTGCGGTTTTGAGCTGCCCCCGACCAGTGCCGGGCCGGATGCGGAATGGTGCGGCTGGCGAAACGGCCGCTGTGGCCAATGGGTCAACGGCACGCCGCTGGCGACAGATTGAATCGCCGCAACCTCCAGCGCTTCACTCTCGGCCAGCGGCGGCAACAGTCCCGGTAATCGGCTGGCCAACAATGTCTTACCCGTTCCCGGCGGCCCGCTGAACAGCAAGTTATGGGCACCCGCAGCAGCAATCAGCAATGCTCGTTTGGCCGCCACTTGCCCCTGCACTTCATTCAAATCGGGATAAGGTTTACTGGCGTGCATCAATCCGTCGGATACATAGGGCTCAACCGGCGTATGCCCATTGAAATGCGCCACCGCCTCCAGCAGATGATCCACCGCAAACACTTTCAACCCCGATGCCAGGCAGGCTTCCTCAGCATTCGCTCGCGGCACCACCAGCGCACGACCCGCCTTGCGCGCCGCCAGTGCGGCCGGCAACACCCCACGCACCGCTCGTACCGCGCCGGACAACGCCAACTCACCCAGACATTCCACATCATCCAGCGTCAGACACGGCACCTGCACACTCGCCGACAGAATCCCCAAGGCAATCGCCAGGTCAAACCGCCCGCCATCCTTGGGCAGATCCGCCGGCGCCAGATTCAAGGTGATCCGCCGCGCCGGAAACTGCAGCCCGGAATTGATGATCGCGCTGCGCACCCGATCCTTGCTCTCCTTCACCGCCGCCTCGGGCAGCCCGACCATGGTCAGCGACGGCAGACCGTTGGCCAGATGGACTTCGACGGTGACAGCGGGGGCTTCCACGCCAATCTGGGCGCGACTGTGGACGATGGAGAGGGACATGGTCGTTCCTTGAGCTGAATCGGGGAGCCGCTTCCTGCGGGTTTTTTAAGGGTAGTCTGGGGAGAGGGCGTTGGTCGGACAGTTTTAAGGGCGAACTTTCACTGGATGTTGCCGGAGGCACTAATCCTCAGGCATAAAAAAAACCGCCTGTCAGGCGGTTATTTTGGCGGCACTCAGGTTCCACCACCGGCGAGCCAACCATCGGGTTCCATTTCCTTGCCATAAGTCGCGGCCACTTTCAAAAAATGTCGCTGACTGGCTGAAACACTGTCCGGCAAACCGAGTGCCTCGGTACCCGGTTTGGAAACCCGTGCCGGTTGGGTTTTCTGCTTCTTCTGCTTCATAAACACCTCACGTGCCGGGATGCTTGATTCGATCTTATTGGTCGTCCAATGGAAAGACAAGGCGACCGGTTGTATCAAAATAAAATCCCAGCGTTTGATAGTAAGGGATAAGGAGCAATGCAAACGGCCATGGACAAAATTCAACTCGATAGAGCTGGGTTGGTTTGCCTTTTTCTTGAGCCAAATTTTGTGTCAAGATATTAATGACTTATAGTGGTCCAATACTTTTTTTACCGATTCTTTATCGAAGTATCCTAGATTGGTTGGATGCTTAAGTATCTTCCACTTAGTTACGGCATTGCACGCGCACAGGAGGTATGTGACTTTTGTTGGTAATAGCATGCTAAACAAATTTATGTATTTTTCTTTTGCCTCAGGAGGGCATGAGTCCTCTATAAGCTTGAAAACCACACAGAAACTCGCTGCTAGAGAATAAATTGAATCATGCTGACTCTGGTCAAAATCATTGAAGCCTTGATAAATCGGAAGTTTTTTATCACTAAGTTCCTTTATGTAATCCTGTATATACCCTATCGCTGCTGGGCCGATGAAGTCCCTTCCCGCGTGTTCAATTTTTAGGGTTTTGTATTCGTTAAGTGCGATACTTGTAAATGTAAAAAATGAACTCTCAAAAGCCTTTATCGAGTCATCTTTTCTTTGCTGCTGCGAATCGTCTCTCGCCTGAATGTATTGGGTAATAAGTAGATATATTGTAATAAAGTTAAGGAGGGGGTTGATCACTCCCCCAGTAAAATCTCCAAATGTTCCCCAATCCCCTTGGCTTGATGAAAATTCACCAGTGAAATTTCTGAAATAAAAGGCCCATACGATACCAAGAAGGATTATCGCTAGGTAAAGTGGACTATATTTCATGAACGGCCTGAAGTATTAAATGTTTGGTTCGACCGTCCCGCGCCATAACTCGCCGAACTTCTACTTTTACTTGGGTGAACCGATCCTCGGCCAAGTCTTTGAGGCTGTTAGCTAATAAGCTTTTTGCTTTCCGAGTAAGCCCGGCTTTCAGTGGCGAAAAGCTTATTGAATCGGATTGTTCATCCTCAATAAATCTTCCCGTACCAGTCCGCGCATTAAATCTACTTACTCCCATCAGCAGCTCTTCTGCTCTATCATTAATCTCCGACCCAGATAAATAATCTAAAGTCCTTTCGTTGAAACTAAGGAATGGAGTTCTGCTTTTGAATAATGTTACTTGATAGCCTTGTCCACTGACGGGGTGATGAATTCGGGTCAATGGTCTGGTCAGGCGTTCCAACAACGTTTCCGAGTCGTCCATGTATGAGCGAAACCATCTTTTGGCAACGTCGCTTTCAATTTTAGGATTCAGTCCTAATGGACTGGCTAGATGGAAGGTCATGAGTTCCATAAAACCTGCCGGGCGCAGGTATTCTACGACACGAATCGCATCTGCATCAGTAAACTCAAGTATAAATTTTTGAATATAAGAACCCTCATGGGATTCTTTGAAATCCAGGCTAAATCCCTTTGTAGAAGGTGTTTGAGTCAATATTTCGTTATTGACGATAGCATGAGTTGTCAGCGCAACAGCTTCCGCCATACCTCCGAAAGAATCGGCTCCGTAGTACATATTTAGGCCATGAAACTTTGCAGCTCCATCGTGGTAGCGAATCACGAACGTGATTTTCATTTGAGAGAGCGCCGTTGGAAGGTTGATGAGGCGCCGTGATTATGAAAATCCATTGAAATGCTCCTTGCTCGTTCCGTAGAGGCTATGTGCCATTCTTTCTATCACACGTGTGGCTGAAGAAGATAGCTCGGCTTATGGGCTCGCGCCTCTTTCTCCCTCCATGATTGATTGCTCGTGTTGGTAGCTGGCGCGGAGGCGTCGACGATGTGTTCAAGAGGTTACCTACGCACACATTGAGAGACTCACGCTCGAACAGGCGGAAAAGACACCATTGTGCTTTTCGGAGGAGGGATATTCTAGAGTGCGGGGTTCGGCATTCAGGCTGCCATAGCTTGGCATAAAATCATGCAAAATTTCGTTATGTCTTTGGCAAGGCTAGGGCCGGAAATAGGGACCCTAGCCGTTTTTTTGTCATTGAAGTAGTTTCATTATTTGGCCCATCAGGCGCACTATTTCGATGGCTAGTATTAGCAGCAGCTTTGCCCCTTCCATTATTTCAGCTCCTTTTCTGCCGCGGTGCTTATGAGGTCGCTGTCTGCACCAATTTCAATTGCTCGTTGCACAAGCAGTTGGTAAGAGGCCAAGGGTATCTTGTCCTTTAGTTTTTTAAGAATCAGATATGGGTTGTAAATGAGCACAAAATTGTAAGGCCCGTATGCACCCTCACGCGCCTCAATGAATCCTAGGTCTAGGAGAACCTTCATGTGCGCGCGCCATGTCGTGACGTTTCTCTCGCCTGTGTAACCAGCCTCGACGGCGTATACGGCCTCATTCTCAATGGTCAGCATATTTTCATCCCACACCCTGCACCAAAGTCCAAAATACGTTTTGCCTGCCGGTACGGATTTTCCGGTCGTCCTTTTAGACAAATCGTCGATCATGTTCGTGATTAACGAGAGGGTTCGAGGAATTGTCGAAAACCCATCATTTACGTTGCGATCCCACAGAAGTTTGGTATCAAGTTCAGGCCAAAGCTCTGCTCGCATCTTGAGTGCATTCAAATGAGCTTTGCTTTTACGCTTTTTCTGCTGAGCATCATTGAGCTTCGCCGCAGCTGCGATAGTTTCCAAGAAATTAGGAATCGCAGGCATTGGGGCCATCGGCGCAGCCGTTAGAGGGGTAGCAAGAGCATTCACAGGGGTTGCAGGGGGCGTTTGGTTAGTCATGGCGTAAGTCACCTTGAGATTCGCATTAGCCTTTGAACAAGGCTAAAGCCGAAAACGATTGCGTTCGGTCTGTAGAGAATCTGATAAAAACTCTTATTAATCAAAGAGTTAGAATTTTCTAGCCAGACTTACCCGTAACTAAATCGGTCAAACTCAGTATTGGCTTGAATATCAAAAACAGCAACTCATAAATCAGTTGCAACTTATAGTACTAGTGTTCGTAGTTTTTTCAATAGGTTACAGATGTCTTCGTGCTCCCGGTGCTGGGTGTGCTCACCGTGCTGAATGTGCTCCCGGTGATCGCGGGGTCTGGGGTTTTTAGGAGGGGAGATACGGGTAAATTATTTAGCAATTTCGCGCTCAAATTCGATTGAGACAGACCATAAAAGCGATGGCATCCGCTATTGAAGTGACTAAGGTGAGGTGCGTCAGATGTTCTTTGAAGGGTAACGGCGAGTGCGTCGACGTCAATCTTGGCGGAGCTGTGGACGATAGAGAGGGACATGGTTGTTCCTGAGCATTGCTGGAGCGCCGCTTCCTGCGGGTTTTTGAAGGGTAGTTGAGCCGGGTTTCAGTGCTGAAATAGAGGTTTACAAGACGTATCAAGACCCGATGGGCTGTCAGTGCTTGCCTGAATTGGAGCGTTGACTCTCGCTCGGCATTGACGGATCCTCCCGCTCGAGGACTGCAACTGCGCATTCGTTGGGACTGGGCACCAGTAAAAGCTCCCCCGCATTTTTGGCAGCAGAGAAAGCTGGTTTTTCTGAAGTAGTGACGACGGGCCAGCTCGTCGGATTCTGAACCCATGGTTGCAAAGCCAGGAGCTAAAGAATCGCTGCGACTACTCCTCCAAACACAAAAAAGGCGTCCTATGGACGCCTTTTTATTTTTGACTCAGGATCTTCTACCGGCCAGCGGGCCGCTTGGCTCAAGCTCTGGCCCACACGTAACAGCAACTTCAATAAATCGCCGTTGGTTGGCTGACATATCCCCAGCCAACCGGAGTGCTTCGAGATGTAGTTCAACAATCTGAAGAAGCTTTGCCTTTCGCTTTTTTGGGCTCATACGCACCTCGTACGATTGGGTTGTTGATTTCGATGTTATTGACCGTTCACAGAAATGACAAGCCGGTTGGTATGGTCGAATTCGAACCCCAGTTTCCGGTAGTAAAAAACAACATTCGGATCAGGATCCTGAATTTCGATTTCTTTGCATCCTAGCGCTCGCGCATAGTGATCTGCGACAAGCAGAGCAATCGGCGCGATCCTGCCGCGAAGCGGGTGCGCCCTGTCCGGATGCCCTTCCAACAGAATAATCTTTAAGCAGATAGAGCTTGCGCGCGGGGTCGCATAGCACATGCCGCAAAGAATCTGTTTGAACCATATCGCCAAATCCAGACCTTTCGCATCTTTACTTTTCCAGTCTGCAACGTCATCCCAAGGGAAAATTGTTGGCCCCTCCCAGAGAAAGTATTGCTTTATCGCTGCTGGGGTAATTGGCTCAAACTTGACCGCTGCTGCATCAATATTTGGGATTCTCGGGGCAATGTTCTTTAGAAAGAATTTGTAGGCGATCTTTCGCGAGTTTGATCTGAATGTCTGGTTACGAAGATCCGTTGCTTTGCCTTTTCTTCTCATTGTTTTCATCTGTTTGGATCTGGTCGCAGAAGATAGCCAGCAGAGAGGGGGCAGCGAAATCAGACGTGGGGGACGCGTTTTGTAGGACGTTACTTCTGTGAGTGGAGGATTTCGGAGTAGGGGGGGCGAGTTAACGAAGACACAAGACAGGTCATTTCAGTGGTATCACTGAAATGACCGTTGGTGAGGTTGCAGCGCAAAAATTCAGATCAATTGCAGAGCCTTTCTCCACCATGAGTTCACAACCGTGCGGTTTGCTTGTTCTCGCTCCGTCACCATGTGTGGCACATCCTGCAACCGTATCCACGGCTGGTTATTCCAGTGCAACAAACTCAACGTCATGTTCGGCCAACTGAGCAGGCTCAGGTGTGGACGTTCGCTTGTGCAGGGATGTTGGGCGTCGCGCAGGGTGGGGATGACCTGGTGGGTGAGCCATTCGCGCAGGGCTCGGTATTCGGGGCAGTAGTGGTAGACGAGGAGGGCGTAGATGCCGGACTCGCTGATCAGCAGAGTGTTTTCGATCTGGTTGTGGATCAGGGTTTTGCGGGTTTGGTATTGGTCGGGGTCGAGTTTTCGCAGCATGCGTTCGTTGAGGTAGATGTGCAGCAGGCGGCTCAGGTCTCGGGCGCAGAACCAGGGTTGGTTCTGGATGAGGAGGGCGTGGAGGGGGAGTTTGTGGCGGGTGAAGATGTGCGGGCTTAGATAAGTCTCTTCTTGATTCATGGAGCAGTTCCTCTTGCTTAAGGGGCTGCCCTCAATCGTCGCCAAACGATTGGGTGGCAGTTGTACGCGGGTTGGCGAACCGGAGCAAAAGGAACCCGGCAGACCCGAAGGTCTCCCACGCACAACCGCCATGAAACGATGTGGCGGTAAATGTAGCCGCCATCATGGTTGTCGTGCGCCTTAAGCTGTTCGGGTCGCCAAACCCGGTGCTGAACATTCAGCATCGGGTGAGCTTAGAAACCTGGGCTTTTCGGCGCAATCGGACGGCGGTGGTGCAGGTTGTAGGACGTTGCCGGGATGGTTGAAGGGCTGGAGATCAAAAGATCGCAGCCTTCGGCAGCTCCTACAGGGGGCGCGGATTATTCAGCGGACGGCGTCAGCTTCGCTTCCATCTCGGCAACTTTGGCTTCGAGGCTTTCAAGTCGAGCGCGAGTACGCGCCAACACAACCATCTGACTATCAAATTCTTCACGGCTCACCAGGTCGAGTTTGCTGAACGCACTCTGCAGCAGCATCTTGAACTGGCTTTCGATTTCGGCTTTTGGCAGCGGGGTGTCGCCGTTGAACAGGCGGGAGGCGGTGCCGCTCAGGGCGTCGAGGAAGTCTTTGGGCGCGAGCATGGTGGATGTCCTGGAAACAATGGCCGGCAGTGTATCACGCAGTGTCTATAGTCAATCTCGTGGTCAGGGATGCACGCTTTTCGCGCAGGCGGACGGACGGCGACGCACCGTTGTTGTGCGTATCCGCTGTGCCTTCTGCACGGGATGGCTTGCGGCAGCGGCCAAGGGATTGAAATCAGGGGATTTTGGCGAGATGGCAAGGTTTCTGCTTAGTCACCTTCGACCCATGCACTGATGCAGTCGCTGTGACGAATGCAGTGCGGCAGACGGAGCGGGGAGTTTCGTCAGCAGCGGTTAGCTGGCGTCAGTCGGGCAGGTAAGGCCGACGATGCGTTACAAAGCCAGGCACTGCGCTTAGACTTGAGTCGGGTTTGTTTTCCTGGGGCAAGTCCACCAATTCGGGAGAGAGTTTCATGAAGCTAGTCACTGCCATCATCAAGCCGTTCAAGTTGGACGA
>Ga0209070_100344_pt1 | contig 36588 bp, 32 predicted proteins | sample SynthPrep_5_END__FD_187205 | JGI IMG/M metagenome (GOLD analysis project Ga0209070, IMG submission 187205) | Synthetic microbial communities from Ohio, USA - SynthPrep_5_END_DS10_MetaG (SPAdes) (version 2) | ecosystem: Engineered > Bioreactor > Aerobic > Activated sludge | place: USA: Ohio... | reverse complement strand
TGTCATCCCGCTTGCATGCGTCGTGGCTGCCTCGTCAGCCTTCCCGCCTTTTTTGTCGCCCGTGCGAATTGACCTTTCCCAACAGGCAGTACAGAAGACCGCCGGCGCCGACCTCCATCGGGAGCCTTTTATCTCGACGGCGGTCCTTTCCGATGGCGGCGTCTACGACAATCTCGGTCTTGAGCGTGTGTGGAAAAGATGCCGCACGGTCCTTGTCAGCAACGCGGGTCGCCCGATACCCGAGATCGGCCAACCTTCAGGGAAATGGGTAGGTCAACTGTTCCGTACGCTTAGCCTTATTCAGCAGCAGGCCGAACACTCGCGCCTCCGTCTGCTGTTCGGCATGTCCAATCAGGGGCAGCGAAATGTCGCCTATTGGAGCATCGACACGGCATTATCTCAATATGGACTCCTAGACGCGCTGCCCCTGTCTTCAAGGGATGTGGAAGCGGTAGCGCGGCTGCGCACGCGTTTGAATCACTTTTCGGTTGCAGAGCGGCAGTTACTCCTTAGAGCTGGCTACGCTGGAGCAGATGCGTCACTTCGAGCTCGTGGGTTAGCTCGCAACACGCCCGCGGCTAGTTTCGATTTCATGTCCTCAATTGCAGTCCAGAACTTCGCTGAACCTAATGGGAATGGCCAACTTGGATCTTCTGTGTAGTTTCGCTCACCGCTTTCCGCTCTTGGCCGCAGCCTTACTTGACCGCGATCAACACAAGCGGCGAAACTTTCGCGAGGAATCAATCACTGACATACTTATGGCAGGCCTAGTGCCTTTTGAGCCCTTCGGGATCCATGTTGACTTTCCTCGCGATGAGTCAGTCACGGGCGAGGACATGGACTGGGAATTCGTGAATGAAAAGGCCACTGACGGCCGTCGATATCTGCGCCTGCACATTCAGGCAAAGCGAGCCATAACCAATAACAGCAAGAGAAATCCTTACTGGTACTATCGAGAGCTCGATCATGCACTGCTACCTCCCGTTGCGAGCGGCAAAGGAGGAGCTGCAGGTACCTCAACGAGTACGGCGCCAACCAAGCTATACGGTCAACAGCACACTACTCTCATCAATGAAGCAGCGAAAACTCCAGGCTGCGTCCCGATATACATGCTCTACAATCCTGGAGCTGCGGAAGAGGCGAGGAATGGCAAACTGCCGGCAGTGGAAGGCGTAAATTGGATCTTTGCTGACAAAATCCCAAAAAAGGTAACGATAGGACGGTGGCCGGTCGCAGAAAAGAAGCTGACGAAGTTACGGCCCCATTTTCATCCGCTGCAAGAGCTACTCTGCTTTGGCCACGGCAAAGTCTTTCGGTTCCCTACAAATGGAGCAACCGGCTTCACGCTATTGTACGAGCAGTCAGGCTGTCCCACCCCTGCCGAGCTCAGTGACCGGCTCAATAGGCTTCGTGCGCCTGTGGACGATTCAGCGGAGGCACTAAACACGATCGCTGCGGCTGAGGACATTCCTGTTCTCACTCTTGAGGCGATCCGATCTGCCCGTGGCGGACGCAAGGGACTAGCGGACATTCCAAGACCTCGGATCATATTCAATTCGAGCGGTCTTGAGTTTGAACACCTCAGAAGCTGACCTTAAGCCTTCTATACCGGCCTGTGCCGATAGGCAGGTTACATCCTCTCCTGACATTTGGAATGCTCCATTTGGGTATACGTGCTGAGACAGCATCCGTGAGACATATTCAGTGTGTCATTTGGACGATCTTCGCGTTTTGAGACGCGGCGTCCCGAGCGTCTAGAAGTAAATGAGACGAAATTCGGCAAGAGCAGCCCTAGGCGGGTAGGGGCGGCTAAACTGCAAGCTGATCAGGAGATTCTAGCACAAACCGTCTTGAAATTATCCATGATTTCAGCAGCTTAACAAAAATCAGATAAGCAAATTTATGGAACTTCAATGAGACATCGAGACGGTTACAAGCGCAGTCGCACCAGTCGAGCTGGGCGACACCATGACGCCGCCGGGAATGAACACTGCTGTTGCTCGCACGGCAAGGCTTAGGTTAGGCTGATTGCTGATCTTGGATCGTGGTTGAAACCCTTGTCCCGATACAGTGCCTGCCAGCATGACGAGACTTAAATGCCAAGGGACGCGACCGCTCGTCCGGAGGCGCAAGGGGTGGACCCAGCGGCATGGAAGAGATCCAATGATCATCGAGCTTGGCCACTATGCCCTGGTACTGGCACTCGCCACGTGTCTTGTCGTTTCCATTTTGCCCGTGATCGGCGCCCGGCGCGGTGACGCAGCAATGATGGCGGTGGGTACCGCCGGCACCTATGCAATGTTCATGCTCGTCGCCTTTTCCTTCGCGGCCCTCACCTACGGCTACGTCTTCTCCGACTTCTCGGTGCAGAACGTCTTTGAGAATTCCCACTCTCTCAAGCCGATGATCTACAAGGTATCCGGTGTCTGGGGAAACCATGAAGGCTCGATGTTGCTCTGGGTGCTGATTCTGACGCTGTTCAGCGCCATGGTCGCCTTTTTCGGCACCAATCTGCCGGACCGGCTGAAAGCGAATGTGCTGGCCGTACAGGCCTGGATCACGACGGCCTTCACGCTCTTCATTCTTCTGACTTCCAACCCCTTTATCCGCCTGTCGCCGATCCCGGCGGAGGGTCGGGACCTGAATCCGGTCCTTCAAGATATTGGTCTCGCGATCCATCCGCCGCTGCTCTATCTCGGCTATGTCGGCTTCTCGGTTTGCTTCTCGTTCGCGATCGCAGCATTGATGGACGGACGCATCGATGCCGCCTGGGCTCGCTGGGTTAGGCCCTGGACGCTGGCTGCCTGGGTGTTCCTGACGGCCGGCATCGCCATGGGCTCCTACTGGGCCTATTACGAGCTTGGCTGGGGTGGCTGGTGGTTCTGGGATCCGGTCGAGAACGCCTCCTTCATGCCCTGGCTGGCGGGCACGGCCCTTCTGCATTCGGCGCTCGTGATGGAAAAGCGCGATGCGCTGAAGATCTGGACGGTGCTGCTCGCCATCATCGCTTTTTCGCTGTCGCTGCTCGGCACCTTCCTGGTGCGCTCGGGCGTGCTGACCTCGGTGCACGCCTTTGCAAACGACCCGACCCGCGGCGTCTTTATTCTCGGCATCCTCGTGATCTTCATCGGCGGAGCGTTTACGCTCTTTGCGCTGCGTGCGCCGATGCTCAAGGCCGGCGGCCTATTCCAGCCGATCTCGCGGGAAGGGGCACTTGTCGTTAACAACCTGATCCTCACCGTTTCCATGGCGTCCGTTCTGATCGGGACGCTCTATCCGCTGCTGCTGGAAACGCTGACGGGTGAAAAGATCTCGGTCGGCCCGCCCTTCTTCAACATCACCTTCGGGCTCTTGATGATCCCGCTTCTGCTGGCGGTGCCCTTCGGCCCCTTCCTTGCCTGGAAGCGCGGCGATGTGCTCGGTGCCCTGCAGCGCCTGTACGTGGCGGCAGCGCTCTCGCTCGTTCTCGGTCTTGGCCTCTGGTACATGCAGAACGGCGGGCCGGTCATGGCCGTCGCTGGTCTCGCGCTGGCCTTCTTCGTCATGGGCGGAGCGATCGCCGACCTCTGGTATCGCGCAGGCTTCGGCAAACATCCGATGTCGATCGCCTGGAGCCGCCTGAAGGGCCTGCCGCGTTCGTCCTTCGGCACGGCGCTCGCCCATTTCGGGCTGGGCGTGACCGTGCTCGGCGTCGTGGCCGTCACCACCTTCGAGACGGAGACCGTGGTCGAGATGAAACCGGGCATGACGGCTGAGGCAGGCGGTTATGTCGTGACCTTCGATGGCATCCGTGCAGCGACCGGACCGAACTACACCGAGGACCAGGGGCACTTCACGATCCGCGAGGGCGGTGTCGAGGTAGCCGATGTCTGGTCGTCGAAGCGGCTCTACACGGCCCGCCAGATGCCGACGACGGAAGCCGGCATCGTCACCTTCGGATTCAGCCAGCTCTACATCTCGCTGGGTGACCCAATAGCCGCCGGGGGCATTGTCGTACGTGTCTGGTGGAAGCCGTGGATCCTCTGTATCTGGTCCGGTGCCATCGTGATGATGGCTGGTGGCATCGTCTCGCTCTCTGATCGCCGTTTGCGAGTCGGCGCGCCAAAGCGAAACAAGGCCTCGGTACGGCCGTCGTTAGGGGTCAGCTGAGTGCACGAACAGACGGGCCCCTCCGCTTCCTGCGCGAATTAGACGGAGGCGCCATCCCGGCCCGGCACGAGGCGTGCTTACATTCTTCAGGCAGCCCTGCTCGGCCCAAATTTCGGTGCCAGACGAATGTAAGCCAACTGGCTCAGCAGTTCGATCAGTGTCTGCGTAACAATTATTGCCGGAAGGACCGGTACAGCACCCGGGACAGCGAAAGCCAGCGGTAGGACGACCAGAGAATTGCGCGTGGCAGCACTGAATGCGACGGCACGGCCCGCTGGCGCATCAAGCCGGAACAACTTACTCACACCCCACCCCGACAAGGGCGCAGCAACCGCGTATGCCACGTATATTGGCACGACACGGAAAGTGGCATCGAGTGCGTGGCCGAGTTGCGGTACGACGGCAGCAACCACGACGAGGAGTACGAACGCTGTCGCAGGAACCGGAAGCAGCCGCAAAACCGCCGACGCATGCTCCCCGACCACACTTCGGCCGGCCCAGAACTGGATAAGGACGGCGAAGACAAGCGGGACTGCGATCAGCCAGACGAACGCGTGGAAAAATGGTCCTGCTTTGATGAGGGACCCTTCCTCGGGACCGAGGAAAACGCTCAAATAGACTGGCAACAGTAGCATTTGGGCGATCAGGAGCGCGGGTGTTGCTGCCAGCAGGAGACGGGCGTCGGCGCGGCCAAGATGGGAGAACGTAACGACATAGTCGATGCATGGGGCGAGAAGGACCAGCAATACGCCAAGCCGGATCATAGGATCGGGCGGAAGAAACGGGACGAGCACTCCCACCAGCACAGGCATGACGACAAAGTTCACCAGTAGCAGGACGCCAAGGAAGCGGAACCGCGCACGGGTCATCCGAAGTTCCGCAAGCGGAACCTGAAGGAAGGTCACAAACAACATGAACGCCAGCGACGGATTTATGCCGATCTCAAGTGCGGCTGTTCCGGAGATCGAGAGAGCCGCCAGAGCGCCAAGGACAACCGCGCCAAAGTAGATCTGGACCTGATTATTTTCGAGGGTGTCACGGAGGGTCAACGGAGCGCTTTCAGTTTTCATTTCAGGCCGGACAAAGCTAGCCAGGTCTGAGGACTATGGCCACCCTCACTACCCGGTGGTTTAGTCTTCGAACACTTCTGAGGCCAGCTCATTGCAGACAGCAAAAGCGCTGCGGGCCTGGAAAACTGGACAGGGAGTCGGACAGAAAATTCCGATTTCCAGCAGCATCTGAAGTCTACCCCTATATGCCGCCAGTCGCTGGAATTGAGTAAGTCGACCTGCGCCATAGATCAGCGTGACAGTTTGAAAGAGCTGGGGATAGGCCGATCCAGGTGCGTGTCAGGCTTTGCTGTATTCATGCGCTGTCCTCTGCCTTTCCATAGTAAACAGGCATGAAACTGCTGATGACTTCAATTGGATTGTTCTCCAATTTTCGGGATCCGGACAGTTATCCGATTTATACGCCACCATGCGAAGACCGACAGGAGGAGCATTGCGGCAAGTAAGACAATACTTGCAAAGCCCCAGCCGGTTTCCACCGCCTCCTCTATCTGTGCGCCGAAAACAAAGCCCGTTGAAACCAGGCAGACGGTCCAAATTATTGCTGATCCTGCATTCAGAACTGTAAACTTTGCCCATGACATTGATCCGAGACCAACCGGAAGCGCGCCGATGGTCCGCATACCCTTGGGATATCTGTAAAGAAAGATGTAGGCCCAGCCGTACTTTGCAACTAGGATTTTCGCGGCCGCATAGGCCTTTTCGGCAAAAGGCCACCTCGTTAACCACGCATCCCCGTATCGTCTCGCGATAAAGAACCGTGCTTCGTCCCCGAGATAGCCGCCGGCAAAGGTCACCGCTAAAACAAGGGACAAGTCCAAAGCTTGTGTTTGAGCCGCATAGCCCGCGAACAACGGGAGACTACCGCTTTTCAGCATGCAGTATGCGAAAAGCAGGATGTACATCCATGTCCCGTATTCTCGTACTAGATCAGACAAACCGTCCATATCGCTTCACCAAATCAAATCGCAGGCACAAACAGAAACTCTTTTGTGTACGATCTACACGATCTATCGGATGTTTTCCGTCGCATGGCCTGCCTGGTGAGTGCACGACCATCGGACATCTGGTTCAGTTTCGCATAGCCCGGGCACGAGCTGAGGCTTCCGGTGTTTTCCGACAGCCTCTACATGACAGCGCCAGGGGAATGCGGATAATCGGAGTCAGCTCCTACAGGGCACAGGCCTCGCATGCCTGGCCTCACGACTTCAGGCCGCTGAACTGTCGGTGGGGACTTCACGGTTTTCTCCGCCTATGCCTCAGAGAAGCGAGGCAGGCTGGTAACGACGATGGGGGTTTTGCCTGGCACTCGACCATACAAGTCGACCACGTCCTGATTGATCATCCGGACACACCCTGAGGATACCGACTTGCCGATCGTCCACCATTCTGGCGATCCATGGATGCGGTAAAGCGTGTCTTCGCCATTCTGGAAAATGTAAAGCGCACGCGCGCCCAATGGATTCTTGAGGCCAGGTGGCATACCGCCATTGGCAATGCTGTAGGGCGCAAGTTCCGGCTGTCGAACGACCATCTCGTCAGGTGGCGTCCAGCGCGGCCACTGACGTTTGTACTGAATGACCCCCTTGCCCGACCATTCGAACCCCTGCCGGCCGAGACCGACCCCGTATCGCATCGCCTGTCCGCCCTCGTAAGTCAGGTAGAGAAAATAGTTGGCCGTATCCACGACCAATGTGCCTGGCCGCTCTCCAGTCGGATCACTCACCATCTGCCGGTAATAGCGCTTGGCGATCTTCTGGTAGGGTATAGCAGGCAGCGGGAACTGTTCGTTCAGTATCGGTCCATAGGTGGTTTCCAGAACTGGATGGGATATGGGTACGATTTCAGACTGTGTCGTCTCTGCGGTCGTTGCCGAGCAGCCAGTCAATACAGCCGCCGCTGCCCCAGCCCCCCCGATAACGAAGCCTCGTCGTGTCAATTTGCCAGACTGCAATGTATTTCCTCTCGACGGTTGAAGTTCTGGCTTACGAGCCGGTCATCAGATTTCGGATTTTCTTCATGCGAACCTCGCGGGATTCATGCATGTCGAGCGTTCCTTTGAAGCTACCATTGGCGTCCATCATGTATACGCCAGCCGTATGGTCCATTGTGTAGCTTCCATCTTCGGTCGGAACCTTGCGTGCGTAGGCGGAGAAAGCTTTGACAGCCGTCGCTGTTTGCTCCGGCGTTCCCCGAAGGGCAAGGATTCGACGGTCGAAGGATGTCATGTACTCGTTGAGCAACTGCTGAGTATCTCTCTCTGGGTCAACGCTGATGAAAACAACGTTGAAACCGCTCGCAGCGGGCCCGAGTTCATTCATCAGGTCACTCAGCTCGAACAGCGTTGTGGGGCAGATGTCAGGGCAGTGGGTAAAGCCAAAGAACGCCAAATACGGCTTTCCCTTGAGGACAGCGTTATCGATCACTTGGCCCCGGTGCGAAACCAACTCAAATGGGCGACCGATCGAAGGGGTAGAGGACGCGTCCGGCTCACCAACACGTTTGCCGCCACCCGACTGCAGCAAATAACCTATAATCAGTAGCAATGTGAAGATCGCAACCACACACCACGCCACAACTCGAAACGCTCTGAGAGCTTTCATCTAATTCCCTGCCGACATTCACCCTGAAGAGCCCTTTGGAGTACTCCTAATCCCTCTAGTAGCTTGAGGTTCAAGGCTAATGGCGGAGAAAATCGAAATTCTCCTCAGTCGTTTCGCTGTCATCCACATCAGACAGAAGCGGAAATTTCGGTCGCACAGAAAGCGCCCTTGACCCTCAAGCTACTAGAGGTTTCATACTGACGAGCATCAATGAGCGACAGGAATGGCAGATAAGTGGTGAAAACTAACGACGGCGCATGGCTTGCGATCTTCAGCGCGTGGATAATTGCCATGGGTTCGACGTTGGGCGCACTGTTTATCGGTGAGGTCATGGGGCAAGCGCCATGCGATCTCTGTTGGCACCAACGAGCCTTCATGTTTCCACTGGCAGTGCTGCTCGCAGTCGCCGCTTTCCGCTCTGATGCCCGTGCCTGGATCTATGCCGTTCCGCTGGCAGCGGCGGGATGGTCGATCGCGGCATTTCACAACCTTCTTTATTTCAACATCATCCCCACGGCCATCAAGCCTTGCGGCCAGGGGCCATCCTGCTCGGGCGCGGGTATGCTCCTCTTTGGAACCCTGCCCATTCCGCTCCTGTCGCTTGGTGCATTTACTGTCATCATCGTCCTACTTCTAATCGTGCGCCGGAGAACACCAGCATGAACAGACGCACTTTCGTTATCGCTTCGGCTTCGGCCGCGATTGCCGTTTTCGCAGGAGGCGCGGCCCTCTATGATGGGCTTACGCCAGACGCGGAGCCAGCGCCCTCTACAATGCCGGGGAACAATACCCTCGTCAGAATGCACTCGCCGGTCATGGGGCCGGTTTCGGCGCCTGTGACAATTGTCGAATTTTTTGATCCGTCTTGTGAGGCATGCCGGGCCTTTTATCCGCTCGTGAAGCAGATGATGACGCAGACCGGAAATGACGTGCGACTTGTCCTGCGATACACCGTATTCCACGAAGGTTCCGATGATGCAGTGCGCATATTGGAGGCCGCGCGCAAACAAAACCTGTTTGAACCGGTCCTAGAAGCGATACTGGAACAGCAGCCTGTCTGGGCCGATCATGGCAAACCAGATCTAGAAAAGGCATGGCAGATCGCGGCGATGGCCGGACTTGATGTCGAGCAGGGAAAGAAGGATGCGGCCTCCCCAGCGATCGACAATATTCTCGCCCAGGATATGGCCGATGTTCAGGCCAACAATGTGAAACAGACCCCGACATTTTTCGTGAACGAAAAGCCTCTCACAGAGTTCAGCCCGCAAGGTCTTTTCACTATGCTGAAAGCTGAAATCGATGCCAGCAAGGCAGGATCCTGACTTCGGAGACCGGACCGGAATTCATGAGCGGACATCACCACGATCATGAAGCAGATGCAGGAGACAAGCGTATAGGGGGAGCAATTCTCGTCAACGTGCTCCTTACTTTTGCGCAGATTGTCGGCGGCATCTTCTCCGGCAGTCTTTCCCTGATCGCGGATGCGCTCCACAACTTCAGTGACGCTGCATCACTTGTGATTGCGTATGGTGCACGTCGGATCGCGCGCCGTCCTTCTGACGAAAAGATGACGTTCGGCTATGTTCGCGCCGAAATCGTCGCATCGCTGATCAACTACACGACTTTGATCGTCATTGGTCTCTATCTCGTGTATGAAGCGGTCATGCGGTTCATCACACCTGCGCCGATCGAAGGGTGGACGGTCGTGATCGTCGCAGGCATCGCGCTCGTCATCGATTTGACCACAGCCATGCTCACCTACACCCTTTCAAAAACCAGCATGAATATCCGGGCCGCTTTCTTGCACAATGTGTCGGACGCCCTTGGATCGGTGGGTGTTATCATCGCCGGCACGCTTGTGCTGATATACGGCTGGACATGGATTGACCCAGCGGTCACCCTCATGATCGCAGGCTACATACTCTGGCAGGCCTTCGCTGAGATCGGAGGATCGATCCGGATCCTGATGATGGCGGCGCCTGAGGACGTAAATGTGAACGAACTTGTTTCAGACATGCGTTCCGTCGAAGGCGTCCAGGAGGTGCACCATGTCCATGTGTGGCGGATCGATGAAGATCACAAGGCATTGCAAGCGCATCTCGTTGTGACGGATTTATCTCTGCGCAGTGCTGCTGAAGTGAAAGCCGCAGTGCGAAAAATCCTGCGGGACAGGCGCGGTATCGACCACAGCACTCTGGAGATCGAAACGCCAGAGGACGGTTGCGAAGACGGCCTGCAGGTCATCGGTCATAATGTTGTAGAAACCTGAGACTAGAGGCTTCGCAGGCACCGTTGACGGATATGCTCAACGATGAAGGCCGCATCGTCAGCCACACCCGCGATCAGGCCAGAGGCACGGTTCCGCTGCCATGGACGTCCTACATAGTAGAGACCGTCAACAGGCGAAATCCCGTTGGAGTGAATTGGGGCAGCCCGAGCATCCACCGCACCTTCGACTTCAATCCAAGGGAGCTCATCGGCATAGCCTGTCGCCCAAACTATGGATCTGATGTTCTCGCTCGATCCGTCGGCGAAACTTACCCTGCGATCATGGATCGCAGCCAGTCTCGGCTTCAGGATTACCCCCGACCGCCTGAGTGAAGCATCGTCATTGCCGCGAACAGGGAATGGATCCTCACGCCTCATCCTTCGTCCGATGATCCCCTGCGCGGATGCCTGGAGAAGGCCGAGCTGCCCCAGCCATACCCACAAACTGCGTCCGAGGACCTTCTCCGGTAAAAGTCTGCGCTTTCGCCCGCGTGCAAGCAGCACCTTTTGAAACCCAGCCATCGCGATTGCCACGTCCCTGCCACTCGCGCCATCTCCGACTACAAGAACAGGGCCTTCCGCCACCGAGCCCGGATTGCGGAACTCGGTTACGTGCATCTGCTGAATGTCAGCAGGTAGCAATTTCGACAATCCAGGAATTCGCGGTGTTGAAAATGCCCCCGTGGCAACGATGACAATATGACTTGTGAGACGATTGCCGTCTTGCGTTGACGCCACAAAGAGACTGCCTGCCTTCTCAAGTCGGACGACCTTCTTCGAACTGCTGACCGGAATTTTATGGAAGGAAGCATACCGCCGCAGATAGTCAGCAAACTCATCCTTTCCAGCATAGCCATTTGCATCACCAACCAGGGGCATACCCGAGAGCGCGCTGATGCAGCGAGGTGTAAAAAGTGTGAGGCTGTCATATCTGTTGCGCCAGCTGTCGCCGATTTTTGTGCCAGCATCAACAATCAAGAAGCTCAGGCCCTGCCTCTTCAAGGCGTATGCCGCAGCGAGCCCGGCTTGCCCCGCCCCTATAATCAGGATGTTGGTCCGCATTGTATTCTCCTCAAGCAAGATCGTCGTTACCCATCAACGGCTGGGGAGGTTACGGTTCCGTTGGGTTCAGGCCTTGCCTCTCGACCAATATGCGAGAAGCTCAAGAAAAACACCGCCACAACAAAAATCGTGAGCACTGCCAACACAATCCAGTTATTGCGTCGTATCTTCTTAATCCGCTCATCGGGCTGGGCCATAATTCAATCTCCCGCACTTGGGGTAGTCACCCCGTCGCCGGACCTGGCCTTCTTTTTCTCGAAGGGGTCAGCCAGCGCCGCATCTGGTCTGCTAACCGGATATTTTGTGCCCGAGATGCGAGCCGCAAGTCGGGCCGGACCCTCTTTCTTAAGGAGTGCGCGGAAACTTGGATGCATCCCGCCATCCACATAGGACGACACCGTGGAGCCGCCGGCCTGTTGAAGCGCAGCCTCAAGCCTTTGGGTTTCTTCGGCCATGCGGGCTATCAGAGCAGGATCAGGAGAAGCGGCGCTTGCGGGGCAAGCCTCCAGTGGGTCAAGGGGCTCTCCGCCCACGAACTCTTTGTTGAACATGTAGCGGCGACCACACACCGAGACTTTTGGTTGCTGACGGGTCAGTTCGAAATAGTCGTATCCCTCCTTCAGAGTCCGCCAGAACGACAGGTTTTGATTGTCTTTGTGCAGCGCCATGTTTTCCGTCGTCATCCGGAAAGGATAGGCCTGAACCTGGAACCGCTCCTGTCCCGATGAAAGTGCCTTGGCGACGATTGCATATATCTCACCAACGCCCTGGTCTGTCAGCGCAAAGCAACCGGAAGAGGAGCAAGCACCGTGGACCATCAGCGCCTCGCCGGTATAGCCGAGTGCCGTCTCAAGCCTGTTTGGATAGCCCAGGTTGAAAGATACATAGTACTGCGATTTAGGATTCAGCATGCCTTTTGAAACGTGGTAAAATCCCTCTGGCGCTTGGCGGTCACCTTCCTTGACCTTGGGACCTAGCTTCCCGGACCACCTGCACATCGGATATGTCTTGAGCAACGCGTAGCGCCCACTTCGGTCGATCTTCCAGACCTCGAGCTCGCTTTCCTGCTTGAAGATCCTGATCAGGACGGGGCTTTCTGCTGCCATCCCCTTCTTTGACATCTCTGCCAGCATCTTGCTCGACAGTTCGGGGGCCATGCTGGACAGGTCGTCTAGCCCCATGTCTGAAACACATCCGGATAGGGGGATAGCTATAAGGGCTCCAAGGCAGGCATTCCGCGCGATCAGAAGTGCTCGCTGATTCAAATTCTGAAACCAATTCATTTCGTCACTCTTCGCGCTTTCAATGAAACCGTGCCGACATCACCAATAAGGTGCCGAGCGCACCACGGCAGCCGGCAATACAGGAAGGGGGGCACGACCGCACGACGCCGCATCGAACAAACCCTTAGCCACCGGTACAAATATAGGACCTCAAGTAACTAGAGCTACAAGGGGCAGCCCCAGGAAAGGCTAAACGCTCCTCCCACCCAACCATCTACTCATCTTTGGGCACGGGACCAGGCACAACATCGAGCAGAGATTTATCAACCAGGGGGGTTACCTTCATTGGGTTTGCTCCGGAGGTGCGCATCCGCTCCAGATCTGCTGCAGTGAGGTAATCGAGCTTGGTGATCAGAGTTTTATAGTAGGCTTGCAGACCAATCCGCTTGTTCATCCGCGCCACCAGATCTAACCTTAAGGCATCGGCGGCGAATTCGGGGTCTGTGAGCACCGGTCCAGACAACAGTGTCGCGATCAATTCGTCCGTCAGTTCTGCCTCCGGGCTGGGACTAGCACGCAGTGCCTCGTCATTTGCGGTCAACGTCACTTCTGCAACGACGTAACCGTCGACCTTTCTCTCCCGAATAATCGGGACGGTCACCATCGCCGATTTGACCACCTCATGTTCGGTTAGCCCGGGAGACTGCGTCTCAACCTGTTTGGGCGCTGGGGCCCACTGGAAACCAGCGTAGACAGCAACCAAGCACACCAAGACACACCACGCTCCGGAGCATGCAATCTTCCACATTTACTAATCTCCATGAGGATCAACCGGAGCTACGCCGGGATCCTCCACCGATCGCTGTGCTGCCATCGCATTCAGGCGTGATTGGACAGTGCTCGATCCCTTAGTCGATGAGAGCCGCTCTCAAGCCGCGTGTTGGACATAGTCCAACGCAGCAGACACCTGGTTACGATCTCCGGGCGGTATTAACGGTAAGATCAGGCTCGGGGAGGAGGATCAAGGGGATCAATGCCTGCAAAGACACGGAACCGATTTGGTGAAACTCTGTAGGCAGAGAGCATTCGTTCCGAAATTGCAGCGCTTTCCTGCAGGCAAGCCAGAAGCTCGTGAGAATGCTCGACCAGATGCTGGCATTTCGCGTGGGTACCAGCAGACGCAGTCCCTTGATGGACGGTTCTGGATATCGTCGCCCCGGAGATGAGATCCCGTGCGACTGATCCATGCGGACTCACAATAGCGACTGCCAACAGCAGTGCCATACACAAAATCCGAATCGATTTTCCAAGCCGCGACATCATCACACGTCACAATTAACCTGTCTGAGATTGCCTGAAGCTGGTGCACAGGCACCGCCGCACAATGGAGGACGCAGACAATAAGAATTGATTTCCCCATATGTGACCATAGCCTCTAGAGTCGAGATATGATCGGTTCAGTCGCACATATCTCGAAAAAACTTGGCATGATCGCTGCGTTTTCGCTGGTGGGATTTGTGTTCGTCAAGGCTGTTTTTGCCGTCGTTTGCTGGGGCATAGGACATGACTCCTTCGAGGCCATCGCGGGCATCGTCTCATCCATCGGCCTTGGGGGCTGGATCGGCATAGAGGCCTATCTGTCGTTCACAAGCTGGCGATCTCATAAAAAAGTGCCTGAATTCGACACAGGCCGATAAAATTGCACTGAATTTCTTTGCGTGATGATCGTGTTCGATCCGCATAACTCGTCCCAACACATAGGGACGAGTTATGACCTTCAGATTCCTGCTCGCAATTTTCGCCATAACGTTCATTTCGACAGGCGCCGCTTGGAAACCGGAAGCGGCAACATGGGATTCCATGCCTGTCGCCGGGGCGACGTCGCAACCGATCGGCCACTTCGAATTTTGTAAAAGATATCCCGAAGAATGCCAGCCTAACGCTGCAGATCGCGCACGCCTGAAGCTCACAGAGGAAATCTGGAATAGCCTCGTTGAGGTCAACCAGGTCGTCAATACAATTCCGGCTATCGAGGATATCGAGATCTATGGCGTCGAGGAATTTTGGAATTATCCTACCACCGCAGCCGACTGCGAGGACTTTGCTCTGCTGAAGCGCAAGCTTTTGATGAGGCGCGGGATCGCGGTCTCCAATCTGCTGATCACAGTTGTACTTCAACCGGACGGATCCGGGCATGCTGTTTTGACGGTGCGGTCGGAAATAGGCGATTTCATTCTCGACAACTTGCGTGGTGAAATCAGAAATTGGTCGGAAACAGAATATACATATCTCAAGCGTCAGGATTCCCGCAATCCTGGCAAATGGGTGAAGATCAGGGACGGTCGAGACACAACAGCGGTCAGCGGCATTCGCTAATCGAGGTGACAAATTAGACCGGCCGATCCTGCAGCAGTCAGCCGGGTGCCTGACGAGGTGAAACCTCGCAATGATTGGCGCCCCAGCTCAGATGATGAGCCCCGGCCGCCACTACACTTTTCCTTGATGCAGCAACTGGCACAAAATTTTGCACTTGAAGCTCTAGTTCCTAGAGGCCGCATGGCAAACCAAGTGAGCGTGAAATCCCGCTCGCGGCCAATCTGCCAAATCGTAGCGAATGTAAGAGTGTGCTCAGTCTGGAACCGAAAATGCTGTTCTCGAAAAAAGCCATGTTCAGGCTTACCGTCATCGTCCTCGGGGTTACCGCAATCTGCGGTATCGATCTGTCCGTCAAATTCGTCATGGCGGAGCTTCTGGCAACCCCGACTGGAACAATCGAGTTGACCTCTTTTTTCAACCTGAAACTCACCTATAACACGGGCGTTAGCTTCGGGTTATTTTCGGACACCATCGTGTCAGCGCCCCGTTTGTTCGCCACACTTCAAGGGGGCATCGTAGTCGGACTCGTCATTTGGGCAGTATTCGCCAACAGTGTCCTGGAGGGAATGGCCATAACGGCAATGGCTGGGGGTGCGAGCGGAAATGTGGTTGATCGTTTGATGAACTTGAGGGTTACCGACTATTTGGATTTCCACGCCTCCGGGTGGTCATGGCCTGCCTTCAATATTGCAGATGTGTTCATCGTTTGCGGTGCCATTGTCCTTGTGGCGGCGTCGGTAGTTCAGACGAAAAACGAGCATGCGTCCACGAACTCCTGACGGGGTGCGGCGCAAGGAAAAGGCGTCAACTCTCGGTTTTGTAGTAGCCTTTATTCGCGATTTGGTTCTCCATGGTGATGATTAGTTTCCGCGGCATCTGGAGCAAGAATATCAAGCGGGACAGCACGCAAGGTACCGTCATCGAATTTTAGCGTCATCGTTGCGGCTTTCGGAGGACCCGAATTTCGCATCAGTGAAATGAAAACCGTATCCTGTCCCATGTCCAGTTCCGCTTTTCGGGGGATCACGACGTAGGTGTCCGACAGCGGCACTTGTTCGAAGCCCTTGGATTTGGCCATCGGGCTCACGAGTGTTGCAGTCGAGTACCCTGTGACGTTGACAGAGACAATCGCCATGTCATCGGGCGTACCATTGTAGACAGTGACATATGCTTTATCCGTGACCCCGTCCGGCGCTAAGACCAGTTCGGCATGTTCGATAGTCAAGGCGTCGTAGTCGATTTGATGAGGTTCATTTGTCACGTTAGCCCAGGCGCCGCTCTGACCGGCGAAAAGAAATGCAGTGGCTGCCACACACCAACGTTTTGCTTGATTTGCCATTTATAAATCCTCACATGTTCCGAGCCATTGCTTACATACCTCTCGGTTGTTCGAGGGTTCAGGTTCGCGTGATGGGCTAATTTGTCGCGGCCTGCACCTGCCGCATTTGGAGAGGGAGGTAGCATGCTCACCATTGGAGATCTGTCCAGGACCACGGGTGTCAAGGTACCAACGATCAGATATTATGAACAGATGGGGCTGCTCTCACCGCCGGAACGTTCTGAGGGCAATCAGCGACGTTACTCGAAGACCGAGCAGGAACGCCTCTCATTCATTCGACATGCCCGCGACCTTGGATTGACGATCGAAGCTATTCGCGAGCTTATAGAGCTGAGCCAGCATCCGGAAAAGCCGTGTGCAGAGGCCGACAAGATAGCTGCCGAACAGCTTGTGACAATCCGACAGAAGATCGAGAGATTGAAGAAGCTGGAAGCCGAGCTGGAACGGATCTCAACACACTGCCATTCGAATCAAGTGCGCGATTGCTATGTGATCAGGGCCTTGGCAAACCACGATATGTGCACCACCGAGCACGACTGACTACAGCATTTCACTGCCCAAATACCTCTGAGTACACGGCGATCCCAGTTGGTACCGATCTGAATGATCGGGGCGGTTGGTGGCGAGCTCCAAGTCGCACAGATCGTCCAGACCAAGAGACTGCATCAGGGGTCGCAATCGCCTAGTTCGTGAGGGTCACATCAGGCTGCCCGCCAGCTCACTGAGTGCTTGAAAGTCCTCCGGAAGTAATGGGCAGCTCGGTGCGAGCGCATCAGGAAACGAAATCGACCAACAGCTTCAGGTTCAGCAAAGCGATTACGATGGCGATGATCCAGGCAAAAGCCGAGAGCCAAAGAGGTGCCTTCATCTCTCCCATCTTATCAGCATCGGCTGTGAACATCACCAGCGGGAAAACCGCAAAGGATAGTTGGAGGCTAAGCACGACCTGGGTCAAGATCAGAAGCTGGGCAGTGCCGCTGTCTCCGAAAGCTATAGTGACCCCTGCTGCGGGTATGATGGCGATCCCCCGGGTAATCAGACGGCGAAGCCAAGGTGCAAGCTGGATCTTCAGGAACCCTTCCATCACGATCTGACCCGCAAGCGTCGCGGTAACCGTTGAATTGATACCGCAGCACAAAAGGGCGATTCCGAACAATGTCGGTGCGAAGGCCAAACCGAGCAACGGGGCTAGCAGACTATGAGCCTCACCCAGTTCTGCGACCGAAGTCCGCCCGGTTTCGTGGAACGTAGCGGCCGCCAGAATGAGGATCGAAGCATTGACGAGCAGAGCGAACATCAATGCGACTGTGGAGTCGATCGTCGCGAATTTCAGAGCCTCGCGCTTTTCAGGTAACGTATCGCCAAAGTCCCTCGTCTGCACGATACCGGAGTGGAGGTAGAGATTGTGCGGCATAACGGTCGCACCGAGTATGCCAAGCGCCAGATACAGCATGTCGGGATTCGTGATAATCTCTGTCGTTGGAGCAAAGCCGAGGATCACCTGACCCCAATCCGGATCGGCAAGAGCGATCTGAACCGCAAAGCAGACGGCGATAACGCCGAGCAAAGTTATGACAAGCGCTTCGACCCAACGGAAGCCAAGCTTTTGCAGGTAAAGGATCAAGAATACATCCAGAGCAGTGATGACCACTCCCAGCTCGAGCGGAATACCGAAAAGGAGGTTCAAGCCGATTGCAGTGCCGATTACCTCGGCGATGTCAGTCGCAATGATCGCTATTTCGGCCAGCAGCCACAGCACCATGGCAACCGGTTTGGGGTAGGCATCACGACAGGCCTGCGCCAGGTCTCGCCCCGAGGCGATGGCGAGGCGCGCGCACAGCGACTGAAGGACGATCGCCATGATGTTTGAAATCAGGGCCACCGTGAGCAGCGCGTAGCCGAAGCGTGATCCCCCGGCCAGAGATGTCGCCCAATTGCCTGGGTCCATGTACCCGACCGCGACGAGATAGCCGGGCCCGAAGAAAGCCATTGCCCTTCGGAAAGTGCCCGCTCCTGCCGCGACCTTGATCGACCGGTGCACATCCGAAAGGGACGCCTCTCCCACCGTTTGTTGCCATCCCCTCACCGGTCTGTCCATCGTCCACCGCGCTTTCAAAGCCCACCACTATTGCAATTGCAAATCATTCTCACAAAGAGGCTGCGGACGCAAGCCGGATCGATCAGATCCCACCAATTGGGAACCATTAGGGTGAGAGCGGCGGTGCAAAAGTCGTCCACGGTAGCGGCGGCATAATGCTTCTGCGGGCGGAGTAAAATCCGGCCACCTATTTCCTTTCTGCAATGATCGCAGGAGGGACAGGGGATCTACACCGTGGAATTATACCTCAAGGTTCGCCTGGCTGTTTCCGAAGGGATGACGCAGCGTCAGGCAGCAAAGTATTTCAACATATCGCGCGACAGCGTGGCCAAGATGGTGGCCTATTCGACGCCGCCCGGCTATCAGCGGCGATCACCGATCCGGCGTCCGAAGCTTGATGCGTTCGTTTCGACGATCGACCATTGGCTCGATGAAGACCTGAAGGTGCCGCGCAAGCAGCGCCATACGGCCAAGCGGGTGTTCGACCGCCTGCGCGACGAATGCGGGTTCACCGGCGGCTACACGATCATCAAGGATTATATGCGCGATCGGGATCAGCGCCGACAAGAGGTGTTTGTGCCGCTGTCGCATCCGCCCGGCCATGCGCAGGCGGACTTCGGTGAGGCGACGGTCGTGATTGGCGGCGTGGAGCAGAAGGCGCGCTTCTTCGTGCTCGATCTGCCGCATAGCGACGGCTGCTATGTGCGGGCCTATCCGGCGGCGGTGGCCGAGGCCTGGGTCGACGGCCACATCCATGCATTTGCCTTCTTTGGGGCCGTGCCACAGTCGATCGTCTACGACAACGACCGTTGCCTGGTGGCGAAGATTTTGCCTGACGGCACCCGCAAGCGCGCGACGTTGTTCAGCGGCTTCCTGTCCCACTACCTTATCCGGGATCGCTATGGCCGTCCCGGCAAGGGCAACGACAAGGGGAACGTCGAGGGTCTCGTCGGCTATGCCCGGCGCAACTTCATGGTGCCGATCCCGCAGTTTGCGACATGGGAGGCGTTCAACACCTTTCTGGAGGAGCAGTGCCGGAAGCGCCAGCGCGACAGGCTGCGCGGCGAGAGCGAGACGATCGGCGAGCGCTTGCGGCGCGATCTGGCTGCCATGCGCGCCTTGCCAGCCTCGCCATTTGATGCCTGCGACCAGGCAAGTGCCAAGGTGACGGCGCAGTCGCTGGTGCGCTACAAGACCAACGACTATTCCGTCCCGGTCGCCTATGGCCATCAGGATGTGTGGGTGCGCGGCTATGTCAACGAAGTGGTCATCGGTTGCCGTGGCGAGATCATCGCCCGCCATCCTCGGTGCTGGGAACGGGAAGACGTCGTCTTCGATCCTGTCCATTACCTGCCGCTGATCGAGCAGAAGATCAATTCGCTGGATCAGGCAGCGCCCCTCCAGGGCTGGGACTTGCCGCAAGAGTTCGCTACGCTGCGCCGGTTGATGGAAGGCCGCATGGCCAAGCACGGCCGGCGTGAGTACGTGCAGGTCCTCCGCCTGCTGGAGAGCTTCGAACTCGCCGATCTGCATGCGGCGGTGAAGCAGGCGATCCAGCTTGGCGCCATTGGCTTTGACGCCGTCAAGCATCTGATCCTGTGCCGGGTGGAACGCCGGCCGCCCAGACTGGACCTGTCCATCTACCCCTATCTGCCGAGGGCGACGGTCGAGACGACCTCGGCGAAGGCGTATATGCGTCTCCTGTCGTCGGATGCGGGAGAAGCCGCATGAACACCGAAGCACCCGAGATCCTGCTCGCGCACTATCTCAAGGCCCTGAAGCTGCCGACCTTCCAGCGCGAGCACCAGAAGCTGGCCCGGCTATGCGCAACCGAGGGCGTCGATCACGTCGGCTACCTGTTCCGGCTTGCCGAACGGGAAACGATCGAGCGGGATCGCCGCAAGGTCGAACGTCGCATCAAGGCGGCCAAATTCCCGGTCGTCAAAAGCCTGGATAGCTTCGACTTCACAGCTATCCCCAAGCTCAACAAGATGCAGGTGCTGGAACTGTCCCGCTGCGAATGGATCGAGCGCCGCGAGAACGTCATTGCTCTCGGTCCCAGTGGAACCGGCAAGACGCATGTTGCTCTCGGCCTCGGCCTGGCCGCCTGCCAGAAGGGCTTGTCCGTCGGCTTCACCACGGCCGCCGCCCTGGTCAGTGAGATGATGGAGGCGCGTGATGAGCGGCGTCTTCTCCGCTTCCAGAAGCAAATGGCGGCCTACAAGCTACTGATCATCGACGAGCTGGGCTTCGTCCCGCTATCAAAGACCGGCGCGGAGTTGCTGTTCGAGCTGATCTCGCAACGCTATGAGCGCGGTGCCACCCTGATCACCAGCAATCTGCCTTTCGACGAATGGACCGAAACCCTGGGATCCGAGCGTCTGACCGGCGCGTTGCTCGATCGCATCACCCACCACGTCAACATCCTCGAGATGAACGGCGACAGCTATCGTCTCGCCCAGAGCCGCGCCCGAAAGGCCGGCTGACACCTCTCAAAAAATCGCCGCCCCCGCCTGAGACCCCCGCTCGGGCTACGCCCTCCCGGCGGTCTCAGGCGGCCGCCATAGTGGCCGACTTTTGCTCCGCCCCGTGGCCGGTTTTTACTCCGCCGTTGACAGCTGGGACTTGCCAGAGGAATTCGCTACTTTGTGGCGGGTGATGGAAGGCCGCATGGATGTCATCGGTAGAGCGGGCCATCCCATAACCAACACCTATTGAACATCTTGTCGGAAAGACAAAATAAGACTTCTTATGCTCCCTTTTGCACTCTCCAGCGAGTCGTCGATGCAATTGGTTGATGCAATTTCAAGTTGAATTCCTTTTAGAAGGGATCGCATGGTATAACAACAGAGTGCCGGTGATTGTCCTTTACCTAATTGGCCAAGTTCGCTAGCGCTGCGAAAGGCGGACTTCATCAGGATTTCTTCCCGATCATCGAGATCTTTCACGAGCGTGCGAAGCTCATCATAGTCTTCATACCCGTTGATCCGCAGGAGGATAGCCGACAATCGCTTCAGACGCGGCTCCGCTCCCAACCAATTGAGCCACTTGATGATTCTGCTTTCAATAAAATGGATTGGCTCGCTGTGAACATCGATAGTGTCGTCTTCGATCAGTGTCTGCAGATCGATGAGATATGTGTCGGTGAACAATTCTAACAGCAAGTGGGCCTTCCCTCGGAAATGCCAGTAAAGCGCACCCCGTGTTACACCGGCTTCCACCGCAATGTCTTCCAATGAGCTTTCTTTCACACCTTTGCGATAGAAAGTCCTCTCTGCTGCGTCGAGAATAGCCGCCCTTGTCAGAGCGGCTTCCGATTTACTTTTCTTCAAGGGCCTCTCCCCCGTTCGACTGTTGGTTATCTGGGTGAGATTCGTCTTTGGACCTGTTTCCCTTGGCAGGTGGGGCCAAGGCTAGACACGAAGTAGGGAGCCAGAACCGGCTCAGTTACCGCGGACATGTCATGAGGTTTCGCAAATCAACGCTTCAGTGCGACTTGAAGCTGGAACTCGACGCTGGGTGCTCGATATTTTGCCTTCTGCAGAAACGCAGCACTGCTCAACAAATGATACTGGAAACCCAAAAAAGGGGTATTTATTCGAGTTCTTCCCCGCATTAATGCGGGGAAGAACTCGCCAATCAGCTTTGACTGGATTGGCTTGTTGCGCCGCTACTCGTCTTTGACAGCAGGCGTGTGATGAGCACGAAAAACACCGGAACAAACAAGATCGCCAGAGCCGTGCCTGTGGCCGTTCCGAACACTGTTGCATATCCAATCGCCGTGCGCGCACCAGCCCCTGCCCCGGTAGAAAGCATGAGTGGGGTGACGCCAAGACCAAAGGCCAACGATGTCATCAGAATCGGTCTAAACCGCTGTTTGGCGGACTCACGGACTGCTTCCAGCGCTGTTTCACCCAGTGTCGCCATACGCTCGCGGGCAAATTCGACGATCATGATCCCGTTCTTGCCGGTTAGGCCCACAACGGTCAGCATCCCCACCTGGAAATAGACGCCATTCGATTGGTCACCAAACCAGGCCCCTATCAAGGCACCAAGAATGCCCACAGGCATGGCCAAAAGCACGGCAATCGGAATTGACCAGCTCTCATAAAGCGCGGCAAGACAAAGGAAGACCGTGGTCAAGGCCAGTGCATAAAGCAGCATGGCGCCTGCGCCCGATTCCTTTTCCTCCAGCGACATGCCTGTCCACTGCAGCGAGAACCCTGGCGGCAGTTGTTTGGACAATTCTTCCATGGCAGCAATTGCGTCGCCTGAAGTATACCCCTCGGAAGCTGAGCCTTCGATCTTCATCGCAGGCAAAGCATTGTAGCGGCTGACCTGCTGCGGGCCGAAGACCCATTCCTGCGTCGCAAATGTCGAGAAATCGACAAACGCACCATTCGCATTCTGAATTCGCCAGAGGCCGATATCCTCTGGAGAGGTTCGCGCCCAGGGTTCACCCTGAATATAGACCCGTTTGACACGACCTTCATAGAGAAAGTCGTTCACGTAGGAGCTGGACCAAATCGTTCTCAGGAACGTACCGACATCAGCAGCCGTCACGCCGACAGCACCGGCTCTCGCCCAGTCAATATTGATCCGGAATTGGGAAGCGTCCTCGACTCCGCTAGGCCGCACGGCCGCCAGCCGAGTATCCTGAGTCGCCAACCCCAGGAGCATGTTGCGAGCCTGAAGCAGTTCTTCATGGCTCTGGCCTGCACCGGCCTGAAGATAGGCGGTGAAGCCGTTTGAGGTGCCAAGTTCCATAACGGCGGGTGGCACAATCGGCACAACGATGGCCTCCTTGATCCCACCCATCAGCGGTCCAAAGGCCCGCTCAGCGATGGCTTCGACAGAGTCTTCAGGAGCAGTGCGTTCTCCCCAATCTTTCAGCTTGACGAACATCATCGCCATGTTCTGGCCTTGCCCGGCGAACGAGAAGCCCAAAACAGAGAAGACCGATTCAACATTTCGGGCTTCAGCGGTTGTGTAATAGCCCTCAACCTTCTCTAAGACATCCCGGGTTTGTTCGGCGGTCGCACCGGAGGGAAGCTGGACAATCGTGATGAGGGCGCCCTGGTCTTCATCCGGCAGGAACGAAGTTGGTATGCTCTGATAGAGTGCAGCCATCCCGGCAACAATCACCCCATACACGACCAGCATGCGCAACGGCCCAGCCGTCACGCGCCTGACTAGTGCGCTGTAGGCCTGAACGATACGATCGAAGCGTTTTTCGAAGCCAGCACTGAATGCGCCGCCCAATCGTGCCAGCATTCCTTTTCGCGGCGCATGAGAATGAGGTTTTAACATGGTCGCACAAAGCGCAGGCGTGAAAATCAGTGCCACAAGCACCGACAGCATCATGGCCGAAACGATGGTGACAGCGAACTGCTTGTACATCTCGCCGGTTGAGCCGCCAAAGAAAGCCATGGGGACGAACACCGCCGATACCACGATGCCGATACCAACCAATGCACCAGAGATTTCGTCCATTGATTTGCGTGTTGCTTCAACCGGACTCAAATGCTCGTCACGCATGATGCGCTCGACATTCTCGACGACGACAATCGCATCATCGACCAGAAGACCGATCGCTAGCACCATGGCGAGCATCGTCAGCGTATTGATCGAGAAACCAAGAACCGCCATGATCCCGAATGTTCCCAAAAGCACGACAGGAACAGCAAGCGTCGGAATAAGCGTGGCCCGGAAGTTATGCAGGAAAACAAGCATGACAAGAAACACCAAGGCGATAGCCTCGATGAGGGTAACGATCACGGCTTCGATCGAAAGCAGGACGAAGGGTGTCGTGTCATACGGGATGACATAGCTCACACCGGCAGGAAAATTCTGCGACAGCTCGTCGATTTTGGCTTTGACCAGATCAGACGTTTCCAGCGCATTGGCACCCGATGCCAGCTGAATTGCCATCCCTGAGGCGGGTTTGCCGTCAAAGAAGGAGGAAATCTCGTAATTTTCCGCCCCAAGCTCCGCCCGCGCTACGTCGCGCAGAAGGACCATCCCGCCATCGGTGTCAGCACGCAAGACGATGCTTTCAAAGTCGTCAGGCGTTTTCAGCAAGGATTGTGCGGTAATCGTCGCATTCAAAAGCTGGCCAGGAGGAGCTGGCATCGCGCCGAAGGAACCGGCCGAAATCTGAGCATTCTGCGCGCTAATTGCACTGACGACAACATCGGGAGAAAGATCATAATACTTCAGCTTCAGCGGATCGAGCCATATCCGCATGGAGTACTCGGAACCAAAAACCTCAACTTTGCCGACACCTGTTAAGCGCGATACCGGCTCAACCATATACGAACTGAGATAATCGGAGAGATCGATATTGGTGCGCGTGCCATCATCGGAGACAAGGCCGATAACCATGAGAAAGCCGGTCGCGGATTTCTCGACCGTCACACCCTGACGCGTCACCTCAGCGGGCAGACTTGCTTCCGCCTGGGCCAGCTTATTCTGGACCTGCACCTGCGCGATATCAGGATCAGTGCCGATTTCGAAGGTCAGCGTTATCGTCGCTCGCCCGGTCGATGTAGTACTGGAGTCGATGTACCGCATCCCATCCAGGCCCGTCATCTCCTTCTCGATGATCTGGACGACAGTGTCCGCAACCGTTTCCGCTGATGCGCCGGGATATGTCGCGCCGATGACAATCGAAGGACCGGCAATCGATGGATACTGTGAGATCGGCAAGCGGAGGATCGCCAGGATCCCCAGCCCCATGATGATGATCGCGATGACCCAGGCAAAGATCGGGCGGTCAATAAAAAAACGGGCCATGATCAATTACCTTCGCGTGGAGTAGATTCGGGGTCTTGGCCTTCGGCCTCCATCTGGACCTCGGCCCCCGGCGCGGCCTTCTGGAAGCCAGAGACGACAATCGCCTCGCCACCGCTCAGCCCACCCGTGGTGACCCAGCGGTTGCCGTCAGCGGTAACAATCGTCAATTCCCGGACAACGATTTTGTCACCCTCGACGATCCAGACGCTTGCCCCACCCTTTGCATCGCGCATAACCGCATTCTGGGGGACCAGAACCGCGTCCTTGATCACATTCTGCGGCAACTCAGCTTCGACATAGAGCCCAGGAAGCAGTTTATGGTCAGGGTTTGGAAAGCTTACGCGCAACGTAACCATACCAGTTGTTGGCTCAACCTGTGGCTCGGCGGCCTTGATCTCGCCTTTTGCTTCATAGAGCTGCCGATTGGGAAGGATCATGGTCGCGTTGGCATGTTTCATCGCCTCGCGCTGCTCGGGCGATGTGTTCCAGCTGAGAAGATCGTTTGCCGACAGTGTCACATCGACATAAACGGGATCCAGCGTCCGGATTGTTGCCAGCGCAGTGGTCTGCTGTGCACTGAGCAGAGCGCCAGTCGTCGTCTGAGACAGGCCGATGACGCCTGCGACGGGTGCACGCACCGTTGTTCGGTCGAGGTCGATTTCGGCGCTGCTCAGCTGGGCCTTCGCCATTTGTAGTGCCGCGTCAGCAGCACTTTGCGTCGCGACCGCCTTGTCACGATTGGCAGCTGAGCCGGCCTGAGTAGAGAAAAGACTCTTGGCTCGATCTGCTTCGATAACAGCCAGATCATAGTTGGCTTGCGCCTGAGAAACAGCTGCAAGCGCCGCCGCGACCGCAGCGCGGAAGGTAACACTTTCGATTTCATAAAGCGGATCGCCCGCCTTGACCGATGCGCCCTCCTCGAAAAGCCGCGTCTGCAGGATGCCGGAAACCTGAGGTCGCACCTCCGCAATGGTGGATGCCTTGATACGCCCCGGAAGACGGATCGTCGCAGTAAAATCCATAAGCTCCGCCGTCACGACAGTAACCATAGGCTTTGGCTGCTGGGCGACCGACATGACGGGCGCAAGGCCGATGAGCAATGAGACAGCAGAGGCGAAAACGGCGCCTTTCCTGAAGTTTTTTGACATGGGGTCCTCATCAGGGCGATTGAAAATACAGAATGATGGCAGCACCTGAAGCGGTATGCAATTGGCGGGACGAGTTGTTATGAGAACCAAGCGAGTCAGGTAGCGCCGAGTTGCCACTATACAAATTGACCGCATCGCGGTACAGTGGACCAAAATATACGAACTGCGGCGGAAATGTCAACTTGCAAATGGCGTCAAGATGATAAGGAGAGGATCATGGCCGAATTGAACGACAGAGCGACGGGCATACAAGTCATAGCGCGCGCTGCCCTGATCTTGCGCGAACTTGGAAACAGCACTAGCGGTTTAAGCTTGGCTTCCGTCGCCACGCGGATCGGGTTGGCGCGATCTACTGTGCAACGGATAATGCAATCGTTGGAGGCTGAAGGCTTCGTTGAACTTTCACCACAAGGACAGGGCTTCCGTCTTGGCCCCCTGCTCTCCGAACTCGTCTATCGCCGGCAAGCCGACATCGTGACCGAGGTGCGTCCATTTCTCGAAGAACTATGCGCCGACCTGGGGGAAACCGTTGCACTTTGCGCTATGACGGGAAGCAACCTCACGACGATCGATCGTTGCATTGCAGAACAACCGCTACGCGTCGTCTTCCCTTTGGGCACGGTTCCCATCCCGGCTCACCAGCTTGCCCCAGGCCGCGCGATCATGACCGAGTTGCCGCCGGAACGTGTGACACGCATCCTTTCGGAATGGATGACACCAACAGAGATAGCGCAGGAGATTGAAGCCATTTCCCGCGAAAATGATGTTGTTCGGGACACATCGAACTTCATCGCCGGTATTACCAGCTTTGCGGTGCCCCTACGCACCCACATGGGCCTTTATGCCTTAACAGCGGTTCCGCCAATACCCCGTGTTTGCATGCGGGAAAGCGCCATCTTTGCAAGCCTGCGCAGTTATCGTGTGAAGATAGAAGACAAAATCGGTGCGATCGCGTCAGCATTCGACGTCTGACGGTGGCAGGCGCGCGCTCCCGGCATGCACGGCGGGAATAGATCAGCCATATTAGATGCTAAGGAATTGAAGCGACTACAGGGCTTCCTAACGGCTTGCCTGTGAAAGAAAGGATGTTGCAAGATGGCAAATGAAAAGCCGCAGCAGATCGTCGTCGTGGGCGGCGGAGTGGCCGGACTGGAAATTGCGACCGCTTTAGGTAGGCGCTGGCAACGGCAGCGCAGCCGACATCAAGCAGTGCCGACAATAACACTCGTCGATCACGATTCTGCGCACGTGTGGAAACCCATGCTCCATACGGTAGCGGCAGGCACGACTGATATCTCGCAACAGCAAACCACCTATATCGCTTTGGCACGCGATGCTGGCTTTACCTATCAGCCCGGAGCACTAACTGGCCTGGATCGTACCATGCGCGAGTTGCTGATCGCTGCTTTGCACGCCCCAGATGGGCGGCTTTTGGCACCGCCCCGACGCTTGAGCTATGATGCCTTGGTGATCGCGGTGGGTAGCCAGGCAAATGACTTCGGTACGCCGGGCGTAGCTGAGCATTGCCTGACGATAGACTCACGTCGGCAGGCCGATGCGTTCAACCGCGAAGTGCGGATCCGCATGCTTCAATGCCTGGGACAGGATGGCGACCTATCCATTGCAATCGTCGGTGGCGGCGCCACCGGAGTGGAACTTGCGGCCGAACTGGTGCAACTCACGGAGACTTCGGTGGCCTATGGTATGCAGGGCCTGGCGGAACGCATTACGATCACCCTGATTGAAAGCGGTCCGCGGCTGCTGGCGGCATTTCCAGAGGACATTTCAGCAGCCACACGTATCCGGCTCGAAGAGCTGGGCATCCGAGTAATAACTGGCGCCCGCGTCACTGCCGCTACTTCCGACAGCTTTGTCCTCGGCGATGGCCGGGAGCTGTCAGCCTCTCTCAAAGTCTGGGCTGCCGGGGTGAAAGGGCCAGATTTTCTTGCCCATCTCGATGGCTTGGAGACGACCTCGAACAACCAGCTATCGATACTCCCATCACTGCGGACAACCCGTGATCCCAACATCTATGCTGTGGGTGACTGCGCGAGCCTGACGCTCCCCGGCTCCGAACGGCCGCTGCCGCCAACGGCTCAGGTTGCTCATCAGCAGGCACAACACCTGATCAATCATTTGCCTGGCGTCCTCCAGCATGGCAGGGTTAGTCCCGATTTTGTCTACCATGACTTCGGATCGTTGGTGTCACTGGGCGACTACGATGCGTACGGCTCGCTGGGAAAGCTGGGCCTGTTCAAGGGTCGCACGATCCGCGGGCGCCTCGCCCAATTCAGCCATGTCATGCTTTATCGCAGCCATCAAGCGCGCCTGCATGGTTTCTGGCGCGGCAGCCTGCTGTGGCTGGTTGATCGCCTGAATGCGCGCTTGCGAGCCTCAATCCGGTTGGATTGAGGCTCGCAAGCACCACACACATAGTTGCTCTCTGCTTGAGCAGATAGCACCAACGCTACGGCTATTCCTTCCTATGTCCGTGCCAAAAATCGAGATCATCATGGAATGGATCGGCTCTCTTTCCATCAGCGAATTGACATCACATCAATATTCCCGGAAGCGCCACGCTACACGACACAAGGCTGGCTGAGGGCGGCGGGATCGATTCTACTGGGCGACTCCGACCAAGGAAACGCCCCATGCTTCACCGAACCATCACCACCCTCGCCGGAATTTTGCGCCCGGACCTCGCCCTGAGCAAGAGCCGCGTGGAGACGCTTTGCCTGATCGTCATCGGCATGGTCAGCGCGCGTACGGTGAACCTCAGCCATCTCGCCTGCGAACGACCGGCCACCGCGCAACCTGCCTCGACCTACCGGCGCCTGCAGCGGTTCTTCCAGCACGTCCGGCTCGGGCAGGACTGGGCGCTGCCGCTGCTTGGGGTCGGAACAAGAGCAGTCCGAAATCGTACGCTAAGGTCGAACGAAACCGGAACGATGCCGTAGATCCGATGTGCAACATCCGATCTCTGTGGATTGCCACCGACATGCGCCAATTTTGATTTCTCTGTCCGGCCCGACTCGACAACGCTTCGAGCAGATTGCTCATCAATGGAGTCGGGCGATGGCAAAGCGCAAGCTTCTTAAAGATCAAGATCGCCGGAAGCTTGTCGACATACCAGTCGACGAGGATAACCTAATCCGACACTATTCGTTGTCATTGGCGGATCGCCTGGAGATTGAACTGCGGAGACGTAATCACAATCGGCTCGGCTTCGCCATCCAGCTATGTCTGATGCGATACCCGGGTCGAGTGCTTGGAGCAGAAGAAACTCCGCCTCGCGCCATGCTGAAGTATGTTGCTGATCAGATCGGCGCCGCTCCAGGCGAATTTGCCCTCTATGCACGTCGTGAAGAAACCCGTCGGGATCACATGGCGCGGCTAATGGTGTATCTGGATACGAGAAGCGCGACGCTGCAAGATCGTCGCGCCGCGCTATTGGCGGCAATTCAAGCGGCGACCATGTCCGACGACGGTGCTGCGATAGCCAGTTCGACTGTCGCCGCGTTTCGCGAACGCGGCGCTCTTCTGCCGGCGATCGACACGATCGAACGCATCGGCCTTGCCGGCCGTGCCATAGCCCGGCGGCGAGCAGAAAGAACCCTGATTGAAGACATCCCACTCGATAGGCTTCAATCACTGGATAAACTGTTAGAGGTTGACCCGCCGATCGGCCAGACCCGCTTTCATTGGCTGCGTTCGGCACCAGAAGCGCCGGCCGCGTCGAACCTCGTCGGGCTGACCGAGCGGATAGCCTTTCTGCGGCGGCTGGAGATCGATCCGGAACTGCAGGCGCGCGTGTCATCCGGACGGTGGGACCAGATGATCCGGGAGGGCAACGCAACGCCGGCCTGGCTTGCCAACGACTTCAACGCCAGCCGTCGCCGCGCTCTGATCGTGGCCCAAGTCATCAAGCTTTGCCAGAAGCTCACGGACGATGCGGTGACGATGTTCATCAAGCTGATGGGTAAATTGTTCTCGCAAGCCAACAATCGAAAGAAGCAGCGACAGATGGACTGCAGAGCGAATACCGCCAAAGCGCTGCGCATGTTTCTAGATACGATCACCGCACTGCAGTCCGCCAACGACTATGGTCGGAACGCTTTGGATGTTCTCGACCAGAAAGTCGGTTGGGACCGGTTGCTTCGGATGAAGCCTGAGCTTGAGTCGATGGTCGACGACAACGAGGCTCCGCCGTTGACCGTGGCAGCCGAACAATACGCGACCGTCCACAAATACATTGGTGCATTTCTTCAGGCCTTCACGTTTCGCTCGGCGCATCGCCACGACCCGCTTCTGGCGGCAATTGCGCTGCTGAAACGGCTTCATGCCGAGAAGCGGCGGACACTCCCTGATCGCGTGCCGCTCACCCATCTCAGCCAAACTGATCGACGGCTTATCTTCGAACAAGGGAAACCTGATCGCCGTCTCTACGAGATCGCCACGCTAGCGGCTTTGCGAGACCGGCTTAGATCTGCGGACATTTGGGTCGACGGCAGCCGATCTTTCCGGCCGATTGACGAGCATCTGATGCCGCGGTCGACATTCATCACGATGAAGGAAGAAGATCGTCTCGGTTTGGGGGTCCAAGGCGACGGCGCGCAGTGGCTTGCTGAAGCGTGCCAGATGCTCGAGTTCAACCTGCAGCGTCTTGCGCACAGAGCACGATCCGGAAAGCTCGAAGGAGTTCGTCTTGAGGCCGGAACGTTGATCGTCACACCAACCGTCGGCGAAGTCCCCGTGGCAGCAGAGGAACTGAATGCCGAGATCAGCGATATGTATCCGTTGGTCGAGGTTCCCGACTTGTTAAGGGAAGTGCATGAATGGACCGGCTTTGCGGATCACTTCACGCATGTTCGTACCGGCGACATCCCGAAAAATGTCTCTGCCATGCTCGCTGGTGTACTGGCCGATGCGACGAACCTCGGCCCAAAGCGAATGGCGGGCGCATCCAAGGGGATCAGCGCTCACCAGATTGGGTGGATGCGCACATTCCATGCCCGATCGGAGACCTACCGCGCGGCGCAAGCGTGCATCACCGATGTCCACACCCAGCATCCGCATTCCCGCCTTTGGGGCAATGGCACAACGTCATCGTCAGATGGCCAATTTTTTCGTGCGAGTGACCGAGCCGCAAAGCGCGGCGACATCAATTTGCACTACGGCAGCGAACCCGGGACGAAATTCTATAGCCATCTATCAGATCAGTACGGCTACTTCGGCATTTTGCCCATCAGTCCGACCGAAAGCGAGGCGGCCTATGTGCTCGATGGGCTCTTCGACCAGGACACGGTGCTCGACATTCAGGAACACTTTACCGACACGGGCGGTGCCAGTGATCATATCTTCGGGCTGTTCGCCTTGATCGGAAAGCGGTTCTCACCGCGACTGCGCAATCTCAAAGACCGGAAGTTCCACACGTTCGAGAGGAGCGATGCATATCCAACCCTGTCGAACCATATCGGGGCGCCGATCAACACCGCCCTGATTCTCGACCATTGGGACGATCTGCTGCATCTCGCGGCGTCGATCACGACGCGGTCCGTGGTACCGTCTACGATCCTGAAGAAGCTGTCCGCATCTCCGAAGCAAAGCCATCTCGCGAGGGCGCTCCGCGAACTCGGCCGTATCGAAAGGTCGCTCTTCATGATCGAATGGTACTCAAGTCCGGCATTGCGGCGGAGATGCCAAGCCGGTCTCAACAGGGGAGAGGCCGCCCATAAGCTGAAACGCGCTGTGTTCTTCCACGAGCGAGGCGAGATCCGTGACCGGTCGTTCGAAAGCCAAGCTTTCCGCGCCTCGGGGCTCAATCTCGTCGTCAGTGCGATCGTGCACTGGAATACGGTTTATCTTGATCGCGCGGTCACACAGCTGAAACGAGCGGGGCGAGACATTCCTAATACTCTATTGAAACACATATCGCCGCTCAGTTGGGAACATATCAACCTTACCGGCATCTACACATGGGATGCCGAACATCAGATGCCGAACGGATTTCGATCGCTCCGCTTTCCGGCTAGGCTAAGGAACGCCGCGTAAGTTCTCATTCCGTTCGTCCTTAGCGTACGATTTCGGACTGCTCTTGTTCTGACCCCTAACAGATAGCCCGGTCTTTTCGAGAAGCTCGCAGGCCCTCTCAATTCTTAATTGAGTAAGGTAGATCCGTGGCGGCACTCCCAGGCTCACCTTGAACATTCGTGCGAAATGAAAAGACGAGAGCCTTGCCTCAGTAGCTCGATCATCAAGGCTGATATCTTCCGCAAGTCGAGCCTTCATCAACTCGATACAACGCCGCTCAGCCCATGTGGCTAGGCCTCCGCTAGGTGCACTAAGCTTGGTGCCGCCAAGCTGGCAAAGTTCGGCGATGATTTCGAATCCGGCAGCCCGCGCCAAAAGACGTGATGGGGCGCCTTCATCTTCGGACAAAGACCATAGACGTCGAAGCTTTCCTTGAATCACTGGGGTCGCAAAAGCGCCGCAGTAAATTCGGAGGCTTTCAAACGAAATCTTGCCGTCGGACGCTTCATCCAACGCGGATTGCCAGTGGCTCATAGGAAAGGCAAAGCTTCTGATCTCGTGTATTGTTGGGACTGTTGACCGGATAGAATAATTAGGTGCGGCGACTACACAGGCACCCAGTTCCATTATGGCTTTGAAGCGACCACCACCAATATCACAATCGATGTGAGTGCCAGCGGTTAGAGCCTGGTGCACAACGAGATCTGGCATTGCCGGGTAAATAACCTCTGACTGCGGTTGGACAGAACCGAACAAGTTCAGGACGCCACCTACAGATTTGGCCGATTGGACAAAGGGTGCACAAGGGCCTTCCCGATACCAATCGGCAAATGTTGGGTAGGCTGGCACGTCCATGTTCCGATCTCCTTCTAGCACGAGGGTCGTGCTGAAGTTTCAATATCTTACGAGGCCTTAAGAAGGAAGTAGCAGTAAATTAAATGCGACACTGCCTACACATTTTCATGCAGGTCCAAGTGCTGCGTATAAGTCGCCAATATTGAGCGTTGTCTGACTCATACAATTACCGGTTTGTTTAGCGGTAGGCCGACGACTTAACGCCTCTGTAATCTAGGGGCTTCGAAAGGGGCTTGAAGAAGAACTAGCAGACCACCAATAGTTCGGTAATCACGCGAAACCGTTGCATATTTCCGCAAAGAGCGTCTTGGTGAAGCCGTCCAACCAGTCGACGTTTAACGTCGAATGTCTCAATTCCCGTGCAAGAGCCTGAAGATCTGCAGTTGCCGCGAGTAAACTGACCGTGTTTACTAGCTTGATCCAGCACGCCTTGCGGTAGGTGGAAGCTTTGCAGAGCGCCTCAGACAATGTCGAGCGAGAGTGACGCTACGATGAATTCTGGTTTGGCCTCGTCGCCCTATAACGCATGCCATCCAGCAGCAGCATGAGCATGCGTTCGGTGTGCGCCGGCCCATCCTCCCCGGAAGCCACGGACAGATTCCCGATCGCTCTCAGCAGATCGTAAGGCGCGACGTCGGCGCGTACTTCGCCCGAATTGGTGGCAGCATCCATCAAAACAGACAGAGCCGGTTCAAACCGGCTGCGAAAATAATCAGGCAAGGTGGCAAAGGCCGGATCGCCGGAATGAAGTGCAGCAGCCAATCCCTGTTTGGTGGCCAAGAAGCGAGTATAAAGCATCAGCCATGCGGCCAGCGCCTCGATTGGTGCCCGCTCGGCGGCAAGTAGCGCTGCTGCATCGGCGCAGGCGTCGACCTCACGGCGGAACACGCCGGCAATCAGGCCGGCACGGGTCGGGAAACGGCGATAAAGCGTACCCAGACCGACGCCCGCCTGTGCCGCGATCTCACGGATCGGAGCATCAACGCCCGAACGGGCGAACACGGTCTTCGCGGCTTCCAAAACGGCTTCCTCGTTCCTGCGGGCATCGGAACGCATTCGTTGTGCAGCAGGCTCGGCCTTGCTCCTGCTCCCCGAAGCGGCCTCACTCACATTATTGAAGTTGGGCAAACTCAGCGTTCCATCTCTTGATAAGCGGATCAATGATCCGTATAGAATTAACGGATCATTGATCCATTTTTGGATAAGAGGTTAGCAATTCTATGTCCAGTTCTTTCGATGAGCTTACGTCACAACGCGGCGTATCTGCCGTGTTCTCCATCGCGCCAATCACTCTTCCGTCGTTGGGACGGGGCGTTGACTTGCAAGTCAGGATTTCTGCGCCGATTGCCGGCGACAGGTTACCTGTAATCATTTTTTCGCATGGCAACGGGCAATCGTTTCATGGTTATGGTCCCCTTGTTGAATATTGGGCGGCCCATGGCTTTGTCGTTATTCAGCCGACGCATCTGGATTCGCGGATGATCGGCCTATCCCAAGACGATGCCCGTCGTCCGAATTTCTGGCGCTTCCGCGAACAAGACCTCGCGGCCATTCTCGACAGCCTTGATCAAATCGAAAACGGATCATCAATGATCCACGGGCGACTCGATCACACGCGGATTGCGGTTGCCGGACATTCATGGGGCGGGCAGACCGCGAGTACCTTACTCGGAGCCACCCATCCCGACCCTGAGGATGGCTCAGAGGTTAACCGGAAGGACAGCCGAGTGAAGGCAGGCGTATTGTTGGCGGTGCCGGGCAGTGGCGACGACCTTACCGAGAATGCTGCTCGTACCTTCCCGTTCCTTTATCCTGACTTTTCAACCATGACCACGCCGACCCTTATCGTCGCCGGCGATCAGGACCATGGCCGCCTTGCTATACGGGGGCCAGAATGGTGGCGTGATGCCTACGATCTGAGCCCGTCGCCAAAAGCCCTGTTCACTGTTTTCGGTGGCGAACACGCCCTTGGCGGCATCCCTGGCTACGAGGTGCGGGAAACGACGGACGAGAGGCCACAGCGTGTCGTCGCCATCCAGCGCCTTTCAACAGCCTTCCTGCGTAGTTCGCTCTATCCTGGCAATACAGCATTCTCACAGGCAGTCGTCGAGCTGGCAACTGATGCTGCGCCGGAAGGCAGTGTCGAGACAAAGTAAAGCGGCCAACGCCACCCTTTGTAGCCTGCTCCGGATTGGAAGGCAGATATTTACGGCGCGACATCATCACCAAAAACAGAAGTTTTACTTAAATACTATTCTCATCACCGGGAGCTCGTCTGGGCGGCAGGTCGAGCTAGCATTGCGGTGCAAGACCTGCCGCTCCGTTGCCATCCTTGCTTCTAATTGTGCGCGCCGCTTCGCTGATACTTGAGTTTGTTCGGGTTTTTGCACAGGGTAAGCTCCCATTCGCCGTTTTGGCGACAAAACTAGCGGGCTGCGCGATGAGACCACAGGCTGACAACTCCAAGGGTGATGCGTTGTAACTGATACTGCGAAGGTGAGCTAACATACGTTGAAGGCTAAATGGCTGGGACTTTCGGACCCGTCGTTGTGGCCGATTTCGGCGAGGACGCTCGCTTCGCCCGATCAGGCGATCTAGAATAAAAGGGGTAATGCACATGAGTTGGAACCCATCAATCGAACCGGTCTGTCCCGCCGAGGTCGGCATCGATGCGATCGAGACCCTTATCGTCCCGCGCTCCCGCGACCTCGGAGATTTCGAGGTTCGGCGCGCCCTGCCGGCACCCGAGCGACAAATGGTTGGCCCCTTCATTTTTTTCGACCAAGCAGGGCCCGCCGAACTGCTGACTGGGCAGGGCGTTGATGTCAGACCGCACCCACACATCGGCCTCGGCACGGTTACCTATCTTTTCAAAGGTGACTTCCATCATCGCGACAGCACCGGTGCCGACCAAGTCATCAGGCCCGGCGCCCTGAACTGGATGGTGGCCGGTCGTGGCGTTACGCATTCAGAACGCACATCTGCAACAGCGCGCAGCGGCCCGAATAGCCTGTTTGGTATCCAGACTTGGCTGGCGCTGCCCGAAAGCCATGAGGACGTTGCGCCCAGCTTCGAACATCACGGCAAGGAGACACTACCCGTCATCGAGGATCGCGGCGTTTCGGTTCGGCTCATTCTCGGTAACGTCTATGGTAAGACTGCACCCGCAAAAATGCTTTCCGAGACATTCTACGCCGATGTGATGCTCGAGCCTGGACGCCGACTGCCAATGCCAGACAATCACGAGGACCGCGGCATATATATTGTTGAAGGCTCGATCTCTGTTGCCGGACAGGAATTTGAGGCGTCACAGATGATGGTGTTTCGGCAGGGCGACCGCATAACTGTGGCAGCCGGAGAACGGGGTGCGCGATTGATGATCCTTGGTGGCGCAACTCTCAATGGACCGCGTTACATCTGGTGGAACTTCGTCGCATCGTCGCAAGAACGCATCGAACTCGCCAAGGCTGAATGGGGTCAGAACAAGAGCAGTCCGAAATCGTACGCTAAGGACGAACGGAATGAGAACTTACGCGGCGTTCCTTAGCCTAGCCGGAAAGCGGAGCGATCGA
>Ga0209070_100331_pt1 | contig 38190 bp, 31 predicted proteins | sample SynthPrep_5_END__FD_187205 | JGI IMG/M metagenome (GOLD analysis project Ga0209070, IMG submission 187205) | Synthetic microbial communities from Ohio, USA - SynthPrep_5_END_DS10_MetaG (SPAdes) (version 2) | ecosystem: Engineered > Bioreactor > Aerobic > Activated sludge | place: USA: Ohio... | reverse complement strand
ATCTGGGTGACCATGCTACCGGCGGTCTGGCTGCTGATCTGCACCACCACCGCGGGCTTCATCAAGCTGTTCGACGCCAACCCGGCGATCGGCTTCCTGTCGCTGGCGAAGAAGTACAGTGATGCCCTGGCAAACGGCCAGATCCTGGCCCCGGCCAAGAGCGTGGACCAGATGCAGCACGTGATCTGGAATGCCTACACCAACGCAACGCTGACTGTGCTGTTCCTGTTCGTGGTGTTCAGCATCCTGTTCTATGCGCTCAAGGTCGGTGTCGCCGCCTGGGGCAACAAAGAGCGTACGGATAAAGAAGCCCCGTTCCAGGCAGTACCGGACGCCTAACCGAGGATTGCAAGCATGTTCAATGACATCAGTCGCCTCGGTAAATACCTCGGTCAGGCCGCGCGCCTGATGGTCGGCATGCCCGACTACGACACGTACGTCGAGCATATGCAAACCAAGCACCCGGACAAGCCGATGATGGACTACAAGGCGTTCTTCCGGGAACGCCAGGAGGCCCGTTACGGCGGCAAGGGTGGGCCCAAGTGCTGTTGATTTAACGCAACGCCCTGTGGGAGGGGGCTTGCCCCCGATAGCGGTGTGTCAGTGACAGATCAGTGCCTGACACACTGCTATCGGGGGCAAGCCCCCTCCCACATTTGTTTCTGTGTTCCTTTAAGGAGAATTTCTTTTGTCCTCTCCCATTCCAGTCACCGTCCTCAGCGGCTTTCTCGGCGCGGGCAAGACCACCTTGCTGCGCCATCTGCTCAAGGCCGAGCACGGGCTGAAAATTGCCGTGATCGAAAACGAATTCAGCGATGCCGGTATCGACACCCAATTGCTGGGCGAAGAACCGGTGCAAGTCATGACCCTGTCCAACGGCTGCGTGTGCTGCACCATCCACACCGACCTGACCAAAGCCTTGTATCTGTTGCTCGAGCGCCTGGACAGCGGTGAGATCGCCTTTGACCGCCTGGTGATCGAGTGCACCGGCCTGGCCGACCCGGCGCCGGTGGCCCAGACCTTTTTCATCGATGAAGAACTGCGCGAGCGCTACATCCTCGACGGCATCATCACCCTGGTGGACGCCGCCCACGCCGAGCATCACCTGACCCAGACCATCGCCCAGGCGCAGATCGGTTTCGCCGACCGGCTGCTGGTGAGCAAGCGTGACCTGGTGGACGATGCTGCCTTCGAGGCACTCAGTGAACGCCTCACACGCATCAACCGCCGCGCGCCGATTCGCGTGGTCGAGCACGGCAAGATTGATCTGGCCGAACTGCTCGATGTGCGCGGCTTCAACCTTAATGCGGGCATGAGTCTGCGCCCGGTGAGCAAGGCGCCGTCCATCGACCGTATTTCCAGCCTGGTGCTGCGCACCGACCAGCCGCTGGATATCGACCGTCTCAGTGAGTTCATGAACGAACTGCTGGAAGACCATGGCAAGCAGCTGCTGCGCTACAAGGGCGTACTCAATATTGCCGGCGAAGACCGTCGCATGGTGTTCCAGGGCGTGCTCAAGCTCTATGGTTTCGACTGGGATACCGAATGGGCCGAGGGTGAGGCGCGGGAGAGTGTGATCGTGTTTATTGCCGATGAATTGCCGGAAGACAAAATCCGCGAAGGCTTTGCCAAGGTCTACCAACCTTGACGTGTAATGCAGTCAAATGTGGGAGGGGGCTTGCCCCCGATGGCGGTGGGTCAGTAAACCTATATGTGACTGACACACTGCTATCGGGGGCAAGCCCCCTCCCACAGTTGATCTCATTTCAAGTTGGAGACCAGGCATAAAAAAGCCCGGCTCAAGAGCCGGGCTTCTTAGTCAAGCAACTGCAATCAAGCGCCGTATACCGGCAGCTTCTTGCAGATGGCCTTGACCTTCTCACGTACCGCGTCGATCACGGCTTCGTTGTTCAGGTCCGCCAGGATGTCGCAGATCCAGCCGGCCAGTTCCTTGCACTCTGCTTCCTTGAAGCCACGAGTGGTCACAGCCGGGGTGCCGAAGCGCAGGCCGGAAGTCACGAACGGCGAACGTGGGTCGTTCGGCACGGAGTTTTTGTTCACGGTGATGAAGGCTTTGCCCAGGGCAGCGTCAGCATCTTTACCGGAAATGTCCTGCTTGATCAGGGACAGCAGGAACAGGTGGTTTTCAGTACCGCCGGACACCACGTCAAAACCGCGCTCGATGAACACGCCGGCCATGGCCTGGGCGTTTTTCACCACTTGTTGCTGGTAGGTCTTGAACTCAGGTTGCAGGGCTTCCTTGAAGCAGATCGCCTTGGCGGCGATCACGTGCTCCAGTGGGCCGCCCTGGGCGCCCGGGAATACGGCGGAGTTCAGCTTTTTCTCGATCTCGGCGTTGGCGCGCGCCAGGATCAGGCCGCCACGTGGACCGCGCAGGGTCTTGTGGGTGGTGGTGGTCACCACGTCAGCGAAAGGCACAGGGTTCGGGTAGACGCCAGCGGCGACCAGACCGGCTACGTGAGCCATGTCGACGAACAGGTAGGCGCCCACCTTGTCGGCGATGGCGCGGAAGCGTGGGAAGTCGAGGATCTGCGAGTAGGCAGAGAAACCGGCCACGATCATTTTTGGCTTGTGCTCGACCGCCAGGCGCTCGACTTCGTCGTAGTCGATCAGGCCGTTGGCATCGATACCGTACTGAACGGCGTTGTACAGCTTGCCGGAGGAGGAAACGCTGGCGCCGTGGGTCAGGTGACCACCGTGGGCCAGGCTCATGCCCAGGATGGTGTCGCCGCCCTGCAGCAGGGCCAGGTACACGGCGCTGTTGGCTTGGGAGCCGGCGTGTGGCTGGACGTTGGCGTAATCGGCGCCGAACAGTTCTTTTGCACGGTCGATGGCCAGTTGCTCAACCACGTCGACGTACTCGCAGCCACCGTAGTAGCGCTTGCCTGGGTAGCCTTCGGCGTACTTGTTGGTCAGAACCGAACCTTGAGCCTCCATCACCGCAGGGCTGGTGTAGTTTTCCGAAGCGATCAGCTCAATGTGCTCTTCCTGGCGCACGGCTTCTTGCTCCATGGCGGCGAAGAGATCGGCGTCGTACTTGGCAATAGTCAAATCACGGCTGAACATGGCGGTCCTCAAGGATCGGGGGCAGAAAAGGAAGGCATTCTAACCCAATGGGTTTTAGATGGCATATGAAAGGACATCATGTCGCGGATAAGCGGGGCTCATCTGGGGATAGGCGGCGATGAGGCCAGTGGCCTCACCACAGGGTTTCAGTCGAACATGAACAGCGCATCATTGCTGAACTGCGCCTCGAACCGGTTCGCCGGCATCGGCCGCCCGAACAGGTAACCCTGCACCTCGTCACACCCATGCTCACGCAGGAAGTCCAGCTGCTCATGGGTTTCCACACCCTCGGCGATCACCGCCAGGTTCAGACTGTGGGCCATGGCGATAATGGCGCGGGCGATCTGCGCATCCTGTTCGCCGGAGGGCAGGCCATCCACGAAGGTGCGGTCGATCTTCAACACGTCGATGGGGAATTGCTTGAGGTAGTTGAGCGACGAATAGCCCGTGCCAAAGTCATCGACTGCAATGCTCAGGCCCAGGTTTTTCAGGCTGTCGAGGATCTGCATGGCCTCGTTGACTTCCCGCATCAGGATACTTTCGGTCAGCTCCAGCTCCAGGCATGCCGGCGGCAGCCCGGTGTCCTTGAGGATGGTGGCGATACGGGTGCCCAACTGGCCGTCGGAGAATTGCCGCGCCGAGATGTTCACCGAGACTTTCGGCACACGCACCTTGTTCTGGTGCCAGGTCTTGAGCTGTCGGCAGGCTTCGCTGATCACCCAGTCGCCCACGTCCACCACCAGGCCCAACTCTTCCAGTACCGGGATGAAGTCCCCCGGCGGCACCAGGCCACGACGCGGGTGACGCCAGCGCAGCAGGGCTTCGGCACCGGTCAGGCGTTTGCCGTCGCCGCTGAACTGCGGCTGGTAATAGAGCACGAATTCGTTCTGGTCCAGGGCGTGGCGCAGGTCGCTTTCCAGCTCCAGGCGTTCCAGGGCGCTGGCGTTCATGTCGGCCTGGTAGAACTGGAAGTTGTTCTTGCCGCGTTCCTTGGCGTGATACATCGCGGTGTCGGCGTTTTTCATCAACTGACTCAGCTCGTTGCCGTCCTGAGGGCTCAGGGCGATGCCGATACTGGCGGTGACAAAAAACTCGCGGCCTTCCAGCACGAACGGCTTCACTAGGCTGGCAAGGATCTGCTCGGCCACATGAATCGCACGGTTCAACGCCATTTCGCGGCTGATCCGCGGTTGCAGCAGCAGCGTGAACTCGTCGCCGCCCATGCGCGCCACGGTGTCGTCTTCGGCCACGCAGCCCAGCAGGCGCGTGGCCATTTCCTTGAGCATGCGGTCGCCGGCGGCGTGGCCCAGGGAGTCGTTGATCGGTTTGAAGCGGTCGAGGTCGAGGAACATCAGCACCACCCACGACTTCTGCCGTTCTGCCGACTGCAACGCGGTATGCAGGCGGTCCTGGAACAGCGTGCGGTTGGGCAGGTGGGTCAGGGCGTCGTAGTAGGCCAGGCGGTGGATGCGCTGCTCGCTGGCCTTGCGCTCGCTGATGTCACTGAAGAAACACACGTAGCTGGCCAGGTCGCCTTCATCGTCGAACACGGCGGTAATGCCGACCCACGCCGGGTAATGCTCGCCGTTGCGCCGCTTGAGCCACACTTCGCCTTCCCAAGTGCTGTGCTGGTGCAACTGCTTGAGTACGTAGCGCAGGTGGGCTTCCTGCTGTTCGTCGACGGTGAGCATATTCGGCAACTGGTCGAGCACATCGCTGACCGCATAGCCGCTGACCCGGCTGAACGCCTCGTTGGCCTGCACGATATAACCGGCGGGGTCGGTGATCAGAATCGCCGAGGTGGAGTGCTCGAATACCGTGGCCGCCATGCGCAGGTCTTTTTCGGCGCGGCGTTGCTGGCTGATGTCGCGGCCCACGCCGAGGACGCCCTCGAAGGCGCCGTGTTCGTCCCATACCAACACCAGGCGCAGCTCGATCGGCACTTTGCGACCATCTGCGCGCAGGCAGTCGAACAGGAACAGTTGGGTCTGCACCTCGTCGCGCAGCGTGTTCAGTGCCTCGATGTTGCCAAGCGCGCGGCTGACTTGTTCCATCAGACTGTAAATGCCGGTCAGCTGCTGCGGGTTGGCGATGATCGACTGCCAGCCATTTTTGAACACCCAGTCCACGTCATAACCGAGTACGGCATTGACCGAGGGGCTGACGTAGTTGAGGGCCAACTGGCTGTCTGTGGAGCAGATCACGTCGCTGATGCTTTCGGCCAGCATGCGGTAGCGCTGTTCGCTGTCACGCAGGGATTCGCTGGCCTCGATCTGGTCGGTGATGTCCTTGGCCACCCCAATGATGCGGGTGATCTGCGCCGTCTTGTCGCGGGCCAGGGCCTGCTCGCGGATGTCAAAGCGCCGCCATTGGTTGTTGCGGTGGCGGAAGCGCAATTGGCATTGCAATTGGGTGGCGTAGCCGATCTGGCGCTGCTGCTGGCGCAAATCGTGGTAATGCTCGGCGTCTTCGGGGTGCAGTAGGATTTCCCAGAAGTACTCGCCCATTTGCTGCAGTTCGGCCTTGTTGTAGCCGAGGGTGTGGCCCAGATGGTGATTGCTGAAAATCATGCGCTGGCTGATCACGTCCTGCACATACAGGTGGTCAGGCACGGTGCGTACCACGTCCGACCAGAAGCTTTCACGCTCCACCAGCGACAGCTCGATCAGCTTGCGGCTGGTGATATCGCTGATGCTGAGGATCACTGCCTTGAAGTCGTCCTGCTGCTCCGGCAAGCGCATCACCAGCCAAAGGTATTGCTCGTTGCCCGCCACGTCCTTGAGCTGGATTTCCAGTTCCAACTGGCTCTGCTGGGTCAGTACCGCCTCAAGAATCTGGTAGCCGATGGACGTGGCATTGCGCGGGGAGTCATCGATCAGACGCTCCCAGGCTTCTTCACAGGAACCCACGTTCAACAGGCGCACCGCCACCTGGTTGACCTCGGTGATGCGCAGCTCCTTGAGCAGTTGCTGGCGTTCGCCGGGGTTGTCCTGCAGCCAGGCGTGCAGTTGCTCGCGGGTCTCCAGTCGGGTCTTGTCGAAGAACGCATTCAGGCCCGACAAGTCGAGCACGCACAGGGCCACGCCGGTGCCTTCGAAAATGTCCTGGTAGCGCCGGCGGCCTTCATGCACCTGGCGCTGGCGGCGGCGCATGTTCAGCAGCACGATCACCGGGATCAGCGAGAACGCCAGGCCCAGCAGGCATTTGCCGATGAAGGCCGGCAGCAGTTGCTCCAGCACCGCAGTACGGTCGAACAGCCCGCGCAGTTGCCAGTCGCTTTTGCTTAGAGGGGTGACCAGTACGCTTTTATTCAGCTCGTCCGGGGTTAGCGCAGACGCCCACTGCGCCGGCATGCCGCTGTCTCGGCTGACAACCCGGTGGTTGATGCGATTCTCGATGACCCACAGCGGGCGCTGGCCCTGGCCGTCCTGGCGGGTGAGGTTGCTCAGGTAGTTGGGTGCCAGGCGCAGCGCCCAATACATCCGCGAGCCGCCGCTGGGCTGGTGCAGCAGCAGATAGATGAGGGTGCCGTCGTTGCTGTTGCTCAGGTAATAGGACTGGGCGTGGCTACGTTGCACCAGCTCTGCCAACCAGGCGGCGTCCTGGCTGTCGGTGGCGCTGTCACTGATCATCGCGCCGCTGGGGGCGAGCAGGGCGACGCTGCGCAGCTCGGGTAGCGAGCGTTGCAAGGTGCGCATCAGCGCCTGTTGCTGTTCGCTGTCACGCGGCGGCTCGACCATCGGCAGCAGGTTCAGGGCGATTTTCGCGCTGAGGGCCATGTTCAGGCTGATCTGTTCAGCCAGGTCGGCGCTGTAGTCGATGGTGTATTGCTGCTGGTTCTTCTGGTTTTGCTGCAACTGGTCGAGCAGTTGCCAGAACAATAACGCGAGCAACATGAGGACGAGCGTCGCCAATGCGCCTTTGAGGGTGCCGTGCAGGGGCGCTCCCGGCGCTATATGAGCGGCGCGCAGGGGAGTTGGCGGCGTGACTTTGGACAAGCTGTGATCCTGCGGTTTGGCTGGACTGGCGCGCGACGTGCACTATAAGCCGGACGCCCGGAGGGCGGCTAGCATGCCTTGACTTGTGGCAAAGTGCCAGCCCCGCCTGGCGGGCACTATAGGGCGCCGCCGGTGTGGATCAGGCTGTCCGCCAGCCGGGTCAGGATCGCCAGCGTGAACAGGCTGATAACCACAGAGGCCGTGCGGTTGATGGTGTGCGGCGTCAACCACGCGTACCCGCCTCGTTTGATGCGGGCCCCCAGCAGCACCCAGACGCAGCCCACCGGTATCACCACGGCGCTGAACTGTGCGACGAAATGCACGTACAAGGTCAAGTCGATAAATGTCTGCATCGGGACGATAAACGACACGATCAGTAATCCCTTGGGGTTGATCAGCGTGAGCAAAAAGAAGTTCAGCGTGGAGACCCGTGCCTCGGCCTCGGTGTGGAGTGTTTCGTCGGGGTGGCGCCACAGCAGGTAGCAAGTCCTGATCAAATAGCAGACCGAAGCGAACTGCACGAGCTTCAGGCTCCAGGGCGCGTTGTCGCCGATATGGCTGAGCAAGTAGCCCCAGAACGAGATCTGCGTCAGGTAAGCCAGGCACTCCAGCAGGCTCAGCGGCCAGGCGCGCCGGAACCCCGCGAGTAATCCCGAGCGCAGCAGCAGCGTGTTGGTAGGCCCCGGCATTAATAGCAGTAGCCCGAGTGCGGATAGGACGCCAAGCATGAAGGGTGTCTCCTGGAACCCCTGAGGGTTTTGACCGGCTAATCTAACAGATAGGCTTCGATACGCTCGGTCACTTAGGTTAACCTTGAGGATTCGCAACACTATGTACAGCGCCATGACGCTACGTAGGCCTGTTCTTACTTTTATGAGGTCCACATTTTGGCTCAATACGTCTTCACCATGCATCGGCTGGGCAAAGTTGTCCCTCCGAAGCGGGAAATCCTGAAAAACATTTCGCTGTCCTTCTTCCCAGGCGCCAAGATCGGCGTACTCGGCCTCAACGGTTCGGGTAAATCCACCCTGTTGAAAATCATGGCTGGCGTCGACACCGAGTTCGAAGGCGAAGCCCGCCCGATGCCAGAACTGAACATCGGCTACCTGCCGCAAGAGCCGATCCTGGACCCGACCAAGACCGTGCGTGAAGTGGTTGAAGAAGCCGTCAGCGTGATCAAGAACGCCCAGGCGCGCCTGGACGAGGTCTACGCGGCTTACGCTGAAGAAGATGCCGACTTCGACAAACTGGCCGCCGAACAGGCCAAGCTCGAAGCCATCCTGCAAGCCGGCGACGGTCACAACCTGGAGCGCCAATTGGAAGTCGCCGCCGACGCACTGCGCCTGCCAGCGTGGGACGCCAAGGTCGAATTCCTGTCCGGTGGTGAAAAGCGTCGCGTGGCCCTGTGCCGCCTGCTGCTGTCGGCCCCTGACATGCTGCTGCTCGACGAACCGACCAACCACTTGGACGCCGATTCCGTCGCCTGGCTGGAACATTTCCTTCACGACTTCCCAGGCACCGTGGTCGCGATCACGCACGACCGGTACTTCCTGGACAACGTGGCCGGCTGGATCCTCGAGCTCGACCGTGGCGCGGGTATCCCTTACGAGGGTAACTACTCCGGTTGGCTGGAAGCCAAGTCCGACCGTCTGGCCGCCGAATCCAAGCAGCAATCGGCCCATGAAAAAGCCATGAAGGAAGAACTGGAGTGGGTGCGCAAAGGCGCCAAGGCCCGCCAGTCCAAATCCAAGGCCCGTCTGCAACGCTTTGAAGAAATGCAGTCGCAGGAATTCCAGAAACGTTCGGAAACCAACGAGATCTACATCCCGGCCGGTCCGCGCCTGGGCGACAAGGTCATCGAGTTCAAGAACGTTTCCAAAGGTTATGGCGACCGCGTGCTGATCGACAACCTGTCGTTCTCTATGCCAAAAGGCGCGATCGTCGGCGTTATTGGTGGTAACGGTGCGGGTAAATCCACGTTGTTCCGCATGCTGATGGGCAAGGAAACCCCGGATTCGGGCACCATCGAAGTCGGCGAAACCGTGCAGCTGGCCTGTGTGGACCAGAGCCGTGAAGACCTGGATGGCAGCAAGACCGTGTTCCAGCAGATTTCCGACGGTTCCGACCAGATCCGCATCGGCAACTATGAAATCCCGTCGCGTACTTATGTCGGCCGTTTCAACTTCAAGGGTGGCGACCAACAGAAGTTCGTCAAGGACCTGTCCGGTGGTGAGCGCGGTCGCTTGCACCTGGCCCTGACCCTGAAAGAGGGCGGCAACGTCCTGCTGCTCGACGAACCGTCCAACGACCTCGACGTTGAAACCCTGCGTTCCCTGGAAGAAGCCCTGCTGGACTTCCCGGGCGCTGCCATTGTGATCTCTCACGATCGGTGGTTCCTTGACCGCGTCGCGACCCACATCCTGGCATACGAAGACGACTCCCAGGCGGTGTTCTTCGAAGGTAACTACACCGAGTACGAAGCGGACCGTAAAAAACGCTTGGGCGACGCTGCTGCCCAGCCGCACCGTGTGCGTCACAAAAAACTGGCCTGATTCGGGTTGGTGGTTTGAAAGAGCGGAGCCTTCGGGCTCCGTTTTTTTGCCTGGAATTTGATGGTGCGTGCGGTTTGATTTGAATCCCTGAAAGGGTGCATAAAAGCCGCTAAAACTGGATACAGTTATATAAAACGCACCATTTAAATTCACAAAGGCGACATTTTGCCCTGTCGCAGTGCGGAATGAATTGATAAAGTCCGGCTCAATCTCCGTTAACAACTAAAAATTTGCCGAGACTTTCCATGATCGAATCCGTCGAATCCTTCCTTGCCCGCCTCAAGAAACGCGACCCGGACCAGCCGGAATTCCACCAGGCCGTAGAAGAAGTCCTACGCAGTCTGTGGCCGTTTCTGGAAGCCAATCCTCACTACCTGACCTCGGGCATCCTGGAGCGCATCTGCGAGCCAGAACGCGCGATTACCTTCCGGGTGTCGTGGGTGGATGATCACGGCAAGGTCCAGGTCAATCGCGGTTTCCGTATCCAGATGAACAGCGCCATCGGCCCCTACAAAGGCGGCTTGCGCTTCCATCCATCGGTGAACCTGGGCGTGTTGAAGTTCCTCGCCTTCGAGCAGACCTTCAAGAATTCCCTGACCTCGCTGCCCATGGGCGGCGGCAAAGGCGGCTCGGACTTCGACCCCAAGGGCAAGAGCGACGCTGAAGTCATGCGCTTCTGCCAGGCCTTCATGAGTGAGCTGTATCGCCACATCGGCGCGGACGTGGACGTGCCGGCCGGCGATATCGGCGTGGGCGCCCGTGAGATCGGCTTCCTGTTCGGTCAATACAAGCGCCTGAGCAACCAGTTCACCTCCGTGCTGACCGGCAAGGGCATGACCTACGGCGGCAGCCTGATCCGCCCGGAAGCCACGGGGTTCGGCTGCGTGTACTTCGCTGAAGAGATGCTCAAGCGCAACAACCAGCGGGTTGAGGGCAAGCGCGTGGCGGTGTCCGGCTCCGGCAACGTGGCGCAATACGCGGCGCGCAAGGTCATGGACCTGGGCGGCAAGGTGATTTCCCTGTCCGACTCCGAAGGCACCCTGTACGCCGAAAGCGGTTTGACCGAAGAGCAATGGTCGGCCCTGCTGGAGCTGAAAAACGTCCAGCGTGGGCGCATCAGCGAACTGGCCGAGCGTTTCGGCCTGGAATTCCGCAAAGGCCAGACGCCATGGGAACTGGCGTGCGACATTGCCTTGCCCTGCGCGACCCAGAACGAACTCGATGCCGACGCCGCCCGCGCTTTGCTGCGCAATGGCTGCATCTGCGTGGCCGAAGGCGCCAACATGCCGACCACGCTCGAGGCTGTGGATATCTTTATCGAGGCGGGCACCCTGTTCGCGCCGGGTAAAGCTTCTAACGCTGGCGGCGTGGCCGTGAGCGGCCTGGAAATGTCGCAGAACGCCATGCGCCTGCTGTGGACTGCCGGTGAAGTGGACAGCAAGCTGCACAACATCATGCAGTCGATCCACCATGCCTGCGTGCATTACGGCGAAGAAAACGGCCGGATCAACTACGTGAAAGGCGCGAACATCGCCGGCTTCGTCAAAGTCGCCGACGCGATGCTGGCCCAAGGCATCGTCTAAACCTCGGGCTCGATCCGCAGCACTTCGATCAACTGATCGCCGACGGGGCGCTGCCACAGCACTTCGTCGCCGACCTGGGCGCCCAGTAAGGCGCGGCCCAGGGGCGAACCCCAGTTGATCAGGCCTGCGCTCGCATCGGCCTGGTCTTCACCGACCAACTGGATGCGTTGCTGTTCGTCCTGTTCATTGGCGAAGGTCACCCAACTGCCGATCTGCACCTTGTCGGTGGAGGTGGCCGGCGCGACCACTTGGGCGCTTTGCACCCGCTGGTTGAAGTAGCGCAAATCCCGCTCAAGGTCGGCCTGGCGCTGTTTATCGCCCTTGGCGGATTCGAGGCTGTAAGCCTGCTGCAACTGCGCAACCTTGGCCTGCAATTGCGCCAAACCTTGCGCAGTCAGGCGATTGGGCTGCTCACTGACCTGACGCTCCACCGGCTGATCAGCCTGGGCGGCAGCGTTGTCCTCGTTTACAAAAGCTCGACTCATGACGTTCTCCCTCTTTGGAGTTGGGCCATGCTCGCCGCGATTTAGTTTCGCTGGATGTCTGGAAACGACCTATTGCGAACGATAGGCCCTGGCGGCGTCGCGGTTTTTCTCCTGTTGCCAGGCGCGCTCGCGGTCATCCCAGTGATTGTCCTTGTAGTCACGCAACTCTTCGTTCTCACGCATGGCCTTGCACTGGCGGAAACCGTCTTCCCAGCCTTCAGCGTATTCGCGGTCTTTCAGATAGCGCGGCACATTCTTGCGAAACTCACCGCTGATAACGCCAGCCGCCTGGCGACCGCTGCTGCAACCATCGTCAAAACCGTCGGCAAAGGCCGGTGGGTAACCTTTGGCCAGCAAATCTTCATGGGTCGATTGGCAGCCGGCCAACCACATCACTGCACACAGCAATACCGCAGACCGCCACATGGCGTACTCCCTGGCCGTTTCACGGCTGATAGGGAGAGTCTAGAAGGGGATTTGTCGGGGAGGTGTGAAAGGGAGGTGAGAATACTGTTGTTGTGTAGGAGCTGGCTTGCTGGCGATGTAGGCACCTCGGTGTATCAGTTGCTCTGAGGTGATGCGATCGCCGGCAAGCCGGCTCCTACAGGTCCTGTGGTCAATAGTGGTACCACTTCACTTCCAGCATCACTTCATTTACCGGCGTCGACAGGTGGCTGTATTCGCGTTGAGCGCTCAGACGTAATCCGAGATTGCGCGACAATTCCCACTGCTGGTTCAGGCTGATACTGCGACGCACCTCGCCATTGGTGAAGAAATCACCCTTGGCTTCCAGGCTCAGATTGCCCAGCGGGTTTTTCCACAGCACGCCCGTGTTGAAGCCTGCCGCTGGGGAGATGGCTTCGTTGAAGTCGTTGTTGTGTTCCACGCGCACGGTGCCGAGGGCGAAGCCGAGCATGTCGTCGCGCAGTTGCCAGGTGCCGCCAGCGCCGCCGTTGACGTGGGCAACCAGGGTTTCGTCGTCGTGCTTGCCCGGTACCCGCTCCAGGCCGCCAGTGACTTGCCATGACCACGGCTGCAACAGGGCGTTACGTGGGGTCAGGGAGCGGATGGTGGCCAGGTCCAGCTGCTGCAGTTGCCAGTGGTTGCCTTCGTACTGGCGCAGTTTCATCTGCAGGATTTCGATCTGCGCGCCCAGGGGGAAACCTTCGGCGTTGTCGTTGAGGTCGTGGTAGGCCATGCGCAGGCCGTATTCACCGAAGGACTTGTCGCCACGGGTGCCGATGCCGGCTTGCCAGGTGCGTGATTCATGGCCGTTTTCCGGGAGACCAGGGGGTGTGATCTTGAGGTCGGGCGCCGGGTTCTGGTTGATCGCGCGCAATAGTTCGAAGCTGCGCTGGGAGCGTTCGGTGTCGCGTTCCAGGCCGTTGGCGCGGTAGCGGCCGAGGCGGTAGGCGGCGTCGATGATCAGGGCCTGGCGATCGCGGGGCAGGGCCTTGAAGGCTGGCTCTTGCAATTGCTTCTGGTCGTCGCTGACCTTTAGTACCCATTGCTGCTCGTCGCTGTCCAGCGGCTTGGCGCGCTCCAGCAGCTCACGTTCACGGGAGGGCCGGTAGTCGATTTTCTCCACCAGGCCGGCATCTTTCACGGCCTTGACCGTGTCGGTCGGGATGGCCGTGAGCGGGAACTGTTCGGTCAGGCGCAGGCCGGGACGCGCCACTTGCAGCAATTCCAGCAGGCGATAGGAGCAGTTTTCGTCAAAGAAGAAGTAATCGAACTGGATCTGTTTGAGCTCCCACACGTGCTCGACCATGCGCTCGGTCTCGACTTGAGTGAGGTTGAGGCGATATTCCCACAGGTCGCGGTTCTCAAGGCTGCGGTACTCCGACAGCTTTTCCTGATAAGGCACCAGGGCGAACAGGCCGGGATAACCGCCCATCAGGCCTTTCCAGGCGTAGAGAATGCTGTTGTCGGAGCCTTCGATGTAGGCGCCGAAGTTGATCGCGTAGCTGAGCAGGGCGGTGTTGTTGCTCTGCACGTCGGCCTGGTCGATGCGCAGCAACGTGTGGCCGAACATCGACGACGGGCTGTTGAGGTAGGCCGCCGGGAAGATCATCACCGCGCTATGGGGGGCGACGTCCTTGAACCATTGCTTGAATTCTGTGCAGTCCACGGCAGGCAGGTCAGTGAGGTGCAACTGATCCTTGAGCCAGCGGGTCCGTGCGGGGTAAACGCATTGGGCGTGTTTTTCACCCAGGCTGGCCGGTGCGTAGAGCGCATCAACGGTGGCCTTGAGCTCGGCGTCCGGGTGGTGGGCGCCATCGGCCGCGAGGAAGAACTTTTTGTCGCTGACGTAACTGCGCCAGCCACTGATCTTGCCGGCTTCGTAATGGCCCAGGGAAAGCCAGAACGGATCATTCGCCAATTGCTGCAAACGTTGATCATCAAGGTGCGGGGCCGCATACAGCGGGGCGCAGGCGAAGAGTGCCATCCAGGCAAAGCGTTTGAGCATAGGGGCAACTTAAGTCGGATATAAAAGAGACCCAAAGGGGAGGCGGGTCCAAAATAAAACCCGCGCCTTAAGCAGGCGCGGGCGGATCGAGCTTAAGCCTGGGTTGCGTATTTCGCCAGACGGGCATCGCTTTTCAGTACCGCAATGGTGTTGTTGTGCACGTCGTCAGCGGTCACGTCAGCTTTGCTGAAGATCTGCTGGAAGTGCTCGTGGGTCACGGCCGCGAAGTGCTCGCGATCTTCCGGTGCCACGCCCAGTACCACGGCGTAGGTGGTCAGCGCTTCGCCGTTGCCCTTGGCCATGTCTTCGGACAGCTCGTTCATCATGCCATTCATGGCAATCCAGGACTTGCCGCCGTAGGTCAGGGCGCTGTTGGTGTTACAGCCGTTGGTGCCCGAGGTCATGCCGAACGTGGCGTTACCCGAAGTACCGTTGGTAGTGGAAGCCAGGAAGTGAGCTGGCGTGCCGCGCTGGCCTTCGAACAACATGTTGCCCCAACCGCAGTTCGGGCCACCTGGTGCTTCTGCCATTGCATTGAGGGAGACGACGGTGAAGAGAGTACCGAGAAGGATCCGTTTCATAGCTTTGTTCTCTTTGTGTGCAAACCAATGGACAAGGGTTCAGGCGCGTCGCAGCGCCCTAGGGGCCAGTTATTAGTCCAACCCGCGCAGTTTGGAGTTTAGGCACGTTCCAAGGGTTCCGTGCATTTTTATAAAACAATCCGCGATGTCGCGATATTTCTGCAGCTCATCTCCCACGTCTATGCTTTCCCGAAAGCGCGCCTTGCCAGAGCGCGTGACCGGGAGCCAGAATGCCGTCATCTGCCCCGCCTGATGTAAGGAAGCCCGATGCCTGATCCTGTTGCTGCCAGCTTGCGTCTAGCGCCCGAAGCGCTGACTCGCCCTTTCTCCGCTGAACAGTTCAGCTTCTCGACCACCAATGATTTGGAGCCCTTTCGCGGTGTGCTTGGCCAGGAACGTGCAGTTGAAGCCTTGCAGTTCGGTGTGGCCATGCCACGCCCCGGTTACAACGTGTTTGTCATGGGTGAGCCCGGTACCGGCCGCTTTTCGTTCGTCAAACGCTACCTGAAAGCCGAAGGCAAGCGCCTGCAGACCCCGGCGGATTGGGTCTATGTGAATAATTTCGATGAGCCTCGCGAGCCTCGTGCCCTGGAATTGCCCGGCGGCGCTGCGGCGGCGTTCATCAACGACATCAACGGTTTGGTCGACAACCTCGTCGCCACCTTTCCGGCGGTCTTCGAACACCCGACCTATCAACAGCGTAAAAGCGCCATCGACCGCGCCTTCAACCAGCGCTACGACAAGGCCCTGGACGTGATCGAACGCCTGGCCCTGGAAAAGGACGTGGCGCTGTACCGCGACAGTAGCAACATCGCTTTTACCCCGATGCTCGACGGCAAGGCGCTCGACGAAGCCGAGTTCTCGCAGTTGCCGGAAGCCGATCGCGAGCGTTTCCACACGGACATTTCCGAGCTGGAAGAGCGCCTCAACGAAGAACTGGCCAGCCTGCCGCAGTGGAAGCGTGAGTCAAATAACCAACTGCGCCAGTTCAACGAAGAAACCATCACCCTGGCCCTGCAGCCTTTGCTTGCACCGCTGTCGGAAAAGTACGCGGAAAACGCCGCCGTCTGCGGTTACCTGCAAGCCATGCAGGTCTATCTGCTCAAGACCGTGGTCGAGCAATTGGTCGACGACGCCAAGACCGACGCCCAGGCGCGCAAGCTGCTGGAAGAACAATATTGCCCAAGCCTGGTGGTAGGGCATCCGGTCAACGGCGGCGCCCCGGTGGTGTTTGAACCTCACCCGACCTACGACAACCTGTTCGGCCGCATCGAATACAGCACCGACCAGGGCGCGCTCTACACCACTTATCGCCAGTTGCGTCCGGGCGCGCTGCACCGTGCCAACGGCGGCTTCCTGATCCTGGAAGCCGAAAAAATGCTCGGCGAGCCGTTTGTGTGGGACGCGCTCAAGCGTTCCCTGCAGTCGCGCAAACTGAAGATGGAGTCACCGCTGGGCGAGCTGGGCCGCCTGGCCACCGTGACCCTCAACCCGCAGATGATTCCGTTGCAGGTCAAAGTGATCATCATCGGTTCGCGTCAGCTGTACTACGCATTGCAGGACGCCGATCCGGATTTCCAGGAGATGTTCCGCGTACTGGTGGACTTCGATGAAGACATCCCGATGGTCGACGAAAGTCTGGAGCAGTTTGCGCAGTTGCTCAAAACCCGTACCTCGGAAGAAGGCATGGCGCCGCTGACCTCGGATGCGGTGGCGCGGTTGGCCACTTACAGTGCGCGGTTGGCCGAGCATCAGGGCCGTTTGTCGGCGCGTATTGGCGACTTGTTCCAGTTAGTCAGCGAAGCAGACTTCATTCGCCACCTGGCGGGCGACGAGATGACCGATGCTGGCCATATCGAGCGCGCCCTCAAGGCCAAGGCCACGCGCACCGGGCGCGTGTCGGCGCGGATTCTCGACGACATGCTCGCCGGGGTCATCCTCATCGACACGGCCGGTGCCGCGGTGGGCAAGTGCAACGGGCTGACGGTGCTGGAAGTCGGTGACTCGGCCTTCGGCGTGCCGGCGCGGATTTCCGCCACGGTGTATCCGGGTGGCAGCGGCATTGTCGACATCGAGCGTGAGGTCAACCTTGGCCAGCCGATTCACTCCAAGGGCGTGATGATCCTCACGGGTTACCTGGGCAGCCGGTATGCCCAGGAATTCCCGCTGGCGATCTCGGCGAGCATCGCGCTGGAGCAATCCTATGGTTATGTGGACGGCGACAGTGCGTCCTTGGGCGAGGCGTGCACCTTGATCTCGGCCTTGTCGAAAACGCCGCTCAAGCAGTGCTTTGCCATCACCGGCTCGATCAACCAGTTTGGTGAAGTGCAGGCGGTGGGTGGGGTCAACGAGAAGATCGAAGGTTTCTTCCGCCTGTGTGAAGCGCGCGGTTTGACCGGTGAACAGGGCGCGATCATTCCCCAGGCCAACGTCGCTACGCTGATGCTGGATGAGAAGGTGCTGCAGGCCGTGCGCGCCGGGCAGTTCCACATCTATGCCGTGCGCCAGGCCGACGAGGCGCTGAGCCTGCTGGTGGGCGAGGATGCCGGTGAGCCGGATGCCGAGGGGCAGTTCCCGGAAGGCACGGTGAACGCGCGCGTGGTAGAGCGGTTGCGCGCGATTGCCGAGATGATCAGCGAGGAAGACCTCAAGGAAGCGGAGAAGGAGTTGGCACAGCAGGCGCTGGCCGAAGCCAAGCCCACCTGATGGCTGAGTGAGTTGTCGTGACTGGTGGGCTGTGGTGGTGAGCACGCTTGTTGTGGTGAGCGGGCTTGCCCCGCGCCGGGCTGCGAAGCAGCCCCAAAACCAGACAATTCAATCTCACTGGCACACCGCACCGGTCCCACTGGGGCCGCTTCGCAGCCCAGCGCGGGGCAATCCCGCTCACCACATCACGGGCAAAACCGTCACAAAATTGGCGCAGCTGTAGGGCCAATGGCCGTTGGTCCCTACAACCTTGGTTTGTCGTGGTTTTCTTCTATTCTGTGCTCAAGGGATATCCACAGGAGTCGCTGGATAGAAACAGCCTCGCCCCAGGCGCAGGTTGAACACCGATCTACCGAGGGTCGCCGCCATGCCGCGCAACCTTTGCCTTACCCGCCAGTGCTTCGGCCTGGTCACCCGTATCGAATGTTCCATTCGCCCTCTCGCGGGGGATAACGGGATGTGGACGTTGTTGTTTGCCGCCGGAATGACCGGTGAACAACCTTCCACCATCAAGTCTCAAGGCCCGTTCCCCGGGCCCTTCGCGGCAGAAAATATTCTGGAATCCATTGTGGACAGCCTGACCCAGCACGGCTACGAGAAGGCGGGTGACCCGCAGATCTGGTGCCTGCACATGCAGGCCCATCTGCGACAGCTCAACGGTGCCACCCACCACTGACCGCTACTTGCTCTCGGGTTTGTCCAGCTTGACCTCGAAGCCATATTGCACGGTGCTCAGGTCGGTGCGCTGGTAGCTTTCCAGGGTGGTCGGCTGGCCGTAGAAGTAATGCACGTCAAACATCGCTGTGCCGTATTCCTCGGCGCGGTGGCTGACGCCGAGGATTTCCTTGAGGTAATTGCCGCTGGCGTCCTTGGCGTAGAAACGCCAGCTGTCAGCGGGAAAGGCCTTCTGGTCGACGATCAGCGCGTTGTCTTTGAGTTCGAGCCCTTTGGGCAGCTTGCTCGCGTCAATCTCGTTTTTATCGATGGTCGCCAGGAACAGCGGAATCGAGCCCACTACAAAGGCCGGATTTTCCGGGAACAGATTGAGGTCATAAGTCAGGGTGCCGCGTGCCGGGTTCAGCTCAAAGGCCTCGGTCGGCAGCTCGATCGGCTCGCCGCGCTCGCCTTTTTCGTCGGCGGTGAAGAAGGTCACCGGTGATTCACTGCTGTTGCGCTCGCTGCCCACCAGGTCGTCATTGAAGGTGAATGGGTGGTCAAACACGATGTGCGCCGCGCTGGCGTCTTCGACCGACTGGCTGATGGTGACGCTGTTTTTCAGCTGGTCCTCGGTCATGCTCGCGTCTTTGAGCCAGTTGGCAGCGCTGTCGTCATACACGGTGACTGGCATTGGCAGGGCCTGCACGGTTTTCTGCAGGCTGTTCTTGTCGAAGCGCAGCACCGGCAGGTCGAGGTCTTTGCGGGTGCGTGTGGCGGTGGAAAAATCCAGCACGTTGACTTGCAGGTTGTCGATCTCGCCATTGAAGTACACCTTGGCGTAATGGCTGCTCTGCTTGCGTTCGAAGGCTTTCTGCTCATCGGTCAGCTGTTTTTCGAAGGCCTCCGACCAAGCCTTCTGCTTTTGCATTTCGGCCAGTTGTTTCTCGTAGAACGTGACTTGGGCGTTGCTTTCGTTGATCGAACCCGAGCGTGTGAGGAACTGCCCGGTGCTGTCCCGCGCCTGCACCAGCAGAGGGTTAGGCGATTCGTCGCCGACTTCCGATGCCAGTGGCTGGCTGTTGGTCAGCTCGATCTCGGCGTAGTTTTTTTCCAGCAAGACCAGGTTGAGGGTGATGTTGCCTTCGGTGCGCTTGTGGCCCACGTCCTTTTTCGACAGATCAAAGGTCAGCACCTTGCCCGGCGCCACCACTTCAACTGTGCCCTTGAGGCTGACAGGCTGTGGCTGGCTCTTGTTTTCCGTCTCGATCCCCTCGATGAACGGGTAGGTCACCGTCAGGTCATCGGGGTTGGTCAGGTTGGAACTGCTGGGGCTCAGTTGGATGCCCGGATCGGTTTCCGACCATTCCGGCTGGAAGGGGATCACCTTGTTGTTGCTCAGGGTCACCGATTGCCATTCCAGCCCATGGGGGAAGGGGAATTGGTCGGGGACGTTGAAGTTAAAGGGGAAGACCGGCTGTAAATCCGTCAGGTAGTCGGAATGGGAGGTCTTGCGCAGCACGAACAGGCCATTGATGTAAGTGTCCACCAGCGCCTGGGGCGTGGGGTAGTGCTTGAGCAGGGCCAGGGTGTCGTCGCCGTATTCGGTTTCGATGGGCTTGGTGGCGAGCTTGACCCGCGCCCGCTCCAGCAACAGCAGCGACCCCCCCAGGTCAGCGACGGCGTCGCGCAGCTTGGGGTCCTGGATGCTGTCGAGGGATTGTTCGAACTTGGCGGTTTTCTCTTCGAGGGTGGTTTGCTTCTGCTCGTCGCTGGGGGAGCAGCCGCCAGCCAGCAGCAATGCCGCGCACAGGCCGATACTGGCCAAAGGGGATCGCACATCCATCATCTGAGTTTTTCCTGTCCGACGTCATCGAGCGGAGTTGTAATTGGGCTCGACACTAGCAGAAAAATTCTCTTACAGATGCCGCACAGGTCAGTTTTCTCGCGGTTACAGCTGTCTTGTGGCGGCTGGTATACTCGCCGCCATTTCTAGCCTAGCTGTGTGAGATCCAATGGAACGCTTTATCGAAAATGCTATGTACGCCTCGCGCTGGCTGCTGGCGCCTATTTATTTCGGCTTGTCCCTGGGGTTGCTGGCGCTGGCGCTGAAATTCTTCCAGGAAGTGATTCACCTGCTGCCGAGCGTGTTCTCGATGGCCGAGTCCGAGCTGATCCTGGTGCTGCTGTCGTTGATCGACATGGCACTGGTCGGTGGCTTGCTGGTGATGGTGATGATTTCCGGCTACGAGAACTTTGTCTCGCAGCTGGATATCGATGAAAACAAGGAAAAGCTCAACTGGCTGGGCACCATGGATTCTTCGTCGCTGAAGATGAAAGTGGCGGCCTCCATCGTGGCGATTTCCTCCATCCACTTGCTGCGCATCTTCATGGACGCCAAGAACGTCGATCCGCAGCACTTGATGTGGTACGTGATCATCCACATGACGTTTGTGATCTCGGCGTTTGCCATGGGTTACCTGGACAAGGTCACCAAGCACTGATGCCCTGCGCTGGCCTTACTGCTCCACGAAGTAGTAAGGCTGGCGATTGATCGACATTTGCTTGATCACCTTTACCGGGGCCGCCAGGTCATCGGTATGGTCCAGCAGCGCAACGTTGCCGGGCTTGGCGCCGAGGTAACTGTGCAACTCGGCCTCGGTTTGCAGAATCGGTAAATAGGCCTGCAGGTAAAACACGCTGGCCCCGGCGATGCGCTCGTTGGGCCGGTACAGCACCACCTCCCTGCCTTCATCTTTCAACGTCTGAACCTGGCTGATCACCGGTACGAACGACTGGCGCACATCCGCTCTGGGGGCGAACCAGAAGGCGGCGATCAGGTAGCACCCCACGGCCAGAGTGAACACGCTGCCCACTACCGTTTTGTGATGCTTGTGCAGCGCGGGTTTGTGGGTTTTCAGCCAGTCCAGCAGCACCCGCGCATATTCCGCTGCCAGGACGGCGGCGGCTGGCGCGAGTGCCATCAGGTAAACGGTGCGTTTGCTCGACGCCAGGGTCAGCAGGGTGAACTGTGCCACCAGCCAGACGCTGAAGAACAGGTGGTAGCGGTTGTGCACCAGGCTTTTGCGGAAATGCCACAGACCCAGGTACACCAGAATATTCCACGGCAGGAACGCCTCGGGCAGCTTGGCGATGTAGTAGTAGAACGGCTCGTAATGCCCGGCCTCGACAAACGAGCCGCTGAAACGGCCGACGCTGTTGGTCAGCAACACTTCGGCCACCGCCTGCATGCCGCCGCGTTGGAACAGGAACCCCAGCCAGATCATCAGCGGCACCAGCGCCAGCAAGGTAAACAGCGCTGGCTTGAGCCAGTCGCCAATCTGCAGGCGTTTGTCCATCAGGCTGGTGCTGGCCAGGTACGCGAAAATCACAATGCCCGGCATGGCGAGGCCCAGCACGCCTTTGCTGAGGGTAGCGATCACCATCCCGGCGGTAAACAGTGCCCATGCGCCTGTGCTGGAACCTTGGCGGTCGGGTCGTACGGCTTGGTAGAACGCCAGCAACGCGGTGGTCACGCCGAGGGTGAGCAGCGAATCCTCACCGACACCGCGCACATTGCTCCAGTAGCTAGCCATGGTCGCCAGAATCAACGCGGCGCTGAACGCCAGCGTCTGCGGTCGTCCGAACCGGCGCAGCATCGTGTAAAGCAGCATCACGCTGAACAACCCGGCAAACGCCGAGGCCAGGCGTACCGCCCAAGTGGTGCCGCCGAACAGGCGAATCGCCCCGGCGTCTATCCACAGGCTCAGGGGCGGTTTTTCCAGGAAGGGCTCGCGAAACAACTGGGGCACTACCCAGTTATTGTCCAGGTGCATGGCCATGGCGATCCCGGCGACGCGGGCTTCGGTGGAGCCTTGCAGCTCATGGTTTCCCAGGGCAAAGAAGAACAACAGACCAGCAAGCAGGAGCAGCAGGGGAGCAGGGCGCGTCATGGAGTGTGGCTACCAGGGCAGGAGGACCGTCCGGGGGAACGGTCATTGCAATGGGCTAGTATCCGTGGGCGTTTCTGAATATTTCGTGAACGAGTGTTGGTTTTTTGTAAGGTCGGTCAGGGAGCCATCAAGCTAGGCAGTGCGGCTTGACCTTGCGGGCTCAGCACGGGCTGCAGTTGCTCCCAAGTGAAGCTCAGCTCGTTATCGCAGCCATCGCCCTGAGCGGGTGTCGACAGTTGCAGCCCTTGGGTGTTGAAGCTCAAGTCGAACGAGGAATAGCTGGTCACGGCCGGGCATCCTTCATCCGTGGTGGTCTGCTTGGCCAACCAGGTGCTGAAAGCGGCCGGCAGTTTGACCTGGCCCGAATAGGGCGTGTCCCATTCCTCATGGCCGCCCAACCACGTCCAAGGGTCGACTTTTTCACCGGTTTGCAGGTTCCAACTGTGCAGGCCCCAACTGATTCCGCCGCGCCCGTACCCCGCCGACCAGCGATAGAAACGCACGGTGATCCACTGTGATGACCAGTAGAACGGTTCCACCGTGATCTCGCTGGTCGTGGTGCTGCCGCCCAGGTCCAGTGAGTTGCGCCGCTCTCTATAAAAATCGGTCTGGCCATCCGGATTGATGGCCATGCGTGCGAGATCCCGGTTGATCTTATCGATGGCTTCCCCGTCGCCCTCGAGTTTCAGGATGACCTGCCCGCCTTGGGTCTTCACCTGATAGGCGTGTTCGGCGAAGGTCTTCTTCTCGACCTTCACCGCAGGCGGCGTCGCCTCCAGCGGGTTGTTGTAGGTGTCGCTGGCGCAACTGTCCGAGTCCGCACGTTTGAGCGTCAGCACCAGGCCTTTGCCGCCCAAGGCTTTGCTCCAGGTGCCGGTCAACGTATCGCCCTGCGGGTCGTCCAACTGCCAGAAACCGGTTTGGCCTTCTTCCACCCAGGGCTCGCTGGCGTTGGCTTGGGTCAGTTGAATGGGCGTAAGGATCCGTTGGTAGTAATAACTGCCATTGGCGCCGTGGGCACCGTTGAAACAGACGGTGATCGCGGATTTGCCCAAGGTGCCTGTCCAGACACCGGCCAGGTCGGCGGCGGTTGCGAGCAGAGGGGCGCAGGCGAGGGCGAGAGCGGCGAGTGGCTTGAACACGGGTATCGGACTTCCGGATGTCTGATAGAGGAGAGCAGGGTAATCGCAAGTGTGGCGGGATTCCAGACGCACAACAAAAGGCCGAGTCGCTGAACGCGTCTCGGCCTTTTTGTTACTGGAATGTTTGTGTGTCTTGGGTGAGGACCAGCACGCGCTCGACCAGCAGTTCGCCCAGCACGACCAGTTGCTGGGTGGCCAGCAGCTTGTGACGGTGTGCGCCCTCGAGTTCGAAAGCCAGGTCGGTGGTCATGGCGTTGAAGGAGGCGAGGGTTTCGCTGGCTTGGATTAGCAGGGTTTCGGGGGTGATGTCTGGGGCGAGGGTGAAGAGGGTTGCGGAGGGCGGATTGGGGGTGATCTTTTTCATAATGAAGCTCCCACACTGTTTAAGGAGCTACCGCCCCCTGCTGTCAAACAGGAATGGGTGGCAACTGTACGCGGGTTGACAGACCGGAAGTGTAGGAACCCGGCGCACCCGAAGATGCCCCACGCACAGCCGCCATGAACGAGGCGGAGTGCGTCAAGCATGCCGTCTTATCAAGGGGTGTGAAAGGTTACACTTTTCGGCCTGTCAAAGCCGGTCGCTGATGAGCAGCGACTGGGGGAAGTTAGCGTTGTGGCGGGGGTTGCGCCAGTTCATCAAGGGCGCGGTAGCTTGAAGGAAAATTCTGAAGGTCCGTCCTGTCGGGCTTTCCAAACCCTAGAAACAACAAAACCCGCACTAGGCGGGTTCTGTTGATGCTTCGAATTGGTGGGGCCGGGGTAAGTTGAAACGGTGCTATATCCAATTGATTTATATCGTAAATCCTATTTTCAAATGTTTGTAGGAATACTGTTTGGAATACCAACTATCAAAAAACGCGCCCTAGAAGCATTTTTCAATGCTTGCAAATGACATTGAAAAAGCGGTCGCCCAGTGTGATGCGGAGTTTTGAAATGTAGAGGTAATGCCTTCGGACCTAGCACAGGTTATGGCGAGCAGCGGTATCGCTTGCGCGCTATCGTTTTGCTACCATCGAGCAGGCATGTCCGGTAGCCCTGATGCCTCAACGATCTGCGAGGAAATAGAATTCAATGCAAGGAAAGCATGGTGAGCGATAGCCCTGACGCTACTCTAATTGGTCTCGCCTTAGAGAAGCTACTGAACGACTCAGACCTTGATAAGGTTATCGGCTGCCTAACTGAGACACCAGAAGAGAAGGAACAGCATCCGTCCCTGAGGCTTCTTCATCTGAGATTTAACGAAGATATTCCAGATATTGACGGACTTGCCGACCATCTATCGAGCGCTTCGATGGACTATGTCTTGAGTCGAAGGAGGCGTGATGCTTTCTACTTAGAGTTGAGTAAGGCAAAGAACTCAAGTCTTAGAGCTGTGCCAAAAATGATGAGAGCTGTTAAGGACGCTTTCATTGAATTCCGTTCCGCTTATCCTGAACGAGCAAGTGAAGTTGGGGAGGTTCTTGCTTACAGTGTTGCTCTTCATCATCTTGGTGCTGCACAGCTCGTTTCAAAAATGTCCCTAAAAACTTCCCATAATATGCCGGTACATGGATTGGATGGAATTCATGCGCGATTTGAAGGAGGAGTTTTAACGGTTTTTTTTCTAGAGTCGAAAGTGACTTCTACGGCGAGCTCTGGTGGAAGGGACTACGCAAAATCTTTGGCAGGCTTTGGTTCTAATAAGAAGCAGTACTTGAGAGAGTACGCACTGATAGGCGATGTGGGTAATCTGGATGTATTGAAAGGTGAGGAGCGAGAGCAATTGCTTGAGTTTCTGAACCCATACTCAACAAAAGACTTTCCAAAAAGAGAGCGCTCCATCGGAGTTATTTGTTACTCGGAAAATAAACTGTTCGCAAACACCATACCCGTAGATGATGGCGATCCTCGAAAGCATGAAGAACATTTTGCAAGCTTATACTCCGCTGATCGATATAGGCATCAGAAAAATCTCTCGAATCAGCTAGAAAAACATGGAGTAACTGCTGCAAAATGTGTGGTCTATCTCGTCGCAGTTCCTGATGTCGCCGTGCTACGTGAAGAGTTTTACAGAGCAATAGGAATTGAAGGAACAAATAGTGACTGTAAAAAATTAATAGACGACGAAGATATGGAGTTCGAAGATGAGTAGCTTTGCCACCGAACTCTCAAAGCGTCTACTCAAAGCGAAAGACTTCACCGATGCGCTGATTAATTTGCAGACTTTCGGTGCTGGGACGACCTTGCCAGAAGATATTTATTTATGCACGTCTAGGCCGGATGCAGCTCAACTCGACAAGCTTCTCTACTGCGCTTCTGTACTCGCCCATTCTCAGGACAGTGCGCATGTCTCTATTGCGCAAAATATTGCTTTGAACTCGGCACTTATCGCGTCGACACCTGAGGTTTTAGAAAGAACAGCAATAATTCTCACTGAGCTCGGAAATCTTCCTAGCGCTGCCTACACAGAGCTAAAGCTTAATGCGAAAAGAAGCAGTCTGACCAGCATTCTACAACGTAACCTCATTCGTGAACTTAATAGCGTTACGGTGGGTACTCATACGGTTGCACTCACTGATTATCAAAAGCAAATATGGAACTCGCTTGGAGATGGCGATGACCTCGCAATCTCCGCACCAACCTCCGCAGGAAAGTCATTTTTGGTAATTGAGCACCTATCAAGGCGTGCTATTGAAGACGACGAATTCATGTGTGTGTATATAGCACCAACCCGAGCCCTTCTCTCAGAGGTTCTTAACAAACTTAAGAAGCGGCTAGAGGATAATCAAGAAATACGTATCTCCGAAATCCCAACCTTTATGGACTCGAAGAAACAAATATTTGTTTTGACCCAAGAGCGATTTCAGATTCTCTTGGCTGGCACCAGTGCCTCATTCGATCTGATCGTGGTAGATGAAGCGCAGAATCTTTCCGACGGATCGCGAGGAATTATACTTCAAGATTGTATTGAGCAGGCATTCCATCGAGAGAAGGCGCCACATATAGTACTGCTAGCGCCAGGGGCCGAAGGTTTTAAGGAGGCGACTGAAAGTTTTGCCATTCCGAATGTTCGAGAGGCAAGTACTACCGTGTCGCCCGTACTTCAGAATAGGATCATAGTATCTAAAGTTCTTGGCGAGACGACGCTTGATTTTAAGCTCATTGATAGTGGTCTTGCTCATCCTATAGGTAACATTAACTTCACGCCTTCAGTTAACAGTTCCATCTCCTTATTAGCCGCTGTCGCTATCAAGCTAGGGCAGTCTGGAAGTTCGCTGATTTACGCTAAAACTCCAAGCGAAGCCGCGACGTTAGCGGCGATAATCTCACAAGCGAGTCAAGTGAAGAAAAAACATCAATCTAAATCAAATTTAGATCTTGTCGAATTTATCGAAGATCATATACATCCTGACTACCAACTTATCGAAATGGTTAAGAATGGAGTGGCTTTTCACTATGGACAGATGCCTGCTCTTTTAAGGGAGGCAATTGAGATAGCATTCAAAAAAGGTACAATTGATTTTTTGGTATGCACCACCACTCTATTTCAAGGCATAAATCTTCCGGCGCGTAACGTTTTTATCAATACCCCAAAACGGGGGCGTGGCGGTAAAACCTCTCTTGAACCGGCCCTCCTTTGGAATTTTGCAGGTAGGGCTGGAAGAATGTGCGACGATATTGTCGGAAATGTCTTCTTGGTGGATTATGATAATTGGGATGAAAGACCTCTTGATGAAAAAACTCCGTTTCAAATAGAGCCCGCTTTAGGGAAGACAATCAACAACGAAACTAAACTAGTAATATCTGCTTTAAATCAAGAGTTAGGTAAGGTCGATCCAAGGGATGAAAAGATAAGGCAGGTTATAGCGTGTGCTGGTCTTTTGGTTTCAAAAGCAAGACATGGGAGTTTGGACGATTTTATTCTCAGGACTGCTCCGGAACTAAGTTATTTTGATAGCAAAAATATGTGTGAGTCTGCAGAAAAAGCGTCTATTGCAATCTCTATTCCTGATGCTGTTTTGAATTTGAGTTGGACGTTAGATATCTTTGCTCTAGATGGTTTGCTGCTATATTTTGAGGAGCAAATTAGGCTTGGTAAAGAAGGAAAGCTCATTCCGCTGAGCCCAGCGGAGCTTGGTGATAAATCATTTAAACACTATATGTATATCTTTAACTTAATGTACAAGCTAATAAAAGGCTGGAAGGGTAACCTTGGGAATTACGTAGCGCCCATCGCTGTTAGATGGATGGAAGGGTTGCCATACCCCGTTATTATAAGTTATGAAGTTTCTAATGCGCAAAGAGCGTTGGATGAGGAGTTAAAGAATAAAGAGGCTATGCGGAGAACTGGAGCCAGAATCAGGGCTAGTTCGAAGACGGAAATTAATAAGAATCAAGTCATCAACAAAACGTTTGATACTATAGAGTCACTGATAAGATTTCAGCTCGTACAAATGGGTAAGGCGTATGTCGATTTGTTACGACACGCATTTCACAAGGCCGGATCCCCTGAAAAGGCTCTGCGGATTTTTGATTTTTCCATGGCGCTGGAGCTAGGAATAAGCTCTGTTACCGGGCAGGCTTTGTTGGAATTGGGCTTGTCTCGTATTGCTGCGGCGGAGATCCAAAAGCTTCTGGTTGAGGAGTCCAACGATGTTAAAAGTCTTAAAGAAGTGCTTCAGTCTTTCGAGTGGGACCTCTTTAAGCTGAGCCCAATAATCATATCCGAACTGGAGCGTTTGGGGCTCAAAACTGGGGCGGTTGACTCTGACGCAATTGCATAGCCAGTCAGCATGGTTGACTGTGAATTTGTCGATTGGTTGTGTGGGTTCGTAATAGAAGTCACAGTGGTAAGGGAGCTTTAGTTTATATGAATGGCACGGAAAGTTATTTCGCCGCTCTGCAGTGTGGTGAACTAAATTTATAACAGGCACTAAGTAGTGAGTATGCCAAAATCATCTTGAGATGGCTGGGTTTCGTTAGCTAATGACAGGTCAACTGTTATTTGGTTGCCGGCATTTTTTGTTTAGTGTGTGGGCTCATCATTAATGTTTAACCAAGGGTGGCGCCTATTCTATAATCTTTGGCTCATGATATTGTAGGTTTGGATGTGAGCCAAAATCCCTTGCTCTCGTTCAAGTTTGTCTGCTTCCTCTTTTAATTCTGAAGACCTGAACTCTCCAGAGGATACTTGGAATCCGTGTGAATTTCGGTCTGATGCGGTATTTGGAAGGCAAATACCAAAGATGTATTTGGCGTAGGGGAATTTATAAAGTGCTACAGTTATATGATCTCTCAAGTGTGTGCAAAGGAACTCTTCAAGTTGTTCATCTGTAACGCTCTTAGGTATAATTGGATAAACTAACCATAGATATAGTAATCCAGGTTTGTCTTTTGATTCGGATATGCTGCACCAAAATGTTGACGGATCTTCACTGATAATATCTTGCAAGGTTGCGCTAATAGTTTGACGGCTTAAGCGGGATTCGGAAGCCATTATTCTGAAATATTTTTCATGGTGTGAGAACGGCTTATCTTGCCCTACGATTAATGAGCCGGAGTTAAATTCAGTTGCTATGTGGTTGATTAAGTTGTCAATTGTATATGAGGGTGCTCTTATTCTATTACGCTCTGCTCTTATTTCACTTTCCATGTACATATTCCACAGTCCCGCTGGTATCAATTTTACACCTTGCACGGTATGAAAGGTCTCACTAGGTATATGGAAATCTCCATTTCCTGGTTGACTACACACATAAGCAGCGACTAGATTTTCTTCGCCACAAATCAAGAACCGTTCGGGCTCGCTCAGTGCCTCCTGCTTTCTCCGAAGGTAATCTATCAAGTCTCTAGTAGTGTCAAAGCAATCGAAAATTGCCTCAAGTGAGGTTTTACTAAATATATGAATAAATTCGGGGTATTTGGTGCCCACAGTCATAAAAGTACTGTCAACATTACATTGCGTGTCTATACGTAATCCTGGGTGCCCTAGAGACTCAAGGCAAATGTTCTCAGCACCATTAGCCACGGCTATGAGGTGTACGCGCATCTTTTCAGGGCTAGGAATTTTTAGTGGAAATGGTGATGAGGCATGAACGTCACAGAAAATGTTTTGAGGGAATTTTGTTATTTGACTAAGGGCGCCGCGTAGCTGACGAATACTTCCAGTTATGGCTTTTTTATACCAGCGCTTCCAAGCGACGTCCGAACTGGCTTTTTCATCAAACCGAATTAATTTGTCCGATATTATGATCATATCGTCACCAAACACTACCAGGGCATCGCATAGCTCTTTTCCTTTGGCATAATGAGGATTTTGATAGCTCCACATTGACAAAAAAGTTTTGCGTGTCAGTTCACCTAGCCTTTCTTCTGATTCGTTAAAGCTCATCCGTATGCTTTCCTGGAAAGTGTGTGTTGGGCTGAAGTATAGAATATCGAGCCATTATTCTGGCTAGATATCGCGTTGTCAAAGCTCTCTCTATAACGGCTACATAGTTTCTAGATCAGGACCATCAGTTAACCTCACATCGAATGTATAGCGATGTTTTGCCTATCCGTCTCAGGATCAGCGATGCAGTGAGACGGTAGTAATACTTGGTAGGCACGGAGCTATCCTTGAGATGATGATGCAGAAACCAGTGCACATGTTTGAGCTGCCAATTCCAAGGATTGTCGCGGTGCCACCGTTGTTGAATGGCCGCCTGCATAATTCGGGCTTGCCGTAGGTGTCGATGTTGTGTGGCTGTCGATCCGGTCAGCGCTCCGCTTAAAAACAGCGCCATATCGAATGGTTTAGTCATGCCCGACCTCCTATGTAAGCCGAAACCACATCGAGCCGGTTATGTCCGAGCTCAACGCTGATCCGTTGTCGAGCCCGTTGATCGAGGTCGCGGTCCAGGCGATAACAGTGACCACCATTGACCGGAGCTGAGTGGCCCGTGAGTTGCTCGTAACGCTCGCAGGCATAGGCTGCTCGCAACTCATGAAACCCCCTCAGCCCCTGCTTCTGTAGTAAATCACGGGCGGGCCGCACCGTCTGTAGCAGGAAATTCGCGTAGCTTTCGCCTTGGAGCAATAAGTTGCGGCTACCGGTCGTTGAGGCTTGACAGGCCATCTGCAACGCCGCCTTCACTTCTTTATCAGCCATAACCCATCGCGGCGCCGCAGCTCCGGACCGGCCGCCTTTGGTACCGTCCTGAATATTGATGCGACCGAATCGCTTCGCTTCACTTTGTAAGCGTGGCAGATCCGCCAGGATAGCTTCACGAAGGCGCATACCGGTTGCACGAGCCAAACATACAATCGCGGCAACCCGGTCGTTTTGCTGCTGGCGAAGCGCTTTAATCACTCTACTCAGTTGTTGGTGGTCTTGGCCATCCGGTGCTCGGGTGCGTACGCTTGATCGCTGCATACCGAGTGCCTTGCTCGGGCTGGCGATTTTCACGTACTGATCACCGCGTAGCGCGGCGAGAGTACGGTTGACGCTGCTCAGGCGGTTCTGCGCGGTGGCGATGCAGATTTCACCCTGTTGGATTTGTTGGCACAGGTGTGCGGCGTAGCTGTTCAAGGTACTGCGGTCTATCTGGCGGGAATCGTTATAACCGGGACCTTCCGCAGACCGGCACCATTTCACAAAGGCTTGCCAACGATCACTGTGTGCTTTGACCGTAGCGAAGTGTCCGCCGGCAAACATATCTTTCAGCGCTTGTGGGCCGGCATAGCTGAGCTGTCGGCCGTAGCCAAAGTTGCGCCCGTCACGCCGGCCGACCAATGCCATTTGCTTCACCGTTTTCATTGTCTTGCAGAAAGCGCAGTACGGCTTTCCAGTGGGTGCTGATCTTGTCCACTTGTAGCCAATGTGTGGGTTGAATCAGCAGGGCATTTTGCTGGTGCCGCAGCACTGCTCCTTCTTCGCGCAGTTGGTGGATCAGCAGGCCTATATCTGTCGGACCCAAGGCGGGTGTGGCGACAGCGGCGACACTGGCGACAACCGTTGTAGTTGCTGGTCCGAAGCATGGCGACACGGCGGCGACAGAAGTGGCGACACACCGCAATGCAGGTCGTGTTTGATGCTGAGCCTGGTAACGGCGCACCGCGTCATTGAGGCGGAACATGGCGCACCTCGAAGGTCTTTCCGTCATGAGAGTCCAGCCAGCTATGTGAGATCAATTCGACCAGCAGCGTAACGGTGCGATGACTGCTTTTGCGGGCAAAGCGAGGGCCATTACGATTAAGGTCGCGGACGGTAAATTGGCTCCAGCCTTTTTGCGTCAGCCAGCGCAGCAGGCGATCCGCTTCCTCACGCAACGTGTTGATAGGCTCTTGTTCTGTCAGGCGCTGAATCTCTGCCAGGTAGTAATCCATCAGCGTCGAGGCGCGCTGTATATGGGCTTCGCTCACCACATTCGCGTCTTCAATCACCGCCAAGACCCCGGCGATACGCAGCACGTTGGCTGCTGCTTTCCCCGCGACGGATTGAATGCCGGCCAGCTCGCCAAACTCACCAGATTGGCACTCGATGGTGTCATGAATATCAATCCAGGCAGTGCGAGCGCTGGGTGTCAATTCCAGTCTGCCAGGCTTAAGTGAACCATCCTTGTACAGCGACAGCGGCTTATCCAGCAAGGCGGTGATGCACGCTTGGTAGCGCTGAATCTTGGCATCTCGCGTAAGGTCGACGGCCTTGTACAAGCGCTGCCCCACCAGGCGTTTGGGCCAACTGATCAAGCAACGCCCAAGGATGCCTTGGCCATTGATCATCCTGTCTGTGAGTAGCTGGTTGGCCAGGTAAGGTTGCAGCATCAGATGTAGACTGAGGCGACGATCATAGGCGCGCAGGCTTTCCCCTGGCATGGAGCGCGCTCGGTCTATCGGGCTGCCATCCCAGAGCGCTGACAGGGTGGTTATGGCCTTGAGTTGGTTCTCTTTGCTCATCGTGCTGCTGCCCAAAAACTGGCCGCCCTCATCGTTGAATAACCCCATGCTGGGCAAGCCCTGGCATAGGTTTTTGATCAGCGCCTCAATGGTGGGCTCGGCGATGATCAACCTAGGCGGCACGGGGTCGGATAACTCACGAGCGTCGTGCTTTCCTCGAATGGCGGCGCGATTGGCTTTCAGTTGCTCCAAGTACAGCATCCACTGCCGTCGCTCCCACTCACGCGCAGCCGCCAGCGCCAGATGATCCACTGCGCTTTTCCGATCACCCGACGATGCCACCGTCAGCATGTACAGGGACAACGGATAAACACGGCCATCGAGATGCACATTGGCGTGCGACTGGGTCACCAGGGCGGCAGTGGCCAACACCGATTGCGCAGCCATGGCGCAGGGCACGCCGATGACTTCGGCCATACGTTCGACGGCTGGTCCCAATATTTGTCCCAACGCTTCGACCGGATACGCCAGCGGCTCGGGCCGGTATTCCAGCAGCGGCCGTGGCAGGTCGAACACTTCGCACAATTGCATCGTCATTCTCCTGGTGCTTCGAATTTCCCCCTCACTCTCCCCGCCACGGTTGTTGAGTGTTATCAGGGATCAAGGCCCCTGCAGCCTGTGAGGGTTGTCCATTTACGCGGGACGGGCGGCTCTTTACGACCGGGAGCTTGGGCATCTCATGATCTGGCCTCCTGAGCACCGATAGCGGTGGGCGGGTGGAGGCTGCGTTGGCTGACGAGACCAGCGCCGCGAGATCCTGAGTCTGTTGCAGGAAGTGATGCGATGACCGGGGCGTGCCTGACTGTCAGTCAGGTGCAGTCCATTCCTTGGGCTGCGGCACCATCATCGGCATCGCTGTTGCTGGTGACTTCGGTGTTTGTCATGCCGATTGTCACGAGGGGGGAAGCCGCAAAGCCCCATGCGAGTGGGGCTGCAGCAAGTTGAGATGCGCCCGTCTCTTTAGGGAGCAAAGAGACAGGCAAAAGATTGGCGCAAGAAATGGCCAAGCGGATAAGTTGCTGCAGAACAGCCAGGAGGGGGCATGAGTTGCCGCAGTGGGCATTCTGGAAGAAGTGGCATCCATCACATCGCTGTGACCGTGCGAGCCGCCGGACGCTAATCGCACTTGGGGAGAACCACCACGATGTGGCGTAGCCTCAAAGGTTCTGGCTACCTGGGTACTGTCTAGGACAGCGCTGGTACGGTTCTGGTTTAGCGCTCGTTTTGCTTGCGGTCAACCGGATTTTGGGGGGGGAATCTTGCGCCAATCGGTAGCGCTGGAAGACCTTGGAGGCCGGTGGCTTTCCATGGCCGAGTGGTCGTTCGTCGGTTTTTAATGTGAGCCTGCGTCATTGCATGGACTTGACCACCCATTTGCATCGTCACTGACCAGTCAATTGCATTCGTGCTGATCAACCGTTTGCGTTCGATTTGACCTGTACACGCCGTAGTGACGACCGGCTGATTCTGTTGAAAAAGTCAGCTTCGGTTTCCACGGAAGAAAAGTACGCGTCTGAGATTGAGATCCGTATTTTGGCGCAGACGGTTCAGGGCTCAGATTTTACGTAGTAGCGTGAAAAAAAGCGTTTTCACCGATCAATGCATGAGTAGTCAGGCCGGGTCGACTTTTTCAACACCATCGGCTGGGCAAAGGTCCATTGATCGAGCGGCGCAATCGGTACCTGGTGTTTGAGCCAAAGGTACCAGGGCACGCCTAGGGCGACGCCTTGACGCCGATGCCCAAGTGTTTGGAAATCAACGGTGGCATATGCCCTTGAAATGCGGGCGAAAAATGGCGTTGCGACAGATCTAGCGTTGTTGTATTGTTCTAGCAACGCTAGATTAAATTAACAACGCTAAATTGAGTGATGATATGAACAGGACAGAAACGGCTATTTTTGAACTGCATTTTGCAGAACTTTATCACACGGGGATGACGCTGATTCCGGCTTGGAAGGTACTTCACATGTTCGCCAAAGACCAGGGGCGATTGACAAAAGCTTTTTTTCGAGACGAGATTTTTTCGCTATGGAGTGACTACATCAGCGAAATCGACAACATCCACATCACCGTCAATGTTGTGCGCGCTGATCACGGTGTCTTGAAGCCAGCTGCGTACCTGCTGACGCGCAACGATTTCCGCTACACCGTTACCGATGATGAGAGCGACGACTGAGCCCGCAGACGATGGAAAATCCCGCCCAGGTACGACCAAGCCCCGCCGTTAAACGTGGGGCCGCGACCGTAGAAGAGGCACGGTTTTCGGATCCTCGAAGCAGGTAGGCACCATGTTCAGCGAACGTAAGCAATTGCTAGATACTCCCGACCTAGATGCAATGGATCGTATGCTTGATTCGGTGTTTGAAGCAGTCGCAAGTGGCGAGCTAGCTCCAGAAAAAGCTTCTAACGGTTTGAAAGAGGTGATCGGTCTCATCGACTGCGGGAACCTTGGCGGCGCGCAAGATTGGTTCGAAAAAGGCTTGTCGCATATGAAGGAAGCGAAGTAAAAAAATCCGCTTCACCATCAGCCCGCCAACTTAGCGGGCTTCGGCAGTAGGGATTGGCTGTTGTGGCCGTCAAATTCAAAAAGGGACTCAAAGTGAAAAAGATTACCCGTATTCAATCAGACTGTGGCCAAGGGGCCTCTTCCCTGGTTCAAGTCGAAGCTGTCGCTGTTCGAGAGGAATTATACAAAGGTCCCGAGACCACCAAGTCCCCGTTTGACATCGTGACCGTTACCGTGCAATCGGCAACCGTCAGTACGACCCATACATTCCACGGTGCCGATGGTGGCTATGGTGGGTTCGGTAAAACGTTTCTGCCGGGCATCTTGCCTCTTCCACTGCAAGAAGATGAACGATTCGGGCAGGCAGTCCGTGAGCTGATGAAAGCCATGGTTGATGTGCACATTTCCGATATCAAGCAGATGGCCGAGATCCTGCCTGTCGAGAAGGAGAAGGGTCATCTGAACCTGACGAGTTTCGAGACGGTGATCGAGTAGCAGCCGCTGCCGCAGGCTGCGCTGGCCCAAGGCTTTTGAGTCCCAGGGCCAGCGCAGCCTTGGGCAGCGATTGAGGTAAGCAGGAAAAGGTCTGTGCCTCCGCCAAGCTGATGGTCAAGTACGGGATTGTCCGATAATAGGAAGCGAGGAAATTTATGAGTAAACGATGTAAAGAGTCGCGCCACCGTTGGACGGACGACGGGGAGCCAACCTACGTTGCAGGAATGCTGACGCAACCGCAGACTTGCACTCGGTGTAGTGCCACAAGGGGGGATGTTGCGTCCATGTCGAGCGATGAGAAGCCAAAGCTGGCGCGGCTAATACCACCTGCTATAGCACTGGTAGTTTTGGCCGGGATTCTCTACTTGTACTTACGCCAGTAGCCATCTTGGAAGGCAGCGAGACCGTGCATTGAGCAACTAGTGCCCAATGCACCACACAGACAAAGCCACCTTATCCGAGGTCGTTCTCGCCACACTCACAAAGGCTTAGGTGGTGGTATGCCATCAGTACCATTGGCATACGCTGCGCTCGGGCATCATTTCGCCCGCAAGGTATTTCTGGGCGCGCAGGGCAACATCTACGCCAAATGGAAGCGGTAGGTGCACGACTTCCCCATAGGCCACCTCGATCTTTTTCGCGATCACCTGGTGGGCCTGCAATACCTGCACATCCGGCGACCCCTCCTGCTTGAATTGCTGGCCGTTTGCGTTGAGCGAATAGCTGCGTCCCACCTGGCAGTTCAGATTGATTGCCACCGTTGCGCTGGTTGAGCTCGCCGAAATGATTTCGGCGGTGCCATCGATCACTCCAATGCCCATCGAACAGGCCGTTTTGGATTGGTTGCAATCACGCACATCTATAGGTGGGTAGCTGAGTTTTGTTGCCCCGACGGATGAATCCCTGACATCCAAGCGCGCCCATACGCCATGCTCGTGCTGATCGAAGAGATTGGGGCCGTACGCGGACACAGTGACAACGGTCGAATCCCTCGGAACAGCCCAGGTACACCCCAGACGGCGTGTGGCAGCCAGTCGAGCGTGGCGCGAAGCGAACGCCTTCACTCGGTCGCTTTTTACCTGTCATGGTTGATCGCTTTGGGTCGGTTGCAGTGCTTCGATGCTTGGCTGACGCACTCGCGCTGAGTGGCGCCCGCTGACACACATCAACTGCAAACGGCTGGTCAGCGCGAATGCAAATGACTGGTCAAGTCGGATGCAAACAACTAGTCAGTGGCAATGCAATTAGGTGGTCAAGTGAGATGCAATTACGCAGAGCCCATGCGAGAGGGAATGCGGAGCCTTCCCGCTCGCGTGGGCTTGGCCGAGGAAGCTCTAAGAGAGAGGCGCAACGGCGACAGTCGCCACTTCTGTCGCCATACTGCAAGCCAGGTATTACGCGGGTTGTCGCCGGTGTCGCCGCTGTCACCAAATCAACCATCACTCCATCTGGGGAGTCATTTTCGGTTACCGGCGGCGTCCGGTGAGCGCTCAGCGTATCGGCACGACGTTGTGGTCCCTGGTTTGATTGATCGCAGATGCCGACAGGTTGCCAGTGGCCGCTTTCTGGATGTGCTCACTCCACCAGGCCATCATCGGACGCCGGCGTTCGATGTAGTCAGCTCGGTTGTAAGCACTTCGGACTTCGTCCTTGTCGACATGCGCCAGCGCGACTTCGATTAGCTCCGGATCCCACCCATGCTCGTTCAGGATGGTGCTGGCCATGGAGCGCATGCCGTGACTGACCAAGCGGTCCTGGAAGCCCATGCGTTTCAACGCCATGTTGGCGGTCTGGCTGTTGGCGTGGGTGCGCGGATTTCTATCTGCCGGGAACACGTATTCCCTGTGGCCGCTGTGGGGCTTGAGCGCCTCCAGTAACGCAAGTGCCTGTTCGGTCAGCGGGATGGTGTGCGGACGACGCTTTTTCATGCGCTCCGGCGGGATGGTCCAGATGCGTCTGTCGAAGTCGATGTCTGCCCATCGGGTGGTAGCCGCTTCGGCAGGACGGGTCATGGTGTGCAGTTGCCATTCGATCAGGCAGCGGGTGATCCGCTTGATGCTGGCGTTCGCGATTTCGATCATGAGCTCGGACAGCTCGTCTGGTCGTAGCGCGGCCATGTTTTCTTTTTTTGGTTTCTTGAATACCGCCCGAATGCCACTGAGGGGGGTTAGCGAAAATCAGCCCGGAGTTTACCCCGTAGGTCATGATCTCATTGAGCCGTTGGCTCAGTCGCTTCACTGTCTCGAGACTGCCTTTAGCTTCTATTGGGCGAAGCAGTTCGATGACCATCGGTGCGGTAATTTTCGAGAGCGGCGTTGTTTTCAGGTCTGGAAATACATGCAGCGTGAGCGACCGCCAAATGTCCTCGGCGTACGCTGGCGTGACGGAGTCCTTCTTCAGCTCGAACCAGGCGGTGGCCACGTTCTCGAACGTGTGTTCCGTCTCCGCTCGTTTGGCTTCGACCTGTGCACTGCGTTGCACTTTAGGGTCAATGCCTTGTGCCAGAAGCTCGCGCGCTTCAACCACTTTTTTCCTGGCGTTCGCTAGTGAGAGCTCTGGGTACGTGCCCAGTCCCATATTGATACGGTTTTTGGTTACCGGCTCGCGGTAGTTGAAGTTCCACAGCATCGAGCCGTTGCTCCTGACTCGGAGCTGAAGGCCATCACCATCGCTGAGGACGTAATCCTTGTCTTTTGCCTTGACGGCCTTGAGCTGGCGGTCGGAAAGCCGAAGGGCTGGAGCAGGCATGAGAGCTTCCTCTGACACCGTTTTGGTATTCCAAAAAATAGCACCGGAAGGCTTGGAATACCATTTGGAATACCCAAACGGCTGGAACTCAGAAAACCTCTGCGGAGCCCGATAGCGTTTAAATCCTTGATTTTGTTGGATTTCAGGCACAAAAAAAGACGTCCGTGGACGTCTTTAGTTGATCAAATGGTGGAGCCGGGGGGATTTGAACCCCCGTCCGCCAGTACTCCGCTGTCGGTACTACATGCGTAGCCGTTTCTATTAAGTTAACCCTCAGCGACCCGAAGGGCAGGGTGCTTTGGGCGAGTTGTGTA
>Ga0209070_100329_pt1 | contig 38373 bp, 29 predicted proteins | sample SynthPrep_5_END__FD_187205 | JGI IMG/M metagenome (GOLD analysis project Ga0209070, IMG submission 187205) | Synthetic microbial communities from Ohio, USA - SynthPrep_5_END_DS10_MetaG (SPAdes) (version 2) | ecosystem: Engineered > Bioreactor > Aerobic > Activated sludge | place: USA: Ohio... | reverse complement strand
GGCTTCGTACCGCGCAAGATGCCGGTCGGCGGTTCGCGTGACGAGGTGATGGCTGAGGGTATCGCCTGCTACCGCATCTTCATCAGCGGCCTGCTCGACATTACCGACAACCTCAAGGAAGGCGAGGTAGTACCGCCGCAGAACGTGGTGCGTCACGACGCCGATGACCCCTACCTGGTAGTGGCGGCGGACAAGGGCACCGCGACCTTCTCCGACATCGCCAACGGCATCGCCGCCGAATATGACTTCTGGCTCGGTGACGCCTTCGCCTCCGGCGGCTCGGCCGGCTACGACCACAAGGGTATGGGCATCACCGCCAAGGGCGGCTGGGTTTCGGTGCAGCGTCACTTCCGCGAGCGCGGCATCGACGTGCAGAAGGACAACGTCACCGTGATCGGCATCGGCGACATGGCCGGCGACGTATTCGGCAATGGCTTGCTGCTGTCGGAAAGCCTGCAGCTGGTAGCGGCCTTCAACCACATGCATATCTTCATCGACCCGAATCCGGACGCCGCCAAGAGCTTCGTCGAGCGCAAGCGTTTGTTCGAGCTGCCGCGTTCGAGCTGGGCCGATTACGACGCCAAGCTGATTTCCGACGGCGGCGGCATCTTCCTGCGCAGCGCCAAGAGCATCGCCATCACCCCGCAGATGAAGGCGCGCTTCGACATCGCGGCCGACAAGCTGGCGCCTACCGAGCTGCTCAACGCGCTGCTCAAGGCACCGGTCGACCTGCTGTGGAACGGCGGCATCGGCACTTACGTCAAATCCAGCAAGGAGAGCCACGCCGACGTCGGCGACAAGGCCAACGACGCGCTGCGCGTGGACGGCCGTGAACTGCGCGCCAAGGTGGTGGGCGAGGGCGGCAACCTGGGCATGACCCAGCTCGGCCGCGTCGAATTCGGCCTGCACGGCGGCGCCAGCAACACCGACTTCATCGACAACGCCGGTGGCGTGGACTGCTCCGACCACGAGGTGAACATCAAGATCCTGCTCGGCGAGATCGTGTCCGGCGGTGACATGACCGAGAAGCAGCGCAACAAGCTGCTGGTCGAGATGACCGACGATGTGTCCGAGCTGGTACTGGGCAACAACTACAAGCAGACCCAGGCGCTGTCGCTGGCCGAGCGCCGCGCCCGCGAGCGTGTCGGCGAGTACAAGCGCCTGATGAACGCGCTGGAAAGCGCCGGCAAGCTCGACCGCGCCCTGGAGTTCCTGCCTTCGGACGAAGAACTGAACGAGCGCGCCACCAACGGCCAGGGCCTGACCCGGCCAGAGCTGTCGGTGCTGATCTCCTACAGCAAGATCGACCTCAAGGAGTCGCTGCTCAAGTCCCTGGTGCCGGACGATGAGTACCTGGCGCGCGAGATGGAAACCGCCTTCCCGGCGATCCTCACCGAGAAGTTCGGCGACGCCATGCGCCGTCACCGCCTCAAGCGCGAAATCGTCAGCACGCAGATCGCCAACGACCTGGTCAACCACATGGGCATCACCTTCGTGCAGCGCCTGAAGGAGTCCACCGGCATGAGCGCGGCCAACGTCGCCGGCGCCTACGTGATCGTGCGTGACCTGTTCCGCTTGCCGCACTGGTGGGCGCAGATCGAGGCGCTGGACTACAAGGTATCGGCCGATCTGCAACTGCAGTTGATGGACGAGCTGATGCGCCTGGGCCGCCGCGCTACCCGCTGGTTCCTGCGCAGCCGCCGTAACGAGCTGGATGCCGCGCGCGACGTGGCGCATTTCGCACCGCGTATCGAAGCGCTGGTCGGCCGTCTGGACGAATTGCTCGAAGGCCCGGCCCGCGAGCAGTGGCTGGCGCGCTACCAGAGCTTCGTCGAAGCCGGCACGCCGGAAGAGCTGGCGCGCGTCGTCGCCGGCACCAGCCATCTGTACACCTTGCTGCCGATCATCGAAGCGGCGGACGTCACCGGCAAGGATGCCAGCGAGGTGGCGACTGCCTACTTCGCCGTTGGCGGCTCCCTGGAGCTGTCCTGGTACCTGCAGCAGATCACCAGTCTGCCAGTGGAGAACAACTGGCAGGCGCTGGCCCGCGAAGCCTTCCGTGATGATCTGGACTGGCAGCAGCGTGCGATCACCGTGTCGGTGCTGCAGATGGCCGATGGTCCGCAGGAAATCGAAGCGCGCGTGGCCCTGTGGCTCGACCAGCATCAACGCCTGGTCGACCGCTGGAAGGCGATGCTGACCGAGCTGCGTTCGGCGACCGGCACCGACTACGCCATGTACGCGGTGGCCAACCGCGAGCTGATGGACCTGGCGCAAAGCGCCTGAGCCGTGCGCTGAAATAAAAGAGCCCCGCCAAGTGCGGGGCTTCTTTTTATGGGGCGGTATTCACAGGCTTACGTAGCCCGGATGAAATCCGGGGAATTTGCCGCCGATGTCCCGGATTGCATCCGGGCTACCACGCCGTTATCGGTGCGCGCAGCGTACCGCCATGCTCCGGATCAGCGCAGCATCTGCTCGACCAGGCGTTTTTCTTCGGAAAGCTCGCGTTGACGGGCATCGATGCGCGAGGCCAGCTGGAAGTTGTTGCTGGCGCGGCGCTTGGCGAAGTCCAACTGCTCGATGGCCTGGTTGTAGTCGCCGACCAGGGCGAAGAACTCCGCGCGTGCCTGGTGCAGGCCGATGGTATTGCCACTCAGGCCACGCACCTCGGCGACCTGGTACCAGACGTCCGGGTCCTTGGCGCGAGTCTTGAGCAGATTGTCCAGGGCGCGCTCGGCATCGGCGATGCGTTGCTGCTTGAGCAGCAGATCGACGCGAGCCTGCTGCAACGGGTAGTTGCTCGGGTAGAGGGTGAACATGCGCTCCAGGCGACGCTCGGCAGCGTCCAGGCGATTGGCCGCCATATCCAGCTCGATCTGCGCCAGGTTGTAGGTGATGTCGTCCGGGGTCTTGCTCAGCAGCGGCGCCAGGGTTTCACCGGCTTCGGCGAGTTGGCCGGTTTTCATCTGCGCCAGTACCAGGCCGTAGCGTGCGGCATCGAGGCCGGGGTTCTCGTCGAGCATGGCGCGGAAACGCTTGGCCGCGACGCCCGGCGTCTCTTCGTAGGTCAGTTGCACGCGGGCGCGCATCAACTGGTAGCGCAAGCTGTCTTCGCGGCCCGTGGCCGGGTACTGCTCGGCGCGGTTGCGGGTGTCGGCAATACGCGATTCCGACACCGGGTGGGTCAGCAGGAATTCCGGCGGGCGGGCGTCGTAACGGTACTGACGCATCAGCCGTTCGAACATCAGCGGCATGGCGCGTGGGTCGTAGCCGGCCTTTTCCAGGTTTACCAGGCCGATGCGGTCGGCCTCCTGTTCGTTCTGCCGGGAGAAACGCCGTTGTTCCTGAATGGCAGCGGCCTGGGTCGACATGATCGCTGCCATACCGGCATCGCCGGCGCCGGCCGCCGCGGCGACAATGCCGGCGAGCATGGCCGCCATCATCGGCAGCTGCATGCGTTGCTGGGCCTCGACGCCACGGGCGAAGTGGCGCTGCGACAAGTGCGCCAGTTCGTGCGCCATGACCGAGGCGTACTCGGCTTCGGTCTGGGCATAAAGGAACAGGCCACCGTTGACCCCGACGATCCCGCCGGGGGCGGCGAAGGCGTTGAGCTGCGGGCTGTTGAGCAACACGAACTCCAGGCGGCGGTCCTGCAACTGGCTGGTTTCCGACAGGCGATAGACGCTGGACTCGACGAAATCCTTCAGTTGCGGGTCGTCCAGTTGCGAAACCTGGCCACGCAGCAGGCCGAGCCAGGCACGGCCGAGCTGGTGTTCTTGCTGGGGCGAGACGATCGAGGAGCTGGCGTCGCCTAGCGACGGCAGGTCACTGGCACCCGTGTGGGCGGCGAACAGGCAGGCCAGCGTCAGCAGGGTGGGGCGCAGAAAAGTCATGCACTCAGGGCTCTCGGGAGGCAAAGGCGTTACTGTAGCCGGCCAGCTACCGCGCTGGCCAGGGTTGTGGCGGCTTGGGTATCCTAGCCGACCTATCAGGAGTAGACGATGACAGACGTACCGGCTTTCGATGCTGAACTCGATGCCTGCGGGCTGAACTGCCCGCTGCCCTTGCTCAAGGCCAAGCTTGAACTCAATCGCCTGGCCAGTGGCGCGGTGCTCAAGGTCAGCGCCACTGACGCCGGCTCGCAGCGCGACTTTCGCGCCTTCGCCAGCCTGGCCGGGCATGCGTTGCTGCATGAAGAACTCGAGGCAGGCGTTTACCGCTATTGGCTGCGCAAGGCCTGAACAGCTGTTGCAGCTTGAAACACATCCCCGTGGTCATTCATGCGCGGCGTGCGCCATTTTTCATGTGGCGGGCGTAGTGAAAGAACCGGCACTTCTCTGCGTTAAGGAATTCTGATGGTCAAGGTTTTACGCGATTGGCTGCACCGCTACTTCTCCGACGAACAGGCGGTGGTGTTGGCGGTGCTGCTGGTGCTGGGCTTTGCCGTGGTGCTAACCCTTGGCGGCATGCTCGCGCCGGTGCTGACCGGCCTGGTGCTGGCCTTTCTCATGCAGGGCCTGGTCAACGGCCTGGAGCGCTTGAGGGTGCCGCAGGTGCTGGCGGTCTGGCTGGTGTTCACCCTGTTCATGGGCGGCCTGACGGTGTTTTTGCTGGTGCTGATGCCGCTGCTCTGGCAACAGTTGAGCACGCTGTTCAATGAACTGCCGCGTATGGCCGCCGAATGGCAATCGGTGTTCCTGCTGCTGCCGGAGCGTTACCCGAACCTGATCACCGACGCGCAGGTCGTGCAACTGATCGACAGCATGCGCGGCGAAGCTGGCAAGTTCGGCCAGTGGGCGCTGTCGTTCTCCCTGTCCAGCCTGCCGATGCTGGTCAGCGTGATGATCTACCTGGTACTGGTGCCGATCCTGGTGTTCTTCTTCCTCAAGGACCGCGAGCAGATCGGCCAGTGGTTTCGCAGCTACCTGCCGCGCGAGCGCTCACTGATTACCCAGGTGGCGCAGGAAATGAACCAGCAGATCGCCAACTACATCCGTGGCAAGTTCATCGAGATCATCATCTGCGGCGTGGTCACCTATATCGCCTTCGCCTACCTGGGCCTCAATTACGCCGCGCTGCTGGCCTTGCTGGTCGGCCTGTCGGTGGTGGTGCCTTATATCGGCGCGGTGGTGGTGACCGTGCCGGTGGCGCTGATCGGCCTGTTCCAGTGGGGCTGGAGCGATCAGTTCCTCTATTTGATGGTGGTCTACGGCATCATCCAGGCGCTCGATGGCAACGTGCTGGTGCCGCTGCTGTTCTCCGAGGCTGTCAACCTGCATCCGGTGGCGATCATCTGCGCGGTGCTGCTGTTCGGCGGGCTGTGGGGCTTCTGGGGTGTGTTCTTCGCCATTCCGCTGGCGACCCTGTTCAAGGCCGTGATCAACGCCTGGCCGCGTACCGAGCCGGTGTCCGCTGAATAAGGCGTCGATGGCAAAGGCCGTGCCTGGGTTCCAGCGCGGCTTTCGTAGGAGCCCCGCCCCGGGGCGAAGCTTGTCAATTGCGCGCCACCCATGTTCGCGGCGGGGCGCCGCTCCTACAAATACGGCGCGTAGATGCTTGGCTGATCGCCGGGTTTTGCACAGCTCAAACCAGGCTACCGCCGAACAAAAAAACGCCGCGACTGCCATTGGCCGTCGCGGCGTTTCATGTGCAGGGCAGGGGGTCAGCCTTTGTTCAGGGCTTCGGCTGCTGCCAGCACCTTGTCGACATGGCCGGCGACCTTGACGTTGCGCCACTCTTCACGCAACACGCCGTCCTTATCAATGAGGAAGGTACTGCGCACGATGCCCATGTATTCTTTGCCGTAGTTCTTCTTCAACTGGTACACGCCGAACAGGTCGCACAGCTGGTGCTCTTCGTCGCTGATCAGCTCGAAGGGGAACGCCTGCTTGCATTTGAAGCTTTCGTGCTTCTTCAGGCTGTCCATCGACACGCCGAAGATCAGCGTGTTGGCCGCCTTGAACTGCTCGAAGCGAGCGCTGAAGTCCATACCCTCGGTGGTGCAGCCCGGGGTCGCGTCCTTCGGATAAAAATACAGCACGACCTGCTGGCCCTTGAGTGCGGACAGCTTTACCTGCTGGCCACTGGTGGCCTCGGCCTGGAAGTCGGCAACGGCTTTGTCGAGTTCAACGGGCATGGAAACTCCTTCATTTAGAGGTTGTCGGCGATCTCGCGAGCTAGAGCCATGCAAGGCAGAAACAGGTGAGGCCGCGGAGTTTACGAGTTGTAAATGAGCAGGCCGAACCTGTTTCTAACGCAGCAGGGCCGACGCGCAGCAGATCGTCATGGATTCTGCGGGCGCCAGGGTTCGATCAAGGCATCAAGATTCAGCGCATCGGCGAAATCCAGGAACTGATCGCGCAGCCAACTGATCTGTGTGCCGGCCGGCAGCGTCACGGTCAGAGTGGCGTTGAGCATGGTGCCGCCGGTCTGTGGCGCCTGGTAGGTGTCGCAGGTCAGGGCTTCCAGCTCGACGCGGTGGTCGATGAAGAACTGGCACAGCTCGTTGAGAATGTCCGGGCGGTACACCGCGCTGACGTAAGCGACATAAGGCAGCGCCTGCGGGCGCACTTCGGCGGCGGCGCTGCGCGCCAGGTCCACGCTGAAATCATGCTTCTTGGCCAGCAGCGGCAGGCTCGACTCCAGGCGCGCCAGTGCATCCCAGCTACCGGACACCTGCAGCACCAGGGCGCTGAATTCACCGTGACGGCTCAGGCGAGTGCTGATCACCGCACAACGGTTCTCATGGCTGGTGCGGCTGAGCAGGTTGGTCAGGGCCATGGCATCGCGGCCGAGAGCGCTGATGACGAGGAATTGTTCGCGAACGAGGGGGGTGGACATGCAGCCTTCCTAAAGCGATGAACGGTCCACGCACGAGAAGCCGCAGACCAAAGACAGCAGGTTAGCGAAAAGCACCGCCGAGGGGAATGGCGAAGCCTTGCGCATCGGACGACGGCCTGCGCCGATAGCCGGTCGCGGAAAAACGCAGGTAGTGGTCAAACGACCTGATAAGCCCTTGTCCGTTGCTTGTGCCGGATTGGTGGCACCAGTACCATTACGGCTCAAATTTTCCGGCAGGAGCGGTTGCATGATTGCGGGCAGTATGGTGGCACTGGTCACGCCCATGGATGCGCAGGGTGGTCTGGATTGGGAGGCCCTGAGCAAATTGGTGGATTTCCACCTGCAAGAGGGCACCAATGCCATCGTCGCGGTCGGCACCACCGGTGAGTCCGCCACGCTGGAAGTGCCCGAGCACATCGAAGTGATCAAGCGCGTGGTCAAGCAGGTTGCCGGCCGTATCCCGGTGATCGCCGGCACCGGCGGCAACTCCACCCGCGAATCGGTCGAGCTGACCCGTGCCGCGCAGGAAGTCGGCGCCGACGCCGCCCTGCTGGTCACCCCGTACTACAACAAGCCGACCCAGGAAGGCCTGTACCTGCACTTCCGCCACATCGCCGAAGCCGTCTCGATCCCGCAGATTCTCTACAACGTGCCGGGCCGTACTGTGTGCGACATGCTGCCGGAGACCGTCGAGCGCCTGTCGAAGATCGACAACATCATCGGCATCAAGGAAGCCACCGGCGACCTGCAGCGCGCTCAGGACGTACTGGATCGCGTCAGCAAGGATTTCCTCGTCTACTCCGGTGACGACGCCACTGCCGTCGAACTGATGCTGCTGGGCGGCAAGGGCAACATCTCCGTCACCGCCAACGTTGCGCCGCGTGCCATGAGCGATCTGTGCGCTGCCGCCATGCGTGGCGAGGCGGCCATCGCCCGCGCCATCAACGACCGTCTGATGCCGCTGCACAAGGCACTGTTCCTCGAATCCAACCCGATTCCGGTGAAATGGGCGCTGCACGAAATGGGTCTGATGGGCGATGGTATTCGTCTGCCGCTGACCTGGCTCAGCCCGCGCTGTCACGAACCGCTGCGCCAGGCCATGCGCCAGTGCGGTGTATTGGCTTAACTCAAGGATTCTACGCATGAAGCGACTGGCCGGATTTTCCGCCCTTGCTCTGATCGTCTCCAGCACCAGCGGTTGCGGCTGGCTCTGGGGTGAAAATGGCTACTTCCGTGATCGCGGCAGCGACTACCTGGAAGCGCGTCAGACTGCACCGATGCAATTGCCGGCCGATGTCCAGGCCAAGCGTCTCGATCCGCTGCTGCCGGTGCCTGCCCAGGTGGCCAGCAGCACCGCGACCCCGGCCGAATTCGAAGTGCCGCGCCCGCAAGGCCTGCAGGTACGTGCCGACGAGCGCGAGTTCAGCCTGCAGCGCAGCGGCGATTCGCGTTGGGTCGTGGCCCAGCGCGTGCCGGCCGAAGTCTGGCCGCTGGTGCGTCAGTTCTTCGAGGACAACGGTTTCCGCATCGCCAGCGAGCGTCCGCAAACCGGCGAATTCATCACCTCCTGGCAGCGTTTCGATGAGCTCTCCACGAGCATGGCGCGCAGTCTGAGCAGCCGCGTTTCCGGCGTTGCGGCGGACGCTGAAACCCGTGTGCGCGTGCGTATCGAGCCGGGCGTACAGCGCAACACCAGTGAAGTCTTCGTCACCAGCGCCGAGCGTCCTGCCGGCAGCACTGCCGATGTCGATTTCGCTGCCCGTAGTGGCAACGCCAGCCTCGAAGCTGCACTGCTCGACGAAATGCTGGTGAGCATGGCCCGTGGCGTGGAGCAGGGCGGTTCGGTATCGCTGCTCGCCGCACGCGACTACGATGCGCCCAGCCGCGTCAGCCTGAGCGAAGACGGCAACGGCAACCCGGTGCTCAACCTCGGCGCCGATTTCGACCGCGCCTGGTCTGGCGTCGGCCGTTCGCTGGAGCTCGGCAACGTGCGCGTCGACGACCTCAACCGCAGCCTTGGCCTGTACTACATCAACATGGCCGAAGGTGCTCAGATCAACGAAGAGAAGCCAGGCTTCTTCGGTCGCATGTTCGGCAGCGCGCCGAGCAAGGAAGAGATCGAAGCCCGCGCCGAGCGCTATCAGGTGCGCCTGACTCCGGTTGGCGATGGCGTCCAGGTCACCGTGGAAAAAGACCTCAACACCGTAGCCCCGGCCGACGTATCGCGCCGCGTGCTGAGCCTGATCCAGGATAATCTCGGCTGACCGGCGCCAGCAGGCCGTTGAAAAGCGGCCTGCAGCGCGCTCCAGCCGTTAATCGATGGGCGAAACCCGCAAAGGTTTCGCCTGTTTTGTTTGCCAGAAACGGAAATGCCGACATGAGCACACCCATCACCCTGAGCCTGAAGAAGATCTACTCGGGCAAGGTCCGCGACCTCTACGAAATCGACGACAAGCGCATGCTGATGGTGGCCACCGATCGTCTGTCGGCATTCGACGTCATTCTCGAACAACCGATTCCGGAGAAGGGCAAGATCCTCACCGCCATCTCCAACTTCTGGTTCGACAAGCTGGCTGGCGTGGTGCCCAACCACTTCACCGGTGACAAGGTCGAGGACGTGGTGTCCGCCGCCGAGCTGCCACTGGTCGAAGGCCGTGCGGTCGTCGCCAAGCGCCTCAAGCCGGTCGCTGTCGAAGCCATCGTGCGTGGCTACATCGTCGGCTCCGGCTGGAAGGAATACCAGAAGAGCGGCACCGTCTGCGGCATCGCCCTGCCGGCAGGCCTGAAGGAGGCGGCCAAACTGCCGCAACCGATCTTCACCCCCTCGACCAAGGCCGCCGTGGGCGATCATGACGAGAACATCAGCTTCGCGCAGTGTGAAGCCATCATCGGCGCCGAACTGGCTGCCAAGGTTCGTGACACCGCGATCAAGCTGTACACCACGGCTGTCGAGTACGCCGCCACTCGCGGCATCATCATCGCCGACACCAAGTTCGAATTCGGTCTGGACGAAGACGGCACCCTGACCCTGATGGACGAAGTGCTGACCCCGGACTCCAGCCGCTTCTGGCCGGCCGACAGCTACGCCGAAGGCAGCAACCCGCCGAGCTTCGACAAGCAGTTCGTGCGCGACTGGCTGGAATCCACCGGCTGGAACAAGCAAGCCCCGGCCCCGGCCGTACCGGCAGACGTCGCGCAGAAAACCGCCGACAAGTACCGCGAAGCGCTGACCCGCCTGACCGCTTGAGCCATGCGAGAGAAGGCCGGGCAGCCCCCGGCTTTTTCACAAGCGTCTGATAGAACACGAAAATTTTTCAAAATAAGCTTCGCCAAAGCGCATTCAGCTGTTATGATTCGCGCCGCTTGGGAAGATGCCGGAGTGGTCGAACGGGACGGATTCGAAATCCGTTGTGTCAGCAATGGCACCTAGGGTTCAAATCCCTATCTTCCCGCCATATCACAAGCCTAAGCCCCTGAAGCTCCCAGAGCTTCGGGGGTTTTGCTTTCTGCGGCATGCAAGGTGTCGAAGAAGTGTCGAAAGCGGCTGGAGGCTGCTGCTAGCTCTGAACCAGTGGCCACATCCTAGCGACGTGCACCAGGGCAAGAATCCAGACCACATCACGCTCAATCTGATAGACGAGACGGTAGTTCTCGTGAGGGATCAGCTCGCGAGTACCGGCGACGGTTCCCAACCTGCCCTTGTCAGGAAAGTCAGCCAGACTGGCGGCAGCAGCACTGAATAGCTCGTCTATGTGCACAGCAGCGCGTGGGTTGTCGGTGCGATGTATTCCCAGATATCCAGACGATCCTGCAGTGCCTCGGGTGTCCAAATGACCTGCATCAGTGACCCAGAGCCTTAGCACGGCGAGCGGCGAATTCAGCCTCTACGTCATCGTTGGAGCGGCCACGACCAGCTTCTACCGACGCCCTGGCAGCAGCGACCTTGCGTTGCACGAATTCATCATGCTCTTTGGCCTGTTGCTGCTGGCGAATGTAGTCGCGCATGAGGTCGCGCATGACCTGAGAGGCCGGCCGGTGTGCGGCTTGAGCGGCTGCCATGAAGTCTTCGCGCAGTTCGGGCTCAAGCTTCAGATTGAAAACGGCTTCTTTGGCCATGGTCGTCACCTATCGGTCAATTTGTAACTACAACTTATATACGTTGTGCACATGCTAAGCAATGCTCGCGGCACTGGGAAGCACGCGTCATCGGATATGGCTACGGAGTGATGATGCTGAGAAAGCCTAGGAACAATAGGGGGCAGGCCATGATTTACGGAAAATTAATCGTGGTCTGTCCCCTATTGTTTTCGTGTCCCCTATTGTTTTTCCTATTGTTTGTCCCCTATTGTTCTTGTTCGATAATCTTGCCAGACAGCTTCCAGTCAAACTCGCGGTAGATTATTTATCTGTATGGTTATTTCAATTGCCGCTGTTTGGCGTAAAGAAGCAGGTGTTTATTGGAGAAGTATCTAGGAGGCGCTTGTGGCTAACTTTAATTTGTATTTTGTAAAGTTTAAGCGGAAGAAGCATCAGAGGAATGAACCTACCTTTAACGATATGCTCGATTGTCTTACTGCTCTTAGGGGGTTAGGGGCTCAGCCTAACTATAAGTACCCATTTGAGTGGGTTGAATCCATCAGTGAGGGATTTATTGTCGCTTCTCGGGCAAATGATGCTCTGACGTTTATGACCGCGGGGACTGCTCACCTGCTTAAAAATGTAGATTTTGATGAGGTGAGAAAAATAAACAAACTGGTTGTTTTTGATTTTGATCTGTCAGATGACGAGCCTCAAATTAAAGCGCATGTCTCCAATATTAAGGACGCAGGTCACACCGTAGACGGATTCGATTGATATCTTTAAGCGTTCGCCAGCAAGGCTTTCTCCAGAACGAACGATCCCGCTCCGCTGTTGCGGACCGGAACACAATAGGGGACAGACCACGATTTACGGAAAGTTAATCGTGGTCTGTCCCCTATTATTCCTAGCCCGTAAAAGTTGATGCTGCAGCTGCCGGACATGCGCTAGGGAGAGAGTCCGGGCTGCGTCACGCTCAGTGTGATAGAGAAGGCGGTAATGCTCGTGAGGGGGCGGCTCACCAGGTGTCGGCAACCGTTCCGGGGAAGTCTGCGAGGCTTGTCATGAGATATCCAGCCGACCCTCCAGGATCACGGCGGCCAGGTAACCTCCATTCCTAACCATTGGCACGGCGAGCGGCGAATTCGGCTTCGACGTCATCGTTGGATCGACCACGACCAGCCTCTAGCGATGCTCTGGCAACAGCGATCTTTAGTTGTACGAACTCGTCATGCTCTCTGGTTTGCTGTTGGCGGATGAAATCGCACATGAGGTCACGTATGACCTGAGAGGCTGGCCGGTGTACAGCTTTAGCGGCTGCCATGACCCCTTCGAGCAGCTCGGGCGCAAGCTTCAAGTGGAAGACGGTTTCTTTGGCCATGCTGCGTCACCTCAGATAAGAAACGGGGCAGGTCTTTTGGGAGCATAACTAACTTGAAAATAAATCTGTCCCCTTTTCCTTTCTGGTACATTGCATTGCCTAACGTTTGGTTAAGGGGACGGCCTTAGCCGGTCCCAGTGAGCGAAGCGAACGGTTTGAGCACATTGTTATATCTCAATTTCTTGGGTATGCAGCCTTGTATATCAGGTTTCCACCAATGCTTGCGCCAAACATGCTTGAGAATAGAGTTGTGAAACTTATTAGATTTTGTGTGGATAGTAGTGCGAACTCTTCAAGGAAGCTCCTCTCATAGTCGGACATTCTTGTTAGGTATTTAAAGTAATCGATATAGACAAAACTGGTGTAAGCATTTAGAGCGAGTGTTGCAACTAAAAGACTGGAGCCCGCAATGAACATTCTTCGGGTAAATGAACTAAAGTATTTTGATGGTTTTCTTGTTCCTGCAACAATCAGAATGCAGCTGCCTATCCAAATTGCAAATGCGACCATTATTTCGCTAGATGTATCCATGCAAAACTTCCTTTGAGATATAACGATAAGCTAAGGGGCGGGCTTTAGCCCGTCCCAGTGAGCGGAGCGAACGATTTGAGCGACTTGTTATACGCTTTCACGAATGAAGCCTGCTTCCGAAAAGTAACGATCAAGATTGTTCAAATTATCAAAGCTTGAAGCGCAAAAGTAATTTAGCTCTTTCACTACATTTGATTCGAAAACTGGTGTTGGTAGATAGCAAGCTCCATCATCTACGCTCACCAGAACAACTCTTTCGATTAGATTTCGGTCGTAGTATATGTCGCACCAATAACCTGTGGCCTTTGGATGCAGCCACTTGTTTGCCCATGGGTCTATAAAGTCATCATTTTGAATGCCGTCTTCGTCATGCCGCATAAGCATTCGCAAGCGTGGATCTTCTTTGAGAAACCGTTCCGATGACCAGTTCTTTGAGACGCCGCTCCAATCGGACTTTGATTTTGTTGTTACCATGAAACTCATGATTTCGTCATGTGACATGTCGCGAACAGCTTTTCTGTTCGGATATAGCACTTCGGCAGCGTAGGGTAAGCCGAAAAAAATAGAAGAAATTAAGCTCAAAGTGAATGCAATAGGCTCAGCATCTTTGCCGAATAGCCAAAACACAGCCGCAATAAGAGTAAGCGCAAAAAATACAGTGCCAAACACTCTTAATGTGTCGACTCTGCTTTTTATGAAGAGGGCAGGCCTCCTAAGTATATTTCTCATTTTTTGCCTGCGTATAACGTTTGGTTAAGGGGCGGGCTTTAGCCCGTCCCAGTGAGCAAGGCGAACGATTTGAACCATTTGTTATGTTTTAGTACAAGTAAACACTGTCTACTTCACATTGGGCGGAGCTTATTTTTACGCTAGTTATTTCTTTGTATGAGCTGAAAGGAAAATTGAAGCTCATGGCGTCGCTATCACTTCCATGAGCGTAAAGGCTGTACGATTCGTCTTGTGATGCAAAGTCTGTCTGTGTCGAATATGTTTCTCGTCCCTTGTATTCGATCTCTATGGAGCATTCTACATCTACATCCAGATATGCTCCGCCACTGTAGTCTGTAGAAAGCTCATAACTTAACGTTGCATCACAGTCACGATAATAGTTTCCCTCATAGCTTTCATTACAATCTAGGTCGCCACTGGTTATTTCAACGCAGACCTCGGAATTTGTCTTGTACTCTGTTTCACAATCATCACCGCTTACGCCTTGCGCCTTACGTCGCTGAATTTCAGCGGCTAGCGCTTTCTCTAGTTCCTTTTGTTTCTGAATTTCTTGCGGCGTCAGAGGTACGCAAGACGTACCGCTCTTCCTAAATCCGCTATTGCAAGCCCAACCACTACCATAAACGTCGATGCTCGCATTCTCTGGGATTTGCACCTTTGCGCAGCCCTGTCCTGATTTGTAATACCCGCGATTGCAAGCCCAGCCACTGCCGTAGATATCAATGCTTGCATTCTCTGGAACGATTACCTTTACGCACTTTTGACCCGACTTGTAATAGCCTCGATTGCACGCCCAACCACTGCCATAAATGTCAATGCCCGCATTTTCTGGGACTTGCACCTTTGCGCAGCCCTGTCCTGATTTGTAATACCCACGATTGCAAGCCCAGCCACTGCCGTAGACATCAATGCTTGCATTCTCTGGAACGATTACCTTTACGCATTTTGGGCCCGACTTGTAATAGCCTCGGTCACAATCCCAGCCAGCTCCTAAAATGCTAGGGTGCGAATTGGGCGGTTCATCTGTTGCATTTGCAGTGCAGCTGACTATTAGCAATAAATATAAAAGAAAAAATCTCATATGTTTAGCTCAATAAAAACATAACTATAAATTAGGCGACATTACTGTCGCATAACACCCCCAGCAAGGTCTGATAATCAACCATAAGTCGGCGCAAGCCTTTGATTTATCGGGTATCAAAGGTGAGAAGCACGACACTATCAGGTTGGAAAAGCGACACAAAAGACCTTCAGCACAGGGGCGTGATGGCCAAAAGCTAGCCATAGCCGCCGGACCTGTCTAGCTGGTGTGTCGAAAAAGTGTTGAAATCAACGGGCGACAGAGTGCCGCAATGGGCAGAAGGCATGAGGCGAAAACCCTGATTTTGCTGGCTTTGGGCAACGATGGGCAGCAACGGGCAGCCGTCGAAACGAGTTCAAATCTCCATCTTTCCCACCATATCCAAACCAAAGCCCCGAACCATATTGCGCTTCGGGGCTTTGTCGTTTCCAGGTGTTCGCTTGTACCCACCGCAAATGGTCGAACGCCCTCGAAGCAACGCTCGCCGCGCTACAAAGCGCGAGCTGGCGCACATTTCTGCAAAGCGCTTGTTGGCGCCAACTCCGTCAGTTTTGGCGCGCTGCTCGCCGCTTCGCTTGGGAAATTCCTTAACGATGAATGGGTGGATAGTTTTTTCTGTTGGTCATGTTTTTTGAAGTCAAAAAAATAGCGTCAGCATGGTGACGGATGGTCGTTAACGGCCGCTGAGTGTGCCGATATTCTCCGCCTCAACGCTCGAAGCGATGCTGGCACGGCCATGGATAGATCGGGCGTAGACCACCGTTTCACCCTCGGAGTACCGCCCCCATGATCGACCTGTCCACCTGGAACCTGACCATCCCTGTCGGTGTTCCCGCCGCCGTTATTTCCACCCCTGTGCTGGCCGGTGGGTATCAGGATCACTACTTTCAGTCCAAGGAGGGCAAGCTGTTTTTCTGGGCGCCGGTCAACGGCACCACGACCGCCAACTCGACCTACCCGCGCAGCGAGTTGCGCGAGACTTTCGCTGACGGCGCTCTGCGCAACTGGCCCTATAGCGCTGCGGATAACGTGCTGACCGCCACGGCGAGAATCACCCAGGTGCCTTCAAATGGGCTGATCGCCTTTTCCCAGATCCATTCGAAGAACAGCATCTCGCCCCCGGTGATGCTGGGCTATCAATCCTTGTCGCCCACTGGCTATGGCAACGTGGTGATTTCGTTTCGCGGCAATCCGGCCAGCGACAATGCAACCAAGATCGTGCTGTCGAGCAAGATCAAGCTGAATCAGGATTTCAGTTATGAGGTGTTTCTGGCGAAGAACGGCTGGCTGACGATTGGTCTGGTCGAGCCTGGTGGTGCGGTCAAGACCTGGAGCGGTGTACTCAACTCGGCCTGGGCCAGCCACAACCTGTATTTCAAGGCGGGCGTTTACACGCTCGACAACAACGGCAATGAGACCAGTGCCGGGGCTGCGGTTTTTTCAACGCTCAAAGTGGAGCATCGCTAGTGTCCAGGCCTGCACTCGGAGCGAAATGAGTGCAGGCCTTTCGGCCACGTCTGGCGCTGGTCAGTTGGTGCAGGTGGGGGCGTCTGCGCTGCCAGGGGTGCCGGTCAGGGGCTGGGATATCTGCAGGTGGCAGTTGCGCCGCACGGTGTTGTCGAGGATCTGGCTCTGCAGGGGTAGCAGGTCGCCGATCAGCAGGTTCTGCAATAGCGGGTTGGCGCGGTACTGGTTGCTGCCCAGTACGGTGTTCTGCATGCCTTCCACGCGGATCATGGCTTTGCCGATGCTTTCCAGGGTGTTGCCGGTGATGACCAGTTGGCCGGCGGTGAGTTGCTCGTTACGCAGGCTGATGGCGTATTCCGGGGTGGACTGGATGCGGTTGTCGATGATCAGGGCGCCGCTGAGCCCGCCGGCGTCGATGGCGCTGAGCCGGCTGTTGGCGATCAGGTTGTTCTCGATCAAAAGCCCAGCGCCGCCGTTGATCTGCCGCAGCATCAGGCCGTAACCCCTGGACGCGCCGAGGCGGTTGTTCTCGATCAGCAGGGCGCCGCTTTGCTCGCTGACTTCGATGGCGCTCTTGCCGGTGTGCAGGATCAGGTTGTTCTGAATGCGCCCGCTGCTGCTACCGCCGATGCGGATGCCGCTGTTGTGCTTTACGTCGTCGATGCGGTTGTCTGCGATCAGGAAGCGGCTGTTGCCCAGGTCGATGCCGTACTGTTGCAGGTGGCTGAACTGGTTGTTGCGGATCAGGGCCTCGCTGTGGCGCAGCTCCAGGGCGCTGGCCATGCTGTCGAAGCGGCTGTTGTCGATCAGGATGCGCGCCGCCGGTCGGGTGGCCGATTGCTGCGCGCTGATGCCGCTACTGATGCCGCGAGAGAAGTTGGCGTTGTAGCCGATCTTGACCAAGTGCGAGTCGGCAACCTTTAGACGGCTGCCGGCCCAGTTCATGATGAAGGGCCGGGTAGGGCGGTCGGTGGCCAGCGCGCGGCCGTCGCTCCAGCTTTCCAGGCGCGAGCCTTTTACCTGCAGCAAGCCCTGGTTGATCAGCGCGGTGCCCGACGGGCCGAAGAGGTAGAGCACCTGATCGTCGACGAGCAGGGCGGCGTCTTCGGCGATCATCAGCGGGTAGCTGAGCAGGTAACCGTCTTCATGCTTGCGCAGAACCTGTGGGTCGTTCAGTTGCGCGTGCAGTTGCGTCAGGCTGACGCTGCCACCGCGGATGACCACGGCGCGCGGGTGTTGCGCCTGGTAGCCGGCGATGGCGCGGAACAGGCCGTTGTGCACGAACGGCTCGAAGGGCCAGCTGCCCGCCTGGGCGGAGTACATCGGCTCCAGGCTGGCGTTGCCGCGCTGCGCCGGTGCCTGCAGGTCGAAGGCCGGTGGCTGGCTGTGCTGCATGATCTGCTGGCTGGTGCGCTGTTGCTGCTGCTGTTGCCATTGCGGGTCCAGCGTGTGCAACGCCGCCGGGCCGCCGAGGGCGCTCAGACTGCAGGCTGCGCAGGCCGTCAGCAGCAGCGCGCGGGAGAGGGTCAGTGCCTGGGACATGGTGGCATCCTGAGTCAGTTGAGCTGGGGGTACAGCGGTTTCAGATCGCCGCCCACCTGGCTGTAATGATTGATGGCTTTGCCGTGTGCCTGATACAGGCGTGCGGCCCATTGGTGCTGCGGATAGCGAGTGAGAAAGGGCAGCACCCAGACCATCTTGTGCGGGCCGACTTCGCTCTGGCGCTCGGTCAGTTCCGCCAGGGTCTTGGGCTCCAGTACGGCGCGCGCGGCAAAGTTGGCCAGGCCGGCGAGTTTCTCGCGCTCCTGCTCGGTGAGCGGGCGACCGTTATGTTCGGCGGCCTCCACCAGCAACATCAGCGGTACCAGGGCGTAGTGGCTGTAGTCGGCAGCCAGGCGGCCGCGGGCGACCTCCAGGGGCAGGTACTGGTAGTCGCCCTTGCCGGGGGTGAGCTGGGTAAAGGCGCGGCGCAGCGCGACATCGGCCCAGGCCAGGGCGCGGTCGTCGTCGAGCAGCATGGCGGTGGCGGCCACGGCCCAGGCGGCCCAGTAGTCGTGGTTGTTGAAGTAGATGCCGCTGTCGTAGCGGCGCGGCTCGTACTCGGCCATCACCTTGGCCGACAGCTGGCCCAGCCAGCGCGTCTGAACGGCGCTCAACTGATAGCGCTGATCGCTCAAGGCCTGCACCTTGAGCAGTGTCGAAGCGATGGCGGCCAGCGCCCATTTGCGTGAGGCGACGCCGGTCTTGCTGGCGTCGTCGCTGAGCAGCGCCGATTTACTGGCCCAGGCATCGAGCCACAGGTTCAGGCAGGCCAGGGCGGTAGTGGCTTCGTTGGCCTTGCTGGTGCGCTGGAACACCTGTGTCGCTTTCACCAAGCCGCCGATGTAGTGCTTGACCTGCTGGCGGATGCGTTCGGTGTCCTTGCTCTGGCGTGCTACCAGTCGCGATTTGCTGGCGTCGCTCTGGTCGTACTTGCTGTCCAGTTGCAGGTGCCCGGTGTAGGCGGCAGGCGGTTTTTTCGGGCAGCTCTCGTTGCGGTAGTCGCCCGTCATCTGCGCCGCTATGTTCGGCGTGTGGTTGCTCCAGATCGGCTGCGTGGCGCTGGCGCTCATGGGGCCGGCGAGCAGCACCAGCATGATCGTCAGGCGGCCGGGCGAAATCCTTACAGGCATAGCTTGGTCTCGATCTGGAAGGGCTGCTCCACGACCTGGGTAGGCTCGAGCAGCACTGACAGCAGGTTGGCGTCGCGGAACTCCGCAGCGCGGCTCAGTTCCAGGTAGTACTGGCCGCCGGTGACGATGGCCTCGCGGCGGAACCACACCTTGTCGCGCGTGCCGTTGTCGTAGTAGGTGATGATGTAGAAGTTCTTGATGTTGGGGTCGCTAATGCGGATGTCGAGCACCGCATCGCGGCCCTTGAGGTCCTTGAGCTGCGCACCGGCGTTGCTGAGCAGTTCGAGACGGTCGTTGAGGCCCATGGCCGGGCGTTCGACGCGAGCTTCGAGCAGGCTGTCGCTGGCCTTGCAGCCGCCGTTGACGGCCGGGATCAGCTGGCGGTAGGTCAGGTCGCCATCGAGGCGGTAGTTGGCCGGCAGCTCCCAGATGATCAGCTTGGGCGCCTTGTCCGGGGCGTAGTTGGGCGACAGCAGGTATTCCAGCAGCGAGCCGTCCTGGCCCGCACCGGGCAGGGCGTAGTTGATCAGGTCGCTGCCCAGGTACTGCTTGAGAAAACCGTCGAAGTTGAACTGCTTGGTCTCGTCTTCACGGGCGGCGGAGTTACTGGTGCCGACCAGGACGATCTCCGGGTCGGGCTGCTCTTCGAACAGCAGGGCGGCGTCGTTGTCTTCCGGCACGGTCTGGTAGCCGGGCACGAACTGATAACCGAAGTGGTTGCCGCAGATCGCCGCCAGGCCGAGGTTGAGGGTACCGTCCTTGGACAGGGTCAGGGTTTGCTCGGTGGTGTAGCCCTTGCGCGGGAGTTGCGCGTAGACCGGGTGCTGGCGAATGGCGTCGGCGGTGACCCGGGCGGTGGCCTCTGCACCTACCGGGGTCCAGTGGTGGTCGCGGCGAAAGAAGAAATCCTTCGGCGGTTGCTCCACCAGGGTCATGATGTCCGGAACGATGGCGCCGCCATCACGCATCTGCTGCATGAACTTGCGCAGGTTGGTGCTGGCCCGCGCGTAGTCGAAGCCATGCATCTGCCCTGGCAGCAGCTGGGCGCGATGCATCAGGCCGCGAGTCGGCTGCACGGCCACCGCCACCTGGGTGCCATGGCTGGCGAACGCGCGCATCAGACGGGCGAACTCCGGCTGCATGGCCGGTGGAATGCCGAAATCGTTGGTCAGGTCGACTTCCGAACGGAATAGCCAGCGATCGCTCCCCGGCACGATCTGCTTGAGTGACTTCATGTTGCCTTCGGCATATTCCTCGGGCGCACTGAGTTGCGGGCAGATCAGGCATTGCAAATCCATGCATTCATCGGCCTTTTCGCCCTGCGCTGCAGCGGAGGCGTTCTGTACGCCCGCTGCGATCAGGCTGCCGATGGCCAGTAGTAAATAGTGCTTCATGCTCGTTGGGATCATTGTCCGCTCACTTGTTTGGCCAGCCGTTCAGGGTTCATTCGCTGGGGTCGATGCTGTTGGCCAGGGTTATCGCGCGGTAGCCGTTGGCTGCGGGCAGCAGGGCATAGCTGTAGGAGCGGCCCTTTTTCAGGAACAGCTCGTCGAAACCGATCAGCTGTTCGCTGTCGGCATAGGCGGCGAAGGCGATCTTCAGCTCATTGACCATGCGGCTGCCGGTCTCGTCGCGTTTGATGGTGTCGACCACCACGTGCTGCCCGTCGACGGTCTTCAACGCTGCCGGCTTGTCGGTGAGGTTGTAGAAGGCGATCTGCGCCTTGCGCGGCTCGTTGACGAACTGGTCGGCGATCAGCAGCAGCTGGCCGTCGCGGTAGATCACCGTGCTGGCGGTGTTGGCCTTCAGCTCATGCTCTATCGCCTGGTTGGCCACGGCGATGCGCTGCTTGCCCGGCGCGACGAAGCGATAGCCACCGAACTGCCCGCCGGTGACGACCTGGGGCTTGTTCTTGCCGCTGAGGGTGACCTCGATGTTGCGTTCGCTGAGGTTGAGGACTCGCACGAAAGCCGAGTTGGCCGGAGCCACCGGGTCGTAAAGGTCGGCGTTGCCGTCCTGGGCTTGGGCGGCGGCGCTGGCGATCGTCAGCAGGATGATCAGGGCGCGGGAAATGAGGGCAGGCATACGACGGTACCTCGGTCAGTGTTGGGCAGTTTCTGGCGTAGCCAGGGGGGAAGGAATCTGACGCTGGGCGAGCAGGGTGCGCAGGGGGAACTCCCAGATCACCGTCTGCAACTCACCGCTTTTCGCGGCTGGGCCTGCGAGAAATTCGTTCATCGACTGGAACGGGCCGCGGGCTTCCAGCGCGACGCTTACCAGGTCACGCTGCAGGGCCTCTTTGAGAAAACCGACGAAGTTCCAGTCATCGATACGGGTGTAGCTGGTGCCGACCAGCGCCAGTGACACGGCCTCTTCGCCGAACAGGCTGTCGGCGAGGTCGTTGCGGCTTTGCTGCAAGGTTTCGTAGAGCTGGATATGCACCGGCTCGAAATAGCTGGGGGCCAGCCTGGGGTCGAACTTGAGGTAGTTGAGCAGATCGCCGGTCACCTCTTTTTCGCTGACGGCCTGGGTCAGGTAAGGGGTCTCGCCCTGCAGTTCAGGAAACTGCGCGGCCAGGGTCTGGGCTGCCAGTTCGGCGCCCCTCGGGCTCCAGTGGGTATCGTTGCGCAGGAACAGCTGCTCGGTGGCGGCCGCACTCTGGTAGGCGCTGCGCAGATCCACGGTATCGATGCCGTGGTCGTGCAGGCGCTGGCTGAAGTGCTGGTACAGGCCGCTGATCTGCTGCGAAGGGGTATAGGTGGAGTGTGCGGCGTAGGTGTCCAGCTTCATCGGAATCGGCAGGACGATCAGCCGCGCGCCCTGTTGCGCCAGTTGCGCGCGCACCTTGTCGATCAGCACGATCTGCCGCTCCAGGTTGCCCTCGAGGTCCCTGGGCTGCAGGTATTCCTGGTTGGTGAACAGCCAGCCGTCACGGCCCAGTACCACGCCGCTGGCGCCCTCACGAAAGATCGCGTGCTGGATGTTGGCCCACAGCTCGACGGACGGGTCGCGCAGGAACAATTGCTTGTCGTAGAACTGCTCGAACTTGCGCACCAGTTTGCCGTCGAGAAACAGCGACAGAGCCTGGGTCTGGGCGCCGGCGAAGGCGAATACCGTCGGCAGCGAGTACAGGAACATGGCGCACAGCATCACGCAGAAGAGAATCCCGTTGATCTTGCTGGCCGAGTTCATCACCGGAAACATGGGGGCATCCTCAGAACTGGAAGTACAGGAAAGGTGAGAAGGAGTTCGCGGCCAGGCGCGTCAGCGTCAGCAGGAAACCGACCCACAGCAACAGGGCGCTGAAGCCACCGACGTGCTGCATGAAGTACTGGTCCTTGTGCGTGCCGGCGTAGTAGCGAATGTTGATGCCGCCGGCAATGACGATCCACAGCAGGGCGATCAGGGTGAAGGTCATGGTCATGGCCGAGGTGCCGAACCAGTAAAGGTCCAGCGAGCCGATGCCATTTAGGCCGATCAGCGCCTGATAGACCTGCAGGGCGTGCGGCAGATTGCCGGTGAAGAACAGTGGCATGCAGGAGGCCAGCACGAACATGCAGCGGGCATTGCGCCAGAAGTTGTAGGGCGTGTTGACCTTGGTGGCGATGCCCAGCTTGCGCTCGACCACCATGGCAATGCCGAAGAACAGCCCCCAGAAGATGAAGGCGAAGCTTGGCCCATGCCAGAGCCCGGACAGCACCATGGTGATGACCAGCCCGACCAGCATGCCGGCCAGGCGCTTGCGTACCAGCGGCATGTACACGTAGTCGCGCAGGAAGTCGGCCAGGGTCATGTGCCAGCGTTGCCAGAACTCGGTGATGCTCTGCGCGATATAGGGCTGATTGAAGTTCTCGGCGAAGCGAAAGCCCATCATCATGCCCAGGCCGATGGCCATGTCGCTGTAGCCGGAGAAGTCGAAGTACAGCTGCAGGGCGGAGATCAGCAGGCCGAACCAGGCGTCGGCCATCTGCAGTTCGCCACCGCCACTGATGAACAGGGTATTCATCGGTGCCAGGGAGTCAGCGATCAGCACCTTCTTGATGAAGCCGAGCATGAAGCGGCAGGCCCCTAAGGAAAACAGCTCCAGCGAATGGGTGCGGTTCTTCAGCTGCTTGTCGATCAGGCTGTAGCGCAGGATCGGCCCGGCGATCAGTTGCGGGAAGAGGGCGATATAGGCGGCGAAATCGACGAAGCGATTGGTCGGCTCGGCATTGCGACGATAGATGTCGACGATGTAGCTCAGCGCCTGGAACACATAGAAGGAGATGCCCAGCGGCAGGATGATGTGTTCCAGGGTGAAGGTATTGATGCCCAGCGGTTCCAGCACCGCCACCAGCACATCGGCGCCGAAGTTGGCGTACTTGAAGTAGCCGAGCGTGGCCAGGTTGCCGATCACGCCGACGGTCAACAGGCGAAAGGCGATCTTCTTCTCGCCGGCATCGATCCGCGCCTTGATGCGCAGGCCGAACCAGTAGTTCCAGTACGAAATGGCAACGAACAGCAGCAGGAAGTCCGGACGCCACCAGGCGTAGAACAGGTAGCTGCCGAGCACGATCACGTACGAACGCCAGTGGTCCTTGGCTATGTAGTAACAGAGCAGGAACACCGGCAGGAACAGGAACAGGAAGACGTTGGAGGCGAAGATCATGCTAGCGCTGCTCTCGGTCAGTAGGTCAGGGTTATGCCTAGCGTCAGTTGATAGTCATCACCGATTTCCAGCGCGCTACCGGCCTTGAAGTAGCTCAGGCTGGCCAGGGTGTTGAGCTGTACGCGCTTGCCGTCGTAGGCCAGCGGGAACATGCGCCAGTAGTGGTTGATGTCGAGCACCTGGCCCAGATGGGACGACCCGGTATCGCGCACCACGCCTTCGTTGGTGGTGCGCAGCGGCAGTTGCGCCGAACGGTTGCGCAGATGCAGATCGCTGATGCGCATATCCAGCGCAGTGCGGTCGGTGGGCTGGGTTTCCAGCACGATGCCGTAGAAGGCCAGGTTGCTCAGGTTGACGCTGACCAGGTTGCTGACCAGGCGACTGCTGTAGCTCAGTGGGTCGTTGCGCCGGTCGGACTGGATGCGGTTGAGGGTGAAACCGTCGCTGCCGCTGTCGTCCGGGCGATCGGTGAGGCCACCACTGATGCCAACGCGCGGTGTCCATGGCAGTGTTTCGAAGCGCTTGCCAACATCCGCCACCACGGCCCAGCCGGTCTTGTCACCGCTGTCGCGCAGGCCATTGTTCTGCGTGGTTTCCAGCCTGCCGTCGAGTGCCGCGACTTCCAGGTGGTAGTCGCTGACCAGCGAGGTCAGGTGGCGGGTGTCACCATGCAGGAATACGCCGTAGCGCAGGCCATCGAAGTCCTGGCGATCATCCGGCGAGCTGCCCGAGTAATCGTCCTCGTGCAGCAGGCGCGCGCCGATCCAGTGATCGGCATGCCAGCGCCAGGCGTACTCGGCCATCAGGTAACGGATCTTCTTGTCGCGCGGGTCGAGGCGGTTGTCGTCGGAGTTGTAGTAATAGAACTTCTCGGCGATGGCGACGAAGCCTTTGCCGAAGCTGTCGTTGTAGTCCAGGCGCAGGGCTTCGATGCTGTCGTCCCACCAGATGCCGAAACGATCGCTGAAGCGCTGGCGGCCGAAGGTCGCGGAGAAGCGCGGGTCGTCGCCCAGCAGGTTGCGGCGTACATAGAACTCGCGGGCCTCGCTGTAGGCATGGCGCCGACTCGATAGGTTCTCGTCGTTGCCCTCGTCGCTTTGCAGGGCATTCGGATCGGTGTCGTAGTTGAGCCACAGACGGCCGAAGGCTTCCCACTTGGCCCAGCGTTGTTCGGGGGAGTACCAGCGGTAGGACGGCTCGTAGCGCAGGCTGAAGAAGCTGCGACGGTCTTCGCCCAGGCGCGTTTCGTCCGGCCCGTAGCCGGTACGCAGGAACAGCTTGTGCGTCAGCAGCGAAGTGACCGGCTCCAGCTCGGGCGAGGTGATGCTGGTTTCTTCCGCGTGCAGCAGACCGAGTGGCATGCAGGCGAGCAGCAGGGCTGCGCGGCCAAGGGAATTGGGAGCGCTCACAGTGTGGATTCCTCGATAAGACGGTTGCCTTCGGCGGCGGCTATATCGCGCTGTTCAGGCGTGAGCCGGGTGCTGAGCGAGTGCATCAGGTCGGTGGCGCGCTGGTCGCCCAGCTCGTGGGCGGCATAGGCGAAGGCGTAGGCCTTGCCGTTATCGCGGCAGATGGCGCGGCCGTAGGTATAGAGGCGGGCGATGCGCAGCAGGGCGTTCACCGAACCCTGGCGGGCCTCTGCCATGTACAGTTCCAGGGCGCGATCCTGATCGGGCTCGTCCAACCCGCCCTGGCTGTACAGGTCGCCTTCGAGCAGCTGTGCCTCGGGGTACTGCTCGGCCTGCAGCTCGGTGATCAGGCGTTGGCTCAAGCGCGGATCGAGGGTGCGCCACAGCACCATGTGCAGGCTGGCGCGCAGTGCCTTGATGCGCTGCGGGGTGATCGGGTTTTCGCGTTCGGCCATGCTCAGGGTCAGGTTCTCGCCCTGGCGTTGTTCCAGTCGTTGGATCAGGGCCAGCACCGGCTCCGGGCTGTAGCGGTCCGGCGCGGTCATGAGGAAGCTGGCCTTGCTCAGCATGGCTGGGCCGAAATCACGCTCGATGGCGTTGTCCAGCCACTGCAGCACTTCCCGGTCGAGCTGTTCGACCAGGCTGGCATGGGCCTTCGCCTTGACTTCGCGGGCCTGCTTTTCTTCGTCGTTCTGCGCGCGAGTGGTCGGGCGGTTGTTGTTGTAAGTGCTGATCTCGATGTTGCGGATGTTCGCTACCTGCTGGGCGATGCGGTGCACCAGGTCGACCGGCAGGGCGTTCATGCGCGGCGTCAGGCGTTCGGCGAAGGCGCGAAACAGCACATTGCGCTGCTCGCCAAGAAACTCGTAATAGCGCTGCACGGCGCGCGGGTCGCTTTCCACGGCCAGCTGGAACCACTTCTCGGCTTCGCTTCTTTCGCCGTAGCGGGCTGCTGCCACCGCTCGGTACAGCGGCGCGTGGCAGTAGATCAGGCAGGCGCGGTCATAGAGCTCGATCAGGCGGGTGACCTCGTCCTGGGTGAACAGCTCGGGGTAGACCAGGAACACCTCCAGGCGCGTGTCGACGGCGATGAAGTCTCGTCCAGCGGTAAAGCGGCTGAGCGCCTGGCGCATGTATGCGCGATTGGCTTCGCGCCAGCGCGGCTTGTTGTCCACCAGGCGGGCCAGGGGGATCAGCGCGCCGATGTCCCCTCGGCCATCGGCAAAGGCCTGCTTGAACAGGTCGATGGCCTGCGTGGTATTCGCCGGGCTGCGGCCGGCCAACACTTCGCCGAGCAGGCGCGTGGCGCCCAGATCGCCACGCGCGGCCAGATGGCGCAGGTCTGCTTCGACCTCTGCCTGGCTGTCCTGAAACAGCGCATAACGGACCTGCTCGAGGCTGCGCGCCGCATGCGCCGAGCTGGCGAGAGCCAGCGTCAGGGCGGTTGTGCAAAGAAGGTATCTGACCGGCATGGCGACCTCAGAACGTCCAGCGCAGTGGCAGGCCGAGTTTGAAGTCGACGGCAGTCGGCAACTGATAGGCGCTGCGCGGCAACTCCTGATCCGGCTTGATGGTCAGCTCGACCATCTGCCGTTGGTCGTCGACGCGGCTGGCGACGATCTCGCCGCTGTAGATGGCGTCGCTACCCAGCACGCGCATCTCGACCGCCCGCACGCGCTCGATCTTGTCCATGCGCTCGAACGGCACGCTGGCCTTGACGTTCAGCGGCTGATCCTGCGGCAGCAGATGCACCAGTTGCTCCTGCTTGTAGGCGAAGCCATCCATGCGCGGGCGGGGGAAGTACAGGCTGCAGTCGCAGGGGCTGGCGATCACCGTCTCCACGGTCACGCGGCCGAGCAGGGCGGCTGCATCCTGCTCGGAGAGGCTGGCCAGGGCGGCGATGTCGGTCGGGCTGGTCAGGCTGCTGGCCAGTTGCGTGGACACGCTGGCCAGTGGCTGGCCGGTGCTCACGCTGGTCTGCTCGGGGCCGATCAGGTACTTGAGGTTGCCGTTCTCCGGCATGCTCACCACGTAGGCATTGGCGCTGACCATCGCCTGTGCGGCCGGCATCTGGAAGAACAACAGGTAGCTCTTGTAGACGATCAGGCTAAGCGCGGCCAGGCCGGCGCCGAGAAACAGCATCGAACCCAGTGCCGCCTTCAGGCGTTCCGTGGGCGTGCGCGAGCTGGCCTGCTTGGTCTTGCGCTCCTTGATGTAGTTCTCGCGCTGCATCACGTTGAACAGGCCGTTGATGTCGGCGATGTCGCCGGACATGTAGGCCGAAATGATGTAGCGCAGGATGTCGCGCTTCTGCCGATCCAGCTCGACGAACTCGGCCCCCACTTCATGGCCGCGCTGGGAGACGATCTTCAGCTTGGTGTCGATGTTCAGGTCGACCTGGTTCAGCTTCAGCTTGATCGAGCCGTGGAACAGGCTACCGAGCTTCAGCGGCTGCTCGTAGGACAGACCGATGCCGCCCAGGGAAATGTCCAGGATCTCGCATTCCACGCCGTTCAGGCCGTGACCTTGCAGGCTGATGCGGGCGGGGATCTTGGCGCGGACGAACTGGCGCTCATCGATCGCTTCGTGAACAACGTTTACAGGTAAGACAGTGGTGCTACTCATAGCATTCGCGCCTTTACTTAAGGTTGCGTGAGTTCTAGCAGGACCGAAATGACCCCGAAGAAGATGGCAATGGAGGACAACAACATCGTCTTCGACGTCCATCGATTAAGGGCCGCATCGAAACTGACGCTGCCATTGCTGAGCGTGGTCTTTTGCCGGGTCCAGCTCTGCTGGTCCATGTGGAACATGGTGTAAACCTTCATCACCGAGCCGACGATCTGGTTGTAATACAGAACGAAGGGGTACATCGGATGCACCGGGTGCTTGGCGAAGAAGAACAACAGCGTTACCAGGGTGCGCGACAACAGCACCCAGAACAGGTACAGCAACAGGTACTGGATGCCGAACAGCAGGCCGGCCACCACCGAGGCGCTCAGGCCCATCAGGCAGGTCCACATGGACACGCGCTGGTCGTACAGCACGTACATGGTGAACAGGCCCAGACGGTCAAGGCCCAGCAGTCGGGTGGCACGGAAGTTCTGCCGCAGCGAGTTGCCATACCAGCGGTACATCAGCTGCCGGGTCGCGCGCAGGAAGCTGTTGTCTGGTGGATGCTCCACCGTCAGGGTGTGGCTGTCTGGCACGTAGAAGGTGTCCCAGCCGGCGCGCATCAGGCTGAACCAGGAGGACTTGTCGTCGCCGGTGAGGAACTGGAAACGCCCCAGCCGCCAGTGATCGAGGAAGTCGGCTTCCACGTCCTTGATGAATTCCGGGTTGGTCATCACGCTGGCGCGGAAGAACGACAGGCGCCCGGTCATGGTCAGCACGCGTTTGCTCAGCGCCATCGAGCACATGTTGATGTGCCGCTGGACGAAGCGCATGGTGTGCCACTCCTGCATCAGCTTGCTGCCTTCCACCTCGCAGAACTCGTTGGTGGTGATGCCGCCGACGCTGGGCAGATAGGCGAACATGCTGACGGCGCGCTCGACGCAGCCGGGCAGCATCATGGTGTCGCCATCGACCACACCGACCACGGCGTTCTCCAGGGGCATCTGCCGGGACAGCGCGCGGAAGGCATGCGCCAGACCGTCGCGTTTGCCGGTGCCGCGGGCGCGCACGATGATCAGCTTGATGTCGTCGCGGTCGCGGACTTCCTGACGCATGATGTCCTTGATGAAGTTCTCGTCGCCTTTCTCCACGATCGAGGCGATGACGGTGCAGGGCACCGGCATGCGCTGCACTTCCTGAAACACCGACTGGTACACCTTGAAGGTGGTGTGGGTCGGGATGCGGAAGCTGGTCACCACCATGAACATGTGCTCGGGCAGCGCCGCGGCCCCCATGCGCTCGACGGCCTTGCGCATGCGTGGGAAACGCCAGTGCAGGAAGTACATGCCGCGCAGGTAGTGAGTGGCGGCGTTGCCGTAACGCCACATGCCCAGTGCGCCGATCAGAAAAATGAACTTCTGATGCGACGGGTCGAGGTAGCTCGGATCGACCATTTCCGAGGCAAGCGCGAGCAGGGCGATCAGGCACGCCCAACCGCACAGCTTGCCGAAACCGGATGAGGTGTCGACCCCATTGAATAACCTAGGCATGTGACGTGCTTCCTCCAGTGAAGCCGTGTACGAGCGTCAGCCGCTGTGACGCTGAAAGTCGCTAGTTGACCGTGGTGTCGGTGCGGCCGTAGACATCCTCGAAGCGCTCGATGTCGTCCTCGCCCAGATAGCTGCCGGACTGGACCTCGATGATCTCCAGAGGAATCTTGCCGGGGTTGGCCAGGCGGTGAACGGCGGCGATGGGGATGTAGGTCGACTGGTTCTCCCAGAGCAGGAAGGTCTTGTCGTCACAGGTCACCCGCGCAGTGCCGGAGACCACGATCCAGTGCTCGGCACGGTGGTGGTGCTTTTGCAGCGACAGGCTGGCGCCTGGCTTGACCACGATGCGTTTGACCTGAAAGCGGTTGCCACTGTCGATGGAGTCGTAGCTGCCCCACGGGCGATAGACCTGGCAATGGTTCTGCGCCTCGGCGCGCCCGTCGCAGGTGAGGGTATTGACCAGTTGCTTGACGTCCTGCACACGGTCCTTGTGGGCGACCATCACGGCGTCCTTGGTCTCGACCACCACCACGTCCTTCAGTCCGACCAAGGTCACCAGCTTGCTCTGGCTGTGGGCTAGGCAGTCCTGACTGTCGTGGATCACCACATCGCCCGAGCGGCTGTTGCCCTGGTCATCCTTGTCCTGAACGTCCCACAGCGCGGACCAGGAACCGACATCGTTCCAGCCTGCTGCGAGCGGCACCACGCAGGCGCGCTCGGTCTTTTCCATCACCGCGTAGTCGATGGAGTTGTCCGGGCAGCACTCGAAGGAGCTGGGGTCGATGCGGATGAACTGCAGGTCGCTCTTGCTGCGGCTGAGCGCCAGCTGGCAGGTGTCGTAGATGTCCTGATCGTGGCGTTGCAGCTCTTCCAGATAGCGGCTGCAGCGGAACAGGAACATGCCGCTGTTCCAGACGTAGTCGCCTTGCGCCACGAACTCGCTGGCGGTGGCCAGGTCGGGCTTCTCGACGAACTGCTCGACTGACAGAACGCCACCCGGCAGCCCGGATCGCTCGCCGGTCCTGATATAGCCGTAACCGGTTTCAGGCCGCTCGGCAGGGATGCCGAACAGCACCATCTCGCCCTGTTCTGCAGCCTTGCGAGCCACGCCGAGAGCGCTGTGGAATACCGGCAGGTCTTCGATCACATGATCGGCCGGCAGAACCAGAAGCAGCTCGTCACGGCCAGCGGCGAGCAGGTGCATGGCGGCGATGGCCACGGCCGGTGCGGTGTTGCGGCCGAACGGCTCCAGCAGAATGGTCTGCGCCTCGTTGCCGATAGCGGCAAGTTGCTCGCTGACGATGAAGCGATGTTCTTCGTTGCACACCACGATGGGCTTGCTGACGCCCTCGATGGCCAAGCGGCCGAGCGTCTGTTGAAACAGGGTCTCACTGCCGGTGAGGGCCAGGAACTGTTTGGGATACAGCTTGCGTGAGAGCGGCCAGAGTCTGGAGCCACTGCCGCCGGACAAAATCAGAGGAATCATGCTGTCACTCCTGTAAACATCGATTCGGATCGTATGGGCAGTGAGCTGGCGACACGCCATAACCAACCAAGCGGCACCTGACTGGTGCCGCCTCTGTTCTTGTTAGCTGTCTGCTACCAGCAGATGCCTTCCTTGTTGGCCTGGGTGGCATGCGCCATGAACCCCACGAGATCGACGATCTGTTTGTCGTCGCCGACGCTGTTCATGACCTCGGCGAAGCGCTGTTCGCCATTGCCGATGATCAGTACATCGGATTGCGAGACCACCTCATCGAGCTCCTTGCACAGCAGCGAGGAAACGTGAGGGATCTTCGATTCGATGTATTCCTTGTTCGCGCCGAACACGCGGGCGTACTCGACGTTGCTGTCGAAAATACGCAGCTCATAGCCTTTGCCGATCAGCATTTCGGCCAGCTCGACCAGGGGGCTTTCACGCAGGTCGTCGGTGCCGGCCTTGAAGCTCAGGCCCAGCAGGCCGATGCGGCGCTTGTCGTAGTGAGTGACGATGTCGAAGGCTTTCTTCACCTGGGCGGCGTTGCTACGCATCAGCGAGCTGATCAGCGGTGTTTCCACGTCCAGGCTGCCGGCGCGGTAGGAGAGGGCGCGCACATCCTTGGGCAGGCAGGAGCCGCCGAAGGCGAAGCCGGGCTTCATGTAGTACTTGGAGAGATTGAGCTTGTGATCCTGGCAGACCACATCCATCACTTCGCGGCCGTCGACGCCGGCTGCCTTGGCGATGTTGCCGATCTCGTTGGCGAAGGTGACCTTGGCCGCGTGCCAGACGTTGCAGGTGTACTTGATCATCTCCGCCACTTCGATGGACTTGCGGATGATCGGAGCGTCCAGCTCGCTGTACAGCTCCTGCAGCAGGTCGCCGGACTGTTCGTCCAGTTCACCGATAACGGTCATGGCCGGGAAGTCGTAATCCTTGATGGCGGTGCTTTCACGGAGGAATTCCGGGTTGGTGGCCACGCCGAAATCGACACCGGCTTTCTTGCCGGACGCTGCTTCGATCAGGGGGATCACCACGTTCTTTACCGTGCCCGGCAGGACCGTACTGCGCACGACTACGGTGTGACGTTCCTGCTTGTCGCGCAGGGCGGCACCGATCTGCTTGCATACCGATTCCATGTAGCCGAGGTCGAGGTCGCCATTGCGCTTGCTCGGCGTACCCACGGCAATGAAGGACAGCTCGCTGGCCAGTACTGCGGCGCCCACATCGGTGGTGCCACGCAGCAGGCCGGAGTTGACGCCGGCTTCGAGCAATTCGGCGAGGCCGGGTTCGACGATGGGGGACTTGCCTTGATTGATCAGGTCGATCTTGGTTTGCGATACGTCGACGCCGATGACCTCATGGCCGCGAGCCGACAAGCAACCGGCGCATACGGCGCCCACATAACCCAATCCAAAGATGCTGATTCGCATAGATCCCTCTCTCATATAATTGAGCTGGCCGATTTGAACTGGCCAACATCCGTGTTCATTAAGTACGCCACTAAGATTGCGTAATGGTTACTGCAATCGAATGGCGTGCTCGAATTGGCGCGGATACTAAGTTGGCTGTTTTGGCATTTCAAGCAAAACGTGAACCAAAAGTTATGAATTGTGTATCGATCACTTCCTTTAATATTTTTTCTAGTTAAAACAGTTACTTATAATTGCTATTTTTTAGGCGCCAAAAAATAGTTACAGCTTTTTAGTGTGTTATTTTTATGGCGCCATAAAAACATTATCTTTTGTGCTTAGTTGTATGGCACTGGAGTAAGACCCTGCTCGTAAGTTGTGCATAAGAGCGCTGTGCTGTTCTCAACGTCACGAGAGAGGGTGCTGATCAGCCGTCATGCGAGCGTGCTGGGGGATTTCGGGCGGGGGCGAGAGCTGCCAGGGGAGCACTCCGCTCTGTGAAACACGCCGCGCAATTGAGGCTTGGCACATTGTCATTGCTTGCGCTGGCCTATGCGAGGCGAGCGGAAAAGACAAAGCCCTCCGAAAGAGGGCTTTGTCGTTTCTGCAAGACGCCTTGCGCGCCTCGCGTCTGTTAAAAGCATCCCTGCTGCCTTTCCATTCCCGCCCTAACCATCGTTGCTGGATAGCCTAGGCAATATCTGGCGTTTTGCCATGTTGCCCCTGCCAGGTGGACTCTAGTATCAGTCACTGCGCTGTAGGTGCGTCCTGTCGGGTTTGGTGGCGATCAGGTGCTCCGGCAGGTCGAGCAGGTCGGTGTCGTAGGTCTCCAGCGGCGGTGGGCGCCGCTCGAAGCGGGCGCCGAGCACCAGCATGCAGGGTGTGAGCAGCAGGGTCAGCACCGTGGCGAAGGCCAGGCCGCCAGCGATGGCGCTGGATAGCTGCGTCCACCACTGTGTCGAGGGGGCGCCGAAGCCGAGGCTCGGGGTGATCAGGTCGACGTTGATGCTGAGCACCATCGGCATCAGGCCAAGGATGGTGGTCACGGCAGTCAGCAGCACCGGTCGCAGGCGCAGGCTGCCGGTTTCCAGCGCCGCTTCACGCGGTTCCAGGCCCTGGCGACGCAACTGGTTGTAGGTGTCGATCAGGATGATGTTGTTGTTCACCACGATGCCGGCCAGGGCGATCAGGCCCATGCCGACCATGACGATGCCGAACGACTGGCCATTGACCAGCAGACCCATCAGTACGCCAGCGGTGGACAGGACGATGGCTGACAGTACCAGCGCTGCCTGGTAGAGGCTGTTGAACTGGGTCACCAGGATGATCGCCATGAGGAAGATGGCGACGACGAAGGCGGTCATCAGGAAGGTGGCCGCCTCGCGCTGGTCGGCATCCTCGCCGGCGAACTTCACCTTGACCTCGGTCGGTACATCGCCGAGCACTTCGCGCAACGCCTTGAGGCGTTCGTCCAGGCGTGCGCCTTCGGCCAGGTCGGCCTGCAGGGTGATGGTGCGGTCACCATCGACGCGGCGCAGGGTGCCGACCTTGGGCGCAGGCTGCAAGTCGACGAAGTTGCTCAGCGGTACCTGGCCGGCCGGTGTATTGAGGGTCAGTCGGCCGAGCTGGTCGAGCGAGCGCCAGTTGCCGGGCAGGCGCACACGGATGTCCACTTCGTCGGTGGCATCTTCGGGGCGGTAGGTCGCCAGTTTCAGGCCGTTGGTGATCATCTGCACCGCGTTGCCGACGCTGAGTACGTCCGCGCCGAAGCGTGCGGCGGCCTCGCGGTCGACCTTGATCCGCCACTCGATGCCGGGCAGGGCACGGTCGTCCTCGATATCGGCGAAGCCGCCGAGGCGCGTCATTTCCCCACGGATACGCTCGACCCACTGCTCGCCCAGTTCCGGGTCCAGCGAGCTGATCTGCAATTTCACCGGCTTGCCGTCGGTGGGACCCTGTTCCTGTTTGCGGAACTCCAGCACCACGCCAGGAATGCCCGCGGTACGCTGGCTCATTTCGGCGAGGATGTCCTTGGCCGGGCGGCGCTGATGCCAGTCGACGAACTGGAATTGCAGGGTGCCGATCACGTCGGCGCCGAGCTGGCCCTGCTGGCCTTCCGGCTGGGCCAGCGAGCGTGCATACAGCGCCTTGACCTCACGCATGCCGATCACCTGCTTTTCCACCTGCTGGAGCAGGGCGTCCTTCTCCTGCACCGACAGATCGCCGCGCGCGCGCAGCCAGATCTGCGCGCTTTCCGGCTCGACGTCGGGGAAGAACTCCACGCCATGGTTGAAGCGCCCGTAACCGACGTAGATCAGGGCGATCAGCGCCAGCATGCCGAGCAGGGTCAGCCCCGGGCGCTTGAGCAGCGTCGCCAGCAGATTGCGGTAGGCGTTGCCGGCGCGGCTGGCGCTGGGGGGCTGTGGGCGTGCCTGGCCGCCGGTGACGGCGCCGAGCACCGGCAGAAATATCAGGGCCATGGCCAGCGAGGCCAGCAGGCAGAGAATCACCGTGGCCGGCAGGTACTTCATGAACTGGCCGACCACGCCGGGCCAGAACAGCAGCGGCAGGAACACCACCAGGGTGGTGGCGGTGGAGGCGATCACCGGCCAGGCCATCCGCGTGGCCGCGTTGGCCCAGGCCTGACGGGGCGTCTGCCCCTGATGCAGGTAGCGGTCGGCCAGCTCGGAGACGACGATGGCGCCGTCGACCAGCATGCCGGCCACCAGGATCAGGCTGAACAGCACGACGATGTTGAGGGTGAAGCCGAGCATCCAGATCAGCAGGATGCCGCTGAGGAAGGCGCCGGGAATGGTCAGACCGACCAGCAGTGCCGAACGCATGCCCATGCTCGCCACCACCAGGATCAGCACCAGGACGATGGCGGTGAGCACGTTGTTGAGCAGGTCGCCGAGCATGCTCTGCACTTCCTGCGACTGATCCATGATGTAGCTGACTTCCACGCCTGGCGGCAGCAGGGGTTTGGCCTGCTCCATCAGTGCCTTGACCTGATCGATGGTCTCGATGATGTTGGCGCCGCTGCGCTTGGCCACTTCCAGCACGATAGCCGGCTGGCCGTTGATACGGGCGAAGCCGGTCGGGTCCTTGAAGGTGCGGCGGATGGTGGCGACGTCGGCGAAGGTGACCACGCTGTCGCCGACCACCTTGATCGGCATGCGCATCACGTCTTCGAGGTCTTCGATGACCCCAGGCACTTTCATGCTCATGCGGCCGGCGCCGGTGTCCAGGCTGCCGGCGGCGACCAGGCGGTTGTTGCGGCTGACCAGATTGAACAGTTCGTTGTAGTCGATGCCGTAGCTGTCGAGCACTTGCGGGTCGACGACGATTTCCAGCAGGTCTTCACGGTCGCCGCCAATGGTCACCGAGAGCACCTCGGCGATGCCTTCCACGTTCTCCTTCAGGCGCCGGGCTATATACACCAGCTCGGTTTCGGCGATGGGCCCGGACAGGCCCACCGACAGCACCGGGAACAGCGCCACATTGACTTCGGTGACAGTCGGCTCGTCGGCCTCTTCAGGCAGCTTGCTGCGCGCGGTATCGACCTTCTCGCGCACGTCGGCCAGCGCTACCTTGGCATTGAAGCCAGCATCGAACTCCAGCGTTACCGAGGCGTGGCCTTCGCTGGAGACCGAGCGCATTTCCTTGACGCCCTCGAGGCTGCGCAGCTCCTGCTCCAACGGGCGTACCAACAGGCGCTCGCCGTCTTCCGGGCTGATGCCTTCGAGGGTCACCGACACGTAGATGATGGGGATGACCACGTCCGGGTTGGATTCCTTGGGCATGGCGATGTAGGCCACCAGCCCGCCGCAGAGCAGGAACAGCAGGATCAGGATGGTGGTGCGACTACGGTCGAGTGCGGCGGCGATCAGTGCGTGCATCTCAACTGCCCTCGGCCGCAAGTTGTGTGCGTACCTGCTGGCCGGGTTGGACGAAGCCCTGGCCGAGGGTGATCAGTGCCACCTTTGGCGGCAGCCCGCTGACCCAGGCGCCTTGATTGTCGACGCTGATCAGTTGCACTGGCGTGAACTCGACGCGCTGCGCATCGTTGACCCACTTGACGCCGTGGCGGCCGCTTTCATCCAGGCTGAGCAGGGCAGGGGACAGGCGATGAGCCATGGCCTCGCCAGTCTGGATGTGCAGGGTGGCGCTGGCACCGGCCAGACGCAGGCCATCCGGGTTGTCCACCTTGACCTCGATACGGAAGCTGCGCGAGCCCGGGTCGGCAGCCGCGGCGATAAAGTGCAGCTCACCTTGCAGCGTACGGCCATCGAGCAGTTCAACCTTTACCGGTTGGCCCAGCTCGAGCTGGGTGACCTGCTGCTGGGCGATCTGCGCGCTGACCTTGAGGCGGTCGATATCCACCAGGGTCAGCAGGCTCTGGCCGGGCTGGACGAAATCGCCCAGTTCGACCATGCGCTGGTCATAGATGCCGGCAAACGGCGCCTTGATCTTGGTGTTGCGCTGCTGCAGACGGGCGCTGTCGAGTTCGGCGCGGGCCTTGGCCAGTTCGCTCTCCAGGCGCATCAGCTCGTTGGCCGACACCAGGCTGCGCTCGCGCAGGCGCTTGGCGGCGGTGACGTCGCTCTGACGCTGGCGCACATCGGCCTCGCTGCGCGCGACCTGGGCCGGGCGGTCGTCAGGCGAAATGCTCAGCAGCAATTGATCGGCAGCGACGCGGCTGCCCTTGTCCTGGTCCAGGTTCTGCACGCTGCCACTGACCTGGGCGCGCAGTTCCACGCGGCGCCAGGCTTCGATCTGCCCCTGCACCACATGCTGGCGTTGCATGGGTTGCGCTTCCAGCCATTGAATTTCGACGCGCGCCAGATCATTGGTAGTGGCGGGTTGGTCGGGCTCGACATCGTCGCGAGCGACGAAACGATCGCCGCTGAACAGCCAGGCCAGCAGCAGGACGGCAATGACGATGGCGATGATCCAGGGACGCTTGCTGAGTTGGGCGAACATGTGGGTTTACTCGCTGAGTGCAGGCGCTGCATGCAGCGCGGCGGCCTGGCCTTGCAGGCCGGCAATGATGAAATCGGTGACGCGCTGGAAATAGGCGTCCAGCTCGATGGGTTCGGCCCAATGGGCGAAGCCGCCGGAGGCAATGCGGGCCATCACGCCGTTGACGCAAGCCTCCACGCCCCACAGCAGGCGTTGGCAATCAGTGGGGGAGAGTTGCAGTTCGCTGAAGCTGCCTTGCAGCAGTTGGTTGAACAGCGCCATGTACTGACCTTCCAGCTCGAGGAACTGTTCACGGTAGGGCGCGTCCAGGCGTTCCTGGAAGGCGGGGCGGTCGCACAGCAGGCAGAGTTGGGCTTGCAGTGGGTCGGCCAGCAGTTGTTCGAAGGCGCGACGAATCACATGGCGCATGGCTTCGCGAGGCGGCGCCTGGTTCGCGGTCTCACGCAGTTCGCTCAGATGCTGGCGCGAGCAGTCCAGCACCAGACGCGCGTAGAGCGCCTCCTTGCTGGAAAAGTGCTTGTACACCGTACCCTTGCCGATGCCGGCGTGACGCGCCACTTCGGCAATGGTGACGCGATCCCAGGATTGTTCCTGAAATAGCTGGCGAGCGGATTGCAGCAGGGCGTTTTCCCGCTACTGGAAGAGTTGATCCTGGTAGCGCATGACTGTTCCGAGTTTCGTGACCGGTAGTCATGCTATGACTGTTGGTCACGATGCGGCAATACGGGAGTTGTAACAAGGCAATTGGCGGGTAGCCGTTCACTGCCTCATTCACCGCAAGGCGGAGTTCCTACAGGGATACGTGTAGGAGCCCCGCCCCGGGGCGAAGCTTCTAACCTATCAGGCGATGAAATGCGTTGCGTCGATGGCGGGTTACGCCGCAACAGACATTGTGGTGATTGCGGATGGTGGCACGCGGCTAACCCGCCCTACGATTGCGCAACTGTAGGAGCCGGCTTGCCGGCGATGCTTTTCTTCAAGCGGGCTGATGATTGCCGAGGGCAGGATCGCCAGCAAGCTGGCTCCTACATACTCACCTTTACCTGCTTAACTGGCTGGCACTTTGAGCACTGCGCCTCTGTCTTAGCGCGCCACGCTGACGCCTTCGAGGCTGGCGAAGGAGGTGTCCTTGGCGGTGAGCAGGAAGTCGCGCATGAACGGCGCGTCGAGCATGTCGGTGCGAATCGCCGCGTAGAGCGTGGCGAACAGCCCTTTTTCGCCCAGGCGCTTGGCGCTGACGTAGCCGCGCGAGCTGTACTCGTGCAGCGCCCAGTTGGGCAGCCCGCACACGCCACGGCCGCTGGCCACCAGTTGCATCATCATCACCGTCAGTTCGGAGGTGCGCACCTGCGCCGGCTCGATATCGTTGGGTTCGAGAAAGCGCGTGAAGATGTCCAGGCGGTCGCGTTCCACCGGGTAGGTGATCAGGGTTTCCGAGGCCAGGTCCTGAGGCTGGATGTAGGCCTTGTGCGCCAGGCGGTGCTGATTGGCCACGGCGAGCAT
>Ga0209070_100326_pt1 | contig 38624 bp, 34 predicted proteins | sample SynthPrep_5_END__FD_187205 | JGI IMG/M metagenome (GOLD analysis project Ga0209070, IMG submission 187205) | Synthetic microbial communities from Ohio, USA - SynthPrep_5_END_DS10_MetaG (SPAdes) (version 2) | ecosystem: Engineered > Bioreactor > Aerobic > Activated sludge | place: USA: Ohio... | reverse complement strand
GGCATCACCCATCTGGCGCTTGCCGCCATCGACGTGGCGTTGTGGGATATCAAGGCGAAAAAGGCGGGCGTGCCGCTCTGGCAATATCTCGGCGGCGCCCGCACGGAAGGCGTGGAGGCTTACAACACCGATATCGGCTGGCTTTCCTTTACGCTGGAAAACCTGCTGGCCGGCAGTGCAAAGGCCGTGGAGGAGGATGGGTTCACTCGCCTGAAACTCAAGGTCGGTCATGATGATCCGAATATCGACATTGCGCGGCTTGCCGCTGTCCGCAAGCGCGTCGGCTCCTCCATCCGCATCGCCATTGACGGTAATGGCAAGTGGGATCTGCCGACATGCCAGCGGTTTTGCGCGTCGGCGAGAGATCTGGATATCTACTGGTTCGAGGAGCCGCTCTGGTATGACGATGTCACCAGCCATGCGCGGCTGGCGCGCAGCACATCCATTCCGGTTGCACTCGGCGAACAGCTTTATACGGTGGATGCGTTCCGTTCATTCATCGATGCCGGCGCGGTCGCCTATGTCCAGCCGGATGTGACGCGGCTTGGCGGCATCACCGAATATATTCAAGTCGCCGATCTGGCGCTCGCCCACCGACTGCCCGTGGTGCCGCATGCCGGTGAGATGAGCCAGGTGCATGTGCATCTGAGCTACTGGCATCCGGCTTCGACCATTCTTGAATATATTCCGTGGATCAAGGATCATTTCGAAGAGCCGATCCATGTGCGCGATGGCGTTTACAAACGTCCGGAGCAGCCCGGCGCCAGCACGACGCCGCTGGCGGAAAGCTTCGCCCGTTATGGCAAGGCGGTGAAATAAAAAAGGCGGCGCAGAGAATGCGCCGCCTTGTTCATTTTTAGGGAAAAGCCGTTAGCGCCAGCCGAGAGCCGGCGCTACCTGCTTCAGGATCGTCTCGATCACATGGGCGTTGTAATCGACGCCCAGCTGGTTCGGCACGGTCAGGAGCAGCGTGTCGGCCTCGGCAATGGCTTCATCGGCTTTCAGCTGTTCGATCAGCGCTTCAGGCTCGGCGGCATAGCTGCGCCCGAAGATCGCACGCGTCTTGTCGTCGATATAACCGATCTTGTCGTCGCCTTCATTGCCGTAACCGAAATAGGACCGATCGCGATCGTTGACGAGCGCGAAGATGCTGCGGCTGACCGAAACGCGCGGTTCGCGGACATGGCCAGCTTCCTTCCAGGCTTCCCGGAAGATACGGATCTGCTGCGCCTGCTGGACATGGAAAGGCTCGCCCGTCTCATCCGTCTTCAGGGTGGAGCTTTGCAGGTTCATGCCAAGCTTTGCCGCCCACACCGCCGTCGCGTTGGAACTCGAACCCCACCAGATGCGCTCACGCAGCCCTTCGGAATGCGGTTCCAGGCGCAAAAGGCCGGGCGGGTTCGGGAACATCGGTCTCGGGTTCGGCTGCGCGAAACCTTCGCCCTTCAGAAGTTCAAGGAACACCTCGGTATGTTGCCGCGCCATATCTTCTTCGGTCTCGCCCTCGGCCGGGCGGAAGCCGAAATAACGCCAGCCATCGATCACCTGTTCCGGCGAACCACGGCTGATGCCGAGTTGCAGGCGTCCACCGGCGATGAGGTCGGCCGAACCGGCATCCTCCGCCATGTAGAACGGGTTTTCATAGCGCATGTCGATGACGCCGGTCCCGATCTCGATGTTTTTTGTTCTGGCACCGACGGCGGCCAGAAGCGGAAAAGGCGAGGCAAGCTGGCGGGCGAAATGGTGCACGCGAAAATAGGCGCCGTCGGCGCCGAGTTCTTCAGCGGCCACGGCAAGGTCTATCGATTGCAGCAGCGTATCGGCCGCCGAACGGGTCTGCGACTGGGGCGAGGGCGTCCAGTGTCCGAAGGATAAAAATCCGATCTTTTTCATGATGACCTTCCAGATGTCGGAGGATGCCAGCTTTCACAAACCGGCTTCGTTGTTGTCAGTCATATAGGCAACCGCACGCATCCTCCAATCCGCCACCCGTAAACACGGTGTCGCCGAAATGTGAACGATGGTCGTTTCAGGCAATCGTCCTGCGGTCGAGGATGAAGAGATTTTCGTGGGCGCGCGCAGTCGTCAGGATGAAATCCATCAGCGAGCGCACACGCGGCACATTGGCGAAATCTTGATGGCTGGTCAGCCAGTAACCGCGCCGCAGTTCCACTTCGTCGGCAAGAACCATCTGTAAATCCGGAAAACGGGCGGCGATGAAGTTCGGTAATATGCACAGGCCACGGCCGCTCAGCGTGGCGGTCAGCTGGGCGAAAATGCTCGATGATTGAAAGTTGGGGCGCAGGCCGGGCATCACGTCGCGCATATAATCGAGGCCCGGCGAAAAAATCAGGTCCTGTACGTAACCGATGAAAAAGTGGTCGGGCAAATCCTCACGCCGCGTGATTTTCGGCCGCCCCGCGAGATAGGAGCGTGAGGCATAGATATGCAGCGTGTAATCGATGATCTGTTCGTTGATGTAGGGGCCGGCTTTCGGCGGATCGAGCGTGACGGCCACATCCGCTTCCTTTCTGGAAAGCGCCATGATTTGCTGGATCGTCACCATCTCCACCATGATGTGGGGATGGGTGGCGGCGAAGTCTTTCAGCCTCTCCACGAAGAAAAAATTGGAAAAACCTTCCGGCGCGCTGAGCCGCACCACGCCGCGCAGCAGGCTGCCGCTTTCGGAAATATCCGACTGCAGCCTTTCCGCTTCCGCCTCTATACGCTCGACCGTATCGACCAGCCGCCGCCCCACCGTCGTCAGTTCGTAACCACGCGGGTTTCGCTCGAACAGCTTGGTTTTTAGGGAGAATTCCAGCCGGTCGATGTGGCGGGAGACAGTGGCGTGGCTGGTGCGCAGGCTGCGGGCGGCAGACGAGAGCTGTCCCGTGCGGGCCACCGCCAGAAAATATTGCAGGTCATCCCAGGTAAAAGGCGTGGCCAATTCGGTCTCCCATTGCGAGTTCTGTTCAAAAATGAACAGTTCCTGTTCGAAATTTGATGATGCCGTGCTCTTGTGTCAACCGAGGAATTCGAGAAATCTAAAATGAGGATGCGTCGCTTTGAGGAGAGTGGCGTGACCGTTTCGATGCAGCACCCGCAACGATCGCCATGCGACTTCGTTCACTGTTGCACAGACAATCTGAGGCTCGCAATCATCTCTGGGAGGAGAAGTCATGCGCAAGAGTATCGTTTTATCCACGGCCATGGCACTGGCCGCCGGCACCGCCGCTTATGCCGCCGAGATTTCGGACGGCAAGGTCAAGATCGGTATCCTGAACGACCAGTCGGGCGTTTACGCCAACTTTGGCGGTAAGTACTCTTACGAGGCCGCGAAAATGGCGGTTGAGGATTTCGGCGGCAAGGTGCTCAATGCGCCGGTTGAGGTGGTGACCGCCGACCACCAGAACAAGGCGGACGTGGCATCCAACATCGCCCGGCAATGGTATGACACCGAACAGGTCGATTCGATCATGGAATTGACTTCGTCCTCGGTGGGTCTGGCTGTACAGGCGCTGTCCAAGGACAAGAAGAAGATCACCATCAATACGGGTGCGGCAACCACCGAACTGACCGGCAAGCAGTGCAGCCCCTATGGTTTCCACTGGGCCTATGACACCTATTCGCTGGCGGTCGGCACCGGTGGCGCGCTGGTGAAGCAGGGCGGCGACAGCTGGTTCTTCCTGACCGCCGACTATGCTTTCGGTTATTCGCTGGAAGAAAACACCGCCAATTTCGTCAAGGCCAATGGCGGCAAGGTGCTGGGTTCGGTGCGGCACCCGCTGGCAACGACGGATTATTCCTCGTTCCTGCTGCAGGCGCAGTCATCGGGTGCGAAGGTCATCGGTCTTGCCAATGCCGGTCTCGATACCTCCAACGCCATCAAGCAGGCAGCTGAATTCGGCATCGTTGCCGGTGGCCAGCGGCTCGCCGCTCTTCTCTTCACGCTTGCCGAAGTGCATGGCCTAGGTCTTGAGGCGGCGCAGGGCCTGACGCTGACGGAAGGTTTTTATTGGGACCGCGACGATGAATCGCGCAAATTCGGCGAGCGTTTCAAGGAACGCACCGGCGCCATGCCGAACATGGTACACGCCGGCACCTATTCCGCCGTGCTGCACTACCTGAAGGCCATTGAAAAGGCCGGCACTGATGATGCCGATGCCGTTGCCAAGGCCATGAAGGAAATGCCCGTCAACGACGTCTTCTCCAAGGACGGCCATGTGGCCGCCAATGGCCGCATGATCCACGACATGTATCTCATGGAAGTGAAGAAGCCGGATGAGAGCAAGCAGCCGTGGGATTATTACAAGGTGCTTGCGACGATCCCCGGCAAGGAAGCCTTCATGGACCCCGCAAAAAGCGGTTGCCCGCTGGTAACGCAATAAAAGACTGAAGCAATAAAGGGGAAAGTTTCATGACGATCGCTCCCGCCCTCGCCGGGCAGGCGGAACCCAGCGTCGTGCTTTCGGCGCGCGGTCTCTCCAAGACCTTCGGCGCATTCGCGGCCGTGAAAAATGTCGATCTCGACGTCCACCATGCTCGCGTGCATGCGCTTATCGGTCCGAACGGCGCCGGCAAGACTACGGTCTTCAACCTGTTGACCAAGTTTCTCCAGCCGACAGGCGGGGCGATCACCTTCATGGGAACGGATATAACAAGGACGCCACCGGACAAGGTGGCGCGGCTCGGTCTCGTCAGGTCTTTCCAGATATCGGCGGTGTTTCCGCATCTGACGGTTCTGGAAAACGTGCGGGTGGCGTTGCAGCGGCCGAATGGCCTCGCAACGCAATTCTGGCTGCCGCTCTCGTCGCTCGACAGGTTGAATGCCCGCGCCGAGGAGTTGATCGCAACGGTTGGCCTGACAAGGGAAAAACATGCGCTTGCGGCCGATCTTTCTTACGGCCGCAAGCGGGTTCTCGAAATCGCCACCACGCTGGCGCTCGATCCGAAGGTTCTGCTGCTGGACGAACCGATGGCCGGCATGGGTGGTGAGGATGTTGCCCATGTCGCCGAGCTTATCCGCGAGGTGGCAAAGACACGTGCGGTGCTGATGGTCGAACATAATCTGAAAGTCGTGGCCGATATCTGCCACCACGTCACTGTGCTCCAGCGCGGTGAAATTCTGGCGGAGGGCGACTATGCCGCCGTTTCCGCCGATCCGCGTGTGCGCACGGCCTATATGGGCACGGAGGAGGCTTGATATGGCGGCAATGCTCGAAGTCTCCAATCTGAAATCCTGGTACGGCGAAAGCCAGGCGCTGCATGGCGTCGATCTGACCGTCGGCGAAGGCGAAACCATCACCATTCTCGGCCGCAACGGCGTGGGTAAAACCACGACGCTGCGCACCATCATGGGCATCATCCGCAACCGCAAGGGCGTCATCAAGCTCGGGGGCAAGGATATGATGCCGGTGCCGCTGCATCGCACGGCAAAATACGGCATCGGTTTCGTGCCGGAAGAGCGCGGCATCTTCGCGACGCTGAGTGTCGAGGAAAACCTGAAGCTGCCGCCCGTCGTCGCATCCGGCGGCATGACGCTCGATGAAATCTATGAACTGTTCCCCAATCTCCATGAGCGCCGCATGAGCCCCGGCACGAAGCTTTCCGGCGGCGAGCAGCAGATGCTCGCCATGGCGCGCATCCTGCGTACCGGCGTGAAGGTGCTGCTGCTCGATGAGCCGACGGAGGGACTTGCCCCCGTCATCGTCCAGCGCATCGGCGAGGTGCTGCAAAAGCTGAAGAGCCGCGGCATGACCGTGGTGCTGGTGGAGCAGAATTTCCGTTTCGCAAGCCGTATCGCCGACCGCTTCTACCTCATGGATCACGGCCAGATGGTCAGCAACTTTCCGGTGGCTGAGCTTTCCGGCCGCATGGGCGAACTCAATAAAGTGCTGGGGGTTTAACGATGACGATGATCTTCGGCATTCCAATTCAGGCCCTGCTGGGGCAATTGCTGATCGGCCTTATCAACGGCTCGTTTTATGCCCTGCTGTCGCTCGGCCTTGCCGTCATTTTCGGCCTTTTGCGCGTCATCAATTTTGCGCATGGGGCGCAATACATGCTCGGCGCTTTCGTCGCCTTTCTCGGCCTGCAATATTTCGGCATCAATTTCTGGGTCGCGCTGGTGGTGACACCGCTCGTCGTTGCGCTTTTCGGCGCGATCGTCGAACGGTTCCTGCTGTCGCGGCTTTATGATCTCGATCCGCTTTACGGGCTGCTTTTCACCTTCGGCCTCGCGCTGGTGGTGGAGGGCACGTTCCGCTGGCTTTACGGCGCCGCAGGTCAACCCTATTCGGTGCCGCGTGAGCTGGCGGGCGGCACAAATCTCGGCTTCATGTTCCTGCCGAACTACCGCGCCTTTGTTGTCGTCATTTCGCTGGTCGCCTGCCTTGCCACCTGGGCGCTGATCGAAAAGACGCGGCTCGGCTCCTACCTGCGCGCCGCCACCGAAAACCCGACGCTGGTGCAGGCTTTCGGCATCAACGTGCCGGTGCTGCTGACGCTGACCTACGCGCTGGGTGCCGGCCTTGCCGGTTTCACCGGCGTGCTGGCAGCACCGATCTATCAGGTCTCGCCGCTGATGGGCACCAATCTCATCATCGTCGTCTTTGCCGTGGTCGTCGTCGGCGGCATGGGGTCGATCATGGGGGCCATCGTCACGGGTTATATGCTGGGCATCGCCGAAGGGCTGACCAAGGTGTTCTACCCGGAAGCCTCCAACATCGTCATCTTCGTCATCATGGCCTTTGTGCTGCTCATCCGCCCCGCCGGACTTTTCGGAAAGGACGCCTGATATGTCCAAAGCCACCCATAACCCCACTGCCGGTGCGATGCCGCAGACGGAAGTTTCGACGACTGCGGGAACAATCAAGGCTATTCTCATACTGGCGGGGCTCGCCGCTTTGATCGCCGCGCCGATGTTCGTTTATCCGATCTTTCTGATGAAGCTCCTGTGCTTTGCGCTGTTTGCCTGCGCCTTCAACCTCTTGATCGGTTATACCGGGCTGCTGTCCTTCGGCCATGCGGCGTTTTTTGGCGGCGCCGCCTATTTCACCGCCTATTCGGTGAAGGAATGGGGCGTCACGCCGGAGATCGGCCTTGTCATCGGCATGGCGGGTGCTGCCCTTCTCGGACTTGTCATCGGCTTTTTCGCCATTCGCCGCCAAGGCATCTATTTCGCCATGATCACGCTGGCACTGTCGCAGATGTTTTATTTCTTCTGCCTGCAGGCGCCGTTCACCCATGGCGAGGATGGCCTGCAGGGCGTGCCGCGCGGCCATCTCTTCGGCCTTCTCGATCTTAATGCGCCGCTCAATATCTATTACACGGTGCTGGCCGCCTTTGTTCTTGCACTTTTGGTCATCTGGCGTTTCGTCAATTCGCCCTTCGGCATGATCCTGAAATCCATCCGCGAAAACGAGCAGCGCGCCATTTCGCTGGGCTACAGCGTGCAGCGTTACAAGCTTGGTGCCTTCGTCATGTCGGCGGCGCTTGCCGGTCTTGCGGGCGGTCTGAAGGCGTTGGTCTTCCAGTTCGCGACGCTGACTGACGTGACCTGGCAGATGTCCGGCGAAGTCATCCTGATGACGCTGCTCGGCGGCATCGGCACCATGATCGGCCCGATTTTCGGCGCGGGCCTCGTCGTCACCTTGCAGAACTATCTCGCAACATCGGATTTCCCGGTCACCATCATTACCGGCCTTGTCTTCATGGCCTGCGTTCTAGTGTTCCGGCGCGGTTTGATCGGCGAATTTTACGCGTCGCGGCTTGGGAGAAAACTCGGCTTCCAGCACCGCGGCTAGACATTTTTGAAAACACTTGAACTGCCTCCTCCGCGTCCGGGACGGTGCGGCAAGGCTGGCGTATGGAGAAAAATATGGGCGAATATGACTATATCGTCATCGGAGCGGGGAGTGCCGGATGCGTTCTCGCCAACCGCCTTTCGAAAGATCCGAGCAACCGAGTGCTGCTTCTGGAAGCGGGCGGCAACGACAATTACCACTGGATCCATATTCCGGTCGGTTATCTCTATTGCATCAACAACCCGCGCACCGACTGGTGTTTCAAAACGGCGGAAGAGCCGGGCCTTAACGGCCGCTCGCTGATCTATCCGCGCGGCAAGGTTCTGGGTGGCTGCTCCTCCATCAACGGCATGATCTATATGCGCGGCCAGGCGCGCGACTACGATATGTGGCGGCAGCTCGGCTGCGAGGGCTGGGGGTGGAACGACATCCTGCCCTATTTCCTGAAGTCGGAGGATTTTTATCGCGGCAAGAACGAGATGCATTCCACCGGCGGTGAATGGCGGGTGGAAAAGGCCCGCGTGCGCTGGGATGTGCTGGACGCCTTCCAGAAGGCGGCGGGCGAGGCGGGTATTCCCGCGACCGATGATTTCAACCGGGGTGACAATGAAGGCGCCGGTTATTTCGACGTCAACCAGCGGGCCGGCTGGCGCTGGAACACGGCAAAAGCCTTTCTGAAGCCCGCACTTGGCCGCAAGAACCTGACGGTTCTGACCAAGGCCCATGTCAAGCGTCTCATCATCGAAGAAGACCGTGTCACCGGCGTCGAGTTTCACCATGACGGCGTCTTGAAAAAGATGCGGGCGCGGCGCGAGACGGTGCTTTCCGCCGGCGCGGTCGGCTCGCCGCACATTCTGGAGCTTTCCGGTGTCGGCCGTGGCGATGTGTTGCAAGCCGCCGGTATCGATACGGTGGCGGAGGTTCAGGGTGTGGGCGAGAACCTGCAGGACCATCTGCAGCTGCGCATGGTCTATAAGGTTTCCGGTGTTCTGACGCTGAATGAAAGGGCCTCCAGCCTGTTCGGCAAGGCGAGGATCGGCCTCGAATATGCGCTGACGCGCTCCGGGCCGATGTCGATGGCGCCGAGCCAGCTTGGTGTCTTCACCCGTTCCTCGCCGGAAAAGGAAACCGCCGATCTGGAATATCATGTCCAGCCGGTTTCACTCGACAAGTTCGGTGATCCGGTTCACACTTTTCCTGCCATTACCGCAAGTGTCTGCAATCTGCGGCCGGAAAGCCGCGGCTCAGTGCATGTGAAAGGACCGGATTTCGCCATGCAGCCGGAAATCCGCCCGAACTACCTATCGACAGAAGGCGACCGCCAGGTGGCCATCGATTCCATGCGGCTGACGCGCCGCATCGTCGCCCAGCCGGCCTTTGCCCGGTTCAAGCCGCAGGAATACAAGCCGGGTCCCTCCTTCGAAAACGACAATGATCTTGCCAAGGCGGCGGGCGATATCGGCACCACCATCTTCCACCCCGTCGGCACGCTGCGCATGGGGTCGGATATGGAAAGCGTGGTCGATAACAGGCTGAAATTCCGCCGGCTCGCCGGGCTGCGCGTCGCCGATGCATCGGTGATGCCGCGCATCACATCCGGAAATACCAATTCCCCGACGATCATGATTGCCGAAAAGGCTGCCGACATGATCCTTGCGGATAATCGCTGAAAGGAGCGCTCCGATGAAGACCGTCGCTTTTATCGGGCTGGGACATATGGGCCTGCCCATGGCCGCCAATCTCGTCAAGGCCGGATATAACGTCAGGGGTTACGATCTTTCCGACGCCTGCCGCGCGGCGGCGAGAGAGGCGGGCGTTCCCGTAGCGGCGGATTCCGCCGAGGCCATCGAAGCGGCAGAGGTGATCATTACCATGCTGCCGAAGGGCGAACATGTCGTGTCGGTCTATGGCGATCTGGTTCGGAAAATCCCTGCTGGAATGCTTCTCATCGATTGCTCGACGGTGGATATGGAAAGTGCCCTGAAAGCACATGAGCTGGCTGCTTCCGCCGGTTGCCCCTCGGTCGATGCGCCCGTTTCCGGCGGCACGGGCGGGGCTGCGGCGGGCACCCTGACCTTCATGTGCGGCGGCGAGGCTGCGGCTTTCTCTGCGGCAAAGCCGGTGCTGGAAGCGATGGGCAAGAAGATCGTGCATTGCGGCAAGGGCGGCAACGGCCAGGCGGCCAAGATCTGCAACAACATGATCCTCGGCATTTCCATGATCGCCGTTTCGGAAGCTTTTGTTCTGGGCGAAAAACTCGGGCTTTCGCATCAGGCGCTGTTCGATGTCGCCTCCACCTCTTCCGGGCAATGCTGGTCGCTCACCACCTATTGCCCGGTGCCGGGGCCAGTGCCAACATCGCCCGCCAACAAGGATTATCAGCCCGGATTTGCGGCGGCCCTGATGCTGAAGGATCTGAAGCTTTCGCAGGAGGCGGCGAATGGAGCCGGGGCTTCCACCCCGCTCGGTGCGGCGGCAGCGGCGCTTTATGAAAACTTCGTCGGCGAAGGAAGCGGCGGGCGCGATTTTTCCGCCATCGTCGAAATGCTGCGCGGGAGCGAGGCATGATGGACGCCACGCCGTCGGATATTCTGTGGGTGCCGCCAAGGGAAAGGGTGGAGCGCTCGGCGCTTTTCGCTTTCGCGACGACAACGGCAAAGCTGCACGGGCAGGCCTCTGATGATTATGCCGGCCTGCTGCGCTGGTCCATCGACGCGCCGGATGAATTTTACGATGCGTTGTGGGATGAACTCGGGATCATCGGCACACGCGGCGACGCGGCGTTCAAACCGGGAGCGGCGATCCGGGAGGCTGAGTTTTATCCGGGCGCAAGGCTCAATTACGCCGAAAACCTGCTGCGCGATGCGGATGAGCGGTTAGCCATCATCGCCCATCGCGACGATGGCACGCGGCGCGAGATCAGCCGCAGAGAGCTTTACGACGACGTATCCCGGTTGGTGCAGGCGCTTGCCCATGCCGGCGTGAAGGAAGGCGACCGCGTCGGCGCCATCGTCACCCATGATATCGAGGCGATCGTCAGCTATCTGGCGGTCAGCGCCATCGGTGCTATCTGGTCGTCCTGCTCACCGGATTTCGGCCCGGCAGGCGCTTCTGACCGGCTGTCGCAGATCGATCCGAAAATCCTCATCGCCGTGCCGGAATATGGTTATGCGGGCAAGCGCATCGATGTCGGACCCACCATCCGCGCCGTGGCGGAAAGTGCGGCTCCTGAAAAGATCGTGCTGATCGGCGACGCCGTTCCCGAAAGCCTTGCCGATCTCGGCTGCGTGACGCTCACGGATTTCGTCGCGCCTTATGCGGCGGGCGAGATCGCCTTCAATCGACTGCCCGTCAAGGCGCCGCTGGCGATCCTTTATTCCTCGGGCACAACGGGCAAGCCGAAATGCATCACCCATTCCGGCGGCGGGCTGCTTCTTCAGCACATGAAGGAGCTGAAGCTGCAATGCGATATTCAGGAAGGCGAGCGCTTTTTCTATTTCACCACCTGCGGCTGGATGATGTGGAACTGGCAGGTGTCCGGCCTGGCGCTTGGCGCAACGCTCGTGACCTATGACGGCAATCCCGGTTATCCCAATCCCGCGCGGTTGATCGATCTCATCGATGCTGAACGGATCGCGACCTTCGGCACTTCGGCCAAGTTCATTGACGCCTGCCTGAAGGCCGGGCTGAAACCGCATGAAAGCCACGATCTTTCATCGCTGAGGACAATTCTCTCCACCGGCTCGCCGCTCATCCCGCAATCCTTCGATTATATCTATCGCGACTGGAAGGCGGATGTGCATCTCGCCTCCATTTCCGGCGGCACGGATATCTGTGCCTGTTTCCTCGGCGGCAATCCGCTGCAGCCGGTGCATCGCGGCGAATTGCAGGGCGCGATGCTCGGCATGGATATCGATACGCTGGATGATGAGGGGCGTTCCGTTCGCGGCGTTGCCGGCGAGCTGGTCTGCCGCAATGCCCATCTGTCCATGCCGGTCAAATTCTGGGGCGATGAGGATGGGTCGCGGTATCAGGCGGCCTATTTCGACCGCTTTCCCGGCATCTGGGCGCATGGCGATTTTGCCGAAATGCGCCCCTCCGGCGGATATGTCATTCATGGGCGCTCGGACACGACGCTCAATCCCGGTGGGGTTCGCATCGGCACGGCCGAAATCTACCGGCAGGTGGAAACCGTGCCTGATGTGGAGGAGGCGATTGCCGTCGGGCAGGATATCGAGGGCGACCAGCGGGTCATCCTCTTCCTGCGCATGAAGGGTGGTGCGGTCCTGACGGAAGAGCTGGAAAAGACCATCCGCAACCGCATCCGTTCGGGCGCGACGCCACGGCATGTCCCTGCAAGGATCATCGCCGTCAGCGCCATTCCCCGCACCCGTTCCGGCAAGATTTCCGAAATCGCGGTGCGCGATACCATTCATGGCCGGCCGGTGAAAAATGCCGATGCGCTCGCCAATCCTGAGGCACTCGAACTTTTCCGCAACCTGCCGCAGCTGAAGGACTAGGCCGATGGAGGACCAACCGAAAACCGTGCTCGTTACGGGTTCCACCAGTGGCATCGGGCTCGCCATCGCCAAACGTTTTGCCGAGGCCGGGTATCTGGTCGCGGTGCATGGCATAGAGACGACGGAAGAAGCGACGCAGGCCCTGGAGATGGTTGCGCAGGTGGCGCGGCACAGGCCGGTCTATTTCTCAGCCAATCTCGCGCATTATGACGAGAGCGCGCATCTGCCGGAAACCGTTATCGCCGAGTTCGGTCGCATTGACGTGCTGGTCAACAATGCCGGCATCCAGAAGGTCGCACCGATTGACGAATTCGATTTCGCCGATTTCTCCCGCATTGTCGCCATCTCGCTGGACAGTGCCTTTCACACCATCCACGCGGCCCTGCCGGGCATGAAGGAAAGGGGCTGGGGCCGCATCGTCAACATCGCTTCCGCCCATGGCCTGCGCGCCTCCCCCTTCAAGGGGCCTTATGTGGCGACCAAACATGCCGTGGTGGGGCTGACGAAAAGCGTGGCGCTGGAAGTGGCCGAACTCGGCATTACCTGCAACGCCATCTGCCCCGGTTATGTCTGGACGCCGCTCGTGGCCGCACAGGTTGCCGATCAGGCGCGGGTGCATGGCATGAGCGAGGAGGATGTAGTGAAAAAGGTGATGCTCGCGCCGCAGCCGACCAGGCAATTTGTGCAACCGGAAGAAGTGGCGGAAATGGCGGTTTATCTTGCGGGCGATATGGCGCGGTCGATCACTGGAACGACTATTTCCATCGACGGCGGCTGGACCGCGAAGTGATTTCTGCCAGCATGTTCTGCGAAGCCGCCTCGCTTCCTTCCGGCATTATTCTGCGATTTTCCATTCCATAGCTTTGTGGGACGCTGAAACGTGAAGATTGATGCTGCTGATCTGACATTTTATGGCGCATTATTAGCACAATCTGACTATTCGCTGTGGTTGTGGCGCAATAAGGGGTGCACATTCCCAGCGAACATGCCAGAGTGCGGACACTGTTTTTAATTGATCTATTTTCCTGATAATTATGATGTTGAGAATTTTTACTTTTCTGGAGATTCTGCCGGTATGGCGCAGCCGTCGCGCTGCGGCAAAAAAATATCGGGCTGCCAGCGGTCATTCCGAATTTGGCGGCGTGCGGCCGCCTGTGCGGTTGAACCAGACCCCTGCCGGCACCGCGAGCGCTGGGACCTTCCCGGACGCGCCGGGTGAAACGGCGGATGCCGATGTCTGGCGGACAATCTCCTGGCTGGGGCTCAGGCACAGCTTCAGCGCGATCGAGACGACCCCCTGTCCAGATATGGATATGCCTCGTCCGGCCGAGTGTAACTGAAGGCTCTCTCTTCTGTCTGGAACAAAACCGTGGCCCTGCGGATTAAATTGACAGGTTACAGGGAGTAAAAGACATGGCCAGAGAAAATGCCAGCTATCTCCACGGTCGGGACGCTCCGAAAAGGGAGACGGCAACCCGGGCGCGGCAGGGGTCCAGAGGACGGCCGGTTCTTGTCATTCTGATTGTCAGCTTTCTTCTCGCGCTGGTCGTCTGGGCGGTTGTTGAATATTCGGTTTTTGAGCCGGATGAAAACCGTCCGCAAAGCACGCAGACCGAGACCGCCCCTGTGCCGCAGCAGCCTTCCGGCTCCGGAACCTTTGACAACAACCCTGCAAATGGCCGTGTAGCGCCGCCCGCTTCCACCGACACAAACCCCTCGCGGCAGGACTCGACGGGGGCGCCGCAAAACCCATAGCGACCATGACGTGAAATTTTTCACGACAAATGAATAGTTTGTGTGGAACCAGATTGGCCCCGATTTCATTTCACCCAAAGTGACAGGAATCGGGGGTTTCATTCATGGCAGTCACCGTCACTGCAGTTGTTCTCACGCTGATCGGCCTTGCGCTGTTTGGTTTCGGCTCCCAGCTGGTAATGCTGGGCGGCAGTTTTTATTATGTCCTTTCCGGATTGGCCTTCCTGTTGACGGCCATTCTGCTGTTCAAGCGCAATCGCGCCGCACTCCATGTCTACGCTGTCTTCATTGTCGCGACGCTCGCATGGGCCGTCTGGGAAGTCGGTTTCGACTGGTGGCAGCTTGGCCCGCGTGGCGGTCTGATCATCCTGATCGGTCTGTGGCTTCTGGTCCCGTGGGTTAGAAAGCCGCTTGGTTTTGCGAGCCCGACCGGGCTGAATTATGGCCCCAATGCCTGGCCGCTTGCGCTGTCCGTTCTCGCCTCCATCGTGGTGGCGGGATATTCGATGGCGCAGGATCCGCACGACAAGCCCGGCTCATTGCCTCAGGAGACGGCATCCGCTACGCCCGCTTATGGTGGCAATGTACCTGACGGTGACTGGCATCAATATGGCCGCACACCCTATGGCCAGCGTTATTCACCGCTGACGCAGGTCAATGTCGACAATGTCTCGCAGCTGAAGGAAGCCTGGCGTTACCAGACGGGTGACGTGAAGCTGCCTGACGATGTGGGTGAAACCACCTATCAGGTGACCCCGCTCAAGGTCGGCAACACGCTTTATATCTGCACACCGCATAATTGGGCGATTGCCATCGATGCGGCAACCGGCAAGGAAAAGTGGAAATACGACCCGAATGTCGGTCTCAATCCGGACCGCCAGCACCAGACGTGCCGCGGCGTTTCCTATTATGCTGAACCGATTGCCGCGCAAGGCACGGCATGCGCCGAGCGCGTCTATCTGCCGACCTCGGATGCGCGGCTGATTGCGCTTGATGCTGCGACCGGTCAGGTCTGCACCTCATTTGCCGATCAGGGTGTTCTGCATCTTGAACAGGGCATGAAATACAATCCCGCCGGTTATTATTATTCGACCTCGCCGCCCGTTATCGCGGCGGGCAAGATCATCATCGGCGGCGCGGTGAACGACAACTATTCCACACAGGAACAGTCCGGCGTCATCCGTGCATTCGATGTGAATAGCGGTGCCCTGATCTGGAACTGGGATTCCGGCAATCCGGAAAAGACCGAGCCGATTGCGGCGGGCGAGACCTATACCACCAACTCGCCGAACAGCTGGTCGGTGCTGAGCTATGACGAAGGCCTCGGCCTGGTTTATGTCCCGCTCGGCAATCAGGTGCCGGACCAGCTCGGCATGGGCCGCAGCGAGAATGTGGAGAAATATTCCTCCTCCATTGTCGCGCTCGATATCAACACGGGCAAGGACCGCTGGGTGCGCCAGACGGTCCATCACGATCTCTGGGACATGGATGTTCCGGCCCAACCTGTGCTGCTCGACATCACCAAGGACGGCCAGAGCGTGCCGGCCCTTGTCGGTCCAACCAAACAGGGCGACATCTATGTGCTCGACCGGCGCACCGGCGAACCGCTTCTGCCGATTACGGAAGAACCGGCACCAGGCGGTGCGATCCCCGAAGACTTCACGTCTCCGACGCAGCCGACCACGGCCTTGTCTTTCAAGCCGGAGCCGCTGAAGGAAAAGGACATGTGGGGCGTCTCCATGTTCGACCAGCTCGCCTGCCGCATCCGCTTCCATCAGCTGAACTACAAGGGCCGTTATACGCCGCCCTCGCTTAATGGCTCGATCATCTATCCGGGCAATTTCGGAACGTTCAACTGGGGCAGCGTGGCGGTGGATCCCGAGCGGCAGGTCATGTTCGGCATGCCGACATATCTTGCCTTCACCTCCAAGCTCGTCCCGCGCGATCAGATCCCGCCGAAGGGTCAGGACGAAAAGGGCAGTGAACAGGGCTTGAACCGCAATGATGGCGCGCCCTATGGCGTGTTCATGGGGCCGTTCCTCGGTCCGTTGCAAATCCCCTGCCAGGCGCCGCCATGGGGTTATGTCGCGGGAGCTGATCTGCGCACCGGCGATATCGCCTACAAGCACAAGAACGGCACGGTTTATGACATGACGCCGCTGCCGCTGCCCTTCAAGGTGGGCGTGCCGGGCATTGGCGGGCCGATGATCACCAAGGGCGGCGTCGCCTTCCTCGGTGCGGCCGTCGACAACTTTCTGCGCGCCTATGACCTCACCACGGGTAAACAGCTCTGGGAAGCGCGTCTGCCGGCCGGTGGTCAGGCAACGCCCATGACCTATGCGCTGGAAGGCGGCAAGCAATATGTCGTGATGGTTGCCGGTGGCCATGGTTCCGTCGGCACCAAGCCGGGCGACTATGTGATCGCCTATACGCTGCCGTAAAACGCGACAGCTTCAGATAAATAAAAAACCGGAATGGGAGACCATTCCGGTTTTTGCTTGTGCGGTCGAAGAGGCGATCACGCCGCCTTTTTCTGTGCCGCAGCATTGATCGAGGTTTTGGCGAGCGATGTCAGCGCATCGTCGGTCTTGTTTTCTTCCTTGAGTGTGGCATCCAGCAACGAAACCGCCTTGGTGTGGCCAAGCTTTTCCGCCCAGGCTTTCAGCGTGCCGTAACGGGCGATTTCATAATGCTCGACGGCCTGGGCCGACGAAACGAGACCGGCATCGAGCGCCGCAGTCCCCTTGAAATCATCAATGATCTCCTCGCCTTCGGCGATGATACCCTGGATTGCTTCGCAGGTCTTGCCCTGCGCCCGCTTGCCGATGATTTCGAATACTTCCTGCAGGCGCTCCACATGACCCTGCGTCTCTTCCTTGTGCTTTTCAAAGGCCTGTTTCAGCTTCGGGTCGGTCGCTGCCCGGGCCATCTTCGGCAGGGCTTTCAGGATTTGCCTTTCGGCGTAATAGATATCCTTCAGCGTGTCGTAAAACAGGTCGTCGAGTTTCTTCTCGGCCATTGTTCCTTCTCCCATGATGTGAAAATGCATGATGTGCGCCATTCGCACGGGAGACAAACCTTTCGTTGCCGCTATGGTTCCGGCTCCGTTGTGCGCAACGTTTATATTGCCACGCGGAACCAACCCGCCTTCCCGAACTTACTGTGTTGAAATTTCGGGAGGAGACGCAACAGTGCCCCAGAGCCTTGCAGAAGAATTTTCCATGAATGTTTCCATGCCTTTCGAGGTGCTGCTGGTGCGCGTGTTCGGCGCCGTCATTCTGTGCGGCTTGATCGGCCTGGAGCGGGAATTTCACAAGAACACCGCCGGTCTGCGCACCAACATGCTGATCGGCCTTGCCGCCGTCACCTTCTGTGTCATCACCATCCACATGATGGAAACCATGGCGGAAGGCCATGAGGCGGCGCGGCTCGATCCCATCCGGCTGGTGGAAGCCGTGACGGCCGGCATTGCCTTTCTCGCGGCAGGCTTGGTCGTTTATACCAAGGGTGATGTCAAAGGCCTGACGACGGGGGCGAGCATGTGGCTTTCGGCAGCGATTGGCCTCTCTGCCGGCCTCGGCATGTGGCCGCTCGCGCTGCTTGCCTCTGGCGTCGGCATCATCGTTCTCTGGACGCTTCGCCGCATGCAGGTGGTCGCCGGTATCAAGGACGAATGAGCGGGCATCAGCCCAAACGGAAAAGATCGGCGTCGGGGTCCGTGCCGCCATTGACGGCGGCAGCCACGATCTCGGCGGCGATCTGGCTGAAGGTGATGCCGTTGCCGCCGAAGCCCATGACGGCATAGACATTCTTCATGCCGGGAACCGCGCCTATTAGCGGCAGGCCGGTGGTGGTGGTGCCAAACGCCGCCGCCCAGCGATATTCCGGTTCGCCGATATCGACACCGAGCAGTTTTTCGATCTTGCTGCGGATAATCTTCGTTTTAGTGGCCAGCTTGCGCTCCGACTGGAAGGAGGTGGGACTTTCCTCATCCTCGCCGCCGGCAATCATGCGCCCGTTCCGATCGGTGCGCAGATAGAGATAGGGGTCGGAAGCCTCCCAGACGATGTGGTTCTCCAGCCAGTCTGGCAGCTCAAGTCCTTTCCTGCTCGCCAGGGCCCAGGTGGAAATGATCTGGTGTTTCGGGCTTTCCAGCATTTTCAGGAATTGATATCCGGTGCAGAAGACGACATTGCGGGCGGACAGGATTTTGCCTTCAGCGGTGGCGAGGGCCACCTCGTCGCCAAGACTTCTAAGATCGGTGATTTCAAGCTGCGAGACGATTTCAGCGCCTGCACCCGCCGTGTGGCGCAACAGGCCCGCTGTCAACTGCGCGGGGTTGGCGGAGGCCGAGATGTCGCTGAGAATGGCGGCGGTCCTTTCCAGGCCATATTGTTCTTTCAGTTCCGCAGCATTGAGGAACTTGGCCTTGATGCCAGCCTCCTCGCGCGCAGCCGCTTCCGCCTTCAGCGCGCGTGAACCCATTTCATCTCCGGCAAGGTAAAGCGCCTGCTTGCGCGCCATGCCACAGGAGATGCCGAGCGAAGTGACGATTTCCTCGAGACGCAAGACGGCGCGGGCCGAGCGCTGCCATGCCCTATCGGCGGCATCTTTGCCGATCATCTTTCTCAGTTCCGTCAGCGGTGTGTCTATCTCGTGCTGTATCATCGCGGTGCTGGCCACGCTGCTGCCCATCACCGGTTCGCTTTTGTCGATAACCAGCATGGATTGTCCAGGGCGATGCAGCGCGTGCGACACTAGCGCACCGCTGATGCCGGCGCCGACGACGATCGTGTCGTAACGATCGGCTTTTGGCGTCGTTCCGCTGCGGATGCCGATGCGTGGGCTATCGGCCCAGAGCGGCTTTGAATCCCTGAGATCGCGTTCTTTCGTCAGTTTGGATGTCGGCATGAAATAGTCCTGAGAGGTCTTACGGCTCGGTATAGCCGGAGACGTTGAGATTGAGTGTGCCGCGGCGGGGGTCGTTGCGGAAGAAAAGCGTGCCGGCATCCTTTGATTCCGAAGCGACATAATCGAATGTCACATCAGCGCTTTCCTGCATCGTGCCGTCTTGCTGCAGGTCGCCGCGCACCTGCACCTGTGCCGCCGTGGTCATCGAGAGATTGCGGATATCGAACTTGACGCGGTACTGACCGGACTGCTCCTCCACGCTGGTGACGGCAATTTCGAAACGGGCATCCTCCGGCTGGTAACGATAGATGTCATGGGCGATCCAGCCGAGCATGGCCGCAACGAGAAGCGTGCAGATCGCGCCTGTCACCCATTCTATCCAATGGGGATCGGAACTTTCGGTATGTTTGTTGCCCTTCGATATCGTCATCTTGTCCTCACAGGATCAATCGGGCGGAGGCCGCGCCGATCGAAGCCGGAACGCCGAGAATGACGGCGGCGCTCATGATCTGCGACAGCGAGGTATGGTCGAGACGCTCGAAGGTCCAGAGCGTGTAGATGCTGATGGCGATGGCGATGACATAGCCCGGCAGGGTGAAGCGAATGAAGGATTGCCACCATTGCTGCCCTTCGTGCAGCTGGTGAGAGCCCTTGAAATGGAGCGCATAGACGAAGCCGTGCATGATGGCGACCGACAGCAGGCAAAGCGCCAGAATATGATAGGGCGTCACCTTGTAGGCGATCAGGATCATCTCTTCCGTCGGCGCGACATTGAGGTTCAGAAAGAGCGCGCCGACCATCATCATGAACAGCTCGTGCGGATAACCGGTCTTGCCGGAATATTCGCCTTCTTCCTCGTCCTGTGCATCGGAATGCTGGCCGAGCTGACTGCGGCCGAGCAGCGCGCCGATGCTCGCTGGCACGGATTGCAGCGCAATCTTGGTGATGATGGTGGAGACGGTGATCTGGTCGTTCAGGATACCGAACAGCAACAGCACAGCGGCGCTGACGGCTATGCCCAGCCCATAGGCCGTGATCGCGTCGCGCACTGCCTGGCCCCAGGAATGAATATTCTCAAAGCCGATGCGACGGGCGAGAAGCAGCAGCAGCGGCAGGTTGAGAATGCAGAGCAGCAGCAGCCGCCACGGATTGATGTAAAGACCGAGGAACCACATTTCCATGGTCATCAGCATGGGCAGGGCAAACAGGAGGGCACCCGCCGTGCCGCGTGCCAGACCGGTCAAAAACTGTCTGACCTCATCGTCACCGGTGTCTTTTCGATTGATCGCTGCCGCCATGCCGCCCCTCACATGGGGGAATAACGCAATGGTGTTTTCCCGGTTCCGCCGGTTTATTTGGCGGGATCGATAAGGGCGATGCCGAATTCCCGGCGATAGCTGCGCCGCAATTCCGCGGGTGTTTCGCGGATGACCACTTCCAGGGTTGGTCGCACCACGCCCTTCAGAAAATGGCCGCCTTTGGTGGATCCATCCGCAAAGCCCAGAACCACATGCAGATGCGGATTGGGGTCATCGTTTTCATCAAGGGTAATATCGCCGAGCAGGCTCAGAACCTCGCTCTGCCGGGTGACCGGTATTTCCTGGTACGCCCGCGTCGAAAGATCGAAAAAGGCGAGGGTTGCCGTTGCAAAGGCACCGATCGCCGTCACTGACGCACCGTTGATGTTTTCCACGCCCGCAAAACGGCGAATGGCCTCGAAGGCTTCTTCCTCCGGCTCGACGATGAGAATGAAGGTGCGCTCCGCGCCGCTGGCCAGCAATCTGCTTTTCATTGATGTCTCCCAATAAGAGTGCCGCCGGAGACCGGCGGCACGGATTGTACGGTCCTTAGGCGGCGCGGCGCTCGTGGCGGCCTTCCTCGACCTCTTCGACGATTTTCGCAACGAAGGCATCGAGGTCTTCGGGACTGCGGGAGGTGATGATGCCCTTGTCCGTCACCACCTTTTCGTCCTTCCAGTTGGCGCCGGCATTTTTCAGGTCTGTCTTTATCGACCAGTAGGAGGTGGCGTCACGACCGCGCAGGGCATCCGCTTCCACCAGAAGCCAGGGCGCATGGCAAATGGCGGCCACCACCTTGCCGGATTTGACGAAATCGCGCACCACGCGCATCGCATCCTCATCATGGCGCAGAATATCCGGGTTTATCTGGCCGCCCGGAAGAACCAGCGCATCGAAATCATCTGATTTGACGTTTTTGGCGGAAAGGTCGACGGCGATGCTGTCACCCCAGTTCTTTTTATCCCAGCTCTTGATTTCGCCTGTTTTGATCGAGGCGATCTTTACATCGGCACCGTTTGCCTTCAGCTCATCGTACGGCACCCTGAGTTCCGAGCGCTCATAGCCATCGGTTGCGAGAATGACGATTTTCGCAGCGTTGATTGAAGTCATGTCTGTCTCCTTCTGTGTTCAGTCGTCCTTGTCCGAATTCACGGAGGGGAGGAAAAATTCCACGTCCTTGCGGCGTTCGGCCTCGAGATTTTCGATGTGCGTTTGCCAGAATGCCTCGGCGTCTGCCGGTTCCTGCTCCCATTGGCGCACGAAGGTCTTGTTGTCGTCGATCATTACCTGGCGTGTGCCGCCGAGCCGCAGGTACTCTTCCGCAAGTTTGCGCGTTTCGGTCTTTTCCATGTAGCAGCTCCTTGTGCGCGGAAATTGGGGACGGAGAGACGCCGGATGGGTAAGAAGCTCGACTGCCGTTTCGTTGGCCACCGGGAGAAAACGGAAAAATCCCGATGTTCTTCGGCACCATCACGTCCGTTTGACACGGCGGCCCTCCTGCCAGAACAACGTGAGCTTTCCCGTATGGTTCCGCAGTTTTTCGGGCGGCGTCTTTGCCGGGGGCAAATGTATCGCGCACAATTTTTACCGGAACAAACGGGCAAGTCGCGCTGTTTTACACCCGATGCAGGGGAGGCAGCATGGCAGCCAGACAGAGCGACGGCGAACAGTACGGTCACAACGAAAACAAGGGTTTCTGGTCGATTGACTTCGGCAATTCGCCCGTCATCGGCACGGCCATTCATGACGGCCATTTCATTCGCCCGGAAATGGCGGGGCTCATGGCTCTTTCAGCCGAACAACGGCTGCGCGAGGAAGATCCCTTCACCGGCGAGATGATCTCGGGGCTGACCAATCGTCTCGTCGTTCATCACTCTCGCTTCGAAATCGATCTCAATCGTGCTGCCGATCAGGCGATATACCTGAAGCCCGAGCAATCCTGGGGGCTTGAGGTCTGGAAAGAGGAACCGGCAGAGGAAGCGCTGCGGCAATCGCTCGATTTCCACGCCGATTATTATGCAATGCTGGAGGCGGCTCTTTCTGCGGTGGAGCGGCGGCATGGCGCCTTTGTGGTGCTGGATGTGCATAGCTACAATCATCGCCGACAGGGCGCTGCCGCGCCTGCAACGGCGCAGGCGGAAGCGCCCGATATCAATATCGGTACATTTTCCATGGATCGCAGCCGCTGGAGCGATGTGGTCAGCGCCGTCGGTCATCATTTCGCGTCAGCGACCATTGGTGGCCGACGCCTTGATGTTCGCGAGAATGTGGCGTTTCAGGGCAAAGGGGAGCAGACCCGCTTCATCCATGAACGATTTGCCGAAAACGGCTGCGCGATCGCAATCGAGTTCAAGAAATTCTTCATGGATGAATGGACGGGAAGGCCGGACACACGGGTGATATCGGATATCCGTGATACAATCGCTGCCCTTCAACCCGTTCTTGAAAAATGCCTGGGGTCGCGGCGATGAGCGTTTCCTCCGCCCGCAGCGAGCCTTCCCCCATCGCCGACCTGGTGGATGATGTCGTCTCCTGCCTGGAGGCTGGCAAGGCTATCCGCCGGGATGTCGGAAAAGACGGCAGGTTGCACATCGACCGGCCGCTGCCGTTCCTCTGCCTGCATCTGACGGGGGGTACGAAAGACCTCGCTGCGCGCGATATCGCCGCCGCCCATGCATCCTATCTCATCGCTTCCACCATTCAGGAGGCCGCACCGCTGATCGAGGCCGTGGGCACCGTCATGCGGCAACGTTTCGGCGCCTTCATCGTCCTCGATATCTGTGAACTGGAACACGATATTCTGCTGGCCGACGATTCCCCCTTTCTGCCGCATTATGAGGTTTCCGTTTCAGCGACTTCAGAACCGGAAACGCAGAAAGCCCGCCGGGTCTTCATCAAGGCGGTCTGTGATGCCGAGGTGCGTTTTCGCACGCCGCGCATCACCCGGCCGGAACCGGATGCTGATCCGATCCTCAGGTTTCAGAATGCCGGGCTGGATTTTCCCTGCATCAGCGTGCGTTTCGCGCCGATCTATCGACAGCCGGAATCCGGTGCCAATTATCCCGGTCTGCGCGAAACGATGATTGCCGATCTTTTTGACGCGGGTCTGCAGGCTTTCTCGTCATTTTCCACCGGTATGGATGCGCTGAAGGTCACCAGCCACCGGGCGCTTGGCCGCAAGGCCTTTGTCGATGCCGTCCGGCGTGCCGACCGCTCGGTGGATGAGATCGTTTCATCCTTCGATTTTCTTCTGTCCGTCACGCCGATCAATGCCCGCCGGGCGTTTGAGGAGTTTCGCGACGGCAGCTTTCAATTTGCGCCACGCCTGCTTTACCGGCCGCTCGGCGTTGATGTCGAGGAGCAGAAACGCAAGCTCTATTCCGTCGTCTTCGATCATCTGGAAGATCCGGTGCTCTATCATCTCTACCGGGAGAAACAGCAGGAGATCGACCTGCAGCTGACGATGCTTGCGAACCTGCATCATCGCACCTTCACCGATTTTTCACGTGCCTTGTACGGTGCGGTCGAACCGGCGCTCCTGACGTTGGCGCTTCGTGTGCTTGAGGATTGCCCGCGCAGGCAGGAGAGCGGCGAAATCGCCATGGTGGATTGTTACGCGGTCGCCCGGAAATCGCGCGAGATGGTCGAGACCTATCTGGCGGAAGAGCCGGAATTCAAGGCTCGCGTCGAAATCCGCGACGACCTGCCGCCCGGCCTGATGGTGACGGGCGAGAAGCTTTTGATCTCCCGCCACACGGTGATGGAGCAGCGCCGTGTCGAGGCGCTGCTGTCGCATGAGATCGGCGTGCATCTTCTCACCTATTTCAACGGCTCCTTTCAGGGACTCAGGCTCTTCCGCACCGGCCTTTCCGGTTATGAAGGCGTGCAGGAGGGGCTGGCGGTGCTGGCGGAACATCTGGCCGGTGGCATGACGCGTGAGCGCCTGCGGCTGATTGCCGGCCGCGTCGTCGGCTGCGCCGCCATGCTTGATGGCGCGACATTCGTTGAGACCTTTCGCATCATGACCCGTGAGCACGGTTTCGATGAGGCCGGCGCCTTCAACATGGTGCTGCGCATCTACCGTGGCGGCGGCCTGTCGAAGGACGCGATTTATCTGCGCGGGCTGGCCGAGGTGCTGGAGCATCTGCGCAAGGGCGGGGCGCTTGATCCGTTCTGGATGGGCAAGATCGCCGCTCAACATTTCCCGGTCATGCAGGAACTGGCCCTGCGCGGCCTTTTGCGTCCGCCGGGTGTCAGACCTGTATTTCTGCTGCCCGCCAAGGCCAATGAGCGGCTGGAAAAAATACGGGCGGGATTATCCATTGCCGAACTGGCAACATTATAGGAGGGGCTTCATGCGTATCGCATTTTTCGTCAATTCCATTGAAACCGAAGGGCCGAACTACGCAACCGGCCTGCTGGCCATGGCCGCACTCAATCGTGGCCACGAGGTGGTCTATCTGACGCCTGGGGATTTTACCCTGCGTTCAGATGACAGCCTGACCATTCACGCCACCGTGCTGCCGAAGACGAAATTCAAGAAATCGGAAGGTTTTCACGCGGCACTTCAGGATAAGGCGCTGGAGCGGCGGACGATGGATGTGGAAGAGATCGATGCGCTGATGCTGCGCAACGACCCCTCGCTCGACCAGACGACGCGGCCATGGGCGGTGCATGCCGGCATCCTGTTCGGGCGGCTTGCCGAACAGCGCGGTGTTGTGGTGCTGAACGATCCCGAAGGTCTGGCGCTGGCGCAGAACAAGCTCTATTTCCAGAGCTTTCTCGAAATCGTCCGCCCGACCACGATCATTTCGCGCAATGTCGAGGAAATCCGCGCCTTTGCCGATGCGCATCCCAAGGGCGTCATCGTCAAGCCGCTGCAGGGCTCCGGCGGCAAGAATGTCTTCAAGATCGGCTCCAGCAAGGAAACCAATCTCAACCAGATTTTCGAGGCAGTCAGCCTTGAGGGTTATCTGATCGCGCAGGCCTATCTGCCGGCTGCGAAGGACGGCGATATCCGCTTCTTCATGATGAATGGCCGGCCGTTGATGCGGGACGGCAAATATGCCGCACTCCGCCGTGTGCCGGCGAAAGGTGACCTGCGCTCCAACATTCACGCCCATGGCACGGCAGAAGCGGTGAAGGTGACGGACGACATCGTGGCGCTTGCCGAAATGATGCGGCCGAAGCTTGTGGAGGACGGCATGTTCCTCGTGGGGCTTGATATCGTTGGCGATAAGATATTGGAAGTGAATGTGTTTTCACCGGGTGGCTTATCGAATATCCTTGAACTCACCAATGTCGATTTCAGCGATACGATCATCGAAGCGGTGGAAACCAAAGTCTCCATGCAAGCCGCATCGGGTGGTGCTCTCTCCAACCGGCTGCTCGCGACGCTCTGAACTACTCCCGCAGCTCGGCTGATTGCATCTGCCGATACCAGGCGACGAGGGCCTTGATGCCCTCCTCGACCGGGGTCTGTGGCACATAACCGGTCAGCGCCCTCAGAAGATCGGGTGAGGCAAAGGTGCGCGGAACGTCGCCCTGCTGCATCGGCAGCATGTTGCGGATCGCCGGCCTGCCGACTGCCTTTTCGATCGTTTCGACGAAATGCATCAGTTCCACCGGCTGGCCGCCGCCAATATTGACGACGCGGAAGGGCGCGTGGTGCGAGAGCGTATCGGTGACGCCTTCCTGCGTGACGCGGTTTTCCTCGGAAGGGATGACCGTGCTCAACCGGACGATGCCTTCGACCAGATCGTCGATATAGGTGAAGTCGCGGCTCATATTGCCTTGGCCGTAAATGTCGATCGACCGGCCGTTGGAAACGGCGTCGACGAATTTGATCGGCGCCATGTCCGGCCGTCCCCACGGGCCGTAGACCGTGAAGAAGCGGAAGGCGGTGGTGGGCAGCTTGTGTAGATGGGCATAGCTGTGCGCCATCAGCTCCATCGATTTTTTGGTGGCCGCATAAAGCGTCATCGGCTCGTCGGCCTTGTCGCTCTCCGCAAAGGGGATTTTTTCGTTGGCGCCATAGATGGAGGAGGTAGACGCCAGCATCAGGTGTTTAACCTGCAGGCTCCTGGCAAGCTCCAGCATGTTGAAAGAGCCGATGAGATTGGAATCGATATAGGCGCGCGGATTTTCAAGGCTGTAGCGAACGCCGGCCTGTGCAGCGAGATGGATGATGATTTCCGGCTCTGCGGCCTCTGCCGCGCGCTTCAGCGCATCGGTATCTTCCAGCATGCCGATTTGCGCCCGGAAGCCGTTGGAGCGGGAAAGAATGGCGTGGCGTTTTTCTTTCAGGCTAACATCGTAATATTTCGTCATGCCGTCGAAGCCGGTCACGAAATGGCCGGCGTCCAGCAGCCGCTTTGCCACGTAAAAGCCGATGAAGCCTGCCGTGCCGGTAACCAGATAACGCATGATGACTATATCCCGAATCTGTTGGTGCGTTTGCGGTTAAACCGAAACGCGAAAATTGGTTCAGTGAAATTCCAGACGATAAACCGCTAGAGTTCCCTGTCGGAGCCGCCCTCATGTGGGCGGCCGACGGCAGCATAGATGAAGCCATGCGCGGCAACCTCATCCGTGCGGTAAATATTGCGCAGGTCCACCAGAACAGGGTTTTTCATGATCGCCTTCAGGCGCGGCAGATCAAGCGCGCGGAACTGGTTCCATTCCGTCACAATCACCACGGCATCGGCATCTTCCGCCGCCTCGTAGGGACCTGTCGCATAGTCGATATCCTCCATCAGATGGCGGGCATTCGCCATGCCTTCAGGATCGTAACCGACCACTTTCGCTCCACCGTCCTGCAGGGTCTGGATGATGGCGATTGCCGGGCTGTCGCGCATGTCGTCGGTATTCGGCTTGAACGTCAGGCCAAGCACGGCAATTTTCTTGCCGCGCACGTCGCCGCCCACGGCGTTGATGACCTTGCGGCCCATGGCACGCTTGCGGTTGTCATTGATGGCGATGGTGGTTTCGATCAGCCGCACCGGGGCGTCATAATCCTGCGCGGTCTTGGCGAGCGCCAGCGTGTCCTTCGGGAAACAGGAGCCGCCATAACCGGGGCCCGCATGCAGGAATTTGGGGCCGATGCGGCCATCGAGACCAATGCCGCGCGACACGTCCTGCACATTGGCGCCGACCTTTTCGCACAGGTCAGCCATTTCGTTGATGAAGGTGATCTTCATCGCCAGAAAAGCGTTGGCGGCGTATTTGATGAGTTCCGAGGCGCGCCGCGTGGTAAACAGCAGCGGCGACTGGTTGAGGTAGAGCGGACGGTAAACCTCCGTCATGACAGGACGGGCGCGCTCGTCCGAAAGGCCGACGACGATACGGTCCGGCCGCTTGAAATCCTCGATGGCGGCACCTTCGCGCAGGAATTCCGGGTTGGAGACCACGGCGAAATCGGCGGAAGGGTTTTCCTCGCGAATGATGCGCTCCACCTCATCGCCGGTGCCGACCGGAACGGTCGATTTGGTGACGATGACGGTGAAACCGTCCAGCGCATGGGCGATCTCTTTTGCCGCCGCATAGACATAACCAAGATCGGCATGCCCATCGCCGCGCCGCGAGGGCGTGCCGACCGCGATGAAGACGACCTCGGCATTGGCGACGGCAGCGGTTAGATCGGTGGTGAAGCTCAACCGGCCTGCCTTGGCGTTGTTGGCGACAATGGTCTCCAGACCCGGTTCAAAGATCGGGATATGGCCTTTTTTCAGGGCCTCGATCTTCTCCGGCATCTTGTCGACGCAGACCACATCGTGACCGAAATCTGCAAAACACGCGCCGGACACGAGGCCGACATAACCCGAACCGATCATCACAATCCGCATTCTTTTTCCTTTCGGTTAGCGAGGCCATGTTAACGCGGCAATACCAGCCGGGGAAATCGGCAGGTGAAAATCACACGATAATATTTAGCCGCCTTCACGCCCGTCGCCAAGCGCCACGATCAACATCGGCTAACCTCTTTCCATGACGGTGATGTGATGGCGGCGGCGGGACAAATTTGCCGCACCTTGCAGCCATTTGCACCGGTCGTGTTCAATCGTGTCATTTTGCGGTTTTTCCGGCTTGCACTCATAGGTAGCCGGGTCTAGCCATAGGGGTGAGGATCAAATCTGCCAGACTGTCTGTCCCTCAAAGGGGCGTCCGGGTCGCGTTTCACGCGGCCGGGAGAAGCTTTGCGTTGCGGTCGGTGTTCGGGGACGTTCAAATGCAAAAGGGTTTTCTGCTCGGTCTGTTCGCTTATGCGACCTTTTCCATGGGCGATGCCACCATCAAGTCGCTGGGATCACAGATCAGCGTTTTCGAAATTGGCTTTTTCAGCATCCTCTTCTCAGGCGTCTTCATCTTCTTCAGCAAACCGCGTGAGGAAAGGTGGCGTGAATTCTGGCGCATGAGCCGACCATTCGCCGTGCATGGGCGCGCGATTTCCGGTCTCTTCGCCGGCATTTTCGGCATCTATGCCTTCACCACCATTCCGCTGGCGGAAGCCTATGCACTGATCTTTCTGTCGCCGCTTTTCGTAACCGTCCTTTCCGCCGTGGTGCTGAAGGAAAATATCGGCCCTTGGCGCTGGGCAGCTGTTCTGGCCGGCATTGTCGGAGTTATTCTCGTGGTGCGGCCGGGTTTCAAGACGCTGGAACTCGGGCATATCGCCGCCATCGGCGTTGCCTTCCTGGCGGCCATGACCATCGTGCTGCTGCGCTCGCTTGCGGGCAAGGAAAAGCGCACCTCGATCATGGGTGTGCTGTTGATTTACGGCCTGACTTTTAATGGCATCGCTTCCATTCCCGATTTCGTCATGCCCAACCTGCACCAGCTTCTGGCCTTCGCCTTCATCGGCCTTTGCACGGCGACGGGACAGATCACCCTTCTGGTTGCGACCCGCATTGCGCCGGCGAGCCAGATTGCGCCCTCGCATTATTCGCAGATCCTCTGGGCGGTGGCGATCGGCATGACCTTCTTTCACGAATACCCCGATGCCATCGCGGTGCTGGGTCTGGCTGTCATCGCCGCATCGGGGTTGCTCACGATGATCCGCGAAAAGGTAAGGCTCGGCACCGTGCGCTGGAACCCGTTTTTCCGCAATCGTCTTTGAGCGCATCTGCCGATCGGAAACAGTGCGTCAACCGAAGCGTGGCTTGTGACGCGGTGGCGACCCGGCCCATAAGGTTTTCATCTTTAGATGAACAGGGAGCCGCAAATGCTCGTGGATGGAAAATGGACCGCCGAATGGCATCCGGTGCAGGCAACCGACAAGAAGGGCGGCTTCGTTCGCCAGACCTCCGGTTTCCGCAACTGGGTAACGCCTGATGGTTCGGTAGGGCCAACGGGCGAGGGCGGTTTTGCGGCCGAGGCCGGTCGCTACCACCTCTATGTCGCGTTGATCTGCCCCTGGGCATCGCGCACGCTGATCGGCCGAAAGCTGAAGAAGCTGGAAGAGGTGATTTCCGTTTCCGTTGTCGAGCCGGCGCTTTCCGACGAGGGCTGGAAATTCGGCGACTATCCGGGTTCGGATCGGGACACGCTGAACGGTTTCACTCACGTGCATGAGGCCTATACCAGCGCCGACCCGCATTACACCGGCCGTGCCACCGTGCCAGTACTTTGGGACAGGAAGACAAAAACCATCGTCAACAATGAATCCGCCGATATTCTGCGCATGCTGAATTCTGGTTTCGGTGATCTCGCCGATAATGCGATTGACCTTTATCCGGAGGCGCTGCGCGATGGGATCGACGCTCTCAACGAGCATATCTATCCGCGTCTCAATAACGGCGTTTACAGAACCGGTTTTGCAACGACTCAAGTTGCCTATGAGGAAGCCATCGCCGACGTCTTCGCGACGCTCGATGAGCTTGAGACGCGGTTGGTAACGGGTGGGCCTTTCCTGTTCGGCGATCTGCTGACTGAAACGGATGTCCGGCTTTTCGTGACGCTGGTTCGTTTCGATGCCGCCTATTACAGCCTGTTCAAATGCAATCTTCGTCGCATCGCCGATTATCCTGCGCTGCAGGCCTATATGATGGGGGTGCTGAACGTTCCCGGCGTGCGCGACACGGTCAATATCGACCATATCAAGCGCGGTTATTATTCCATCAAGGCGCTCAATCCGACCCGCATCGTGCCGGTCGGTCCCGACCTTCCGGGCCTTGATGAGGTTTCCCTCCCGTCCTCGAAGTGACCGGATAACGGACTAGACCGGCTTGCCGACCTGATCGAGCAGCCAGACCTGAAAAGCGCGGGCAAGCGCATTGTCCTGCCGTCCTTCCGGCAGGGCGACGTAATAGCTCTTGTCGGTCTGCAAGGGGATGTCGAAGACGATTTCGAGGCGACCGGAGGCAAGTTCCGCCTCGATGAGATATTTCGGCAGGAGGGCGAAGCCGATGCCGCTTGCGGCGGCTTCTATGATCATCGAGAACTGGTCGAAACGGCTGCCATGATAGGCATTATCCGCCGTCACCCCGTTCATCTCCAGCCATTCCGTCCACAGTTTCGGCCGCGTCGTCACATGCAGCAATGACTGTCCGGCCAAATCCTGCGCCCGGTTCACGCCGGTACGGCGGAGCAGGGCGGGGCTCGCGACCGGCACGATCACCTCGTTGCATAAGAACGTGCAGGTTCCATGCGCCCAGACCGGCTGGCCATAATGAATGGCGAGATCGAACCCTTCCTCGTCGAAATCGAAGGGATGCGAGCGCGAGCCGATCGTGATCGCCATATCCGGATTGGCCTTGATGAAGCGGGAGAGGCGCGGCATCAGCCAGCGGCTGCCAAAGGTCGGTAACGTTGCGACGGACAGGGAGGCGTGCGATGTCCCGGCCGAGACCGCACGCACCATCAGCTGTTCGGATTGCTGCAACAGGCGCCGCACATCGGGCAGGAATTTGCGCCCCGCCTCCGAAAGCACGACCCGCCTGCGAATGCGTTCGAAAAGCTGCATTCCGGTCTGCGCTTCCAGTTCGCCGATCTGCCGGCTCACCGCGCTCTGCGTGAGGTTGAGTTCTTCCGCCGCACGCGTAAAATTGCCATGCCGTGCCGCGCATTCGAACGCCTGCAGGGTAACGATGTCAGGGACCAGTCTTCTGCGCGGATCCATTCCATTCTCGCATCAACTTACCCGCTTTCCTCATTGGAAAAGGGTTGTTATGCCCATATATGATTACGGGAAAGAATGGAATGGTGTTTTGCCGGCTTGGCGGCACCGTTGACAAATTCGGGGAAAGAAGAGCGACGGGAGTTGAAAGCGCCGTATCAAAAACGGCCTTTCCTCCCCTTTCAGCCAAAAAGGACAATTGGACATGGATGCGACCACGAAGCTTGACGTGAAACAGGAAGCAGCCGCCCTGCTCGACAGGATGGGTGTTGCCCGCGATCTTTATACCGGCGGCAACATGGCGTCCTTCAGCCCGGTGACGGGTGAACAGGTCGCAAACCTGAAGACCGTTTCGGTCGAGGGCGTGGCAGCCGTGGTCGATAAGGCCGATGCCGCCTTCAAGCAATGGCGCAATGTGCCGGCGCCCCGTCGTGGCGAGCTGGTCCGGTTGCTCGGCGAAGAGCTGCGCGCCTTCAAGACTGATCTCGGCCGTCTCGTGTCGCTGGAAGCGGGCAAGATCCCGTCTGAAGGTCTCGGCGAAGTGCAGGAAATGATCGATATCTGCGATTTCGCCGTCGGTCTTTCCCGCCAGCTTTATGGCCTCACCATCGCCACCGAACGTCCCGGCCACCGCATGATGGAAACCTGGCATCCGCTCGGTGTCGTCGGCGTCATCTCGGCCTTCAATTTCCCCGTCGCCGTCTGGTCGTGGAATGCAGCGCTTGCCATCGTCTGCGGCAATTCGGTGGTCTGGAAACCTTCGGAAAAGACGCCGCTGACGGCGCTGGCCGTTCAGGGCATCTTCGAACGCGCCGCCGCTCGCTTTGGCGATGCGCCGGACGGTCTTTCGCAGCTGCTGATCGGTGATCGTGCCGTGGGTGAAGCATTGGTGGATAATGCCAAGGTACCGCTGGTCTCTGCCACCGGCTCCACCCGCATGGGCCGTGATGTCGGCCCGCGTCTGGCAAAGCGTTTTGCCCGCGCCATTCTGGAACTCGGCGGCAACAATGCCGGCATCGTCTGCCCTTCCGCCGATCTTGACATGGCGTTGCGCGCCATTGCCTTCGGGGCTATGGGCACGGCCGGCCAGCGCTGCACCACGCTTCGCCGTCTCTTCGTGCATGACAGCGTTTATGACCAGCTCGTGCCGCGCCTGAAAAAGGCTTATGCCTCCGTCTCCGTCGGCAATCCGCTGGAAACCTCCGCGCTCGTCGGTCCGCTGGTCGACAAGGCGGCTTTTGACGGCATGCAGAAGGCGCTCGAGGCGGCGAAAGCCCATGACGGCGTGGTGAATGGCGGCGGCCGCGTGGATATTGGCGCGGCGGGTGCCTATTATGTGAAGCCCGCGCTCGTCGAAATGCCTGAACAGGTTGGCCCGGTGCTGGAAGAGACCTTCGCGCCGATCCTCTATGTCATGAAATACAGCGATCTCGATCAGGCGATAGACGCGCATAACGCCGTCGCCGCCGGTCTTTCATCGTCGATCTTCACCCGCGACATTCAGGAATCGGAACGTTTCCTGTCGTCGGAAGGCTCGGATTGCGGCATCGCCAATGTCAATATCGGCACATCGGGCGCAGAAATCGGCGGCGCTTTCGGTGGTGAGAAGGAAACCGGCGGCGGCCGCGAATCCGGCTCTGATGCGTGGAAGGCCTATATGCGCCGCGCCACCAACACGGTCAATTATTCCAAGTCGCTGCCGCTGGCGCAGGGCGTGTCCTTCGACATCGAATGACATCTGCGACCTGTCGCTCGTCCGGAGCGATGATGATCTGTGGTATTGCTTTTATCGGCGCGGATTTTTCCGCGCCGATTTGTTTTGGGCAATGATGCCGCTTAGCCGATGCTCATCAGGCTGGCATTGCCGCCGGCCGCGGTCGTATTGACGCTGACCGAGACTTCTTCGACCAGCCAATCGAGATTATAGGGCTGACTTTCACCGGAAAGCGCTTCCGTGGTCGCGGCCTGCACGAGAACCAGCGGGCCAGGCAGGGTGGCGATCTTTTTGTTGGTCGTCACGATACGTTCCGCGTCGCCCTCGACCAAGGCGCCGGCGAAGGGACCGGATTTTGCCCAGTCATCCGCCCAGACGATGCGCGAGGTGACTGTTGCCGGCAGCCCATAGATCGATTTTTCGAGGCCGGAGGCATTGTCGATGATGGCGGTGTTTCCGGTGGCAAGCGCTGCCGCAAGCTGGCGGTAAAGCCCCTGTTCGGTTGCCGGGACCAGCAGAATCCTGCCGCGCGGATGCAGCGCATAGACATTCCGTTCACCGACGGGGCCTGCCAGCTCGGTTTCGAAGCCGAGGCCGGAAAGTGCCGCTGCCTGCCGTGCGGCTTCGGCCGCAACGGTTTCGCCGTTTTCATCCAGCCAGCGGGCAAGATCGACGGCGGCCTGATCCTGCTGGCTTGCAACCCGGTCAATCTTCGGGGCGGCCTGCGTCATGCGGCCGAGATAGAGCGGGCCGCCGGCCTTGGGGCCGGTGCCGGAAAGGCCGCGTCCGCCAAAGGGCTGCACTCCGACCACAGCACCGATGATGTTGCGGTTCACATAAAGATTGCCGGCCGCGACGCGCGACAATACATGCTGGATCGTATCATCAAGGCGTGTATGCAGGCCGAAGGTCAGGCCGTAACCGGTGGCGTTGATCTCGTCGATCAGCCGGTCGAGATTGTCGCGCTTGAAGCGGATGACATGCAGCACCGGACCGAAAACCTCCCGCTTCAGATCGGCGAGCGTTTTCATCTCGATGATGGTCGGCGGCACGAAGGTGCCCTTGCCGGTTTCACCCGCAAGCGAAATCTGCTCGATCCGGTGGCCGAGCGAGCGCATGCCGTCAATGTGCTTTTCGATGATGCCCTTCGCCTCGGCCGTGATGACGGGGCCGACATCGACGGAAAGCTGGTCGGTGCGGCCGATGCGCAATTCATGCAGCGCGCCTTTGAGCATGGTGAGCGTGCGGTCCGCCACGTCCTCCTGCAGGCAGAGAATGCGCAGCGCCGAGCAGCGCTGGCCGGCGCTGTCGAAGGCCGATGCGATGACATCGGCGACCACCTGTTCGGCGAGCGCCGAGGAATCGACGATCATGGCGTTCTGGCCGCCGGTTTCGGCAATCAGCGGAACCGGCTGGCCGTTCGTCAGAACCCGGCCGGCCAGCTGGCCCTGAATGAGCCGGGCGACCTCTGTCGAACCGGTGAACATCACACCCGCCGTAAGGGCAGAGCCGACAAGTGCCGCGCCCGTCCTGCCATCGCCTGGCAGAAGCTGCACGGCATCCTGCGGAACGCCGGCCTCATGCAGCAGGCGCACGCCCTGGGCGGCGATCAAGGGCGTTTCTTCGGCGGGCTTTGCCAGAACCGGGTTACCGGCAACCAGTGCCGCCGTCACCTGACCGATGAAGATGGCGAGCGGGAAGTTCCACGGGCTGATGCAGACGACCGGGCCAAGCGGCTTTTCGCCAGACTTGAAGTTCCTGCGGGCTTCTGCCGCATAATAGCGCAGGAAGTCGATTGCCTCACGCACCTCGGCAATGGCGTTGGGCATGGATTTTCCCGCCTCTCGCATGATGAGGCCGAGCAGGGCAGGCATTTCGGCCTGCATGGCGTCGGCGGCGCGCTCCAGGCAGGCGGCGCGTTCTTCCACCGGGGTGGAGGGCCAGCTTGAGGCCGCCGCCCGCTGCATGGCCGCTTCGACATCGGCTTCGGTTGGCTCGGTCACGTGGCCGACGATATCATTGTGGTCGCCGGGATTGAGAACCGGGCGCGTGTTGCCACCTGCCTGCGGCGCGGCAGCTTTCCATTCCGTTGCAGCGCCCGCCTTCAAGGTGCCGTGCAGTGCGGAGAGCGTCGTTTCGCTGGAAAGATCGAGGCCGGCGGAGTTTTTCCGTTCCGGGCCGAACAAGCTTTCTGGGGCGGCGATGCGGTCGTGCCTCGCGCCGGGAACGGCATAGGCCTTGACCACGGTGACCGGGTCTTCCAGCAGGGAATCCACCGGTACGGCGGGGTCGGCAATACGGTTGACGAAAGAGGAGTTCGCACCGTTTTCCAGCAGGCGGCGGACGAGATAGGCCAGCAGCGTCTCATGGGTGCCGACCGGAGCGTAGAAACGGCAGGGCCGGTCGAGCTTCTTCTTGCCGACGACCTCGCTATAAAGCGGTTCGCCCATGCCGTGCAGGCACTGGAACTCATAGTCGCCGAGTTTAAACTCAGGCCCGGCCAAGTGGTAGATCGTCGCCATGGATTGCGCATTGTGGGTCGCAAATTGCGGAAAGACCAGGTCGCGCGCGTCGAGCAGCTTGCGGGCGCAGGCGATGTAGGAAACATCCGTGTGCACCTTGCGGGTGAAGACCGGGAAGTCTTCCAGCCCGTCCACCTGTGCACGCTTGATTTCCGCATCCCAGTAAGCGCCCTTGACGAGACGCACCATGATGCGGCGGCCCGAACGGCGGGCGAGATCGATGATATAATCCAGAACGAAGGGGCAGCGGCGGCCATAGGCCTGCACGACGAAACCGAGGCCGTTCCAGCCGGCAAGGTCCTTGTCGAGCGCCAGTTCCTCCAGAAGATCAAGCGACAGTTCCAGCCGGTCGGCTTCCTCGGCGTCGATATTGAGGCCGATGTCGTATGTCTTGCTGAGCAGCATCAGCGATTTGACGCGCGGAAGAAGCTCCGCCATCACCCGCTCGGCCTGCGCGCGGGCGTAACGCGGATGCAGCGCCGAAAGCTTGATGGAAATGCCCGGACCGCCATAGATGCCCCGTCCCGCCGAGGCCTTGCCGATGGCGTGGATGGCGTTTTCGTAGTCCTTGTAATAACGCTCCGCATCCTTGGCGGTGGTCGCGGCTTCGCCCAGCATGTCGTAGGAATATTGGAAGCCCTGCTCCTCCAGCGGCTTTGAACGTTTGATGGCTTCGCCGATCGTTTCGCCGGTCACGAATTGCTCGCCCATCATGCGCATGGCCATGTCGACGCCGCGGCGGATGACGGGTTCGCCGGCGCGGGCGATCAGCTTGGTCAGCGCCGCCGAAAGGCCGCTATCGTTTACCGTCGAGGTCAGCTTGCCGGTGATGACGAGGCCCCAGGTGGCGGCATTGACGAAAAGCGAACGCCCGCCGCCAATATGGGATTTCCAGTCGCCGCGCGCGATCTTGTCGCGGATCAGCGCGTCGCGGGTAGCGGTGTCGGGAATGCGCAGCAGCGCTTCGGCAAGGCACATCAGCGCCACGCCCTCATGGCTGGAGAGCGAATATTCCTGCACCAACCCTTCGACGCCGGTGCCCTTGGTCTTGGCGCGCAGCGCCTCGATCAGCTTGCCGGCGGTGGCGCGGATGGCTTTCGTCTGCTCCGACGTCACCGTTGCCGCTGCGATCAACGGCGCCAGGCATTCTTCTTCGGGGCGGCGATAGGCAGCGGTGATCGCCTTGCGCAGCATGCTCTGTTCGCGCACCGACGGCGCAAAATTCTGGAAGATACCGTTTGCCACTACACCGGCGTTGCTTGCACCATCGGCCATTCTGAAAATCCTGAAAACGCTGTTGAAGACAGATCGTCGGCGGCAGCGTGTCCTCCGCCCGCCGCTTGTCATCCTGTCGCAGACAATATCATCACTGCAGAAATTGCTATGGCCCTATTTTCGGTATAAAACAGGCAATATGAACTTTTATTTTTGAGATATGGCGTTAAAGCACATGGCAAATAGTCAAAAAACAGACGATCTGGATCACTTCGATCTCAAGATTCTCGAGGCGCTCAGCGAAGACGGGCGCATGTCCGTGCTGCAGCTCTCGAAAAGGGTCGGTCTTTCCAAGACGCCCTGCCAGACGCGGCTGAAGCGGCTGGTGGATGAGGGCTATATTCTCGGCTTCCGCGCCATGCTCAACCCGCAGAAGCTCGGCGTCGATCACATCGCATTCGCCGAGGTGAAACTTTCCGATACGCGGGAAAAGGCGCTGGAGGAATTCAACACGGCGGTTCGCAAGATCAAGGAAGTCGAGGAATGCCACATGATTGCCGGCGCCTTCGATTATCTGCTGAAGGTGCGCACCAGCGACATTCGGAAGTACCGAAGGGTGCTCGGTGAAAAAATATCGAGCTTGCCATCCGTTTCCAACACCTCGACATTCGTGGTGATGCAATCGGTCAAGGAAACCGGCATTTAAGAAACGGTCACGCAAAAACGGGCAGACGCAGGTCTGCCCGTTCATTGTCCTCAAAATTCAGCTCTCTCAGCGCGCCGTAGCGGCGGCGGTGACCGCGCTCATCTGTGCATCGGGACCGAATTCGTTTTCGTTTTCGATGCCCAGCAACTCCTGCAGGCGCAGCCTTGCGCGGCTGACGCGGCTCTTGATCGTGCCGACCGGGCAGCCGCAAATCTCGGCGGCTTCCTCATAGGCAAAGCCTGAAGCGCCAATCAGCAAAATAGCTTCGCGCTGGTCATCAGGCAATTTCGCAAGCGCGGAGCGGAAATCCTGAAGGTCGACCGAACCATGCTGTTCGGGCGGGACCGACAGGCGCGAGGTGTAAACCCCATCCGTATCCTGCACTTCACGGCCGGATTTGCGTATCTGGCTGTAGAACTCGTTGCGCAGGATCGTCACCAGCCAGGCGCGCATGTTGGTACCCGGCTGGAAACTATCCTGTTTCGCCCAGGCTTTCATGATAGTGTCCTGCACAAGGTCGTCAGCACGGTCCCTCGAGCGGATGAGAGAAATGGCGAAGGCGCGCAGGTTCGGCAGCGCCGCCAGCATTTCCCGCTTGAAATTATATTCTGTCTGCTCCGGCTCTTTCGCCATCATTCCTCCGAAGCCTTTGTTTTGGCTTTGCTTTCGGCTTCATCGAGTTTTTCGAGAAGATCGAGGAATTTGTCAGGGATGCCTTCATCCTGAACGGCATCATAAAGCTCCCTGAGCTTGCGGGAAATCACCGCCCGCCCGGAATGTGGAACCTGAGGGGCGGCCGAATTGTCCGGCGAATCTTGGTCCGATTGAAACATGCTCATAACGTCCGGTATTCCTTTTGTGTCGTGGCAAATAATGCGTGGTGAAAAAAATAGTTCCGGCCATCGGGAACTTTTTTTGCGATACGCACGTTGCTATCGTGGGTTTGCGTTGCAGACCGCATGAAAGGGGAGAATTCCATGTCAGTTTCTACACGCATCGCACCGCACCTGCCATATCTGCGCAGGTTCGCGCGTGCCGTTTGCGGCTCACAATCCACGGGCGATG